>Ga0209755_10001579_pt1 | contig 34660 bp, 26 predicted proteins | sample TergutCo191P1_FD_187301 | JGI IMG/M metagenome (GOLD analysis project Ga0209755, IMG submission 187301) | Cornitermes sp. P1 segment gut microbial communities from Petit-Saut dam, French Guiana - Co191P1 (SPAdes) (version 2) | ecosystem: Host-associated > Arthropoda: Insects > Digestive system... | reverse complement strand
ACCGCAACGTCAACATACTCGTGCTCGACACCGAGGTCTACTCGAACACAGGCGGCCAGGCTTCCAAGTCTACGCCTATGGGCGCGGTGGCCAAGTTCGCGGCGGGCGGCAAGCATGTCATCAAGAAGGACATGGGCCTGATCGCGATGAGCTACGGCTACGTATACGTAGCGCGCGTGGCGATGGGCGCGAACCAGAATCAGGTGATAAAGGCGTTCGCCGAGGCAGATGCCTACGACGGGCCGTCTATCATCATCGCCTACTCGCACTGTATCTCGCACGGTATAAACATGAGCACCGGCTACAACTCGCAGAAGGAAGCGGTCGAATCCGGCCACTGGCCCCTCTACCGGTACAACCCGGCGCTCGACAACCCGCTGCAGATCGACAGCAAAGACCCGACTATGTCGCTTGCCGACTACGCTTACAAGGAGAACAGGTACAAGATCCTCCAGAGGAACAAGCCTGAAGAATCCAAGAAGCTGATGGAAATGGCGCAGCAGGACGTAACGGACAGGCTAAACCAGCTCAAGCACATGGCGAGCCAGAAGTAACGGTTTGGCAAGTTAGTTCGGTTGGGGCGCGGGGTACCGCGTCCCATCCGTTTTTAACTTTACCGCACACGGAAAACGGGAGTAATGCGGAAATTTGGGGGGCGGACGGAGGAAAGGCGGGTCAGGCGGGGGCCAGTTCCCCCATCGGTTCAAGGCTCTTAACGCCCATACGAGCGGCATTGAGACACGAGCGGAACCCATCAGCTTGATGATATATGCGCTCTAAAACCCTACTGCCGTCAGCGCTACGGATATCTTCTATCTTGACGACCTCACCGGACACTTCCAAAGACTTGAGAACACTATTTCGGTGAGCCTCCCGCCCTTCCGGTTTTAAATAAGGCATGAAATCTTCAATAAGCCTCAATGTTAATTCAGTCATGCACTACCTCCAGTTTCATAAAGTTATTTGTCCGCTCTTTAACTCTAAATTTTTGACCACGGCCAACCAAAAATTCAGCCTCGTCTACACCAACATTTGAATTACTGCCTATATACAACCCTCGCGTACCACGTGGAATTTCTATCTCAATCATCATAGAATCCCTCCCACCTGCGGCCCGGTTATCCGCAAAACCCTGCGCCACCTCCTTTGAAAATGAGGTACTCATATAAGCGTCATAAGGCTTAATAGACCCAACACCCCAACCTACAAAGTATTCTGACGCCGTACCCCTATAAACCACAACATCCTCTTTAAGTGAAAACTTACCTATTGCCGAGTCTACGTCATGTACATAGTTAGCTATACGAGTTTTCTTGTCCCAAGTACCGTCAAATAAAGCCTCGTTTATACCGAGATAAGCGGCTCGCGTATAATCACCCGTCGCAGACCGCTCCGTTTCCGTAAACTTAGCATACGCCTCATCGCTCTGACGCTGGAACCTCTCCATACCCTTCATATCCACGACCTCATAATTAAATATACCGCTTTCCCGCTCAAAAATCAAGCCCCCCGCCCAAATTTTCCGCCGAATCCCCCGCGCCGCGGGTCCTCCCCGAAATGGATGTTCCGCTTCTACAGACCCATAAAACGGTCAAAAAACGGGGTTCAGGGCGGGAAAATCGACGTAACCCCCTGTTTCCGTGTATGGATTTTTGGCGGGCAAGGCGTTATCTTATAAGGGTAACCTTAAACTGTCCAAAAAGTAATTTCGGCCACAACCCCGCCACAATTTCGGTATAAATCCGCCCCCGACAAATAAATTTGTTATCCGGCATGGAAATGATGTATATTATAAAGATATATCCTAATATCTCTGAAAATTTCAATTTAGCGGAAAAAGGCGGGATTATGGCGGAAAAGGTGCGGATGGCGGACGGGCTTCTTGAAGTGCCCAATAACCCGGTAATTCCTTATATAGAGGGCGATGGGACAGGGCCGGACATCTGGCGGGCATCGCAGTACGTGCTTGACGCGGCGGTTGGGAAGGCTTACGGCGGCGACCGGAAAATTGAGTGGAAAGAGGTTTTGGCCGGGCAAAAGGCGTTTGACGCCACCTGGAGCTGGTTGCCGGACGAGACTATCGCGGTCTTTAAAGAGTACCTTTTGGGGCTTAAGGGGCCGCTTACCACCCCCGTCGGCGGCGGGATCCGGTCGCTCAACGTGGCGTTGCGGCAGATTTTGGACCTCTACGTCTGCCTGCGCCCGGTACGCTATTTCGCGGGAGTCCCCTCCCCCGTTAAGGCCCCCGAGAAGTGCGATATGGTCATCTTCAGGGAGAATACCGAAGACGTCTACTCCGGGAAAGAGTTAGAGATGGGGAGCGACAAGGCCAAAAAGCTGCTAAAATTTCTCAAAGACGAGTTCGGCTGGGAGATCCGGGAGGATTCAGGGATCGGGATCAAGCCGATTTCAAAGGCCGGGTCGGAGCGGCTGATCAGGGCGGCTATTGAGTACGCCATCCACAATAAGCGCAAGAGCGTGACGCTGGTCCACAAGGGCAACATTCAAAAGTTCACCGAGGGGGCGTTTCGGCAGTGGGGGTACGAGCTGGCGAAGCGGGAGTACGGCGACAGGACAGTCAGCTGGGACGACTGCGGCGGTAAGCCGGCCGATGGGAAAATTCTCATTAAGGACGCGATAGCCGACATCTTCTTCCAGCAGGCTTTAACGCGGGCGGAGGAGTTCGACGTGGTGGCCACGATGAACCTCAACGGCGACTACATCAGCGACGCGCTGGCTGCGCAGGTGGGCGGCATCGGCATCGCCCCGGGAGCCAATATCAACTACCTTACGGGCCACGCGATATTTGAGGCTACCCACGGCACCGCGCCCAAGTACGCCAATCAAGACAAGGTGAACCCTTCGTCGGTGATACTTTCGGGCGAGATGATGCTGCGGTACATGGGGTGGGTCGAGGCGGCGGATATGGTGATAAACGGGATTGACGGCGCGATCGCGTCTAAGAAGGTTACGTACGACTTTGCCAGGCTGATGGAGAACGCGGAGTGCGTTTCGTGCTCGCAGTTCGGCAAAGAGATCGTCAACAATATGAAGCTGTAGGGTATTAGCGGTATTGATTTCGTTCGGTTGATAGCGGCTTGTACGGCAGGATTGCCGTTATCACCGCAACATTTGAAAATGTCATTAACAGGGTTTTGATTTGTTATGGTAAATGTTTTGATTATTGTGGCCGTGCTGGTGTTCTTAATTCTCGTCGCGCTTATGTTCGGGCTCGGCAGAAGGGTAGACCGCGGCGATGACGAGGCGGATGAGCGGCAGTCGATTATTCACATGAGCGGCGTGTACTCCATCGTCCACAAGAGCCCGCGGGAAGATTTGCTGGCGCTGCGGCCCCGTGAAACGGAGATACGGTCGTATCTGAACGGGGTGAGCGCGGATACTCAGGGCGTGCCGCTTTCGCATGAAGACAAGAGCGCGCTTCTGCGGCACTGGAAGGTGTGGATGGAGACCGGCTTGCGGGAGATTGACAAAGGGGATAAAGACGGCCTGATATTCTACTATTACGATTTTACCAAGCCGTGTCCGGTGTGCGCCGGTTTTATTGACAAGGGGAATTACGTAACGCGGGAAGAGATTTTCAGAAACCCGTGTTTAATCCCGCCTTTCCACCTTGGGTGCACGTGTACGCTGACCGCGCACCAAGGCAGTGAGAAGACAGTGCGGGAGACGGTTTTAGTTGGGATGCTCCCATTCCTTAAGGGAGGCGACGAACCGTCGCTGCCCAAATGGACAAACATTGTATCGTTACACGGATCAGCGGAGGCAAAAGGCTGAGTATGCGTAAATTTTCTGTGATGACACCGCGTCATCCAAAAAGCCGGCGGGCGGGGGCGTCCGTTAAGACAATCGTTGCGGTATTGCTCTGCATGTTGATGGTCAACGAGGCGGCCGCGGCCGGGCAGTCCGCCGTAGTCACGCTCTCCTTCCCGGTGGGAGCCCGCCCCACGGCCATGGGCGAGGCGTTCACCGGGCTCGCCAACGACGCCAACGCGATCTTCTATAACCCCGCCGGCCTCGGCCAGTCGCCGCTTACCCTCTCGTGGAAAACGCACATGGGTGACAGCGCGTTCACGGCTCTTGCCGCGCGCTCGGCATCCGAGTTCGGCGTGCGCGAGTACGTGTGGGGCGGGTCGGACAGGGGCATCATGCGGTTCAACGGCAAAATCTGGGAGAAGGGCGAGGTCTACCTGCCGGAAGAGGGCGAATCCATACGCTCCGTGGCGCAGAGGTACTTCGCGACAGACGACAGGGAGATCATTGATCAGGCGATCTGGGAAATACGCAAGGAAAACAAACTGGGGATGGTGCGATACGGTGCGCTCGTTGCCATGCTGTATGAGAATGACCACGGGTTATCTAATGCTGTCTCCGAACTGATACATAATGAAGAAACTAAGAAGAAAGCCGAGGCGGCAAGGATAGCCGGGGAAGCGAGAAAGGCCGAAGAAGCAAAGATCGCGGCAGATGACGATGCGGAAGGCGCCGAAGATACTCAAGCGGCTGATGATACCGGGAATCACGGGGGTATTCAAAATTCTGAAGAAGAGGCGGCGCTTAATGATCAACCCGCATTGACGGCCATAGATGATGCCCCGGCTGTCAACATCCCCCCTTTCAACAGCGAAGAGTTCGCGAAGATGCTCATCCTGCTTACGCCCAACGAGGCGGTGGTGAGCCACATCTCCGAAAAAATCCTGCCGCACACCATGCCCGCTGATGCCAGAAAGCAGCTGGCCGAGAAGATCGTGACGATCCTTGAAACCGAGGACCGCGGGATCGATCAGGTTACCGAGCTCTCCATCCCCTTCACCATTGCGATACGCGGCAGCGTAACGGCCCTGCACTTGGACGCTTCCGAGCGGCTCTGGGTGGGCACGGCCAACGATGGGTTATGGGTGTACCACCAGAGCAGGTGGCGCCGCGTTTCAACCGGCGCTGAGAAAAGTGTCACATCAATAAGCGTTGCGCCAAACGGTACAGCAGCGGTGGGTACAGCGCAGGGGCTGGCGGTAATCACCAACGCGAGTTCATCGGATGCGCCGGCTTTCTTTACAGACGAGAACGGGCTGCCAGATTCTTACGTTACGTCTGTGGCGCACATCGGCAACGATCAACTTTACATAGGCACACCGCGCGGGCTCGTTAGGAAAACCGGCGATGAATTCACCGTGTTCGACACATCTTCGGGGCTGTTATCTACAGCGGTTACCGCGTTATTCGCGGACTCCAAGGCCCGCCTGTGGGCCGGCGGGGAGAACGGCATCGCCATCTACTCTCCCGGCGCACGCAGCTGGATGCGCTACCGGTTCCCCGGCTCGGTCGTATACTCGTTCGCCGAACAGAGCAACGGCACCATGTGGATAGGTACCAACCGCGGCGTCATCACGCATAAGGCCGGCAAGCCGGTTACCGGCAGCGACGGCAGGCCGGTCTCCACGCCGGAGTGGAAGACATATCACTCGAAGAACGCGCTCAAGAACGACAACATCCGCGCAGTAGCGGCCTGCGGCAGGGACATGTGGGTGGCCACCGACGGCGCGATGCACCAGTACGCCAACGCCGAGACGCAGGTACTGCTCTTCTACGAGCAGCTGCTCCCCGCGTTCAAGATGCCCGACTTGTGGCACGCGTTCCCCGCCATCGTCATCCCCACAGAAGACTGGGGCACGATCGGCTTCTCAATGAACTTCATTAACCTCGGCGACAACGAGCGCTGGAGCGAGGTAGAGGAGTATCTGGGGCGCTCGAGGTCGTGGGAGGGAGTATTCGGCCTATCTTACGGCGTGCCGATTAAGGAGGATCTGTCGTTCGGTATCAACGCCAAGTACGTGTGCAGTGCGCTCGACCCCGCCGAGGGCGGCATCGGGCACACATTCGCGATTGACGCCGGCATACTCAAGAGGAACCTCTTCATAGACAGGTTCGATGCCGGGTTCATGCTGCAGAACATGGGCCCGTCCATCTACTACCTCACGCCGGAAGAGGCCGACCCCATACCGTTCTCGCTGCGCCTGGGCCTCGCCTACAAGCCGGTGCAGACGCCGTTCCACGAACTTACGCTCGTGGCCGACGCCTACCGCGAGGTGGTGAAGACCTACTACGACAAGAAGCCCGACCCGTTTTGGGCAGCGCTCTGGACCGGCATGCTCAACAACGAGGAAAGCACGTTTAAAGAACAGGTGCAGGAGATAAACGTCTCGCTCGGCGCGGAGTACACGTACGCCGACTTCATGGCGCTGCGCCTCGGTTTCATGGGCGATTACCTCGGCGAGCGCTACGAGCTGACATTGGGCCTCGGCGTAAAATACGCTAACCTGAACTTCGACTTCTCATACATATACTCGCCCCCCGGATTCATGGGCGGGATACTGAGGACAATCAACGAAGAAAAAGAGGGCGCAACTGGTGCGCGCAACGGGCAGTGGAGAATATCTTTCCTGTTTGGGCTATAAACGATGACAAGACGAACTCTTTGCATACTTGGACTGTTTGTAATGCTGCCGGTCTCTCTCGCTAACGCGCAAACAGGCTCGCCGGAATTTAGGAGCCGCCTGTTTAAAAGCGCGTCGGCAAAAGAGATCGTGGAGACGGCGCGCAGCCACCAGTGGTCGCTCGACTTCACGAAAAGCGGCAAAGACACCCTGCACGTAATAGCCTTGCGCGTAGAGTTTGAGCGCGACACATCTGCAATGACGACCGGCGACGGCCGATTTGGGATGCTTGACACAAAGGACAAAGAACAGCACTACTACGCGCAGGACACAGTATACAGATTTGACGATCTGCCGCACGACTCGCTCTACTTCGCGAATCAGCTGACCGCGCTTAGCCGTTACTACGGCAAAGTGTCGCGCGGAAACCTGACAGTCCAATCCACAGTATACCCAAGCGGCCGCGACGCGGCTGCGGCTTACAAGGTTCCCCACACCATGCCCTACTACTCGCCGGGGTGGAAAAGAAAAAATGAGACGACTGACCAATACCTTCGGCGCAAGGAGTTCGGGATCATACTCTTCGTCAGAGACGCAATTCAGGCGGCGGCCAGCGCCGGTGCCAACTCCCCTTTCAGAAACCTCTACAGGGATGATAACGGGATACTGAGAGACGCCGGCAGCCACCGCAAAACGGCGGTACTGATAATTCACGCCGGAGCGTCGGACCTGACCGACGGACTTATGACCGGCGAGCCCAACACCCCCTCCGACATGATAGACGTGTTCGTTGAGCGCAATTTCTTCAAGGATTACAAAGACACGCTGAAACTTGACTCGGCGGGAGTCACCGTTGCCGGCAATGGCGGGCAGAATATTATTATAGACGAGGTGATGATGGCGCCGGAGACGGCGAATCAGGAGGGTGTCAACTGGGGCATACAGGGCATTCTCGTCAATCAACTCGCGCGCCAGCTCGGCGTTCCCGACCTTTTTTCGACATCGGACGGCGTATCGGCGATCGGCGCATTCTGCATAATGGATTTTGCCGGATATTCAACAGGGCAGGGCTTTATACCCCCATACCCGAGCGCGTGGGTGCGGGCATTTATGGGGTGGGACAAACCGGTAGTGGCCGGCGCAGGGGCGGTGCACGGCGTAAAAGCGCTGACTTCCGTTTTGGATACGAATATCAATACGGGTACCGATACTACGATCCTGCTGATACCCATCAACAACAACGAATACTACCTCGTCGAAAACAGGCAGCGGAACCTGGCCGGAGATCCGTCTATGTTCAGCTATTACGGCGACAGCAAACGGGTGATCAGCGCCTACCCGTTCAACATTAATCTGCCGGCCAACGTTAAGGAGACATCAAACGCTTCCGGCGTAATTCTGGCAGTTAAGAACAACGACATCGGCCTTCCAGCGTCGGGCGCGCTTGTTTGGCACGTTGACGAGAGGGTAATCCGCCGGCGCATGGAGCACAATCTGGTTAACGCGGACGCGGCATTCAGGGGCGTAAGGTTAGTAGAGGCCGACGGCATAAGCGATCTCGGAGTAATGTTCAGGAACGATTTTTACCAGATACTCTCCGACTACGGCGGCGCGGAGGATGTCTTCCCGCACAAAAAACTGCGCGGGAGCGGTACGCTCACCGGCGTAGACGGCTTCGGCCCGTACTCCCGCCCGTCCACGCGCTCCAACGACGGCGGGCACTCGTACCTGAACATCAAAATCACCACGTCCGAAACATCTCCGCGGGAAGAGCATACGCGGAGCTTCCAGGGCGATACCGTCATCAACTACTCCTCTGAAAAGCTTTTAGTCGATGTAAAATACGATCACCTTGTGCAGGGATGGCCGAGGCGCGCCGCTCCGGAAAAGTTTTTTGACCCGCTGATAACGGAGTTCACGCTGACGTCAACACCTTTATCAGCCGGCAGGGATACGGTATTGACGTTATTGAGCAAGTCGGGGCGGCTCTACCTCTACTCCGTCAACGGCAGCCGCCGGGACTCGTACGGCAATCGTACCGCGCCGGTCAATTTGGTTGATTATCAGGGAAAACCTGTCACCTCATCTATTACCGCGGCCTATTTCGACAGCATCCCCGGCGTATACACTTTTCCGACGGCGATTGGCAGGCGCATACTCATTCCGTCAACGCACTCGAACCAACACAATCTGCACATATACCACACTATTGACGCCGGTGACAAATCAACACTAACACTGCCGTCCGCCCCAACGAGTTATGTATGCGGCATCAATACAAATACATGGGCTGTAGGATTGACAGACGGCAGGATAATCACCGGTACCGTTACCAATAGTAATGATACTAATACGATACGCCTTCCCTCCGGCTCCCCCGTCAACGCCATCGCGGTATTAAAGGATACCGCCGGTACGTTTGCCGCAATACAGGGTGACGGAACATTATCAATAATAAAAGGCCGTGATACCACCGTGTCTGCAAAAGTCCTGAACGGCATCCCCCCGTATAACCTTGTTACAGGGGATCTCGACGGCGACGGGACGAGCGAGCTCATCATTACAGACAACAAACAGGGCGTATGGGTTTACACGCGTGAATTAAAACTTGCGCAGGGCTGGAGCGACAAGCCCAACGACTGGGCCAGCGTTTGGCACATCGACCCCGACAACAGCAAGGACCGCGCGCGCTACACCGTTAACCCCTCGGCCCCCGCCCTCGCCGACATCAACCGCGACGGCAGTTTGGACATTGTAGTAAGCGGTACGAACGGCATCTACGCGCTCAACCGCAGGGGCGCGCTTCTGAGCAGGTGGCCGGCGTACCTTGACGGGCGGTACTGGTACCAGCGCGGCACGGTCACGACCTCACCCATCGTCGTATCGGCGGACAGAAATCAACCTCTCGTCCTCTTTTCCTCTCCCACCGGCGAGCGGGCCACGTTCAGCATAGTAAAGATCGTCTCCGCCGACAAGAAGACCGGTATCATAACATTCCCCGGGGAAGACGGGAGGCTCGACAGCCTGTGGGGCTACCCGCAGTCGTTTATCGACTCGCTTGTGACCGTTTTGGATTCGCTCATACTCCCCTACATACTGCCTGGCGGCTTTGTAGACGCGCTCTCCGCCGATGCCGCGCGCCCGCATGAGAAGATCGGCTCCTGGGCGATACAGCAGTCCCGCTGGCCGCTATCAGCGGGAGCGCCGGTCACTACATCGCCGGTCGTATACCGCACTACGCCCAACTCCGTCCCGGATCTGTTCGCCGTAGCGAGCGACGGTATGGTTTACAGATGGAAACTGAACGGCATCATCTCCGACTCCCTCTACTGGCCGCAGACCGGCTTCGACGCCGCGCGGTCGTTCGCTTACGGCGGACCGCTCACCAAAAGCGATGAAATCATCACGCAGAAACAGCCGATAATATTCTGGAACTACCCGAACCCTACGCAAAAATCCGTTTTGCACACCACGTTTAAATATCAGTTCAGCGGCCCGGCCACAAATGTCAGGCTCGACATACAGACAATAACCGGAAAGCGCATGGACACGTTCAAAAACCTCTCCGGCAGTTTCCCCGACTGGAATGAATTCAATGTCGATCTGCGAAAATACGGGCCGGGGATATACCGCTGCCGGATGGAGGCGGTCATCGGCAAGAAGAAGCATGTGAAAATGTGGAAGATGGCTGTGGTAAAATAGATGAAGACTAAAATCATTACATTAGCATTGATAGCAATACTCTCCGCCGTCATACCAGCAATCGCGCAGGCAGGCAAGAAGAACAACGCATACGGCCAGAAGCACTACACGGTAGAGTCGGCCCACTTCCGCATACACTACCACCGCGGCCTCGAGCACCTTACGCCGCGCGTCGCGGGCAAACTGGAAGAGCTCTACCATATCTACTCCGGCACGTACCGGATCGTCCTTCCCCAAAAAACGGATGTTGTCCTTTACGAGAGCGAAATCCCCGACGCCTTCGCGTACACCAACTTCAATTTCCTTTACCTCGGCGTGCACGACTACGAGTTCAACCTGCGCGGCAGTTCCGACTGGTTCGACGACGTAATCACGCACGAGTACGCGCACGTGGTATCGATATTCACCGGCCTCAAGTTCGCGCCCGCGATTCCTGAAATTCGGGCCGGCTACTTCTCGCACCCGAACACCGGGGGCGGCGGCGGAATGCACTCCCTCCCCTCCGAGACCATGCCGGTGTGGTTCCTCGAGGGCATCGCCCAGTATGAAAGCAGCCGCATAGGGGCCGACAAGTGGGACACGCACCGCGACATGATACTGCGCACGCTCACGCTGAGCGGCAAGATGCTCTCTTGGGCTAATATGCAGGTGTTCGCCGGTAAAGGGGATGATTATGAAAAGAGCTACAACCACGGTTTCTCTTTGATAACGTACATCGCCGATACCTACGGGTACGATAAGATCGTATCAATACTGCGCGAAAACGCGAAGGTAGGGCGCCTGTCGTTTGACGGCTCGGTTAAGGCCGTTCTCGGCATATCCGCGGCGCAGCTCTACAGCGAATGGCAGGAGTCTCTCTCGCGCAGATACCGTGAGCAGATCAAAACTATAGGCGAGCAGCGCTACGGGCGAAAAATAAACGAAAAAGGGTACGATAACCTGTACCCGGCGTTCTCCCCCGACGGCAAAAAAGTCTACTTCGTCTCCAACGACGAACACGACTACTCCTTGCGCGACCTCTACTCCTACAACCTCTCCGATACCGTCCCGCTTAATAAAAGGGTCAAGTATGAAATGCCGGTCCGCAGCGATTTCGACATCCACGCGCCAAGCGGCAAGATCGCGTTCGTCAGCATGAAGTCGCGAAAATCCGTACAGGATCCGAAGATGGGCGGGCAGAAAACATTTGACCTTTTCATAGACGAATTGCCGCCCGAAAAACCGAAATTCTTCAGCAAAAATACCGAGAAACAGGTCACTGAAAAACGGAGCGTTTTCGCGGCCTCTTTCTCCCCTGCCGGCGACAAGCTCGCGTGCGCGGTGAGGAAATTTGACAGGTTCTTTCTGGCGATAGTAGACACCTCCGGCAAAGATATGCGCATCATCTACCCGCGCACCGGTTCAGCCAGCGGGTTTTTCAAAAGTACAAAACTGCCGGAAGGATCCGAAGCGGAAAGCTTCAGTACTATATTCTCGCTGGCCTGGTCGCCAAGCGGCAAAGATATCGCCGTTGACTACATAGACGGGGTCAACAGGAAAATCGGGATATACGATACGCTGCAGCATACTTTCTCTATTGTCAACAATACGGATGAATACGACCAGCGCACGCCGTCGTTCAACAAAGACGGGTCGGCCCTCTACTTTTCGTCCGATGAGACCGGAATATTCAATGTTTACCGGTACATCTTCAAATCCGGCAAGACCGAGCGGCTAACAAACGTCACCGGCGGCGCGTTCTCTCCCGCCGTCTCTTCCGATGAGAAAAAACTCGTCTACTCAGGATACGACAGGGACGGCTACGGCATCTACCTGATCGATACGATAAAAGTTCTTAAATCAGCCGCGGCCGCTTCGGAGGGAACCATCATCCCGCGCCCAGAAAGAGATATCCAAACATACACTACTCCACTCTCCAACCGAATCAGGTACAGTTCCCTGCCAAAGCAGTGGCTGTTTATACCCACACTTATCGCCGAAGAGCAGATAGTTTCAACCCGTAACGGTGAGGAGACGCGGGGTATCTTTAAGGGCGGGGTTATAGCAAACTTCATGGATCCGCTTGCGTGGGCCGGCGTGGGCAACGAGGGCGGCGCGTATCTGCTCATAGACATAGCGCGTCTCTTCGACTTCATAAACTTCGACAAGGGGTTCATAAGCCCCTACGCCAACTACGACGCCGGCGCGTTCCTCACATCAAAGACGCTGCCGGTAACCATAGACGCCGAGGCCTCCATACGCGGCATCACGGACGAAGACTGGTTCTACGAGGAGATATATGACAGTACGATGGTCCTTCCGTACAGAGTGCAGCTTACAAACCTGCTCATCAGCGCGTCGCATCCCGTCGTCCCCGGGATATGGGGCCAGCTCTTCCTCGGCCTCGACCGCTACGACGCAGCGCTTGACTTGGAGGAAGCTTACGACGATGGCGTATTCTCCTACAACCTGAATAAGGGCTACCGGGCAGGCGCAATGGCGTGGTTCACCGCGCAGGCGAGAAACGCGCGCTCCAACATATCGCCCAAAGGGCTGGCCGCCAAACTGCAATACAGCCTCTGGCAGCAGCACTCGCTCAAAGACGAAAACAGCTTTGCCTTAGAATCGTCAATCCTCAAAGAACAGTACGACAACTACCTCTTCCACTACGTAAACGGCCGCCTGCTCCTCGGCATGGGTTCGCCGCTCTACCCGAAACACGATATCCACCTGTCAATCAACGGATCGTACCTGAAACCCATAGGCTCCAACCAGGATGTCCCCTCGTACTACTATCCGCTGGCATTCGTCCCCGGGTACGCGTTATACTATAAGGACGCCGAAATGAACGACACCGCGCTCGTCACCGGAAAGGCGGTGCTCGCGGGAGAGGCATCGTACAGGTTCCCGCTGCTACCTGACCGCGGGCGGATAAACAGAAAGCTGGGGTTCATCTACTTCGACAGGCTCTACGGCGCACTCAACTTCAACGCCGCCGCAGGATTCGCCAGCCCCGCGGCAGCGTGGGATTTCAACCGGGAAGACTGGCTCTTCGCCTACGGGGCCGAACTGCGGCTTGAGGCACAGACATTCAACAACTACCCGCTGGCGGTAAAGTTCAGGTGGGACTACGGCGCAGACAGGGAAACGCCCCAAACTTTCGGCAATAACCCGGAAGTAACTCTCGGCGGCCATCGCTTCGCGCTCTCCATAGGGTACAGTTTCGACGACTGGCACCTGCTCCCTATAGTAGACTACTTCGCCCCAGCGCGGTTTAGAAGCGGGTCCGTCCCGCGGCCCGGAAAGTAATCGTTTAACGCGGCGATGACCTTTTCCGCCGAAAATTGGCCGGGCGCAACCGCTTTGTTCAGATACCCGTAGGTGAAAAGCGACCCGAACAGCGGCGCGACCGTCCGGCTCACCGAACCCAAAGGCCCCATAGACACCGAAACCAGCGGCTCGCCGCAATCCTCGGTAAACCTCAAGAGGCGGGTAACATCGGCGGCGCAATTAGCCATCGCCGCGATCTTAATGATATCGGCCTTCTGCGCCAACGCCCGCTCCACAATGCCGTTAAGCCCCGCCAGGTCCGGGGTACCGCTAAAATCGTGCTCAGAGACCATAACAAGCGTATCCGCCGGTACCGAGTCCACAACGGAGCGCCACCAAGGCACCCCAAGCTCAATATCAACGCAGTCAACGTAACGCGCCAGCCGCGCCAGCCACTCCGCCCGCAAGCCGCAGTTAACGCCGTTCTCGCGGATAGTGCCGATCAAAGGCGCCTGGACCTCCTCCCGGACACGCTCAATATACTCGATAACCGCATCGACCGGCTCACCAAAAAGATCGGCCCGAATCTCAAAGATATCGACCCCCTGCCTCACCAGCCCGCTCATCAAAAGCGGCGGCATACGGTAATCGACAATCCCCGCAACCCGCGGGACCGCACCAAGTTCCAATTTCCCCATTTTGATCTTCATAACAGTAAAAATACTTTCCGCGCCGTCAATAAAAAAATACTTTAATTTCCGCCCGCCGGTACACCAAGGGCAGGAGGGCGCTGATCCGGCCCGCGGCGGCAGGCTAAGCGGCTACGGAAGTATAAACTTCTTGACTCCGGCTGAGGCCGAATATTATTTTAGTAGACGTGTTGCTTAAACGTAAGCGCCCATTTTAACGGGGAAACCCATCAAACAGGATTATGCCGGTATGGACAAGGTAAGGGTTGGGGTCCTCGGTGCGACGTCGTACACCGGGGCGGAACTGGTTCGGATGCTGGCGTTTCACCCCAGCGTATCGATAGCGTACGTGTCGTCCCAGAGCTACGAGGGGAAGGCGCTGCCCTCAATTTTCCCGGCTTTGGCGGGGATTAAGGAGATTAATGACAACCTGCTGATCTCCCCGCAGGAGGCTGTCGGGCGCAGGAGCGTGGACTGCGTGTTCTCCTGCCTCCCCCACGCGGCCAGCGCGGAGCTTTTGGTGCCGGTCATCGAAAAAGGGGTCAAAGTAGTCGATTTGAGCGCAGATTTCAGGATCAGGGACATAAACGTCTACAAAAAGTGGTATTGCGACGACAAGCACCCAAACCATCCGGCCCCGCACCTCATTGAGAAGGCGGTATTCGGGCTGCCGGAGCATTATCGCCCCCAGATAGCCGCGGCCTCGATAATCGCGAACCCCGGCTGCTACGTGACGAGCGTCCTCCTGCCGCTTTTGCCCCTGCTCAAGGGCGGGGTCTCTATCGATACGATCATCGCCGACTCGAAGTCCGGCGTGAGCGGGGCCGGGCGGGGGCTCAAGCAGAACACGCACTTCCCCGAGGCGCACGAGAATTTCAGCGCGTACTCTATAGGCCGCAAGCACAGGCACACGCCGGAAATGGAGCAGGAGCTGTCTTTGGCCGCGGGCAAACCGGTACAAATGACCTTCTCCCCTCACCTGCTGCCGATAAACCGTGGGATACTGTCAACAATATACATAACCGCAAACCGCACCGCCGCGGAGTGCGCAGACATCGTAAAAAAATTCTACGCCAGCGAACCGTTCGTCCGCGTACGCGAGCCATCCGACCTCCCGCAGATAGCCAACGTGGTCCACACGAACTACTGCGACATAGCCTTTACAGGAGGGACGGACGGATTGCCCGTGATAGCGGTATCAACGCTCGACAACCTCGTCAAAGGCGCGAGCGGCCAGGCGCTGCAGAATATGAACATAATGTTCGGATTGCCGGAAACGGCCGGGCTTATGAGGTGATGTTTTTGACGTATTGATGATTTTGACGTATTAATATGTGTTGACGTACCGGTTTTAAAAAGTGTTCTCCCCCTCTTTACGGGGGAGAACATTGAGAAGAGGGGGGCTTTAATATCGGGGCGTTGCGGGGTGTCCCCGCTCTGGGGGTAGCGGAAGCCGAAAATTAATAATGGCATTTTTTTGCCATTATTAATTTTCGGCTGGAGCGAGGGGGATTTGTTCCCCCCTTATTTGAATTTGATTTTGAATTTGATTTTGAATTTAATCTTTTGACTTTTTAAAGGAGCATTAACGGAAATGGCAGTCAACACCAACGATCTGATGAACACAATCGTAAGCCTGGCCAAACGCCGCGGCTTTATCTTCCAGTCAAGCGAGATCTACGGCGGCCTGAACAGCTGCTGGGACTACGGCCCGCTCGGCGTAGAGTTGAAGCGCAATGTCAAGGATGCCTGGTGGCGCGCGATGGTTACAAACCGCCGCGACATCGTGGGTCTCGACGCCTCCATCCTCATGCACCCCAAGGTGTGGGAGGCCTCCGGGCACCTCACCGGTTTCAGCGACCCGATGGTCGACTGCAAAAAGTGCAAGGAGCGTTTCCGCGCCGACCACCTTGAGAATCTTGACAAGTGCCCGAAGCCCAAGTGCGGCGGCGAGCTGACCGAGGTGCGCAAGTTCAACCTGATGTTCAAGACGTTCATGGGGCCGGTTGAAGACAGTTCCGCGACAGTCTATATGCGGCCTGAAACGGCGCAGGGGATATTCGTCAACTTTCTGAACGTGCAGCAGGCCTCGCGGCTCAAGCCGCCGTTTGGGATCGCGCAGATCGGCAAGTCGTTCCGCAACGAGATTACGCCGGGCAACTTTACGTACCGCACGCGCGAGTTCGAGCAGATGGAGATGGAGTTTTTCGTGCCGCCGGCCGAGGATGACAAGTGGTACGGGTACTGGCGCGACGCACGGCTGCAGTGGTACAAGGATTACGGGATCAAACCGGAGCATTTGCGTTTGCGCGACCACGAGAAGGACGAGCTCGCGCACTACGCCAAGGCCTGCGTTGATGTTGAATATCTCTTCCCGTTCGGCTGGAGCGAGCTTGAGGGGATTGCTAACCGTACCGATTACGATTTGAAGCAGCACGAGCAGCACAGCGGCAAGGGCATGGCGTTTTTTGATGACGAGAGCAAGCAGCACTACTACCCGTTTGTAGTTGAACCTGCGGCGGGGGCCGACAGGGCGACACTTGCGTTTCTGGTTGACGCGTACGATGTTGAGGGCGAGGGGAAGGACGAGCGCGTGGTGCTGCGTTTCCATCCCGCGCTTGCGCCTATCAAGGTCGCGGTGCTGCCGCTTGTCAAGAAGGACGGGATGCCGGAGATGGGCGAGAAGATTTACAGGGATTTGCTTGATAACTCGATCAAGTCGTTCTACGACCAGACGGCGTCTATAGGCAGGCGTTACGCGCGGCAGGATGAGGCGGGCACGCCTTTCTGCGTTACTATTGACACGCAGAGCCTCGAGGATCAAACGGTAACGGTGCGCGAGCGCGACAGCCGCGAGCAGTACCGGGTGGCGTCGTCGGAGCTTGTTGGTTTGATTCAGAAGAAGATGCGGGAGTCTATGAGGTAAGATGAGATGCGGCACAGGCAGGCACAGCATTCAATCGCTGGTGCTATAATAAGGTGATTAACAGCAATAAACATCAACATGCAGAGGCGGGATAAAAATGGCAATACGGGTAAATGTTTTGATGGGCGGGCCGTCGGCGGAGTATGAGATTTCCCTCAACTCCGGCAGTCAGATATTGACTTATATCGACAAGGGCAAATACTCTCTGCGCGCCGTTGTCATCAACAAGGAGAAGCAGTTTTATTACGCTGACGTCGTAGACGGCAAGGTACCGGACGTCCACACCTACGCCGAGGGCGGCTCTGTTTTCAAGGGGCCGTTCCATCCGTCCGCAAGCAAGGAGATTTGGGAAGGCTGCGACGCGGCTCTCCTCGCTTTACACGGGGAATTCGGGGAGGACGGTACCGTCCAGGGCTTCCTTGAGGCGATTGGCATCCCCTACTCCGGCTCGAACGTCTACGCGAGCGCGGTCGCGATGAACAAGATAACGTCGAAGTTTCTGTACGAGACCGTCGGGCTGGCCGTACCTGAATATTCGATCTACGGCGTCAACAATCCGGATGTTACCGTAGACACGATCATCAAAAAGCACGGCTTCCCCTGCTTCCTTAAATGCCCGCAATCCGGTTCGAGCAGGCTTATGGGGCGTGCGGCAGACAGGGCGTCTTTGGAAGCGCTCTTGAAGGAACTGCGTGAGAGCGCGGATTCGATCCTTGTGGAGACGACTGTTACCGGCATTGAATTTTCGTGCGGCGTGCTTGATATGCCTGACGGTACTACGAAGGCGCTGCCGCCTATTGAGATACGCCCTGCCGACGCGTCGGAGTTCTTCGACTATACGGCGAAGTACTCGAAAGGCGGATCGATAGAGATAGTGCCCGCGCCGAGGCCGGAAGAGCTGTTAAGGCGGATTCAGGATGTTGCCGTCGCCGCGCACAAGGTTTTGGGGTGCCACGGGGTTTCGCGGACGGATATGATTTATGACGATAAGGATTTGCGCGTCCTTGAGACGAACACGCTGCCGGGAATGACTTCGGCATCGCTTCTGCCGCAGGCGTACAAGGCGATCGGCGGTACGTACGAGGGGCTTTTGGATGTGCTCATCGGTACGGCGCTGGCGAAGAAGAGGGCGTGATGACTGTTTTGGGGATCGATACATCGTCAACGGACCTGTCAATCAGTTTAAGCGTTGACGATTCCCCTGTGTCAACAGTATGCCGCTATGTGAGGAATTCTCACGCGGAGCATATTACTCAGGCCGTCAAATTATCGCTTGAGCTTGGCGGCGTTGATGTTGCCGATGTTACGCATATCGCCGTATCGGCGGGCCCCGGGTCGTTTACGGGTTTGCGGATCGGCTTATCCTTCGTTAAGGGGTTGTGCATGATGACAGAGCGCAGAGTTATCCCGCTATCGTCGCTGATGGTTCTGGCACACGCGGCCGGGGCCGCGCATCACAGCAATAAAAAGATATATGCCGCCTTAGACGCGCGTCAGGGCAGGATCCACTGGGGGAGTTTTATTACTGATGACGGCGCGAAAATACGCCGTCTGTCCGAAGACCGCCTTTCATCCCCGGAAGAATTAACAGGCGAACTGTCGCCGGACGACATCCTCGTAACAGACACAATGGGCTATCAGCGCAGCGCCGTCTTCGATCAATTCGCAGATAAGGCGCAAATAATCAACGCCGAAAAATCATCACTGCAGCGCGGGTTATCCTGCACATCACTCGCATTCAACAACATCAACAACGATCACCTCTGGCAATCCGCGCAATACATCGTACCCAGCTACCTGCAAGCATCCGCCGCGGAAGAGAAAATGGCGGTGTCTCAATGAACGTGACCTTTACACTGCTCGAAATCGGGCTTCTGGCCCTGATCGTCATATTCATCATATTTATCATAGCCTACCGCCGTTTCCCGGTGCACCTTATCTACAAGAGCAAAATCGGTTTCGAAAGCATGCTCGACGCAATAGACGAGCCTTTGGCCGTTATCTCAGAGGATTTTACCGTTAAACGTGTGAACAAGGCTTACACCGAGCTGATCGGGCGTTCCTATAAGACCTCCATCAACTCGAAATGCTACCACATGCTGCGCGGCCGCTCCTCACCATGCGAAGACTGCAAGCTGAAGCAGGCGCTTTCGGAGTCACAGAGGCAGGAGGTGGAGATCTCGCCGCACCCGCGCGGCGACGACGGTTCGGTCAACATCACGTTCTCCATCTACGCAATGCCGATAGGCGGCAACACGGCGGAGATATGCGTAATCGAACATATCCGCGACATCACCACGCTTGAGGCGCTCAAGATGAGCTTAGAGCGCAGGAATACGTTTTTGGCCACGCTCACAGAGCAATTGCGGACAGCGCAGCGCAGCATCAAATCGGAGCTGCACGTGGCCCGGCAAATACAGCTTGGCCTGCTCCCCAGCACCGCACCTGCCGTAAGCAGGATACGCTTCGACATGGCCTACCAGCCGGTGGCCGACGTGGGCGGCGACCTCTACGACTTTATCAGGATAGACGACAACCGCCTGGGCGTCTTTATCGGCGACGCATCGGGGCACGGGCTCGCTGCATCGCTCATCGGCACGCTCTCAAAAATGTCGCTCTACAACCACAGCAAGGCGGGGCTCTCTACCTCACAGCTTCTGGAACACATGGACAAAGACCTAAACGCGCACATCCACACCAGCCACTACCTCACCTGCTTCTGGTGCGTACTCGACTTCGAAAAAAACATGATGACCTACAGCAGGGCCGGCCACCCCAAGCAGATCATCCTGCGCAAAGACGGCCAGATCCACTGGCTCTCCGGCAGCGGAATATTTTTGGGAATTACCGGATCGTCCGTCTACGAACAGAAAGAGTTCGCCTTCGAAAACGGTGACAGGATCTTCTGGTTTACAGATGGAATATACGACGTCTTCAGAAAAAACTGGGGCGCTTCCGGCGAAAGCGGCGAGCTTTTGGGCTACGACAAGTTCGCTGAGATGGTCAAGGGGACGGCAGGGCTGCCGTTCGAAAAGATCATCGGGACGCTGCGAAAAGGGCTCTCCGGGTTCGACCATGATGACGATTACACACTTATCGTTGCGGAGATATGCGATGATGCAAATAAGTAAAACTTTGTTTTTGTTGACGGCGATAATAGCGCTGACGGCGTCAGTCATCAACGCTAATGTAATTGCCGATTCGTCAACCGTCCGGCAAGACAGTACGGCGGCACTCTCAGCAGGCAATATAGCCGCGGATTCATCCGGCAGCCAGGATTCCACAGCCCTGCCGGCTGAAAGCGGCATAGCGGCAGACTCATCAGCGGCTCAAGACCGTACTGCAGTATTGACAGACGGCAATATCCGGCCCGGCACATTAACACATCAAGATACCGCATCACAAGCATCGAAGGAAATAAATGGCCTCGAAACTTCCGCCGCCAAACTAGATATCAATCCAGACGCCAAACCAAAGACCAGGCCCGATACCTCATCAAAAATATCTGGCGCGTACTGGGGCTTCGGCATTGGCCTGTCAGTAGGCAGCATACCAGTCTTCGACCTGTGGCGCAACGCGCTGCCGAACACGATGCCCCTCCTCGGCATCACACCCGATTTCGGCAGCAGCCTGGTTCAGGGAGACACCCTGCCGTTACGCTACAGCGTCTCCGAACCACCCGACCAATTCAGCTTTACGCTGCCGTTCTGCATATCACTGCACAACATAAAGGAGAAGAGCGCCACTGCGTTCGCACTCTCGTTCTATCAAAACAGCAAGCAATTCCAGTCTATATTCCAATTCACCGGCGACTCGCTGGGCCGCCGCGTAAGCATCTACGAGACGCTCAGCTACTATTCGCTGTCAATAGAGGCCGCGTATATGAGAGAAATCCCGCCGGTCTTCTTCAGCATAGACGGATCGCAGCGCTCCTACCTCTCCATGACCATCTGCGCAAGCCCCATCAACACGTTCACGCGCGACCACGGCGTAAAAAACGAAGCGCCAAAGGGCGACCCACGAATGCAGGCGCTCGCCGACAGCGTTTCAAAAAACCTCGCGCCAAAACTGACCGCAAACGGCATGTCGCTCTCATGGCGGCTTGGGATATGCGCCATAAGAAACCAGGGACAGGGCAGCGGGCTCGAAATCGGCCTTTATTACAGCGGATCCTACGCCGCAAGTTTCCAAAGTGAGGGCGCAAAGATCACAACCGGCCAAATCGACCCCAAAGACAAGGATGCCGGCAAACCGCTGTCGTTCCTCTCAAACCGCATAGAATTCAAGGCAACATTCCTGATGTCGTCAAACCGGGACAAATTGGTAACACAATGAAAAAAGGCAGCCCGCAAATAAACGATGTCTACGCCATATTGGCCAAAGAGTTCAAAAAAAACCGCACTCCGGTCGTAGATCTGATCGAGATACAAACCAGCGACCCGTTCAAGGTGCTGACAGCGACTATCCTCAGCGCGAGAACAAAAGATGAGGTAACGGCGGAGGCGTCACGAAGATTGTTTGAACGTGCCGATAGCCTGCAGCAGCTCAAAAAATTGACAGAGGAAAAAATAGCTGAACTGATATATCCGGCCGGATTCTACAAAATGAAAGCCAAACATCTGAAACAGCTGCCGGACGTAATCGAAAAAGAGTTCGAAGGTAAAATTCCGGATGATGTCGATGAATTAACAAAACTGCCCGGCGTAGGACGCAAAACAGCAAACCTCGTTGTTGCCGTAGCATTCAAAAAACCAGCCGTTTGCGTTGACGTGCACGTACACAGGATATTCAACCGCCTGGGCTACATCTCTACAAATACACCGTTAGAGACGGAAATGGAACTGCGCAGAATCTTTCCAGAAAAATTCTGGACAACCTTCAACGCCTACTTCGTATCCTTCGGCCAGCACAGGTGCAAACCGGTGAGGCCAATGTGCGATGGGTGCCCGGCCGCGCAATATTGCGCGAATAACGGTTAGCGGTTATCTCCTCGGATCCAGCGCGTCCAGTTCGTTTCGGATTGCCGCTCTCTTCTTATCCTTGAAAACCTCCAGCAGTTTCTCAATTGAGGAGAGCGCGTTGTCGTACTCCCCTATCAGCACGTCTTGCAGTATGGCTTTGACCTCGTTGCCGTATTCTATGGAGTGTTCGAACTCCTGCAGAGCGGTAGTCGCCTGATCTATCACTTCAGAGTCGAAGTGGTCGAGAGCGTCTCTCAGTCTGACGAGTTCTGGTTCAATCTGCTCTGCGCTCAGTTTGTCTTGCGAAATGCCTTTGCTTGCTTCAATTTCGTCGAGTATTCGGCCTATGTTGCGCAAGAGCGCTTCCAGGTCCATTACGAATTTGGCGTTGTGTTCGCCTATGAATGTTTTGTTATTCTCCTTGCCGGCGATTTCGAGCTCCCAGGCCGATGTTGAGAGGTCTGACGCGCCGATGCTTGCCGAGGCGCTTTTGAGGCCGTGGACGTGGGTTGCGTATAGCTGCAGGTCTCCCATGTCGAGGCATTTTTTCATCTCTTCAATTTTGCCGAATCCGTCTTCGTAGAACATGGTGAGCGTACGCACGTAGTAGGCGCCGTTCCCGCCGGACATGGCTAAACCTTTTTGAGTGTCAACACCGTCTATTGAAATCTTCTCGATTTCAACGCCGTCCGCGCCACCGGAATCCGGTTTTACGCTTACGTCGGCGGTGGATTTGCGCTTGGCTTTCGGTATCCATCTGTCGAGCACCGAGTTTAATTTGGTAATGTCTATGGGTTTGGAGATGAAATCGTTGAGCCCTTCGCTCAGGAACATCTCTTTCATGCCTGTTACGGCGTTGGCGGTTAGGGCTACTATGGGCAGTTTTTTGTAGTATTCGCCGCCGAGGCTTCTTATGCGCTTCGTCGCTTCTATGCCGTCCATTCCCGGCATCATGTGATCCATGAATATTATGTCGAAGTTGCCGGTTCTGGCCGCCTCTACGGCCTCTACCCCGCTCTTGCATAGCGTGAGGCGCATCTTGTACGGGGCCAAAAGCCCTTCCGCTACTCTGAGGTTTGTGCCGGTATCGTCTACAAGCATGACGTTCGCTTCCGGCGCTATAAATCTGGCGATGCCGTCTCCCCTGCTCTGGCCGTAGTCGGTATCGCCCGATACACCGTTGAGGACATTGGAAACTGTGATCGAGTAGACCGGCATGGAGAGGATGGTCGCGTTGCGGTCGGCTATGGCGTCGCCGAACTCGGTAAGCAGAACCACCTTGGAATCGGAGCGGTGCTTGCGCAGAATCTTCTTTGTTCTCTCGTAGAGAGCCGGCGCAGTAAAGATGAATGTGTGCTTCTTTTCAGCCACCTTCTCGTCCAGCTCTGTTTCACCAGCAACAAGTTCGCAGTTTACGCCCAAATTCTCTATGGTGCGTACTACCGATGTAGCGTAGATTTCGCGGCGCTCGTAGATGAGCACATCCTTGCTGTTACAGTCGTCTACAAGCGCGTGCCTCTTCGGGTCCCTGAACTTCTGCGGAACTCTCATAGTGAACGTGCTGCCCTTGCCGTACTCCGACCGCACCGTTATCTCGCCGCCCATCGCGTTCAGGATATTTTTTGTAATCGCCAGACCAAGCCCCGTACCCTCAATGCCCTTGTTTCTCGTTTTGTCAATCCGCACGAAGTCTTTGAAGAGCTTGTCGATGTCCTCTTTGGGTATCCCTTTCCCGCTATCGACTACATCTACCCGCAAAATTACGGTATCTTCCGCAGCAGTCTCTTGTGTTACGGTAAGCGAAAGGAAACCCTTGTCGGTGTACTTCACGGCGTTGGAGAGCAGGTTGAGCAATATCTGGCGCATACGCACCTCATCGCCTATAAGCGCGTTGGGGATGTTGCTGTCTACGTTAACAACAAAACGCAGGCGCGCGTAGGTAGCGCGCATTTTTATTATGCTGACAACATCGTTCACAAGCGAAGAGAACAGGTAGTCGCCGTTTACAATTTCGAGCTTTCCGCTCTCTATCTTCGATATGTCGAGAATATCATTGATAATGGAGAGCAGGTTCGCACCGGCCTGTTTTATGGTGAAGATGTGTTCATAAGCCGCAGGCGGAATGTCTTCCCGCATGGCAAGCTCGGCGAAACCTATTATCGCGTTCATTGGCGTGCGTATCTCGTGGCTCATATTGGCCAAAAAACTGCTCTTGCGCTTGTCCTTCTCATCAGCCAGCAGCTTCGCCGCCGCGATGTGCAGCACGATCAGGCTGAGGAAGAGGTTCAAAAGCGAGCCTATTATGATGAGAGTGAACGCTTTTTCAAACAGATCCTTGTAGTACTTGTTGATGGGCGTAAGAATGCCTATGTGCCAGCCGTTCATGATTTGGCGCGAGTGGACGGATATAAGCTCTCCGTTCTGGCGGTAGTTGCGGGTACGATAGTCGGTGAGGTGCTCTCCGCTCCCCAAGAGGTCGATTATACGGACTATATCGGGGGACATGAGCACGGATAGGTGCTGCCCTATTGTCGTATCTACCGGGCCTACTATGATTTTGAGAGCGGAGTCTGCCATTATGCCGTATCCGCCCTCGGCCAGTCGGATGCCGGAGAAATACTTTTTGAGGTTGACAAGCGGCATATTGAGCCCGATCACTGCCAAAGACTTTCCATTGCCGTCCATTACGTGCTGCGAGTACGATATCACCCACTCGCGGCTCTCCTCATCGAAGTACGGTTCGGTAGTGGCAATTGCGCCGTCTGCTGCTACGGCGGCCTTGTACCAAAGCTTGTCATTGCAGGAAAAATTGGGCGGTGCCTCCCTGCCGGAGCCGTCTAAGAATCTGCCGCGATACACATTGAACACGCCGTAAAGCCCGCTTTCGCCTGAGATGCGCCTCTTGTCGTCAAGCACCGACTGCGAGAAGTCTTTCATGTATTCGAGCACCTCGCCGGCGCGTGAACCGCTTGCCACCATGCGCTGGATACCCAAAGACGCGCTGCGCAGCGCTGTTTCGGACTCAAGTATGTCGGAAGCTACGCGGGCCTCCATGTTCGTGAGCATATCCTCGGCGCTGCGGGTCAGAAGATCGCGGACGATACTCGACACAAAAATGTAACACATGGTGACAAGGATGATGTACACCAGCCACAAGAAAGCAAGCTGCCCCCATGTCCGCCTTAGCAGTTCAAGGCTTCTTCTTACCGAAAATAGCATCTGTTACCCGCGTCATCCTTTTGCGTTTACGTTGATATCCGCGCCGTCTTGACCGGCTGCACTGCTCTCAGCTTTGCCGGCCTCATCGCGGGATACGCGGTCACGAACCGTCTTGAACTCGTTCGCAACCTTCAGGAAGAGGTCAACAAGCGTAGGGTCGAAGTGGGACCCGCGGCCGTCGGATATGATGGCGACCGCCTCCTCGTGCGGGAACGCTTTCTTATACGGCCTCTCGGATACGAGCGCGTCGTAGACGTCTACAATCGCCATCAGCCGGCCGAGGAGCGGTATGTCCTGACCAGAGAGCCCCCGCGGATACCCGCTGCCGTCCCACTTCTCGTGGTGCGAGCTGACCAAAATCTTAGCATGCTCCAAAAAAGCCTGCTCCGACGAACCTAAGCGAATCCTGTCGATCACCTCCTCGCCGAAAATAGTGTGCGCCTTGATCTCCTCGAACTCGTTCTCGGTAAGCCGCCCGGGCTTGCGAAGAACCTCGTCGCGTATCGATATTTTCCCCACATCGTGCAGCTGCGCAGACTGGAGGACGAGGCCTATATCCCACAGCGCGATCTGGTCTTCGTAAACACTGAACTTAGACATTGCCTCTATCAATACGCCCAAATAGCTCTGCGTCCGCTCAATGTGCCCGCCCGTTATGTCGTCGCGGCACTCCACAAGCTCCGCCATAGTCTTGAGGATAGCGTTTTTGAGCTCGACCACCATCTTCGTCTTCTCGTCTACCATGTGCTGCAGGTTTTTGTTGAACGCAATAAGCTCCTTCTTCTGCGACTCAACGAGCAGATGCACCTCGATGCGCTTGAGCAGGAGCGGCGGCGTGAAGGGCTTGGTAAGGTAGTCTATGGCACCCATGGAAAGCCCCTTGAGTTCGCTCTGCCCGTCGGTCTTGGCGGTCAGGAAGATTACGGGGATGTGCGCGGTTTCCGGGTTAGCCTTGAGGTGCGTGATCGTTTCGTAGCCGTCCATTTCCGGCATGTCTACATCGAGCAGGATGATGTCGGGGATATTTTTCTCCAGCATTTTGAGCAGGCGCGCGCCGGAGTTCAGCGTAAAGACATTGTAGTGTCCGGCCAGCGCGTTCTTGCCCAGCGTCAGGTTGGTTACGTTATCGTCTACGACGAATACTGTTTTACGTTCACCGTTCATTGTTCTATAAGCCCCTCGATCATGGTGATAAAATTTTGAGCGTTAATACGAATAAACTCAATGTCGTCCTTGCGCACCGCGAGTTCAAGCGCGAGCGCCCGGTCAGATTTCTCTTTTTCGCCTATGGCGGCAAAGGCCGATTTAAGCCCGTGTACGGTCGTCGAAAGGAGTTTCATGTCGTTTGACGCAAGCGACTCGCGCAGGGCGGCCACAGACTTCTCAAGGTCGCGCCTGAGCGCCTTGATAAACCTCTCATTCATCAACACCGGCTTAACATCCCTCTGAGCCCCGGGCGTCTGCCCGGCTGATTCGCCCTGCGCCGGTTCATCCGCCGTAACCTCCTCAACCGGCATCTCGGCTGTCTCATCGCTGCGGTGCCTGTCGCGGACGAACTTTGTCAGCACGGCGTCAAGTTTCCTCACGTCAATCGGCTTAGACACGAAACCGTCGAACCCGCTCCTGGCGAACATCTCCTCAGTGCCGTATATGGCGTTCGCGGTCAGCGCTACGATCACGCCGTTATAGCCGAAATTCCGCAGTTCCTTTGTCGCCTCCACACCGTCCATACCCGGCATCATGTGGTCCATGAATATGATGTCGTACACCTTGCCGCCCTTAACCTTACCTATCGCGGCGGGACCGCTGCTCACGGTCTCTATTACGAGGCCGTAGAGCGACATCAGCCCCTCGGCGACAAGCAGGTTCGTCTCTACGTCGTCTACTATGAGCACGCTCCCGTAGGGCATATAATCGCGCTTTATCATCATGCTCGCGCTCTGCTTCATGCCCGTAAACGTAAAGTTGCGCAGGCGTTCCGACAGATCCGCGCCTATTACGCCGGCCCCGGCCACCGCCTTCTGCTTCATGGTAACTATAAACACGCTGCCCTTGCCGTACTCGCTCTCGACATCTATCTTCCCGTCCATCATAGCCACGAGCCGCCGCGTAATGCTGAGGCCAAGGCCCGTCCCCTCCGTGTGGCGGTTGGCGCCGGAGTCGAAGCGCTGGTACTCGGAGAACAGTAACTTCAGATCATCGTTCTTTATGCCATGGCCGGTATCCACGACCCTGACAATAAGCATAATGTCGTCGCCGGAGACCTCGTGGCTGACCGACAGGCTGACGCTGCCGCAGTCGGTGTACTTGAACGCGTTCGAGAGGATGTTGTTGAGCACCTGCTTGATCCGCAGCTCGTCGCCTGTAAGCCTGGCTGGCAGATTTTCGCTTATGTCAAGCTTGAACTCCACCTGCTTGGACCCTAAGCGCACTACGTTGAACTGCACAGCGTCGTTTATAAGGCTCGGGACGTCGTACTCCGCCGGATCTAACCGCAGCTTGCCGGTCTCGATCTTCGACATGTCGAGTATATCGTTTATAATCCCCAGAAGCAGGCTGCCGGAGTTGTATATCCGGTCGAGCGCGGTCTCCATGTCAACGGTGAGATTCCCCTTCTGCAGCTGGATCTGCACAATGCCGATAATGGCGTTCATGGGCGTGCGGATCTCGTGGCTCATCCGCGCCAGAAAGTCGCTCTTGGCCTTAGACGCCGACTCGAGCGACGCCATAGTCTCCCGCAGCGGCGTGAGCAGGCCCGCTATGAAGAAATTCGACAGTATAAGGATAACCGCGACCACAACAATCACAAGGCCGAAAAACACCGTCATGCCCGTGTTAAAATCGCCTAAGCTGTCGGGCATAACCGCGACCGCGTACCAGTCGAGCTTGGGGATGCAGATAACAGCCATCTGCCCGGCCGCCGCGACGAACGTCTGCACCTCGCCGGCCGCCAGAGCCTGCGCCCGCGCAACAACACCCTCGCCGTCGGCACCGAGGCGCTCCCGGATGTTCTTCTTGAGGGAGACAAGCCCAATGTCCTTGGCCCCGGTAATCTCCCCAGCCCCGTTGAAGAAGTAGAACGCCGCCCTGCCCTGATACCCCGCATATATCACATCGATAAACGCGGTGAGGTCAATCCCCGTCCCAAGCATACCGACGGGCTTGCGCGACTGGCTGAAAACCGGCGCGTTGATCCAAAGGTTGGTCACCCTCAGGTCGGGATTGTAGTTGATGTTGAAGTTGTACTCGTCGGTCCCCTGCAGGGTCATCGGATACCAGTAATTCTCGGGGAGGCCGGCGTCGAGCAGGTACGGAGCCTCGTCATTGAAGTAAAACAGCTTGTCGGCGTCGTTGATCCAAAAAACCGAACCTGTCAGGGAACGGCGGTAAGCGTGTATCTCCTCCCGCGCCGCAGGCCCAAGCCTCCCCGAATCGGCCGGATTCTCGAAATAGCGCTGTATCGTCGGCGACGTGGCCATTTTGAGGACAATCGCGATCTCCCGGTCCACCGACATCTCAAGCTTTATCCGCTCAAGCTCCAAAAGTTTGGTAAGCTCCCGCCCCTTGTTGTCCCGGATTATCTCGCGCATCGAAAAGAAAAAGGCCAAACCGCCCACCACAAGGATTATCAGGAACAGGGTCACAGAAAAAAAGACATAGCGGCTAAGCAGCGGAAGCCGCTTTACCGGGTGCACGCCGCCGTCCGGCTGGGATTTGCAGGAGTCAGTCATATACTCAATATAATATAATCCTCAGCGGACAATATGCCGGGATATGAATTTTTTATAAAATTAAGGAACCATACAGGATCGGCGGGACTGGACTGCTATGACATCTACATTTATTCATAATATACCTTTTCAGCCAAATTCAGCCCAGAGAATGACCATTTTTACAACTTTTAGCAATCTGAAAAGGGGCTATTGTACAACTTTTCACAATCTAAAATAGGGTGATTTTGCAACTTTTAGCAATTTTTGCCGGTTTCCCTGCAAGGAGTACAGGGCCGGCACGCAGCGCGGCCCGGGGGCGAAAATGTAGGCAATGCCCGAAAAAAAGGCGATTTCGACGGTTTTAGGGTCGATATCCGCGAGGGATAGCAGGTATTTAGCGGTGTCGGCGGGCATTTTAGGCGGTCTCCTCCGATGTGGGTGGGGCGGGATCGGTGTCATTTATGCGGTTCTTTAGGTTCTTCAATCGGAAGAATATGTTTATCTGATTTATATGAATATATTTCAAAATTACCATTGTTTAATGTAACCGCAACAGTATTAAATTTCATAATCTGATCTGTAACCCTTTGTTTGTCTATTTCAATCACAAACATATCGTTATCAACATAATGTTTAATGGGTTGTGTTTGGGGATAAGAAGTCTTCGTTCGGGAAGATAAGGTGTTCCCGATGTCAATAAAATAGACACCGCCGCGATACTGTTCCGGCGTGGAACGTGTTTTTATTTTTATAATAATTTTTGTCTTTTCCACATCAACAAACATAGTGCTATTTTCAACTTCTTTGCCTTGCCCAAAGAGAATTAGCAAATCTTTACGAAAATCCGGGTGTAATTCGTGGTTTCTAACATAATCTGACAATTCGTTTACTGTTTGAAGTACATTTTCTTTGGGTGAAAAATAACCTGACAATTGCTCAGCTTCATCAATTTGGATAAGAAGTTTTATCAGCCGTATACGCACATAGTTCTTGTGGTCATATTCAGGATATTTTGAATAATCTGCAAATACCTCAGCAATCCTTAAATACTGTTTGTATCTCCATTCACCGTCATAGGATAATAATGCCATAGTTATAAAAATAAACATTCTCATACATTCCATATAATTAGCATCTGGGCTATCACTGTATTGAGAACGCGTAAAGGTGGTATGGAAAAGATTGGTGTAGGTATTTATAAGTTCCTCGCGTTGCTGGAGAGTGTATTTTTTTCTGTTTTCAAGAACAGGGAAAAACATCTCTTCACCCAAAAATGGGTCTTCAACAAAAGAGAGATGACTGAAGTCAAGATCGACGTGTTTTTTCATAAATTCGACAATGTCGCCGGCTGATGGCGTTTTGAATGGAGGCATTTCGGCGATTGAATCTGCCTTCTGCGGCTGCGGGCCCTCGATTGCCGCTTTTAATGCCGCAGATTGCGGTGCCGGCTGGCCGTCAATAACCGTCTTTGATGCCGCCGGCGGAAGACAGGATAAAGAGATAGCCAATGTAAAACAGATAATAACAATCTTTTTCATATACTGCCTCCCTGATGACGCATTATGATATTGGCTGGCGGTTTAGATGCCGCTGATTTCGGCTGCGGAGAGGCCGGTCATTTCGGCGATTTTTTCTACAGGCATGCCGTCGAGCTTCATTTTTTGGGCGATTTTCGCTATGCCTTTTGCTTCACCTTCCGCCAGACCTTCCGCCTTACCCTCCGCAATGCCTTCCGCCCGGCCCTCCGCCTTGCCCCTCAGTTCGGCGGTGTAGACCGCGCTGTAGGCGCTTGACCTGTCTGCCCAGTACTCCTCGTAGGCCCTCCTCTCGGACGCCGACATTTTGAGCAGGTCCAATTTGAGCGAGGCCTCCTCTATGCCGTCTGCCGTGGAACCGCTGCGGACTGCGGATTTTTTGAGGAGGTACATCCACTCGTTGAACCCGCCGCGCTGCCGCTCGTCGAACATCTCCGGCAGGATCAGGTAGTACTCGGGGTGGATGACCATCTTGGCGCCCGCCGCGTCGGCGAGGTCGCAGGCCTGGGCAAACGGAATCGTTTCGTCCGAATAGTGCACGCCCCTGAAACCCTCGGCCTTGCAGGTAAACAGGTACTCGCGCTTTGCGTCAAAATTGTAGTACGATATGTTTATCGAGTAAACTTTTTTGATGTTGTAGAGGTTGCTGCCGGCCGAGACCTGCTCCACAATCGCCTTGCTGACGCCGAATAGCACCTTGCTGAAAAAGTCTATGGTCTCCCTGAACTGAATCTCAAAGACGGCAAACTCGGCACCGTCTATCTGTGCTTTCAGGTCTACGCGGTTGACCTTGGCGTCGGGGTAGCTCTTGTTGGTCTCGCTCTCGAGAATAGCCTGCACCTCGACTTTCCTCCTGAGAAGCTCGCTCAAAAAGCCGCTGAGGATGCCGAAATCGGCCTTGTCCCGCAGCAGGTACTTTATCGCGTAGCCGAATGAGACTATGGTACGCTCTTCCATACGGCGCTCCTGTTTTTGTGCCGGTTATACTATAAATATAATACAAAAACCGGGCTCGGAGGGCGTTTTTTGTGAATTGGGGCGGTTGGGTTGGGGGCAAGGAGGTAAAGGGCGTCAAGGACAGATGGGCGATGGGAAAAATGATCGCTGTAAGTAGTTGATTTTGATGTGATTACGTGGGGTTAGGTCAGACTGGGACGGGTTCTGGGGAGGTCTTTCGGGGCCCCGTGGGGTTGCGGGAACTTGATGGCACCGATAGCCGAAAAAGCGGTGATTTCGACGGTTTTAGGGTCGATATCCGCGATGGATAGCAGGTATTTAGCGGTGTCGGCGGGCATTTTAGGCGGTATCCCCCTCTTTTTAGTATAATAAATGGTATAGGGCGGTGGGGGGATTTTTTTGAAAAAAGGGCGGATGGGGCTGGAAAGACGGGAGACATGGTTACACAAAAATTAGTGCGGTCTCCATACAATGGACTCTTTTATTGGAACAATCCTCTACCTCCGTGTCCATATTTTGCTTTCGGCGTTTGGGCGGGTGTAGGTTCCCGCTTGTTTTCCGCCGTCTGTATATGCCTGATCGAAACTACCATCAGTACCAAGCACTTCCCAGTCCAAAAACACATTCGCCCCGATGGTAATACTGGTTAAAGGGTTATAGCCGAACGCGGCATAGTTCATCGAACAAACGCTCTCTGGGATGACAACGCTGGTCAGGCGATTGTGGGCAAATACCGCAGGTTGGATGGTAGCGACGCTGTTGGGGATGGTAATACTGGTCAGATGGTTGCGGGCAAACGCGCCAGCTCCTATAAAAAAAACTCCGTTTGGAAAATTAACGCTTGCCAGCCGGTTATTGGAAAATGCTCCATAATGGATACTGTAAATTTTAGCGGGAAGATCAACGCTGGTTAACTGGTTATTGGCAAATGCATTAGCCCTGATGTCAGTAATGCTGTTTGGGAAAATAATGCGTGTCAGTTGGTTGTTTGCAAACGCATATTCCCAGATTTCCCTGATGCCGTTTGGGATGACGACATCGGTCAGCCCCTTGTTGGCGAACGCGCTGGGGCCGATTACGTTGACTGGCATTCCGTCTATATTATCCGGTATCGTAACCGTCTTGCGGTTTCCCGTGTAGCCGGTGATAATGATTGTGCCGAGACTTTCTTCCCAGTTAAAATCAGGCGATTGCTGCGAATATGCCAACGTGAATGGCAGCAAGAACAAAAAACCGCATGTAATAGATTTCTTCATCGGAGCGGTCCCCTTATTTTCGTGTCCATGCCGTGCTTTTGGCGTTTGGGCGGGTATAGGTTCCCGCAAGCCTTCCGCCATCTATATATGCCCGATCAAAACTGTCGTTGCCGCCAAGCACTTCCCACCAGAGTTCCACTCGTGCCCCAATGGTGATACTGATCAATGGGTTGTAGGCAAACGCGCCATGTTCTATTATTGCAACACCGTCAGGTATGGTAACGCTTGCCAGTCTATTGTTGACAAACGCAGCGGCATATATATTCCAGAGACTATCTGGAAGATTGACGTTGATTAGCAGGTTGTTGGCAAATGCGCCGGATCCGATATGGATAAGGCCGTTAGGCATATCAACGCTGGTCAGGCGATTGTTAGCAAATGCTCCTGGACTGATGGCTTCAAGTCTCTTTGGAAGATTAATGCGGGTCAACTGGTTGTTGATAAATGCGTATGATCCGATAAAAGTAACACTATCCGATATGGTAACGCTGGTCAGCCCCTTATTGGCAAATGCGTTATTAGCAATGATAGTAACCGTTGCCCCGCCAAGCAGTCTGGGTATAGTAATTGCGGTACTGTTCCCTGTATAATCGGTAATAGTGGCCTGTTGGCGGTCGTCTACTCTCCACCTAAAATCAGTTGGCTGCTGTGCAAACAGGTGTGTAATCAGCAGAAAAAACAAAGATCCGCACATGAGTGCCGTTTTCATTTGAGTGACTCCATGCTGAAGGTTCCCCTGTCTTTGAGTAAGTTAAGATGCGGGTTTTCTATTTGCCGCTCTCTGCCTGTGTTGTTTTTTACCACGACCGTGTCTATTACCATCGCTCGTTGTTGCTTAATGGCGTTAATGAGTATGGCCTCATTATCGTTAGTCCAGTGGTTTGGATCGCCATTCTGCCTAAGAACATCATTTATGGCGTTCTGGGCCCTTATTATTGCCCCTGAACGACTCGTCTTACTACGTCCAAGGTTCACCACCATGTCAACATACAGTGCCACCGCGCATTCTGAGGTGGCGGCGCTGGGGGCACCGGCCATCCGAAACCGGTTGATACGGTACGGGGAGCTGATGGCACCAATGCCCGAAAAAGCGGTAATTTCGGCGCTTTTGGGGTCGATGGCCGCGAGGGTTAGCAGGTATTTTGCTCCGGTAGCGGGCATTTTAGGCGGTCTCCTCCTGTTCTTTAGTATAATAAATGGCACGGGGACGTGGGGGGATTTTTTGAAAAAAAGGGCGAAAGGGGCGGGGAAAGGGCAAAAATGGGGGGGCAGGGGGATTGGCTCATTATTGCTTTTTCAAACGCCATTTGCCGTTGGTGAGGATGTAGGTGCCGGCTTTACGGCCGTTGTCAACGTAAAGCACGTCAAGTTCCACATCATCAAATGCGCTCGGATAATCCTCATATCCTAACTGGACATTCGCACCAATGGTTACTGTAGTGAGAGGGTTGCCCCAAAAAGCGCCCAGATCAATTGACGTCACGCTGCTGGGAATAGTAATACTGGTGAGATTATTACTGGAAAATGCGAATGCCTCAATAGAAGTTACGCCCATGGGCATAATTACGTTGGTGAGTAAATTGTCCTGAAACGCTTTTTCTGCTATTGTTGTCACACCATCCGGAATGGTAACATGGGTGAGTAAATTGTTAGAAAACGCGAAGCCCCCAATAGAGGTTACACTATTGGGAATAGTAATATTGGTGAGTTGGTTGTTAGAAAACGCGGTGTACCCAATAGACGTCACACTACCGGGAATGATAACGTTGGTGAGCTGGTTGTTAGGGAGTGTAAAACCTTTTCTGTAAATTAGTTTTTCCGTTTTTTTATTTCGTCTCCCGAGGCCCCCTATATAGGGGGCCTCGAACATAAAATACGATCTGCGCATTTATAAAAGCAACTTTTTTATGGCATCCTGCCCTCGAACGCGATAGCGAGTTCGCCGTATATTTGCCCCCAGTTCCTGATCTTGTTGACCCACTTTTTAGTGATCTGCAGTGT
>Ga0209755_10001578_pt1 | contig 34668 bp, 25 predicted proteins | sample TergutCo191P1_FD_187301 | JGI IMG/M metagenome (GOLD analysis project Ga0209755, IMG submission 187301) | Cornitermes sp. P1 segment gut microbial communities from Petit-Saut dam, French Guiana - Co191P1 (SPAdes) (version 2) | ecosystem: Host-associated > Arthropoda: Insects > Digestive system... | reverse complement strand
GCCCCCCCCCCCCCGCCCAGAAGCGCCTTCGCCCTGAGGGGATCGAGGCCGGCGGGGTCGAAGGCCATGAGCCTGTCGTTGGCGGCGCCTATCAGGTTTACCCTGATCTGGTCGCCGTCCGCCAGCGCCTTCCTGTGCGCTGCGATCTGCTCCAGCAGGGTGCCGCCGATAAGGCCTGCGCCGACCAGGAAAAGGTTCACCGAGCGCCTTGCCGAGCGGAAAAAGGCCTCGTGCGCGGCGTTGAGCGCCTTCGCCTCGTCCTGCGCCGAAATCACCGCCGAAATGCTGGACTCCGAGGAGCCCTGCGCTATGGCGACGACGTTCACGCCGTTGCGGCCGAGCGCGTGGAAGAATTTGCCCGAGACGCCGGACGAGCTTTTCATCCCGGAGCCGACGACGGCGATCACCGAAAGGCCGGACTGCGCCGCCGGCCTTTCAATCGCGCCGTCCCCGATCTCCCGCGCGAACTCCTCGCCCAGCGCCTGCGCCGCCGAGGCCGCCTCGCCGGGCGGCACGGCCATGCAGACCGAGTACTCGCTCGAGCCCTGCGTGATCAGGATCACGCTGATTTTCCTGCGCGCCAGCGCCCCGAAAATTCTCGCCGAAATTCCGGCGACGCCCATCATCCCCGTCCCCTGCACCCGCACCAGCGCAACGCTGCTTATCGAGCTTATCCCCTTGATGGGGAACTCGCTCGGCGCCGCCCTGCTCACGATGCGCGTGCCGGGGCAGGAGGGGTTGAAGGTGTTGCGGATCGAGATGGGGATGCCGCGCTCCAGCGCCGGGCGCACGGTCGGGGGGAAGAGCACCCTCGCGCCGAAGTGCGAGATTTCCATCGCCTCGGCGTAGAGCATCTGCTCGATTCGGAACGCGTTCTTGACAAGGCGCGGATCGGCGGTGAGAATGCCGTCGACGTCCGTCCAGATCTCCGCCTCGTCCGCGCCGAGCGCCGCCGCGAAAACCGCCGCCGTAAGGTCTGAGCCGCCGCGCCCCAGCGTGATGGTCTGCCCCTCGGCCGTCGAGGCTATGAAGCCCGTGACGACCTGCAGGGGCCTTTTGCGCGCGCCGAAGAACGCCGAAATGCTTTCCGCCGTCTCGGCGAAGGCGCAGCGCCCGCCGCCGAAGGGGCCGGAGGCCTTCACAAGGAGCCTGGCGTCGAGGAACTCGGCCCTCACGCCGGCCGAGCAGAGGGCGCGCGCGACAAGCCCCGCCGAAAGGCGCTCGCCGAAGCTCATCGCCAGATCCAGCGTGCGCGGGGAAAGCTCGCCCAGGAGCGCCGCCCCCTCAAGAACCCGGGAAAGCTCGCCCAGGAGCGCGTCAATCTCGGCAAAGGCCTCCCTGCGCTCGCCGGCCCTGAGGAGCCGCGCCGCCGCGTCCCTGTGCCTCGCGGCAAGCGCCTCTATCCGCCCGCGGGCAGGGCCGCTGCCGGCGCCCCGGCCCGCGCCGCGCCCCCTGCCGGAAGCGCCGCCAGCCTTTGCGCCCCTTCCGCCAAAAAGCGCCGCGCCATGGGGCGCAAGCCCGCCGCCATGCGCCGCAGCCTCGCGCGCCATGCCGACAAGCTCGTCGGTGACGCCGGAAAGCGCCGAGACAACGACGGCGGGCACCTTCCCCCGGCGATCCCTGCCCTTGAGTATTTCGATGATTCGGCCTATCGCCTCGGGGCTGCCCACGGACGTGCCGCCGAATTTCAGTACCTTCATTTGCCCTCCAAGGCCCCCGCGAAAGCCCGGCCCGCAGGGCGCGGCCCGCGGCCCAAGGCCAAAAGCCAGGCGCCGAAGCGCTGTACTTTCGCGGCCTTTGCGTGTAGGCTTGCATTATGCGCCAAATCCAGACGAAAGTAAAGGCAGCCCGTGGCGCCCGCTAGCAGCGCGGGGCGGCCGGCCGGCGCCGGGCAGGCGGCGGGCGCCGGGCAAGCGGCGGGCGCCGGGCGGCCGGCGGAGGGCGGGCAAAGGCGCTACTTCGACTGGGCGGCCTCGGCCGAGCCCGATCCCGCAGCGCTCGAGGCCTGCCTCCCGGGCCGGGCGCCGTTCGGGAACCCGTCCTCCCAGCACCGCGAGGGGCGCGAGGCGCGCGAGGCGCTTGAGCGCGCGCGGGAGAGATGCGCCGCGGCGCTGGGGGTTCCCGCGCAGTCGCTTTTCTTCACGTCGGGCGGCACGGAGGCGAACTGCATCCCGCTTTACTCGGCGCTGGCGCGGCAAAGCGCCGGCCGCCTTCTGGCCGGCGCCGCCGAGCACTCCTCAATTGGCGAGAACATGAAGGCCCTGGCGCGGCTGGGGAAAAAGACCGGCTCCATTCCGGTCGACCGGTCGGGAAGGGCGACGCCCGAGCTGCTCCGCGCGGCGCTGGAAAGGCACCCGGACGCGCGCTTCGCCGCGGTAATGGCCGTCAGCAACGAAACCGGCGCAATCAGCGACATCGCGGCGCTGCGCGCGGCGCTGGACGATTCCGGCCTGCCGCCCGTCCACCTGCACTGCGACGCCGTGCAGGCCGCCGGGAAAATCCCCGTCGCCCCGGGCTTTTGGGGCGCGGACTCGGCCTCGGTAAGCGCCCACAAAATCGGCGGCCCGCGCGGCATAGGCCTTCTGTACCTGCGCAGGCCCCTGGAGGCGCTGTGCCTGGGCGGCGGCCAGGAGAGGAAAGTCCGCGCGGGCACCGAGAACGTCGCCGGCGCGGAGGCGCTTGCCGCCTGCCTCGAAAGCCGCGCCGCGCCCGAAAGGCTCGCGGCCGCCGCCGCCGAGGCAAGCCGGCGCTGGGGGATCCTCCTCGGCGGGCTTCGCAAAATCGAAAGGTGCAGGATCATCCCCGAGGAGCGCGGCGGCCCCGGGGGGGAGGGGGGGCCCGGCTTCTCGCCGTACATCCTGCAGGCCGCGTTCAGGGACATCCCCGGCGAGGTGATGGCGCGCGCGCTTGACGACCTGGGCTTCGCCGTCTCCACCGGCGCCGCCTGCTCGTCCGCCTCGCGCGAGCGCCCGGCGCTGGCCGCGATGGGCCTTGACGACGCGCTCGCCCTCGAGGGCATACGCGTCTCCCAGGGCTGGACCACGGCGGACGGCGACATCGAGGCGCTGCTCGGCGCGGTCTCGGAGGTGCTGAAATTCCTGTGAGCGGGGGCAATGGCGAGCGGAGGCTAACCTGGCTTTTGAAGCCGGCGGAGCTTGCGCTGAAGGGCGGCAACAGAAGGGGCTTCGAGGCGGCGCTGAAGCGCAACCTCCAGGCCATGCTCGCGGGGCGGGGCGCGCGGATCGACCTGAAGAACGGGCGCTTCTACGCGCATGCCGGCGAGGGCGAGCGCGCCGCGGTCGAGGGGGCGCTTTCCCGCCTGGCCGGCATCTCCGGCTGGGCCGAGGCGCGCGCCGTCCCCAAGGAAATAGGGGCCGTGCTCGAAGCCTGCGCCTTCGAGGGAAGGCGCGCCCATGCGGCCGGCGCCGCGTCGTTCAAAATCGAGGCGCGCAGAACGGACAAGGGCTTCCCCCTCGGCTCCTACGAATTGCGCTGCATGGCCGGCGACGCCGTGGCCGCGGCGGTCCCCGGCCTGCGCGTCGACGTGCGCAGCCCCGAAGCTGTCATCCGCATCGAGGTGCGCGAGAGGGCCTACGTCTACAGCGGCGAGCGCAGGGGCCTTGGCGGGCTGCCCGTCGGGACGGCCGGGCGCGGGCTCTTGCTTCTGTCCGGCGGCATCGACTCGCCGGTTGCCGGCTTCATGATGGCGACGCGCGGCATGGGCATGGACGCGGCGCACTTCCACGCCTACCCCTACACCTCGGAAGAGGCCAGGCAGAAGGTCGGGCGGCTGGCGGGGGTTCTCGCCGGGTACTGCATGGGCATGCGCCTGCACTCCGTCGGCTTCGCCAAGGCGCAGGCGCGCATAAGGGAGCGGGCGCCTGAGGCCTGGGGCACGGTGCTGCTGCGCATGGCAATGATGGACTGCGCCGAGAAAATAGCGCTGGCCTCCGGCGGCAAGTGCCTGATAACCGGCGAGAGCCTCTCGCAGGTGGCAAGCCAGACCGTGGAAAACCTGGCCTGCTCCGAAAGCCGCCTTTCGCTGCCCGTCCTGCGCCCCCTGATCGGCGCCGACAAGGAGGCCATCATACGCCGGGCCGAGAAGATAGGCACCTACGCGATCTCGATAGAGCCCCACGCGGACTGCTGCGCCCTTTTCACCCCCCCCCGCCCCGTCCTGCGCGGCAGCGTCGCCGAGGCCGGCGCCCTCTACGACTCGCTCGAGCTTGGCCCGCTGATCGAGGAGGCGCTGCTCGGGCGCGAGGTCAGAAAGCTCGGCTGCTCGGGCTGACCTGAGCCGCACTCGCGGGACGCCGTCGCGGGCGGGCACATGGATTGCGCGGCTCAGCAGGGGAAGCCTTGCCGCGGGAAGGGGGCGCGGCGGGAGCCGGCCCCTCCCGCCGCGCCCCCTTCCCGCTTCGCCGCCGGCGCCGTATAATGGCTTGCATGGAGGCTGCGATGAGCGCTGCAATGAAAGGCCGGTCCCTGCTTACGTGGCTGGACTACTCGGCCGGGGAGATACGGCTCCTTCTGGAGATGTCGAAGAGGGCAAAGGCCGAGTCGGGGGCGCGGGGGGCGGCCTGCGCCAGGTTCGCCGGCAAGACGCTGGCGCTGCTTTTCGAGAAAAGGTCCACGCGGACGAGGTGCGCCTTCGAGACGGCCTTCGGCGAGGAGGGCGGCCACCCGGTCTTCCTTTCCTCGGCGGACATTCAGCTCGGCGCGAAGGAGTCCGTCGAGGACACCGCGCGCGTGCTTGGGCGCATGTTCAGCGCCATACAGTTCAGGGGCTTCAGCCAGAGGGCCGCCGAGGCGCTGGCCGAGCACTCCGGCGTGCCGGTGTACAACGGCCTCACCGACGAGTTCCACCCGACCCAGGCGCTGGCCGACATAATGACCCTCGAGGAGAGCTTCGGCGACGCGCGGGGCAGGCGCGTCTGCTACGTCGGGGACGGGCGCAACAACGTCGCCAGCTCGCTTACCGTAATCTGCGCCAAGCTCGGCGCAAGCCTTGACGTGATATCGCCGCCCGGGCTTCTGCCAAGCGAGGCGCTGCTCGAGAGGTGCGCGGGGCCGGCCAGGGCCTCCGGCGCGAGAATCCGCGCGGGATCCGACCTGGCCGCCGTCGAGGGCGCCGACGCCGTCTACACCGACGTCTGGGCGTCGATGGGCGAGGAGGATCAAAAGGCCGAGCGCGCGGCGCTGCTGTCGCCGTACCGGGTTGACAGGGCGCTCATGAAAAGGACCGGGCGGGCGGACAGCATTTTCCTGCACTGCCTGCCGGCGGTCAAGGGCGAGGAAGTGGAGGCGGAGGTCATCGACGGGCCGCAAAGCCGCGCGTGGGATCAGGCCGAGAACCGCAAGCACACGATAAAGGCCATCATGCTCGCGACCCTGGGCTGCGAGTAGCGCCGGGGGCGGAAGGTGTGGCAACCGTTCAGGCCCCGCGACGGCGCCTGGCACCGCTGGCGGCTCAACGGCGCCGCGGCCTACGCGCGCAGGGACGGCGGGTCCTGGCGCGCCGCGTTCGCCCAGATCCCATTCCGCGAAAGGACCGGCGACTTCGGCGGCCCTGAGGAGTGCGGGCCGCCGCCCGAGGGCTCAGGGATCGTCCATTCCTGGGAGGGCGGGGAAACCCTGCTCCTGCGCCCCTGCCTCGGGCCGCAGCCATACGCGCTGAGGCCCCTGGAAAGGCTGCGCATACCGCCCGGCAGGCACTGCCGCCTGTCCGTGTCCCTGCCGCCGCTTTTGCGCCTCGAGCTGCCGCAGGGGAAAATCCTCGCCGAGGGGATGCCCTTTCTCACGTCGCGCGCGTTCTTCGGCCCTGACCTGATGCGCGGCGAGATAGGCCACTCGCTGGAGCTGGCCGTCGGGCAGGCGCGCGAGGGGGAGCCGGCGCCGTCGGCGCTGGTGCGGTGCGAGGTGCTGATCCGCAACGGGACAAAGGCGCCCATAGAGCCCGCGCTGATCGCCATCCACCCGGAGCCGCTCAGCGTCTACGAGCGCGGCGGCGCCCTCGTCTCCGACCTTCTGGAGCTGGACTTCACCGACGGGGACTGCCGGGAGCGCCCGCGCAGGGCGGGCGGCCCCGGCTGCCGGCTTGTCAGCGCCGGCGCCAGGCAGAGCGCCGGGGAAAGCCTCGCGCGCCGGGGCGCCGGCATCATAAAGGACATTGCCGCGATTTAGCGCGGCGGCGGCGCCCGGGCGCCGCCCTGGATCGAGGCGCCGGCCGCGGCCGCGCAGGGAGGGGGCATGGAGGCGCTGGGCGATTTTCTGAACTCGGCCGTTGAGGGGCTGGGCGGCTACGGGCCGCTGGCCGTCGCGCTGCGCGCGCTGCGGGCGCTGCTGACGGCATTCGCGATCATAGCGGCGTTCAACGCGGCGCAGATGGCGCTTGGCCGCCTGATGAGGAGCCGCGTCAGCCAGCCGCGCGCCTTCGTCGTAAGAAAGGCCGTCAAGTACGCGGGCTTCGCCGCCGCGGCCTTCTCCCTGTTCGGCAGCATAGGCGTGGACACCTCGGCGCTGCTGGGCGCCGCCGGCATAATCGGCATCGCCGTCGGCTTCGCGGCGCAGACCACCGTGTCCAGCTTCATCTCCGGCTTCTTCCTGCTGTCGGAAAAGCCCTTCCACGTCGGCGACGTGATCCGCGTCGGCGAAATCAAGGGCGAGGTGCTGTCCGTCGACATCCTCTCGGTCAAAATCCGCACCTTCGACAACCTCTACGTGCGCATCCCGAACGAGACCCTGTTCAAGAGCAACCTCGTCAACCAGACGCGCTTCCCGATCCGGCGCCTCGACATCCTGCTGAGCGCAACCTACCGGGAGGACCTCGAGCGCCTGCGCTCCGTCCTGCTCTCGATCGCCAGGGACAACCCGTGGGTGCTGGACAGCCCCGAGCCCTGCTTCCGCGTCGACGGCTTCGACCGCGCGGGGCCCCAAATCAACTTCAACGTCTGGTTCGAGAAAAGCCAGATCGTCGAGGCGCGCACCTCGATGCACATGGCCATCCAGAAGCGCTTCGCCGAGGAGGGCATCGAGATACCCTACCAGAAGCTCGACGTCACGGTCGGCGAGGCGGCGCAAAAAGCGGCGCGGGCGCAGCCGGAAGCCGGGCAGGAATAGCGGGAGGCGCCGGGCCGCTATTTACTCCGCGGCCGCCCGGGCGCTATACTTAGCCATGCCGCCAACATCAGACGACAAAAAGGTCATTTACTCGATGAGCCGCGTGTCCAAGAGGCACGGAACCAAGCAGGTGCTCAAGGACATCAGCCTCTCGTACTTTTACGGCGCCAAGATCGGCGTCATCGGCCTCAACGGATCCGGCAAGTCCAGCCTGCTGAGAATCCTCGCGGGCCGCGACTCGGAGCACTCAGGCGAGGCCTCCGCCAGCCCGGGCTACTCAATAGGCTTCCTCGAGCAGGAGCCGGAGCTGCGGGCCGGAAAGACCGTCAGGGAAATCGTCAGGGAAGGCGCCGCGGAGGTCGCGGCGCTGCTCGAGGAGTTCGACCGCGTCAGCGAGGCCTTCGGCGACCCGGACGCGGACTACGAAAAGCTCGGCGCCAGGCAGGCGGATCTCCAGGAGAAAATCGAGGCGGCCGACGGCTGGAACCTCGACAGCCGCCTCGAGCTGGCCATGGAGGCGCTGCGCTGCCCGCCCGGCGGCGAGCGCGTCGACCACCTCTCAGGCGGCGAGCGCCGGCGCGTCGCGCTGTGCCGCCTGCTTCTGCAGAAGCCGGACATCCTCCTTTTGGACGAGCCCACGAACCACCTGGACGCGCAGACCGTCGCCTGGCTCGAGCGCCACCTTGGCGACTACCCGGGCACCGTCATCGCCGTCACCCACGACCGCTACTTCCTCGACAGCGTCGCCGGCTGGATCCTCGAGCTGGACCGCGGCGAGGGCATCCCCTGGAAGGGCAACTACTCGAGCTGGCTCGAGCAGAAGCAGGAGCGCCTCGCGCGGGAGGAGAAGGGCGAGAGCGATCGGCGCAAGACCCTCCAGCGCGAGCTTGAGTGGATACGCATGAGCCCAAAGGGCCGCCACGCCAAAAGCAAGGCGCGCATCGCGAACTACGAGAAGCTCTTCCTGGACGACGAGCGCGAGCGCTCGCGCGGCGCCGCGCAGGGAAGCAGGATAGCCATTCCGGCCGGCCCGCGCCTGGGAGGCCTTGTCATCGAGGCCAGCGGCCTTTCCAAGTCCTTCGGCGGCCGCCTGATTTTCAGCGGCGCCGGCTTCTCTGTCCCGCCCGGCGCCTGCGTCGGGATAATCGGCCCGAACGGCGCCGGCAAGACCACGCTTTTCAGGATGATCGCGGGAAGCGAGAAGCCCGACTCCGGCGAGCTGCGCCTGGGCGAAAGCGTCAGGCTGGCCTACGCCGACCAGATGCGCTCGGCGCTGGACCCCGAAAAGACCGTCTGGGAGCAGCTTTCCGGCGGGCAGGACACGATGCGCCTCGGCGGCGGCCCCGGCGCCCGCGAGGTCAGCTCCCGCGCGTACTGCGCCTGGTACAACTTCTCAGGCGCGGACCAGCAGAAGAAAGTCGGCGCCCTCTCAGGCGGCGAGCGCAACCGGCTGAACCTGGCCATGATGCTCAAGGAAGGCGCCAACGTGCTGCTGCTGGACGAGCCGACCAACGACCTGGACGTGAACACCCTTCGCGCCCTCGAGGAGGCAATCGACTCGTTCGCCGGCGCGAGCCTCGTGATAAGCCACGACCGCTGGTTCCTCGACCGCGTGGCCACGCACATCCTGGCCTTCGAGGACGGCGAAGCCGTCTGGCGCGAGGGCAGCTGGACCGAGTACGCGCAGTGGCGCCGCGAGAAACACGGCGCCGCCGCCGACTCGCCCGGCAAGGGGGCGCACCGCAGGCTTGAGAGGTAGCGCCGCGGGCAGGAAAGGCGCCGGCTATGCCCGCAGCCGCCTTGCGCTGAGGACGAGGCGCGCCGCGGGCAGGAAAGCCAGAGCCTGAAGCGGCGGGGCAGCGCGGCTGGGGCGCCTCGGGCAGCCTTGCATTTTCGGGCGATTTGCGCCATGCTGTTGGCAGCGCGCATATGTCGGACCAGATTGTACCCATAGAGCACATGCTTCCCCCGAAGCTGCACCTGGTCGCCCTCATGGGCAGGCCCATCTTCCCGGGGATTTTCACGCCGATCATGATAGGCAACCCGCCGGATCTGAAGGTCGTCGAGGACGCCGTGGCCGGCGACGGCATGGTCGGCCTTGTCATGCTGAAAAACGAGGCCGACTCCCCGTCCATCGAGGATCTGCACAGAATCGGCTCCGTGGCGAAAATCGTCAAGAAAATCAACCTGCCGGACGGCGGGATGAACATTTTCATATCCACCTTCAAGCGCTTCCGCATCAAAAAGGCCCTGCGCGCCTCCAGCCCCATCGTCGCCGCGGTCGAGTACCTGGACGACGAGGAGGACTCGACCAGCGAGGTCAAGGCCCTCACCCGGGCGCTCATCTCGGAGATGAAGCAAATCTCGGAGAACAACCCGCTGTTCTCCGAGGAGATGCGCCTCAACATGATCAACATCGACCACCCGGGGAAAATCGCCGACTTCATCGCCAGCATCCTCAACATCGACAAGGACGACCAGCAGAAGGTGCTGGAGACGCTCAACGTGCGCAAGCGCATGGAGCAGGTGCTGGTGTTCATCAAGAAGGAGCAGGAGCTGCTGCGCATCCAGAAGAAAATCCAGCGCGAGCTCAACGAGAAAATCGAGAAGTCGCAGCGCGAGTACTTCCTGAAGGAGGAGCTGAAGGCCATAAAGGCCGAGCTTGGGATGGCCGCGGACGCGAAGGGCTCGGAGCACAGGCGCCTGCAGGAAAAGCTGGACGCGCTGGCGCTTGAGGGCGAGGCGAAGGAGGCCGTGGAGCAGGAGCTGGAGAAATTCGGCCTTATGGAGCCCAACTCGGCGGAATTCGTCGTCACGCGCAACTACCTGGACGCGATAGCCTCGCTCCCGTGGCGCGCCCCGCTCGCCGGCGCCTTCAGCATGGCCCGCGCCCGCGAGATCCTCGAGGAGGACCACTACGGCCTTGGCGACGTCAAGTCCCGCATAGCCGAGTACCTGGCCGTCCTCAAGCTGCGCTCCGCCGCCGCCGCCGCCGGGGCGCATTCCGGCAGGGGCGGCGCGGCAGCGAAGGGCGCCGCTTCGAAGGGCGCCGCCCCAAAGGGCGCGGGCTCGAATTCCGCCGGCTCCGGGGAAGGCGCCGCCGAAAAAGGCGGCGCATCAAAGGGCGGCGCGGATTCCCCGGGCGGGGCGCCAAAAGGCGGCGGCGCTTCCGGGGGGGCTCAGGCGGATCGCGCCGGCGAGGGGCAGCCCGCCGGCTCCATAGTGTGCCTGGTCGGGCCGCCGGGGGTCGGCAAGACCTCGGTCGGGAGGTCGATCGCGCGGGCGCTGGGCAGGCAGTTTTTCCGGTTCTCGGTCGGCGGCATGAGGGACGAGGCCGAGATCAAGGGCCACCGCCGCACCTACATAGGCGCCATGCCGGGCAAGATAATCCAGGGCCTCAGGATCTCAGGCGCCAGGGACCCGGTCTTCATGATCGACGAAATCGACAAAATGGGCTCGAGCTTTCAGGGCGACCCGGCCAGCGCGCTTCTGGAGGCGCTTGACCCGGAGCAGAACGGCGCCTTCAGGGACCACTACCTCGACCTGCCCTTCGACATATCCAACATTTTCTTCATCGTCACGGCGAACACGCTGGACACCATACCGGCGCCGCTTTTGGACCGCATGGAGGTGATCCAGCTTCCCGGCTACATCGACGCCGAGAAGCTAGAGATCGCCAGGCGCTACCTCATCCCCAAAAGCCTGGAAAGGAGCGGCCTTGGGAAGGGGCGCGCGCGCTACACGCGGGACAGCCTCCTGCACATCGCAAACGCCTACGCGCGCGAGGCCGGGGTGCGCGGCCTTGAGAAAAGCCTGGACAAGATTCACCGCAAGCTGGCCAAGCAGATCGTCGAGGAGGAGGAGGCCGCCGAGGCCTCGGCGCAGCCCGGCTCCGGAGGCGGCGCGGGCTGCGCCGCCGGCGCGGGGGCCGGCAGGCGGCGCAGGGGCGCCGCGGCGCTCTCGTCGGCGCCGGAATCGGAAGGCGCCCCGGCGAAGGGCCCCGCCTCGAAAAGCGCCGGCAAGGGCGCCGCCCCGGGGGGCGCCGCTCCAGGGGGCGAGGCATCGGATGGCGGCGGCGAGGCGGCAGGCGGCCCCGGAGCGCCGGCGCAGGGCGGCAGGGCGAGGATCTGCGTCGACAGGAAGCTGGTCGAGAAGCACCTGGGCCGGCCGGCCTTCCCCGAGGGGGACGAGAAGCGCGCATCCTTCCCCGGCATGTGCCTGGGCCTTGCGTGGACGAGCCTCGGCGGCGAGACGCTGGTGATCGAGGCCGTCTCGTCGCCCGGAAAGGAGGGCCTGACGCTCACCGGCAGCATGGGCGACACGATGAAGGAAAGCGCCGCGATCGCGATGACCGTGGCGCGCAAGCTCGCGGCGGAGCGCTACGGCATGGACGCGCAGTGGCTCGAGAAAAACCACGTCCACCTGCACATCCCCGAGGGCGCCACCCCGAAGGACGGCCCCTCGGCAGGCATCACCATGGCGACGGCGCTGCTCTCGCTGATGCTCGGCAGGACCGTGGCCGACAGGCTGGCCATGACCGGCGAGCTTTCCCTGACCGGCAGCGTCCTGCCCATAGGCGGCCTCAAGGAAAAGACGATAGCGGCCCGGCGCAACAAGGCGAGGCGCATCATCATCCCCAGGCAGAACGAGCGCGACCTTGACGAAATCCCGGGCCACGTGAAAAAGGGCATTTCCTTCCACCCCGTCTCCCGCTTCGAGGAAGTCCTGAGGATAGCGCTGCCGGACTGAGCGCCGGCGCCTGCGGGTGTGGCGGCCTGCCCGAGGGATGCGGCGCCCGCGGCAGGCGCCTTGCCGCGGAGCGCAGGCAGGCAGGCAGGCCGCGCGGCGGCGCGGGCCTAGGCGGGCTGCCCGGCGCCGGCGAGATACTCCCGCGCGATGCCGTCCTCCGGGTCGATTTCCAGCGCCGCCCGGAAAAAGGCGGCGGCCTCCCCCCTTTTGCCCTCCCGGAGCGCCAGCGCCCCGAGGTTCGAGACTATCTTCACGCTGTCGCCGTCGGCGCGGAGCGCCGCCTCAAGCTGGCGGCGAGCGCCCCTGAGATCGCCGGTTTCCATCAGGCAGATGGCAAGCTCGTTCCTCGCGGCGGAGCCGCCGCCCAGCTCCACGGCCTTTTCAAGCGCCGCGGCGCCGTCCGCCCAGCGCCCCAGGGCGCGCAGCGCCCAGCCCAGCACGAACCAGCCGTTCCAGGCGTCGGGCCGCCTCTCGATGAAGCCGCGGACTTTCAGCATCGCCGCCTCCGCGCTGCCGGAGCGCGCAAGCTCGCCCGCCTCGCGCAGATCCTCGTCGCCAAGCCCTCCCCCGTCAATCTCCCGGATAACCTCCATCGCCCGCCGCCTCTTCCGCCCGGCGCCGCCCTCGCCTTCTAAGGCATCGCCGGCGCCCATGCCTTCGCCATCCCCGTCGCCGAAGCCGCCATCGCCGGCGCTTCCGCCGCCCGGCCCTTCGGCCAGCGGGCCCTCGCCGGACCGGGCAAGGTAGAGGGAGAGGCATTCCCTTGCGCGGGCGAAGTCGCCCCTGCCCAGGAAGAAAAAGCCGCAGTTGAAGGCGGCGTCGGGGAAGGGCGGGTCGAGGGCCAGGGCCATCGCCATGGCCTTCTCGTGCGCGGCCCTCGCCTCGGCGAAGGCGCCCGGGGCCTCCTGGCTTGAGCGGCGCTCCAGAAGCTCGGCGCGCCGCTCCATGACGATGGCGCGGTTTGCGGCGACCGAGGGCGAGGAGGGGAACAGGGCGCCAAGCGAGCCGAGTATCTCCAGCGCCTGGCCGTGCTCGCCGGCCTCGGCCTTCAGTATGGCGGCCTGGGAGAACTCGCCCATGATCAGGGGGCGGGCGGCCAGGACGAAGCGGCGGTAGTAGCCAAGCCAGTCGGCGCGCGCCTCGCCCGAGGCAATCTCGCGCAGCATCCCGCAGACGATCATCTCCCAGGAAAGGCCCTCCAGCGCCGCCCGCGCGTCCCGCACGCCCTCCTCGGGAACCTCGATGGGCAGGGGTATGTCAGGATCGATGAAAAATTCGCCGCCCGACTCCGGGTCGGGGCCCACGGCGCTGCCGCGGAGGCTTTCCGGGACGGAAAGGAAAATGACCCGGCCGCGCGGGGCCGGCGCCTCGCCCAGGGCCGGCCTACTTAGCCGGCGCCGGCGGGGCGGCGCGGCTGTCGGCCCTCACGGTGTTGACGTACTCGTTGATCCGCACCTTGTAGCCCATCGGCACGAGCGCGTCGTCGTAGGCCATGGCCAGGGCGACGAGGTCCTGCTTCCCCTCAACGCCCTCGGAGCGGATGAACTTGCCGGGCAGCATGAAGCTCTCCCTGGGGTCGTCGAAGTCGGCGCGGAGCGTGGCCTCCTTGCCTATCAGGAACTTCCCTACGCCCATCATTATCAGCTTCGTGCCGGAAAAGGACAGGTCGCGTATTATGCAGCGCCGGGGGACTTTCTGGATGAATACCACGGCCTCGCGCGAGTAGAGCCTGAGCTTGCGCTGCGTCTCGGCGGTGATCTGGAGGCGCTCGTCCCTGCGCTTCGAGGAATTCACGTTCGCGTCAAGCACGCGCCCGATGATCTCGATGAAGTCGTCCGGCGGGCGCTGGGTGAACTGGAAGGAGATGAGGACGATTTCCTTTGAGCCCTTGTACGGCGCCAGGCCCGTGACGCGGCCGGCCACGAAAAACGTCACCGGGCTGCCCTTTTCGTCCTGGTTCCTGAAGCTGAGGCGAAGGCTCGCCATGTTGTTCGCCAGGCGCAGCTTGTCAAGTATGCCGGACTTCACGTTGGCGACAACCTTTGACCGCAGGAACGACGTGGCGAAAAACACGCACGGCCAGAAGTCGCTTCCGCATTTGATGTGCACCTGATCGGGGATGAGGCCCGTCACCTGGATCATGTCCTTTGTGAAGGTGACGTCGATGCCCTTGAAGGTTTCGTAGTACAACGCGACTTTTTTCGCCGGCAAAATACCCATATGCAAATACCGTACCGAATATTCGGCGGTTCGTCAACCCTGGCCGCCCTCAGGGCCCTTCCGGGGCCCCCGCGCCGCCGAAGCCGGGGGAAAGGCCCTCGCCCGCGGGATCGCCCGCGCCATCGGCGCCGCCCCCGGCGGGATCGGCGGGCGGTTCGGCGGCGGGCGCAGGCATCCGGCCGCCGGCGGGGAAGTCGTCCCAGAGCGGCGGCGCCGCCGCCGGCGCAGGCGCGGCCTCCCTCGCGCCCACGGCCGCCATGAGGAAGGGCTGGTCGAACAGCGCCGCGATCTCCGCGGCCTGCGCCCTGGTGAAGTACATGCGAAGCTGGCGCGACTCGGACTGCCCGGCGCCGGGGTGGTTCTCGGCCGAGCGCGCCGGGCGCATAAGCGCCGCGAAGAAGGGCCTGCTCTCCCAGCGCCCCCCGACGTCCACCTCCCTGAAGCGGTAGCCCAGCTCTATGGCCGGGTAGGAGGCGTGAACCGTGGTGAACCTGGCCGTCTGCCACTCGAGCCTCGCCGCGACCCTTCCGTAGGCGCTTCTCGTCTGCCTGTGCCGGTTGACGAGCGAGCGGGCCTCGAACTCGGCGTTGTAGCGCTCCAGCGCCGCCGCGAAGCCCCGCCTCGCCGCCTCGTCCCAGAACTGCCTGTACGTGACGAACTCGTGCCTGAACTCAAGCGACACGGCGTTCAGCCTCGGGTGGAAAACCGCCTCCGCCCTGACCGGGGATATCCCCCTTCCCACGATCCTGTCCATCGACGCGTAGACCGAGCCCAGCGGAATCGGGCCCATGTCGGCCACCATGGCCGGGAACCTTCTTACCGGATCCGCGCTCCCGCAGGAAAGCAGCAGGAGCGCCGCCAGAAAAGCCAAAAAAGGCGGCAGTGTCTTCATTGCGCCATTATAGCGCCAAACGCCGCGCTGTGGAACCGCCAAGCCGCCGAAAAGCAGGCGGATCGCGCGGGCGGGCCGCCGGAGCGCGAAGGTTGACAAACCGCATGCCGCCGGCTACAATCTTATGCGAGGGCAGGCCGTTTCCGCAGCGCCCGGCTTCGGAGGCGGGCTTGCGCTATTGGGGGCGCCCGTTTTTTCCGATAATCGGGAAGGAAGCGCGCGCCGCCCGTGGCGCAAATCGAAAGGGAGCAGCTCATGGCATTTGAAAGGAAATCTTCTTCGGACTCGGATCGCGGCAAGGTCCGCTCGGCGGAAGAGCTTGAGGCATACGGCGTATGGGTGAAAAGCGGCCCGCAGGACATGCCCGGCGCCGACGGCTTCGGGGAGGACGCGGTGCCATTCGAGGCCGGCTTCGGCCCCTTCGCCGGCGAAGGCTTCGAGGGCGGCGAATTTTCCGCCGGCCCCTTTGAGAGCGCGGGCTTCGCGGGCAGCCCCCATGAGACCGAATTCGAGCCGGCGCAGGGCGCCTCGGGCGAGGCTGAGTCCTCCAGGCTCCTTCTCAAGATAGCCGGCGAGCTTTCCTCGATCCGCACAGAGCTTGACGCCCTGAAAAGGGAATTCGCCGAGATCCGCTCCGAAAGCGCCGCCTCCGAGCCATGCGAGGGCGCGGGCGGCGGCTTCTTTGACGGCGAGGACGACGGGAAGATAACCCTGACGGACAACGAGATGGACAACATCCTGGCCTCCTCCGGCCTGCGCGGCGGCGAGGAAGCCTCCGCCGACGGCCTTGAGATCGGCGACTCCCTGCGCGACGAGGACGCGGCGGCGCTGAGGGAGATGGCGCTGCGCAGCGAGGCCGCCGCGGAGGGCGGCGATTCCGGCGAGGCCCTGCCCCCCGGCGGCGGGCGGGAAGTCGGGCCTGGCCTCGGTTCCGGCGAAATCGGCGACGACAGCCTCGGCGTGGGCGACGGCGACATTTTCAGCGCCTTTTCAGGCGATCTTTCCCCCGGCGAGTCCGACGATCCGCTGGGCGACATAGACGAGCTCAGCGACCTGCGCATGCACGGCGCCGATCCGCTCACCCAGCCCCCCGACGACAGCACCTACCTGGAGGCAGACCCGTTTTCCGATGGCGCCGCCGAGGACATGCCCGGCGGCGAGGGCGTCTTCGGCTTTGGCGAGGACGGCGAGGGCGCATTTGGCGGCGATGGCGATGGCCCGCCCGCCGAGCCTTCCCCCGAGGGCGCGGCCCAGGGCGGCGGCGATGCGCCCCTGCCGCCCTGGCTGCTTGCCGACGCGGATGCCGCCGATCCCGATCCGGCCTTCGGCGGCAGCGAGGCGCCCTTTGGCGAGGGCTCACCCGCCGATGACGGCGCCGACGGCGGCCTGGCTTTTGACGATGGGCTTTCCCTCGATGACGGCCTGTCGCTCGACGACGGCTTGTCCATTGACGACGGCGAGACGCCCTTTGGCGAAGGCCCATCCGCCGATGACGGCGCCGCAGCCACGGATGACGATTTGTCTTTTGACGACGAGCTTTCCATGGATGACGGCCTGTCGCTTGACGACGATGAAGCGCCATTGGGCGAAAGCGCATCACTTAACGACAGCACTGCGGCATCATCGGACGACAATCTGACTTTTGACGATGAGCTTTCCCTCGACGACGGCCTGTCGCTTGACGATGATGAAGCACCATTGAGCAAGAGCGCTTCCCTAGATGACAGCGCCGCGACCACGGATGACGATCTGACTTTTGACGATGGGCTTTCCCTCGACGACGGCCTGTCGCTTGACGATGATGAAGCACCATTGAGCAAGAGCGCTTCCCTAGATGACAGCGCCGCGACCACGGATGACGATCTGACTTTTGACGATGGGCTTTCCCTCGATGACGGCCTGTCGCTCGACGACGAAGCGCCATTGAGCAAGGGCGCTTCCCTAGATGACAGCGCCGCGACCACGGACGACGATCTGACTTTTGACGATGAGCTTTCCCTCGACGACGGCCTGTCGCTTGACGATGATGAAGCGCCATTGGGCAAGGGCTCATCCTCCGATAACGACGCCGCGACCACAGACGACGATCTGAGTTTTGACGACGAGCTTTCCCTTGATGACGGCCTGTCACTCGACGACGACGAAGCGCCTTTGAGCAAGGGCTCATCCACCGATGACAGCGCCGCAGCCACGGATGACGATTTGTCTTTTGACGATGAGCTTTCCCTTAATGACGACCTGTCGCTTGACGACGACGAAGCACCTTTGAGCAAGGGCTCACCCTCCGATGACAGCGCCACGAATGACGATCTGACTTTTGACGACGAGCTTTCCCTTGATGACGGCCTGTCACTCGACGACGATGAAGCGCCTTTGAGCAAGGGCTCATTCTCCGATGACGGCGCCGCAGCCACGGACGACGATTTGTCTTTTGACGATGAGCTTTCCCTCGATGACGGCCTGTCACTTGGCGATGGCTTGTCTCTCGACGACGACGAAGCGCCATTGGGCAGGGGCGCTTCCCTTGACAACAGCGCCGCGACCACGGATGACGATTTGACTTTTGACGATGAGCTTTCCCTTGACGACGGCCTGTCACTCGACGACGACGAAGCGCCTTTGAGCAAGGGCGCTTCCCTAGATGACAGCGCCGCGGCATCGGACGACGATTTGTCTTTTGACGATGAGCTTTCCCTCGATGACAGCCTGTCACTTGGCGATGGCTTGTCTCTCGACGACGACGAAGCGCCTTTGAGCAAGGGCACTTCCCTAGATGACAGCGCTACGGCATCGGACGACGATTTGGCTTTTGACGACGAGCTTTCCCTAGACGACGGCTTGTCTCTCGACGACGACGAAGCGCCATTGGGCAAGGGCTCATCCTCCGATGACGGCGCCGCTGCCACGGATGACGATCTGACTTTTGACGATGAGCTTTCCCTCGACGACGGCCTGTCACTTGGCGATGGCTTGTCTCTCGACGACGACGAAGCGCCTTTGGACAAGGGCCCATCCTCCGATGACGGCGCCGCTGCCACGGACGATGATCTGACTTTTGACGATGAGCTTTCCCTCGGTGACAGCCTGTCGCTTGACGATGATGAAGCGCCATTGGGCAAGGGCTCATCCACCGATAACGGCGCCGCTGCCACGGACGATGATCTGACTTTTGACGATGAGCTTTCCCTCGACGACGGCCTGTCCATTGACGGCGATGAAGCGCCTTTGGGCGAGGGCTCATCCTCCGATGACGGCGCCGAGACTTTGGACGACGACCTGTCCCTTGAAGATGAGCTTTCCCTCGACGACGGCCTGTCCATTGACGTCGGCGAAGCGCCTTTGGGCGAGGGCTCATCCTCCGATGACGGCGCCGAGACTTTGGACGACGACCTGTCCCTTGAAGATGAGCTTTCCCTCGACGACGGCCTGTCCATTGACGTCGGCGAAGCGCCTTTGGGCGGGCCGGCGGCAGGCGGGCTTTCCTCGGGCGGCGGCGATGCGGCCGGCGCGCAGCAAGGCGCCGGGCAGGCAAGCGGCGCCGAGGCCGAGGATTCGGCGGCGGGCGGGGAGCATGGGCTTTCAGGCGCTTCCGACGGAGAGCCGGCGATTTGCGAGGCTGAGACGGGCGGCGCCTCGGCCGGGGCTGGCGGCCTTGAGACAGAGGACGCGTCGATAGAGGACTCGGCGCTGGTCAGGGAGATACCGGAGGGCTTTCACGCCGACGGCGGGGAGGCGCTGGTTTCCTTTGACGACGACCTTGTGGCAATAGCCGAGGACGAGGAGCTTGATGCCAAGCCGGAGGAGCGCGCGGCCAAGCCGGGCGACTCGGCCGCGGGGGCGGAGGGCGGCGCCGGGCTTGGCCTTTCGCCGGACCTGAAAGTCGAGCTTAAGAACGTGCTGGCCTACATGGACCAGCTCCTCGAGTCGCTGCCGGAGGAAAAAATCGAGGAGTTCGCGAAGTCCGAGCATTTCGACGCCTACAGGAAGCTGTTCAAGGAACTGGGGCTGGCGTAGCATGGGGCTTCTGGACAGGGTCGGCGCCGGCGCTCCGGGCGGCTCGGGCTCGGGCGGCGAAGCCCAGGCCGGCGAGGCCTCTTTCGCCGAGGGCATTGGCGCCGCCATAGACGGCTTTTGGGAGGAGCATCCTTTTTTTCACTGCATTGTCCTTGCGCGCGAGGGGAGGCAGGCGGGGCTTTCGAAGGAGGTTGCCGTCATGGCCGGCTGCCACGGCGCCGAGTGCCGCGACCTGTCGGGCAAAAGCTGCGTCGTCCTGCTTCCGGGGGCGCTTGACATGGAGCTTTTCTCCCACCGCATCGCCGGCAGCACCGGCTCGGCCGTGGCCTTCCAGTTCAGCGCCGACTCGGCCGCCAAGGCGCTGGAAGCGCTGCGCCCCTTCCTGCCATGAGCGCCGGCGGCGGCTCTCCCCCCATCCCGCCCGGCGGGACTGCGGAGTGGGCGGCGCGGGCGCTGCGGCTGCACTCCAGGCGCCCCCAGGCCGAGGCGGAGCGCTACGCGGAGGCGCTGGCCCTCGGCAAAGACGTCGATTTTTTCATTCTCGTGGAGCCAGGCATGGGCTACCTGGTGGACGCGCTGCGCAGGCAGCGCCCCGCCGCCCGCGCCGTCATCCTTCACGCGGATCCGGCCTTCCGCGAATTCGAAAGCCGCCATCCCGGCGTCCCCGCATGGTATCCGGACAGCGGGAAAACCGCGCAGGAGTTTCTCGAGCGCGAAATCCCCGAGGGCGCCTCGGCGCGCATCGTCGAGTGGCGCCCGAGCCTTTCCCTGTACGGGCCCAAGTGCCTTGAGCTTGTCCGCGAAAGCGCCGAGTTCGTGAGGCGCGCCGAGGCCGGGCGCAGGACAGCCGCGGCCTTCGGCAGAAGGTGGGCGCGCAATTTTTTCCGAAACCTGGAGCTGATTCGCTCGGCGCTGATGTACAGGCCCATCGAGGCGCCGATCGTGGTGGCCGGCGCCGGCCCCGGCCTTGAGGCGGCGCTGCCGGAAATCAGGGCTGCGCGGGAAGGCGCCTTCGTGCTGGCCTGCTCGTCGGCGCTGGCGGCGCTGGCCGCGGGGGGAGTGGCGCCGGACATGGCGGTTTGCACCGACGGCGGCGGGTGGGCGCATCTGCACCTCCACGCCTGCTTTCGCCCGGGCCTCGCCGCCGGCCCCGCAGCCTGCGCGGCAAAGGCCGGCGCCCACGGCGGCGCCCCGCTCAGGCTCGCGGCCGCCCTCAGCGCCGCGCTTCCCTCGCGCTGCTGCGAGCTTCCGATTCTCCCGCTCAGCGACGGCAGCCTCTGGCAGGCGCTGGCGCTCGGGGCCGCCGGCATCCCCTCGGCGCCCATCCCCCAGCGCGGCACGGTGGCGGCCACGGCGCTGGAGCTTGCGCTTCAGCTCAGCAAGGGCCCCGTTTTCCTGGCCGGCGTCGACCTTTCCGTCGAGGGCGGCAGAAGCCACGCGCGGCCCCACGGCTTTGACCATCTTTTTATCGGCTCGGCCTCGCGCCTTCGGCCGGCTTGCTCGCAGGCCTTCGCCCGCTCGCGCGCCATCGCGGAGGGCGGCAGCCTGGCCGTCTACGCGGCCTGGTTCAAAAGCCGGCTCGGCGCCTGGCGCGGGCGGGTCTTCGCGCTGGGCGGCGGGCACGGCGTTTTCGAAAGCGCCCCCCTCGCCCCCTTCGCGAGAAAGGCGGGAGCCGGAGAGCGCGGCCGCTTCGAGGCGGCGGCGCTTCAGGGCTCCCCCGGGCAAAGGCGCGCCCTGGCCGCCGGGGCGCTGCGCGCCGCGCTGAAAGACCCCCGCCACGCCGAGCGGCTTTCCGGCGAGCTTGAGCCCCTGCTTTTCCCTTCGCGCCGCGGCAGCGGAGGCGGCGGCGCAAATCCCGGAGAGCTGGCCGAGGCGCTTCTGGAAATTTCCGGGCGCCGCAGGGCCGGGTAGCGCCGGGATGGCCGAGGAAAGCCGCTGCTTTTTCGAGAAAAACATGCAGGCGCTTAGCGCGCGGGACCCGGCGCTCTGCGCCGCTCTGAGGGCCGCCCGGACTGAGGCCGCGGCCCAAAAGGCCGCCGGGAAAGGCTCGCCTGAGTACAGGTTTCTGAGGGCTGCAACGGGCGAGGCCGTGCCGGCGCTACCCGGCCCCGGCGGCGCAGCCCGCCCGCTTCACTCGCTGGCAAACCCGAAAAGGGAGGCCGAGCGCCTGGCTGCCGCGGAAGCCGGCGGCGGCGCCCATGGCGGCGCGCATAGCGGCGCGCGCGGCGCGGGGTTTTTCGCGTTCCTTGGCCTAGGCGCGGGCTTTGCCCCCATGGCGGCGCTGGCGCTGCCCGGCGCTGGCGGCGCCCTGGCAATAGAGTACGGCATGGCCGGCGCCGCGGAGCTGCTCTCCGCGCTGGACTACTCGGCCCTTTTTGGCGACCCGCGCTTCTCGCTGCTGGTTGACCCCCCCCCGGCCCTCGTCGAAAGCGCCGTTCTGGGGCTTTACCTCCCCGCGCTTTGCGGCGGGATAAAGGCGCTGCCGCTAAGGGCCAGGGTCGAGCGGGACAGGGAAAAATTCGCCGCCGCCGGCGAGGCCGCGCGAAGGGCCATAGCGAGGGTTTCCGCGGACTACTCGGTGCAGGCGCATTTCGGCGAGCGCTGGCTTGCAAACATCGCCCGCAACGTCGCCGCCTACGAAAGCCTGCGCCTCGGGAAGCGGGCGCCCGAGGCGCCCGACGCCGCCGTCTGCGCCGCGGGCCCCTCCCTCGACGCGCAAATCCCGATTCTGCTCGAGCGCAGGAAAAAGGGGGGGGGGCCTTTCGTCATAAGCGCCGACACCGCGCTGCCGGCGCTGGCGGCGCAGGGGCTGAGGCCCGACGCCGTCGTCTCGATAGACTGCCAGCGCATAAGCCTTCTTCACTTCGCCGGGATGGACTGCCGCGCCATCCCGCTGTTCCTTGACATAGCCAGCCCGCCGGAGCTGGCCGCCCTTTCCGACCGCGTCTTTTTCTTCGCCGGCGCCCACCCCCTGGCCCGGCATCTTTGCGCGAAGTGGGCGCCGCTTCCCGCCCTGGACGCGTCGGGCGGCAGCGTCGCCCATGCCTGCCTGTCCCTCGCAGAAAGCCTCGGCGCGAAAAGGATCGCAGTCTGCGGCGCCGACTTCTCGTATCCCGGCGGCAGAATCTACGCGCGCGGCTCCTACGTCTTCCCGTTTTTCGAGAGAAGGCAGAGCCGCCTGGCCACCCTGGAGGCCCAGGCCTCCGCATTTCTCTTCCGCGCCCCCTTCCTCCCCCCCGAGCCCGGCGCCCCCCCCTCCCCCCCCGGCGCCGGGCGCAGGTACGAGACCGCAACGCTGCGCGCCTACCGCCACAGCTTCGAGAGGAAAATGTCCGAGATGGAAGCCGAGGCAGCCGCAATGCCCGGCCTTGGAATGCCGCTTGCCGCCGCAAAAAGCCCTTCCCGCGCGCAGGGAGGCCCCCCCCCCCGCTTCGCGCCGGCAAGGCCATTTGCCGCAGGCCCAGCCTTTCTCGAAGGCTACAGGCGCGGCGTCGAGGCGCTGCCGCCCATGCCAAAGGGCGGCGCCGGCGCATACATGCCCGGCCTGCCCGCCGAGGCAAGGCAGGCATTCGCGACCCTTCTGCCCCTCATGGCCGCGCTCCGGCGCCGCAGCCCCGAGCTTGCGCCGCCGGATTTGCTAGAGGCGGCAAAGCGGCGCTGCTCCGCCGAAATAGGCAAGGCTCTGAAGGCCGGCGCGCGATAGGGCGGCGGCGGCTTACGGCATTTTAGTCGCTATGGGCGGGCCATCGTCGCGAAGGCGGGGGGCGGGAAATGCCGCGAGCGCCGCCCCGGCGGGGAAGATCCGGGGCGGCGCTCGCGGCGGGGACTAGCATGCGCCGTTGAGGTAGGCGGCAACCTCCTCCTTGGCCGCGAAGTGGCCGTTGCGCGTGTTCTTTGCGTGCCTGGCGCCGGCCCACTCGCCCACCCAGTAGAGGTAGACGTGGTCCATCTGGTGCTGCAGGTGGCGCACCAGCTCCCTCAGGCTCTGCTCAGGGTAGGAATCGACGTCAATGTTCTTCAGCTCGAAAACCTTGTCAACCATCTCTCGCTCCTCGCTAAAATTGACGGCGCCCGCCAGGCGGCAGGCGCCAAAGCGCCAAAAAAAGAGGCGGGGCGCCGGAGACGCCCGCAGCGCAAGCCCAGGCGCCCCGCCTCGGGGAAAGGCGCGGCCCCAGAAAAGGGGAGCGCCAGCAAAGGGAGGATGCCGCTCCCCCAAAAGGCCGCGCCGCGCCTCAGGACGCCGCGCCGCCTGCAAGGCGGCGGCCCTCGGGTCCGCGGCCCTCGGGTCCGCGGCCCTCGGGTCCGCGGCCCTCGGGTCCGCGACCCGCTGGCTCGCGACCCGCTGGCTCGCCGCCCTGTGGCCATCGGCGCCGGCATCCGGGAGCCGCCCCTATGGAACGGCGGCTCCCGGATGCCGCAAAAGGCGCCGACGCGAAGGCCTGCCTGCCGCGCCTCCCTCGCATAGCCTGCGGGAGAGGGCCGCGCGGACGGGGATGCCGCTCCGGCGCGGCAGGCTCGCGGCCTTTCACGTCGCTGTTACAAAGATAAGAAAACCGCCGGCTAAGTCAAGGAAAAAAAGCCCGCCGGGGGGAAATTTCCCGCCCTATTAGGCGCGGGCGGCGGCGAGGAAGCGCTCGAAATGCTCGGGCAGGGGGGCGCTCACGTCAAGGCGCGAGCCGTCGGGCATGCGGGGAATCACCAGGCGCGAGGCGTGCAGCAGCATCCGCCTGAGGCCCAGCCCCTTTTTCAGGGCGCGGTTCAGAGCGAAGTCGCCGTGGCGATCGTCGCCGGCCACGGGGCAGCCGATCATGGCCATGTGGCGGCGAATCTGGTGCGTCCTTCCGGTGCCAAGCTCAAGCTCAAGCAGGCAAAGCCCGCCGGCGCAGGGCAGCTCCTCGAGCAGCCTGTAGCGCGTCTCCGCCCTTTTCGGCCCGCCGCGCTCGGCCAGATCCAGCCGCACAGCCCCCTCAGGCTCGGGCGGGCGGCCGCGGCAGACAGCAAGGTAGCGCTTGACCGCGCCGCCGGCGGCGCCGCCGCCCTCCCCTGCCCCGCCGCGCCGGGGCGAGCCCAGAAGCGCCGCGAAAGCCGCGGCAGCCGCAGGGCCCTTGGCCAGAAGCACCAGGCCCGAGGTGTCCCTGTCCAGCCTGTGCGCCAGAAGCGGGCGCTCCGGGCGCTCCGCGGCAAGAATGCCGTCCAGCGAGGCGCCCACCCCGCTGCCGCCCTGCACGGAAAGGCCCGCGGGCTTGCTGACGACCATGCAAAGGCCGTCCTCGTGGAGAACCTCGATGTTTTTCACGGGGAAAAGCGCCGGCCGCCGGAGGGGCGCCGGGAGCGGGGCGCGCCGGCGGCGGCGCGGGCGGAAAGCGCGGCCGGCGGAAGCGCAGGCCCCGAAAGCCCGGGCGGCGGCGGCTCTGCCGGCAGAGGCCCAGGCGGCGGCAGCGCCGGCGGCAGCAGCTCAGGCGGCGCAAGCGCCGAGGCGCAGATCGCCACGCCAAGCGCGTCGGCGGCGTGATCGGGCCTTGGAATCTCGGCCAGGCCCAGGATGACCCGCGCCATTTCCTGAACCTGCCTCTTGCCGGCTGCCGCCACGCCGGTCACGCCCTTTTTGATCGAGGACGGCGCCAGCTCCGCCACGGCAAGCCCGCGCCCGGCCAGCGCCGCCAGGACGACCCCGCGGGCCTGCGCCACAGGCATGCCGCTGGAGGCGTTTTTGCCAAAGTAAAGCGTTTCCACGGCGGACTCTGTGGGCCCGTGCTCGGCCAGAACCGCGGCCAGCGCCTCCATGATGGAAAGCAGCCGCAGCGCCATGGGGGCGCCGGGCCTTGTCTCTATGCAGCCGTGGGCGACGTGGAAGACCCTGCCGCCCAGGCAGTCAAGCACCCCCCAGCCCGTCGACGCGAGCCCGGGATCCACGCCGATGATGCGCCGCGCCCCGGCCGGAGGCGCCGCATCCTGGGGCGCGCCCCCGGAGCGCGGCCCCGAGGCGCCGGCCGGCGCAGGCTCGGCGCAGGCGGGATGCGCCGCCCCTTTCCCAGGCGGCGCCGCATCCGGCGGCGCATCCTGCCGGGGCGGGGGGCGCGGGGCGGCGCTAGTCCGCCTCAAAGCCCTCGGGGATGCTGAGGTTCGAGTAGACGCTCTGCACGTCCTCGTTGTCCTCGATTTTCTCGATGAGCCGGAGTATCTTCGCCGTCGCGTCCCTGTCAAGCTCGACCTCCGACTCGGCGATCATGCTGATCTCGGCGCTCAGCGTCTCGAAGCCCTTCTCGGACAGCGCGTTGGCAACGGCCTCGAAGTCGTCCGGCGCCGCGACGGCCTCGACGATTCCGCCCGCGGCCGCGACTTCCTCAACGCCGGCGTCCAGCGCGGCCTCCATCACCTGATCCTCGGTGTATTTCTCGCCGTCCAGCGTGATGACCCCCTGCCGCCTGAAAAGGCGGGAGACGGCGCCGGAAGTGGCGAGCTGGCCGCCGGCCTTCGTCAGAAGGCTGCGGACGTCGGCCGCCGCGCGGTTTTTGTTGTCCGTAAGCACCTCGATGAGAAGCGCCACCCCGCCGGGGGCGTAGGCCTCGTAGGTCAGCTCCTCGTAGCTGGCGCCCTCAAGCTCGCCCGTGCCCTTTTTGACTGCGCGGTCGATGTTGTCCTTCGGCATGTTCGCGCCGCGCGCCTTTATTATGGCGCTGCGCAGCTTCGGGTTCGCGTCCGCGTCCCCGCCGCCCATCCGCGCCGCGATGGAAATCTCCTTGATGAGCTTGGTGAAAATCTTGCCGCGCTTCGCGTCCGCGGCCCCCTTGGCGTGCTTGATAGTCGCCCATTTGCTGTGCCCAGACATGGCCTCTCCTTAGCGTCTCGAGTATGCCCCATTGTACCGCAGCCGCGAAAAAATGTATAGTGCCCGGATGAGCCACGCAAACCGGGCGGCCGGCGCCGCTCCCGCAGACGCCGCGGAGCCGCGGCGCGGCATCGAAATCGCCGGAAGGGCCTTTTGCCCCCGCAGCCCGCTCGCAATAGCCGAGCTTGGAACCTCCCACGGCGGCGACCTGCCAAAGGCGCTGGAAATGCTCGCGGCCGCCGCGGAGGCAGGCGCCGGCTGCGCCAAGCTGCAAATCGTGATCGCGGACGAAATCCTGCACCCGAGCACCGGCGAGGTGCCCCTTCCCGGCGGCCCCGCCCGCCTCTACGACATCTTCCGCGCGCTTGAGGCCCCGCCGGAGTTCTACGCCGCCGTCAAGGAGCGCGCCGAGGCGCTTGGCATGCTGTTCCTCTGCACACCCTTCGGCCTTGGCAGCGCCCGCATCCTGCGCTCCCTGGGGCCCAGCGCCGCCAAAGTCGCCTCCCCCGAGCTTAACCACGCGGAGCTGCTGCGCGAGATCGCCGGCTGGCGCCTGCCCACCTTCCTGTCCTGCGGCGTCTCCACCCTCGGCGACATAGAGGAGGCGCTGGCCATTGTGAGGGGGGAAGCCGCCCCCCTCAGCGGGGGAGCCGCTCCCCTCAGCGGGGGAGCCGCTCCCCTCAGCGGGGGAGCGGCCCCTTGGGCCGCCTCCCCGTGCCTGCTGCACTGCGTCACCGCGTACCCCGCGCCGGAGGAGGAGTACAACCTGCGCGTCCTTGGCAGCCTGGCCGCGATCTTCGGCGCCCCCGTCGGCGCCAGCGACCACAGCATGGATCCCGAGCTAGTCCCGGCGCTTGCCGTGGCGCAGGGCGCCTGCGCCGTCGAGAAGCACTTCTGCCTCTCGCGCCGCGACCCCGGCCTTGACGACCCAATAGCGCTGCCCCCCGGCGACTTCGCCCGAATGGCCGCCGCCATGCGCCGCGCCGCGGAGGAAGGCCCTGAAAGGGCGATCGCCCGCATCTCCCTCGAGCGCGGCGCCGAGAAAGTCCGCGCCATCCTCGGCAGCGGCGCAAAGGCGCTGGCCCCCAGCGAGCGCGCAAGCTACGGCCGCACAAACCGCTCCCTGCACGCCCTGCGCGACATCCCGCCCGGCCAGGCCATCGCCCCCGGCGACTTCGCCGCCCTGCGCACCGAGAAAGTCCTGCGCCCGGGCCTTCCGCCCTCCTGGGCCCCCCTGGTCGCCGGCAGAACGGCGCGGCAGCGCATCCCCGCCGGCGAGGGCATCCGCTTCGAGGACATCTGAGATGGCTTGCGCAAAGGATGCGGGCGCAAAAAATGCGGGCGCAAAGGGCGCGGGCGCGGCTGGGGCGGACAGGATAGCCGTCAGCTACGGGAGGGATCCGGCAAAGGCGGCCCGCGAGGCGCTGCTCGCCTCCGGCATAGGGGAGGCGCTGCGGCCAGGAATGCGCGCCGCCATCAAGCCAAACCTCGTCGTCGCGCGGCCCGCATGCGAGGGCGCCACCACGCACCCGGAAGTCGCCGAGGGAATACTCTCGCTGCTGAGCGACTTCGGAATCCGCGGCGCCTGCATAATGGAAAACTCCGCCGTCGGCGGGCGCGCCTCGGAGGCGTTCAGGGCCTGCGGGTACGCCGAGCTCAGCCGCAGGCACGGCGCCCGGCTCATAGACCTCGAGGACAGCCCCCGCGCCAGGGTCAGCAGCGGCGGCATTTCCTTCGAGGTCTGCGCGCCGGCGCTGGAGGCCGACTTCATTATCAACGCGCCGGTTCTGAAGGCCCACAGCCAGACGCTCATGACATGCTGCCTGAAAAACCTCAAGGGCTGCATCCCCCAAAGCGAGATGCGCCGCTTCCACAGGCTCGGCCTGCATGCCCCAATCGCGGCGCTGGCCATGGCAGTCAAAACCGGCTGGTGCGCCGTCGACGGCATCTGCGGCGACCTGAGCTTCGAGGAGGGCGGCTCCCCCGAGCAGGCCGACCGGGTGATCGCCGGGCGCTGCCCCGTGGAAGTCGACTCCTTCTGCGCCGCCCTCATAGGCTTCGCCCCCGAGGAAATCGGCTACCTGTCCCTGGCGCAAAGCCTGGGCGCAGGCTCCTTCTTCCCTCCCGGCGCAAGGCCCGTCGAGCTGGGCCGCGAGGGCAGGCCCCGCGCCTCGGCAAGGGGCAGCCCCGCCGCCGATCGCTACCGCGCCCTGATCGACGAGGACGCCGCCTGCTCCGCATGCCACGCGGCGCTGGTCTTCGCGCTCGCCCGCAGCGGGGCTGCGCCGGCCGGCCGCGGCAAAATCCGCATCGGCCAGGGCTTCAGGGGCAAAAGCGGCAAGGGCCCCGGCATCGGCGACTGCGCCCGCGGCTTCCCCCCCTGCGCCCCCGGCTGCCCGCCAAAGGCGCTGGACATCCTGCCGCTGCTCTGAGCGCGGGCGGCGGCGGGCGGCGCGGGGCGCGCTCGGCGGCGCGGAATCGCGCGGCGGGGGCATTGCGGCGGAGCCTGGCGCGCTTGACTGGCGGCGGCGCGGAATCGCCCATGGCGGCGCGGGGCCCGGGCGCGCTGCGGCGCATAGCGGCGGGGCCTGGCGCGCTCGACCGGTGGGCGGCGCGGGGCCCGGGCGCGCTGCCGGGCCTGCACAAGAGGCGCCTTCACCAAGCGCGCGAAATGGCGCATAATCTGGGGGAGAGCAGCGGGAGGCGCAAGTGAAAGAGCAGGCAGCCGCATTCGAGCATTTGGAGCCGCCGGGGCGGGGAAGCGCGGCCGCGCGGCCCCCCTCCCCGCCTTCCTCCGCGGCGGCAAAGGACTGCTCGGCTGGCAGCGGCAAAGGCCCTCCGGCGCCGGGCCGCAGGCCCCGAGGGGCAGGGCGCTGAGCGGGGGCAGGGTACGGCTGCTGCTGCTTGCCGCCGTCGCAGCCGCCCACGCGGCCGCCATACTCTTCCTGGCGCCGCGCATGCCGCCCGCGCAGAGGCAGCCGCCCGACGAGCCAGCCCGCGCCATGCGCCTTGCCGACCTTTCCGAGGCCCCTCCCCTCCCGCCGGCCCCGCCCCCGGCCGATCCCGATCTCCCGCCAAGCGAGGCCCTCTCGGCCCAGCCAATCGCCGAGGCCATGATCGAGGCGGAAGCGCCGCCCGAGGAGCATGCCGGGGCCCCCGGCGCCGAGGCGGAGCCCGAGGCAGGCGGCGCCGCCGCCCACTCCTGGGACGACTTCCTACCCATGCACCGCGTCGCCCAGCCGCCCAGGTTCGACGAAGGAGCCATAGCCGCCGCCCTTGTCTTCCCGCCCATAGCGCTGAGATCCGGCATCGAGGGCAGGGTCATACTCGAGCTTTTCGTCGACAGAAACGGCGTCGTCCAGCTAGCGCGCGTCCTGCGCGAGGATCCCGAGGGGCGCGGCTTCGGCGAGGCGGCGCAAAGGGCCTTTCTGGGCAGGCAGGGCTCGCCGGCCATCGCCGACGGCGCCCCAGTCTCGTCGCGCTTCCGCTACCCGGTGAGCTTCAGGATAAGGTGACGGTCTGCGCCGGCCGGAAGCCCGCGCAGGCGCATCCCGGGGCAGGCGGCGACGCGGCGCCTTGGCGGCGGTTTTTTTTGGGCAAAAAAAATGCAATGGCCGCCGGCGGAGGGAGCCAGCGGCCATTGCGAGGCGCGGGCGCCCGGCGGAGGGCGCCGGGCTTACAGATCCGAGGTGTCGGCGAAAAGCTCGTCGAATTCCTCCTGGCCCACGTCGGCGAGCTTCTCGACGATCTGCACGGCGAGCTTCTTGCCCACCACGCCGGGACGGCAAAGGAACTTCGGCTTGCTGCCGATGTTCAGCGAGTACGGGTCGCCGATGCGCGTGTTGTACAGGCGCACCACGTCCCCCACGCGCAGGCTCAGCACCTCGCGCACGGGCAGGTTGATGCGGCCAATCTCGGCCACGGCGTCAATGTCCACGGTTTCGAGCTTGTCCTTAAGGACGGTCAGGTTTTCAGAAGTGCTGGCGCGGTGCGCCGTGGAGAACCAGAACTGCGTGGACAGCTTGCCGATGATGGGCTCTATCGTGATGTACGGTATGCAGAAGTTGATCATGCCCTCGACGTCGCCGACCTTCGTCTCCAGCGTCACAAGCACGACCATGTCCGTGGGGGGCACGATCTGCGCGAACTGCGGGTTTGTGTCTATCTGCCCCAGCCTCGGGCGCAGGTCGATAACCTGCGTCCAGGCCTCGCGCATGTTCCCCAGGATGCGCACGATGATCCCCTCCATGACGGACTGCTCGATGTCGGTAAGCTCGTGCTGGGACTTGGTGCCCTCGCCCGTGCCGCCGAACAGGCGGTCGATGATGGAGAAGGTGATGGCCGGGTCGACCTCCAGGATGGCGTTGCCCTTAAGCGGGTCCATGTTGATGATGGCCAGCGTGGTCGGGGTCGGTATCGAGCGGATGAACTCCTCGTAGGTGAGCTGGTCGACCGAGGCCACGTGGACGTGGACGACCGAGCGCAGCTGCGCCGAAAGGCTCGTGGTGGAAAGGCGGGCGAAGGTCTCGTGCATCATGGAAATCGTCCGGATCTGCTCCTTCGAGAACTTGTCCGGGCGCTTGAAGTCGTATATCTTGATTTTCCGGCTGTCCGCCGCGGGCTTGAAATCCTCCGGCTCGGTGTCCCCTGCGTTTATCGCGGTTAGCAACTGATCAATTTCGTCTTGGGACAGAACTTCCGTCATTTCCTGCTCCTTCCGCTTGCTCGCTGCCCTAAGCATAGGGCGCAAGCCCCCCCGCGTCAAGCCGCCCGCGGGCGCCGGCGCCTGCCGCCGGCATTTGGGCCTATGTAATTTTCGGCATTCGCGGCGCCAAACTAAAGCGCCGCCATGGCGCGGCCGGCGGCGCGGCCCGCGGCGGCGCTTTCTTTGGAAGGCCAAAAGCCTGCGGAGGGGAATCCGCGCGGGGCCGTTTGACACCGGCGCCGCCTTGCGCTAGAATATGCTGGAGCGCGGGGGGCAGCCCCCGGGCTTGCCCCGCCGTGCGCGGGGCAAAAAACGGAGCTCCGCAACGAGGGTAAACTAAAGGAGTACAGACATGCTCAGAAAGACATCCATCGTCGCAGCGGCGCTCGCACTCGCGTTCGCCGTCGCCCCCGCCGCAATGGCGGACGAGCCCTTTGAAAGGCTCAGGCCGGCCGCGTCCTACGAGGAGGCCATCGAAAGGTTCCCGGAGGCGCTGCGCAGCGGCTTCGAGGCAATGTGGGCCGCGCTCATGGCAATGGACCAGCCGGAGGAAAGGGCCCTTGAGGTGCTCAACAGCTACCTCGCCCTCAACTTCATCAGGATCAACGTGATCGAGGCGGGGCTGGAGCAGATCCCCTTCCCCAACCAGGACGTGACCTACGCCGAGTTCTACGCCGAATTCAGGGCGAGGATGCTGGCAAACGCCGTGCACATCCTGCCGGCCATCATCGTGCTGGGCAACCCCTTCGGCACCGACTGGGATCAGTGGTTCAGCGACATTGAGGGCTACCTGTAAAGATCTCTCCCGCGGGCGGGGCCTCGGCCATCCGGGGCGCCGCCCGCAGCCCCTTCCGCGCCGGCCGCGGCAAGCCCGGCGCGAAAGGAGGCATGCGGCAATTCAGGCGGATCGGCGCGGGGCCGTCCGCAATCCAGCTTTTCGCGCGCTCAAGGAGGCCAGGCATGTCAGAGGTTTTGTCAATCGTTCTGGGCGGGGGCAAGGGAACCCGCCTGTTTCCGCTAACGCAGGCTAGGGCCAAGCCCGCGGTCCCCTTTGGGGGCAAGTTCAGGCTCGTGGACATCCCCATCTCAAACTGCATCAACGCCAACATGCGCCAGATATACATCCTGACGCAGTTCAACTCCGCTTCGCTGCACCTGCACATCGGGCAGACATACATTTTCGACTCCTTCTCGAACGGCTTCGTCGAGATACTCGCCGCCGAGCAGACCTTCGAGCACTCGAGCTGGTACGAGGGCACCGCCGACGCCGTGCGCAAGAACCTCCCCCACTTCAGACCCCAAAGGCCCAAGTACTACATGATCCTCTCGGGCGACCAGCTCTACCGCATGGACCTTCGCGACTTCCTGAAGCAGCACGTCGACTCGGGCTCCTCCATCTCGATAGCCTGCACCCCGGTGGGCAGGGCGGACGCGGACGCGCTGGGCATACTGAAGGCCGACAAAAGCGGCAGGATAACCGAGTTCATGGAAAAGCCGGGGCCCACGAAGGACATATCGGCCTTCAAAATCCCGGCCGGGGTCAAGACGAAAAAGGAAATCGACGGCGACTCGTTTCTGGCCTCGATGGGCATCTACGTCTTCAACGCCGACGCGATGGAGAAGTGCCTGGACAACGGCTTCACGGACTTCGGCAAGGAAATCATCCCGCAGGCGATAGACGCGCACAAGGTCGGCGCCTACGTCTTCGACGGCTACTGGGAGGACATCGGGACGATCCGCAACTTCTACGAGACGAACCTCGAGCTCACGGCGCTGCGGCCGAAGTTCGACTTCTACGACGAGGACCGGCCGATCTACACCCACAGGCGCAACCTGCCGCCGTCGAAGATGAACCACAGCCAGATGAACCAGTCGATAGCCGCCGAGGGCTGCATCATCACAAGCGGCACGATAACCGACTCCATAGTCGGGGTGCGCACGATAATCGAGTCAGGCTCGAGCCTCAACGGGGTGATCTGCATGGGCGCAGACTTCTACGAGACCGAGGCGCAGAAGCTGGAGAACATCGACGCGCGCATCCCCAACATGGGGATAGGCCGGGGCGTGATAATCCGCGGAGCGATCATCGACAAGAACGTGCGCGTGGGCGAGGGCTGCCGGATAGGCGTGGACAACATAAGCCGCGCCGACGGGAACTACGGCCACTACCACATAGTCGACGGGATCATCGTCGTGCCTAAAAACACCGTCCTCTACCCCGGGACTGTTATCTAGGAGCCGCCCAAGCGCAGCCCGGCAGCGCCGACGCTCTCCCCGGGGAGCGCCGGCGCCCCGAAAGAGCCGCCGCCGCTGGCCGCCCGGCCATGCGGGGCGGCCTTTTTTTTTCGGCCGGCGCGCGCTAGAATGCCCCAGGGCTTTCGCCCCAAAGCAGGAGGGCTTATGCCTGAATCCGAAGCCGGCGCGGGCGGCGCCGGGAAGCACATCGTGTTCTCCGTCCTGGGAAGGGCGCTGGCCTTTCCCGCCTCCATCGTCGCCGAGGTGGCAATGCCCGAGCCCGCGCACCCCATACCGCTCGCTCCCGCGTGGGCGCTTGGGATAATCGCGCTGCGCTCCGTGCCGCACGCGCTTCTGGACGCCGGCCTTTTGCTGTTCGGCGAGCCCGGCCCGCGCGGCAAGGCGCTCGTCCTCCGCGACGGCGCCGCCCGCGCCGCGCTTCTGGTCGACGACGTAAGCGGCATGGCCGACGTCGCCGCCCTGCTCCCCGCCTTCGCCGCCGCAGAATGCGCCGCCGCCTCGGGCGCCGATGGCGAGGCGGCGAAGGCGGGCGATTCCGGCGCAGAAAGCAAAGCGGCACAGGCGGGCGGCTCTGGCGCCGATGGCGAGGCGGCGAAGGCAAGCAGCACGGGCGCAGAAGGCGAAGCAAAGCAGGCGGGCGGCTCAAGCGCCGATGGCGAGGCGGCGAAGGCGGGCAGCGCTGGCGCTGATGGCGAGGCGGCGAAGGCGAGCGGAGCTGACGCTGAAGGCGAAGCAAAGCAGGCGGGCAGCGCGGGCGCCGAAGGCAAAGCGGCACAGGCGGGCGGCGCTGGCGCTGATGGCGAGGCAGCAATGGCTGGCGGCGCTGACGGCGAGGCGGCGCCGGCGGGCGGAGCCGCGCTGGGGGCCTTCGAGTGGAACGGCCAGCGGGCGGTCGTGCTTGACGCCAGGCGCGTGCTGGCCCTTGCGGCGCGCGGGAGGGCGTAGCCATGCGCGCGTTCATCTGCTCAATCGGGCCCTACCGCATAGCCATCCCAATGGACGCGGTTGCTTCCCTCGGAAACCTTTCAGAAATGGGCATAGGCGCCCAAAGCTCCGCAGTGGCGCGCGGCGGGAAAGGCGGCGGCGCCTGCGTTTCGCTGCCCCTTTTGCTCGGCGTCCCCCCGGAAGACCTTCGGCACGGCATAACCCTCAAAGGCGCAGCCCCGCTGGCCGGCGGCGAGCGCTTGGCGGCAGACGGCGACGGCCCTGGCAGTGAAGGCATTGCGGAGTGCGGCGCCGGGGAAGCGGCTGCGGGCACTGAAGCGGGCAGCGCCGGCAATGACGGCGGGCGCTTGGCGGCTGACGGTGACGGCCCTGGCAGTGAAGGCATGGCGGAGGGCGGCGCCGGGGAAGCGGCTGCGGGCGCTGAGGCGGGCGGCGCTTGCGACGACGGCCAGCGCTTGGCGGCGGACGACGACGGCGCGGACGATGAAGGCATGGCGGAGTGCGGCGCCGGGGAAGCGGCTGCGGGCGCTGAAGCGGGCGGCGCTTGCGACGACGGCGGGCGCTTGGCGGCAGACGATGACGGCTCTGGCGGTGAAGACATGGCGGAGAGCGGCGCCGGGGAAGCGGCTGCGTGCATTGAGGCGGGCGGCTCTGGCGCCGACGGCGGGCGCTTGGCGGCGGACTATGACGGCGCCAAGGGTGAAGGCATGGCGGAGAGCGGCGCCGCGGCGGGCAGCCAAGGCGCAGGCGCGGCACCGGCAGAAAACGGCGCCGAAGCCGCGCCGGCAGGCATGGGCCCGGCGAAAGGCGGAACAATCCTCCTGAGCACGGAGGTGGCAAGCGCCGAGAGCATGCCCGAGGGGGAGATTTTCCCGGTGCCGGGCGCGCTTGCCGAAACCGGGTTTGGCAGGCTTTTCAGCGGCATAAGGTGCGCGGGCG
>Ga0209755_10001577_pt1 | contig 34669 bp, 37 predicted proteins | sample TergutCo191P1_FD_187301 | JGI IMG/M metagenome (GOLD analysis project Ga0209755, IMG submission 187301) | Cornitermes sp. P1 segment gut microbial communities from Petit-Saut dam, French Guiana - Co191P1 (SPAdes) (version 2) | ecosystem: Host-associated > Arthropoda: Insects > Digestive system... | reverse complement strand
ATACCCTTTGCTTATAAAAATATGCAATTAACAAAAACCGTTTAAAACAAAGGGTTTTCGGGATATAAAAGGATTGAATGTCAAGCGATTTATTACTGTTGAGCAATTCAAATCCTCTCATCTCCGTCTGTTCGTCAATACACTTTTGCACTAATGCCGTAGGAAGCAGGCAAAAGTAGTATTAACGCAAATGAATTTCTTGGCTTCGAGGATATTGCTAAACGGCAATGTCCTCTCTGTCTTTAGTGGGGTGTAATAAGCTACCAATAAAACGGTAGCTTATTACAATTTCTTGGGTGGTTGCCTGTCCTTCAACCTTTTTGCGTTCGCCAATGGTGATTTTTTCAATCAATCCCATCACGGTTTGGCGCCTGAGTGCTTCAAGGTTAAGGCAATCATCAATCATTCCAAGCCAATCGTCCACGCTACTTGAGGTTTCCAAAAGCTCGTGGAAATCCGCCAACAGCTTCGGCATATTTACCGCAATATCGGAGCGTTCCCGCTCGTACTCCTTCGACATCCGCTTGTACTGCTCAACGGGTATATCACCAGCTACCCTATCTTCGTACAGGGTCATTAAGGTGGTGTCTATGGTTTCCATGCGTTTCGTAAGCCTACTGATATTGGATTGAATTTCAACAGCCTCTAGGCTTTGGTTTTTGCGGAGCAAAGACATTAGCCGTGTTTTCAGCCTGTCACGGGAAGCCGCCGATAAAACAGCGTGACCACGAAGTTCCGCTAAGACAACGGCGGAAAGAGAGGGTTCCTCAACATAGTGCGGAGTACAGGCGTTTATTCCTTTGTTGTTGTACTGGCTGCACCTGTAGTAGCCTTTTTCACCATTTTTGAGGTGCTTCATGTTATAAGCCAAAGGCGAATCGCAATCTGAGCAACGTAATATGCCTGAGAACATTCCTGGCTTTGCAGTATGCTTAGACGCATACACACGGGGACGCTTGCCATTTAATTTGCTTTGCACCCTGTCCCAAAGGCTGCGTTCTATGATGGGTTCGCAAGCATTTTCAACCACAATCCAATCCTCAGGGGCATTCTTGCGGAACTTTTTATCAATGATACAGGCAACTTGGCGTTGACCTTGAACCATTGTCCCAATATAGATGGGTCTGCGAAGCATTGCCATGATAGTGCCACTCCCCCACGCATTTTTACACCTATACGGTTTCTTCCGCTTTTTCTTTGCGTGGATATGGTGGTAGTATCCGGGGGCGTTTTCCCCTTCTTCATTTAGCCTGTTGGCAATCATGCGTGCGGAGTCTCCACCGTCGAACTCTTGGAATACACGCCGCACAATAGCTGCCGCATACTCATCAATGACTAACTTGTGGTAGTCCTCTGGTGACTTGTTATAGCCGTATGCTTGCTGGCTATTCATAAAATCACCGTCTTTGGCTCGGTTTTGTTTGATGTTTCGCACGGCAACCGACACCTGCTTCGGGTAAAGCCCATTCATTGCATGATAGAAGTCAACCATTGGGCTAAGACCCCGTAGCGTATCTTCATTTTCCTGCAATGCAATGAATCGAACATTGTTTCTGACGAAATTATCCTCGATAAATACACCTGTTCGGAGACCTCTGCCGAGGCGGTCAATTTTTTTGACCACAACACAGTCAATGATGCCACGCTTAATATCCCTCTCCAAACGCTTAAAATCGTCGCGTTCAAAGTTCACGCCTGTAAACGAGTCATCTGCATAGATGTGCTCTTCCTTTAGCTCCCACCCCTTTCCTTGAACGAAATCCCGAAGCAATTTTTTCTGATTCTCAATGCTTAGAGATTCATCCACTTTGCCGCGTTTTTTGTCCTCTTTAGACAGGCGGCAATAAATTCCAACCTTATAGCTGTCTTTCTCTCTCATGCTACATTACCTCCTTGTTCTACGGAGATAACATGCGAGCCGATTGCTCTGTCAGTATAGCATTCATCAGAACAAGCCGAAATCTTATTTTGCAAAAGCTGAAAAAACAGGTCTTCGAGGTTTTCGGTGTCGCTGAATATATTGGTAACTATAAGGTTGGAATAGCCAACCTTGTAAACAGTTTGAGATGAGTATGCGTCTATTTGCGTACTTGATAAAACCTTTATTCCAGAGCGTGTACTGGTCATATTAACCACGCTCCTTCTGTGGTGCATCGGATTCTACCTGTATAATATCCGTGTGTATTATTTCGGAGCATTGGACGGTTGGGGACTTCTCTTTACGCCGCCAACCTTTGTAATCGCTACCTTTTTTGAGTCCGTGCCAATCGCAATATTCCTGCCATGTAAATTTTTTATATGACCGACCATTTACATATGAAGCATATCGCATTTGTTCAGGATATGGGGGAGAGCCATCCAGTGGTCGAAGAGCCTGTGCATACAGACAAACGCTCTTTAATTCAGTGGAAAGCGTGTGAACACGGTATTCTGCGTCTGCAATGTCGTCTACCAATAAATAAATGAAGATACGATAGGGCTTGATACCACGCTCTGATAAAAGCTTGACTGCGTTCAAGATGGCAGGTATTTGGGCTTTACCGTCGCACGAAAAGCGAATATAACGGGGGGCATTCTTCGTTTTACGAAGCCATTTAACACGGGCGAGAATGTCGGCAACCTGCGGCGTAACAAGGCGAGCATCAAGTCCCTGATTGCAATCCACCTCGTAATCGCTGTTTGCAAGCTCCGATAACTGTTCCAACCCATACTCGCACGCTAAAATATTATTATCCATCAATACGAGTTTTTTGGTGTCAGGACGCACTATATCCTGCCAGCGTGCGTAAGGTCGAATTTCACCTTCTTTTCTTGGCACCACACAAAATTTGCACTTGCGAGGGCATCCACGGGTCAGGAAGCCAATGGCGTAATCTATATCTGGATAAATGGAGTAATCAGGGGTCATGGCATCTATTTCAGGCGGGAGTGACTCATAAACACCATAACCAGTGCCACCCTTAATGGTGTCCGTTGGCAGTAATGGGTTATCAGGCGTGAAGGTGAAAATCTTACTGGTATACACACGGTCATATGTTTTTCCGGGTTTCCACCACTCTACGATATTACCCTGCGATTTGTGCCACGCAGAGAGTTTCATCAATGCGAAGTTCGGAAATTTTGGATTTTTGGACTTGGTGCGGGTGTCCATTTCGGCATCGTGTAACCCGACTGATAATGCAGTGGTCGGAGCTGTGTTAGATTCAGAGGGTGCAATCACCTCGCAATCAACGACATCAACACGGTCTACTTCGTTACCCGAAATTGCTTCTGCCTGTTGCAATCCAAGCGACATACCGCCAGCACCAGCAAAGAGGTCAACTACACGAGGGTTATATCCTCGAAGGGAGTCCGCTGGAGTTACATCGTTACCCCAGACCGCCCATTTTTCGCTATGGCGGCGGCGAGCAAACACCTCAAGGTAACGCCCTTCTGGGAACATTGCCTCGATAAGGTCATAATAATGGTTAGGTTTTACACTATGCTCAGTACGCTCTTCCCTATAAACAGAACTCTCTTTCGTAGGTCGAACCAATTTCAACTTACCATTTATGCCAACTTTTCCACGGGTACCTACTAATAGTAACTCGTGCTGACCGCGTGACCAATAGCCCAGTCCCTTCCGTTCTTTATCCCAGCAATAGCTTGACTTGTACTCAAAACCCCATGCTTCCATGACGCTGAGAGCTTCACGTAATTTTGGAGATGTAGCCCAAAGGTAAAGAACCGCGTTATCGGCTACAGGGAGTTTCATGCCTTTGATTTGCTCAAGGGTAAGGGTCGGATAATGGGCTTCGATGGACGCTCTATTCGAGACAGAGAAGTCGTACTGCCAAGGCGGGTCTGCCAAGATGGTGTCGTATGTGCCTTGCAAATTTATTTTAGGTGAGTTTTTTGCAACAGGAAGTTTTGCAAAAGCTTCTTCAATCTTATCTTCCAACGCACAAACAGTTAGCGTTTTCAATTGCAACAAAGGTATGCTATCTTGGATTGCTTCTACACGATTTATGGCTGTATGATACTCTATGGGGCTTTTCGCAGAAGGAAGGGCGGCAAAATCTGCCTCAATTTCATTCAGGGTTGTGCAGGTAATTGGCAATTCCGATGGCAACAAAAGTGCAGTTACTTCTGCTTGGGCTACCGCCACACGATTTACAGCAATCTGATAATACTTCGGGTCAAGTTCAAATCCGATAAATTTACGTCCCGTATTTATAGCCGCCGTTAAAGTGCTGCCTGACCCACAGGTGTTATCTAATACAATCTCACTTGGTTGCGTGTAGGTACGGATAAGGTATTCCAACAAATCATCGGGCTTCTGGGTTGGGTGCAAAGGCTTACCCACGCTGGGAAAAGCTAATATATCGCAAGGATAACCTGTGTACTCTTGAACGAATTCATCTTTATGAGAGGGACGTTTACCAGACATGGTACCGTGCTTACCCTGACCAGCTTTCACTGTTTTGTTACATGGGATAAGACATTGCGGGTAATACACCATTTTATTTTTGCTACCATTAGCGGTGTGAGCCTTTGAAAACACACAGATTTCTTCATAAGCAGTCATGGGGCGATTCTTTGCATTAACGAAGTTGCCCCTTTTTGTTTTCTCCCAAATCCACTTATATCGAAATAGGTCGCAGTTACTAGCGATAAGACGGTGCGTAAAAGCTCCGTTGGCGAATAAAGCAATCGCACCATTGGGCTTGATTACACGCTCACACTCTGCCCACAACTTGTCAAAAGGGATAATCTTATCCCAGTCATTTGCAGTTGTTCCGAAGGGAAGGTCGCAAAGAATAAAATCAATTGAGCCATCTGCGATGCGTTGCATCCCAAGTAGGCAGTCCTCGTTGTGGATGCGGTTTACCATCGCCTCTGTATTGAGTTGGACTAGCTGTGCTACATTTTTCATTTTGTTACCTCCATTTGTTCTGGCGATATGCCAGTTGTTTATGGAGGTACTTCAGCGGTGCCCCGAGTTCCCATAGCCATGCGATAAATGATGTCATTTTTTTCAAGCTGGAAATCAGCGGCTTACAGGACACAAACATTTGTGAAAAGCGACTTTGCCGTTGTGCCTCGTGACATGGATGTGTTATGATTTATCTGGAAATAGGGGCGTGAACTTTTTGAAGGCGATGAATCGTGAGCAGCGTGAAGAACACGCAAAAAAGAACCCTGCCGTCCTAGAGCGTATGGAGCGTGAGGGATGGTCATCAGCTCGCTACACGCAGCGGGTTTTGAATAAAGAGGCTAAGGAAGCTAAGAAAAATGTGGAGTACACCGTTAAAAAAGATGACTTGCATATTTTCCAAGGTGACATCATGACTGGATTGGCAGATAAAATTCCAAGCTGCTCAATTAACGCTTGTATCACCGATATGCCTTACAATAGACGGAGCTTCCACCTCGCGTCAGCGTTGGGGGCGTTATGCAAAAGAACCCTTGTGGATAATGGCGTACTTTTGGTGATGGCAGGAACAAACACCATTCCCGAAGTAACCCAGCGACTTGGTGAACACCTACGCTACTGGTGGCATTTAGTGATGACCAACAACCAAGGTGGCGGCGGGGCAAATTTACAGTTCAAACGCATTACGCCGCAATACAAGTCAATCCTAATGTATGTAAACGGAGATAAGTACGATGGCTTTTGGGTTAGTGACCTGCTTGATGGAGGTAAGGTCGACCCTGAGTCCACTGGATACCACCCACATGGGCAGCAACGACATAATTTTTCTACATTGATTGACTTGTTTTCGGTGGCAGGAGATACTATTTTAGACCCCTTCGCAGGCGGTGGCACAACGGCTGAAGCGTGTGTGTACACACCAAATAAACACCGAAAAATTTACACCTACGACATCGAGCCGAAATATGTACAAATCACAAAAGAACGAGTGCTACGCAGGCTTGGGTGGTGTATACACACGTTGGATAAACCTACTACACAGGCAACGAATGACTACGCCTGTTTGGATTGCAGAGCGTGTTTGAGCAATAAAACTACCCTCATGCTGCCATAGGAGCGAAGTCTGTCTGCTGTGTATAATATCATCGTTAGTCTGCTCCATCTTCGGGAGCAATCTCAAATTCGTCTAATTTTCCAAATAGCGTCAGTATCTTGTCGGCGTTAGCGATGAATTGAGACAAGAAATTAAGCTGTGTATCATATTGCAGATAAATTGCTTGAAAGATGCCACCCCGCAGCATTTCAATAGATTTCTGCGTTGCATGGGGTTTGGCTTCGACTTTTTGCATCGCCATTACAAGGCTGTACAAGGTTTCGTTCCATGCTTTGAAAAATTCGTCTTCGATTGGGATGCCGAACTCTGTAAGGTATTGCCTTACTGTTTGCTTCCGTTTAGCTGATGCACAGGCAAAATCATTCAAAATATATTCGACTTTGCCAAGGTTAGAAACATCCATAACCTCAGCAGCTCCCTTATGGAGAGCTACACGCCCTAAAGGAGCAAGGCGACATACCGTCGGTTTAAGAGAAGGCTCAATTAAATGCACAGAACAACGGTCATTTTTTAACAATGGACATACCTTGTTAAGTCCCTTGGGCATAAGTCGGATTATTGGAATACGTGATGATTCGCCTATATAAACTTCGCAATAAGTGGCGATAACCTGCTCGTGGGTTATATTGAGAGCTATGGCAAGGTTGTATACATCCTGTGGATTTAATAAAATATCCTCGCGATTACGGCAACATTTGCCACAGGCACGACATTTGAAGGCGAATTTTTCATCTAGCCCGATTCGATATTTGCTAAAATTTTCAATCATTTCTTGTCTGTGATTGTCAGCCATGTAAACCAATCTCCTTTTTCGGCTCTGATAATGGGAGGATATTTCCAAATTTCCCTGTCTTGCTGATAAAGTTGGTTAATGCCGTTAAATGCGGATGCTCTTTTGCTTTCGCTAAGATAAGCTCACACAAATCAGGATTCTTTGTTTCGGGTTTGTAATAAACCTCACGGAACATAAGGATTATGTTATCAACAATATTAACTAACGCTTCATATCGTCCGAGGTCATATATGGTTGGGCGATGACCTGCCCTTTTTTCCACTAACTTATCCAGCCACGCCGTGATTACAACAGGGATATTCAAGTCCGTACATATAGCCCGCAAGCCTTCCATGAGCTGCTCCACACCCTTTTTATTTCGTTCGTGTTTCACAAGAGGAAAAGCGTCAATGATTAACAAATCCAACCCTGCCGTGCGGTTAATGGCTGCACATGCTTCACGTATTTCTTGCACGGTAATTATTTTTCTATCGTCGATGTAGAGCTTTGCGGATAAAAGCTCTTGAAATGCGTCATTTAAGGCTTTTTCTGCGTCGGCACTAATTTCTGCACTCACTGCCTGCCAATATGGAACACCTGCCATCGCGCTTACCATGCGAGCGGTGAGCAGCTTAATAGGCAAATCTAAGCTGAAAAAGGCAGTTTGAGCAGATTGCTGGATTCCGCAACGCAATGCGATATGAGTCAGTAAAGCGGTGCAACCCATGCTGGGGCGGGCGGCGACAAGTGTTATTTCGCCGGGGTTAAGAGTGAAGCCCCTTTGGTCAAGGTCGGCTATCCCAGTAAATAACCCAGTAAACCTTGTTAAATCCTTAGCGTCAGGGAGTTTGCTCTGGATGTAATCTTTTATGTGCGTCATTCGTCATTACTCCCGAATTCAAGCAGATACTTCACCCCTCTCTGTGCTTCAATCTCAGCTTCTTCAGCCGTGCGATTGCCGATTGTGCGGTAAAAATCAAGCCCATAAACTGTGTCACACAAAGCCGTAAAGTGTGTTTTTTCTTCCGAATAACACTGGATGACAATATCATTTATGATTTTCACAGGATTTTGCGAAAAAATCTTGTTGGCATTAAAAATGGTTAAAATATCATGCTCGACAAACCATGTAAGTGCGGTCTTAAAATACGCTCCCATATTTGCCTCTGCAACGAAGCCTGTACCGTCGGACAAAAGCACCAGCATTTCATCGCTCATACTCCCTTCTGAGGTCACGGAGGTATTCCACGAACCAACGAAATCTTGCAATCCGTAGTTGCTTTCAAATATTACGCCTGTACCTTTGCGTGTAATCTTGCTCATAAAACCACCCTCACAAATAAAATTCTGCTAACGCAAGTAAGGTGGGCAACGCCCTCTGGGTCATCTCTGTACACCAATTTTCAAGATAACCACACATCTCTTTGGCTACATCATATCTTCTCGTGTATGTCGTCAAATGCTCATAGTAGCAGGTTAAGTTGCAGGTATTCTCGCCTACCCTGCGTGAATACCGATATGCTAAAGGTAGCTCTGGAAAACATAAAAGACTGTACGGTTTAGTAAAAGTGAAATTAACAATGACTGATTCTGCATAGACGAATGAAACAGTAGGCTGTATACTTACGGTGGCAGATTGTAAGTGGTAACCCATCCGCAGGAGTTGCTCTGCCACGCTGCGGGTATGGCGTGAGACTTTAATTGCTCTACCATTGCAACCATCTTCCTTGCATGGATACACAATTTTTCTTCCCCGATTTATGCTTTTAGCGTAGCAAAATGTACACAGATGCATCACAAGTACCCCTTACGCATATGGTTCCCCCCAATAAATTGAGCTGTTGTGATTGTGTGTACACGCATCTATAAAAGCCCCTTGAGGGTAAGTAGAGCACGGCAAGCTTCGGGTTCAATGCTGCTCACCCAATCGTGTAAAATGCTGATAATAGCCTTCTCTGCTTCTTCGCCTTCGGTGTACCCAATAGCGAAGTGCATATCCAACGGATGTGCCTCAAGCAGTAGTTGCGACTCTGCTTCAACGCCCAGGTAAAAGTTGTTATACTCAAACCTGTAAGGTAGCTCAGTAAAGAATTCTTTTCCGTATTTTTTAGTGAATAAAATCCGAACCATTACTCGTCCTGATTTACCAACCGCCGAGTCAGCACATATCATGCGGAAGCCACACTCAAAAAATAGCTTGGCTATTTCCATCATAGATTTACTGATTTTTGGCATGATTAAATTACAGCCTGAGCAAGCAAAATAAACGCTTGCAAGACTATCCATGTGAAGTGTGCAGCCACAAGAAAAGCATACGTCGGCGTAATCAACCATAATTAGTTGCCCTTCGCGTGTATCAACAAAGCGTGTCACGATAAAACCTCCTATACCCCGAATGCGTCGAGCGAATCATATACGTCGTTCCAAAAGTCGCCTTGGGGAGCTTGTATTTTTGGTGCTTCAGCCACTGGCATTGCGGGTACCGTGGCGTGAATAATTTTTGGTGTATCAACTGCTATGCTTGTTCCATGTTGCTCATAAAACATTAAAGCCTTGGCTATTTTGTCTGCCTTACGCCTACTGCCTGTAGCGTCCAGTATGTTTTTACCTTGTATGTGTACAGGGTCGGTAAGGTCAAAATTGAGGGTGTACCTGCCCTCATGTTTCTTGCCCATCAGCTTGCCTTTCGGTTTTCGTAAAGAACCTTGTAACCCGCAGCGTTAGCTGTGACAGCTTCGATAAATATAGGTTTAGACACCATACCCACGGATTCAATCTGCTTCCGAAGGAGCAACGACCCGCCGCCGATAAAAGCAGTTCTGCTTTCGGCAAGGTCAATCCCAGCCTGTGATACACTCAATAATAATTCCTTTGCGAACGCCTTAGCCGTAGTTTTTACAAGGGAGATTCTATCCTGAGAACAATCCGTCAACACACGTTTATCGCCCCGCAATATTCCCTCAATTATCGCATCAGGAATATCTTTTGCCCCCTTTGCCCGTACCTGCTCGTTGATTTGCTGGAATAGTGTATTTACACCTTGATAAATGCTCGTACACACATTCATATCAGGGCGGAAATCGTTAAGTAGAAGTAAATCGCAGGTATAGCCGCCAATATCAACAATGCCAATGGTTTTACCGCCAGCAAGGGTATCCTTAGCGTGTATGGCTGCTGCATATGCTTGCGGATAAATGTGAACATCACAAATGCGGATATTAAAGTTAATTTTGTTAAACTCGAAATTTACAGTCTGCCCATGGTTTTTGAAGTAGTTAGAGAACCTTTGCCCGAATTCTTTGCAATGTAGCGGAGGAAGTCCCGCCAATAAGACAATATCCAGCTTGCCACCACGCTTCGCCACAAATGATGCACCAACGTTATCCGCCAGTTCTTTACCGATTGCAAACAGTGTCAGAATAAAATACCTGTCATCCGTGGTTTTATCTGTAAGCTGTGGCATTCGCTTATCCGTGAGTATAGGTCTTCCCATTGAGGCTGAGGGTATCGCCACCCATGGGTGGTAAGTACGTGGATTCAACATAACTGGCAGGGAACACATAATTAAGTGTTTTCATCAATCGGTTGCCGTGGTCAACGGAGATTACAAAGGGCTGGTTCATGTGTGCCTCCTCGTATTACGAAAATTATACGGATAAAATGCAGACGGATTACGGAATATCAACCTCATAATCGCGGGACTTGAGAGGGCTGTCAACTAGAGTTTTAGCGGTTTTTACGCCTTCGGCTCTTTGCAAAAATTAAAAGACCGTATAGAATTTGAAGTGCTGAAGGATAAGAAAATCAACGAAGAATTTTTTATTTTTTCAATTATTTGAGGGTTTTGGGACGGAGGCACTATTATGGACGAGCGAAGTGACAGGTGAATCGTGAGCCAAGAGCGACTGCGACAGCAGGCGGCTTGGTTTGCGGTGAGAATGGCACGGAGCGAGGCAAAATAAAACCGCACCCTCTGTGGAATGCGGTTAGCGATTTATGAAAGTATAATATCATCAAGGCTACGACCCTTGCTCCAGCTCTCAGATTGCCCATAATCGTCAAAGCTGGCGTGAAATCGGTCAACTATATCAACTTCGTTCACAATTAAATCTGTGCTAATTATTACAGCAGAGCGGTTTGGCACGTAAAATACTGCCAGTGTACTATCAAAGCAATAAATCTCGCCGTCATCGGTGTAGGCAACTACCTCGGTATCGGGTAGAAGTGCAGATAAATCGGCAATCAATTCTTTAACTTTCATCGGACATCCGCCCCACCGATTCCTCAAGTATTTTTTCAATGTCAGCAGGGGTACTATCGGGTTCAAACTTATTCAACGCCATTATAGCAGCACAAATAGACTCGTTCCCCCAAAAGCTTTGTTGGTTGCAATCCATGACACGCCCTTTTGCAAGAGTCAAAGCCGAATAAATGCGTTTATCGTGGTACTCAACGCGAAAATCAACAGGAGGCACATAACGATTCTTACCATCAGGCATTATCGGATAAGCAAAAAGCCCCTTGCCACCCCATACGTCAATCCATCCTTGCGTCCAATAAAATCTGGGCTTGATTTTCAATGTCAGTTTTAATTTCACGCATAAATCGAACAAACCGCGAAGGAAGGCTTCGCTGTACAAGGGATTGTTTTGCAATTGATTTTTGCGAAGATGCAACACTTTGAAGTGTTGATAATCCCCTGCGGGTCTTATAACTTGTTCCGGGTCAGGACGGCTGAAATCGGGGTGCAACACATCTGGCGACTGCGGGATTAAATTACCCAGCGTGCAATCCCCAAATCCGAAGCCATCGTCTTCCAGCTTGCTCAGCTCAATTGTACCGTTGCATGACGGGACCCCTCTGTCGAAAACGGATTCATCTTCTGGATAATTCACATCCAAAATCGGGAATAAATCGGAGTCTTTCTTCGTAGGCTTTATTTCATCCGCTCTGAAATAATCCTCACAACACTTGCAATAAAAAGTAGCTTTATCAGAGCCTGCAAAGGCATGAAACACGGTTGCTTCATTGCAACAACGAGGACAGGAAGCGTGCTGCATAGATGCTCGTGCAACTACGCGTTCACGCTCACAGACATCAAGCGAATAAAAATCGGGGATTAACCCGTCGGCATCCTCATAGTAAACGGCTTCGCAATTAGCACATACTAAAGATTCAAACTGCCCCGATTTTCCCTTGTACCGAAAATACTTGTGCTGGCAATACGGGCATTTTCCGTAGTCGCTATCGGGATGCGGGGCAGTGAGCGGTGGAGTTTTTTGCACGGGAACTTTTGCTTTCAACGGACTAATGTCGGGGCAATCACCTCCCGCAATGTCATATGCGTACTCGCAGACATTGCACCGATAAGAAGGTTTGCAATTGAGGTTAATATGCGTAAATATGGCGTTTGTACATTTGCACTTGGGGCACGGGGGAATTGGGTAGTCCGAATAAAATTCTCGTTTGCAACCTTGGCACTTGCGGAATTCGCCATGCTCGGTTGGTCTCGTGGTCACAGTGTCATGCGACGAACAAAAAAGACAGTGCGGGTTAAATTGCAGTTGCTCTGCGTAGGATAGAGTATAATCTTCCGAAGTGAAGCCTTCGGCTTGCGAATAAACCTTATTCTCGCAGTCGTTACACTTGAATTTAGAATCACTGCTGATTGTTTTAATAAACTTTGGAGTACCGCTAACAATTTTGCAATATAAACAAGTGTCGAGAGGTGCATCTTCAGGTTGTATGACACGAAATTCTTCCCGACAGGACTGGCATCTGTATATCTGCCCGACCTCATGGGACTCAACATATGTTGCAAGCGAGTTGTTAGCCTTATTGCAATATGGGCAGCTTATTTCTTCCTTGTCCATAATTTTGTCTAAAACGGCATATAAATCTTCCCTTTTCAAATCAGGCAATTTTCCTGTATTTTCGGATTCATGGGAAATGCCTTTGGCTGATAAAGCGAGCTTTTTTCCCAATTCCATTGAAGCGTCAGAATTCTTCTCATGACTGTCAATCCAAACCATGTTCGCGTCTTCCACATAAATAGCATCGTTCGGATAAATTGTGTCTCCTTTGTCCGTGGCGATAATTACTTCTTCGTCGAGCCTTTCTCCCTGCGATAAAAGCAAATCGAAAAACTTATATACAGTAAAATCACAAATTTCTTCGTGTAAGCGGATTTTTGCATACGGTGGCATTCCTGATAAAATCCGACACAGCTCTCTTCCTATCATTGCAACTCCTCCTTAAATAAATTCTTGAGTGTGGGTTTTATGTCCACGGATTCTTGCGTATCCGCACCGATAAAACTTTCCTGATTACTGTAATCTGGCGGTTCTGATGGTCGCATAATGCGGTCAACGGCAGAAGCTAAATATCGCCGCTTACCGCCAACAGTGCGTACTGCGGATAAAATCCCCTTGCGTTCGTAGTCTCTTAGCGTCTGCGTGGTGACACCCAGCATCGCCGCAGTTACGTGCGGATGCAGAAAGGATTCGCTTCCTTGGGATTCTTTCATTGTTGAAATAGCTTGCATATTTTCGACTCCTTTCATTTTTTTGAGAAACACAATGGGCCTGAAACATACTCTGGATAAAGTTTCTCGCTGGATAAAACCCCTGTAATGGCTGCGGTATTCAGAATTCTTTTTTGTGGAAAGCGAAGGGGTTGAGACCATTGCGGCATGAACGACTGCGACGTGAGCTGCGGCAGCAGCGAATCAAAGCAGGCGGCGTGCCGTGATGGGAGCAAGACCGAGAAAGCCAAATAAAAATACCTGCGACACTAATAAAGGTTGCAAGCGACACGGATAAAATGTCCGTGGGTGTTTGAATGCGAGAAAAAAGCACAGGAATTCATTATATACCTGCTTGAAGTAAATTTTTGTGGCGGGCGAAAGCGAAGACGCACGGTGCGGCACGGGCGGCTGCGACAGCAGACGACGTGCTGTGCCGTAAGGCTGAGCCGAGCTTGCCAAATAAAAACCACGCAGGTTTTAACTGCGTGGGTGTTTGGAAGCAAACCATGCGAAGATTTTTATATGCAAATATCAATTTGCACGAATGCTGTGCCATATGGCACATTTGAGTGATAGGCTATTGCTAATAAATCTCACTTCTCGTTAGCTTTCTTAATTGAATCAAGACGCTCCGAAATTTTGTTGGCATCCCACCACTTACTGACCTTGTGCATAAAGTTTTGCCTCGAATGTGAATTGTGTACAAGGTTTGGCAAATCTACCTTTGACGCACACTTAACACCACCATCATAATAGTGGATTACCAACCCCCGAAAATCTATATCAACAGGCTTCTTTGTTTGATAAAGCAAATTCACATTCGTCGGGTCTTTTGAATAGTCACTCATTGCCGCCACGCCCCTTTAATCCCTTAATAACTGACAACAGCCATCTAGGCTCTTTTTTTGGTCCATAGTACATAAATATGTACGGCACCCCATTGAATAAAATAAGTAACATCAACCCTGTGCATACTGCCTCGTGACATAATAGTAGCCCCTGCGACGCAGGGGCTACACACAGATTTTTGATATGCAATAGGCTTAAGCCGACATGAAGACAGGCAAGGCATTCAGTTATATTTTTCAGGCGACTAACCTTAAATGCCATGTAACGAGCACAAATGCCCCTCGGTCTCATTTCATCTGCTACGGGGAATAATGATGCTCATCAGCAATCCAAATTAAATCTGGAGTCTCTGGGCACATTGAGGGAGCATACATAAATTTTGCCAATCCATAGGCAAAATTTCGTTTCTCACTCATTCGTCTCAATCCACTCTTGTAAAAACAAGCACACCTGATTGGAACGAGTCGGCAGTTATATTGCTTATAGGGAGTCTGCCTATGGTAGGTGGGTCACTATCTAGCCATTCTCCTGTAGATAGTAAAATTGCAGTAGTGGTCGTAACTAACTCGTTGCCGTCTACAACAAATGTGCCACGAGACACTCCCGTAGTTCTGGCATCAGCTTGGGGATGAAGGGTTTGGGTGAAGTTATTCCCAGAAAACTGAAACTCCCAGCCGTTTGGATTTCTGAAGGTACCATCACTTAGGCTGGTGCCACCACAGGCGGACAAGCCAAATACCAGCAAGACCAGAAAAATCAGGACTACTCCCTTGCGTAGCAGAGCGTTAGACATGTGCTTTTTCATTTAATTCACTCCTTGATAGATTTTTTATATCCGCACCCTCACGGGTTCAGTTCTGTATATTGTTGTGCCGTCACCAAGTTGCCCAGTACCATTGTCGCCTAAAGCCCATAATGTGCCATTCTCTTTTATGATTAAAGTATGCCAATGACCAAGTGCCACTTGTGCTACATTTTCAATATTTTCGTTCAAAGTTACTCTGCCCCATGCTGACAAAACCCCTTCATTAGTTAATGCGAAGCTAGACCCGTCCACCGCCGAGGCAGATATGACATTATCCATAATAACCACAGGGTAGTTTATCGTGGTTATTGTTCTGCCTGTCAGGTCACGTTGCTCTCGGCATACCTGACCTAATTGGTTCATGCCCCATCCCACAAGCACCCCATTTGTTTGAACAACTAATATATGCGAAGATACAGATATATGGGCAATATCGTCAAGAACATGTACAGGGTAGGGGTGTGGCCGTTCGCCGCTACCGTCGCCAATCCTTCCGTGACCCCATCCCCACAGGCTACCGTCTGTTCGTATTGCCATGAAAAAACGGTCATATGCAGACGCAGAAACTACAGAGTCCAAAACAATATTAGGGCTGGTAGTATTGATGCCCCACTCCCACAAATAGCCATCGGACGTAATCGCAATTGCTCTTGTCCAGTTTGCCGATATATACACAACATCTTCCATAATCATTACTGGCGTATGCCTGCTTATTGTGGTGCCGTCACCCAGCAATCCCCGTTCATTGTTCTCCCACGCCCACAGGCTGCCGTCAGCCCGCACAGCAAAGCTGGAATCATCCGCTGCGGCTACTTCTATAACATCATACATAATAACTATAGGGCTGTAGGCAGAATTACTTGAACCGTTCCCCAACTGCCCATGATTATTACGTCCCCATGCCCACAATCGGCCGTCTTCCGTGATTGCCAAGCTATGGGCCCTGCCTGCGGCAGCTTGCACAAAGGCTAAACCAGCATAGGGCATGTCACTATCGGCGGTAGGAGCTCGAAACATCTGCTCCAACCCTGTTACAGTTAGCCCCTGCAAAGCACTTGGCAATGTGCCGTCTTGAGCAAATCGCACCGCTTCATCCTGCGTTATTACGACAGCAAGAAGCCCCATTAGCATGTCTGTTCTGTCTCGTGCTTCGCCCCAATTAACCCTCAAGTAAGTTATATTTCCAATGCGTTGGGTTAGGTCAATGTTTCTTCTAGCCAATGCCCGCGGACCGTGTGCCCAATCATGTGCGTTAAAAGGGAACTGGATGTTATTTCCTGAGCGTGTACCACGAAGAGAAACTATGTTTTGATAACCATCCGAGCCAAATGAGACAGTAAGCGTTGCTTCTCCGCTTTCTGTTACGAACACAGCAATGGAGGTGTCAACGTCATCTGCCATTCCACTAATATAACTTCTACCGCTTATGGTTATTTCCCCAAAATAATTATTGTACTGTGATGAAATGCGAATTGCCGTGCCGCCCTGATTAAAACGTGTCGGACTACTAACCAGCACTTCATCAAAGGTCATAGGCGGCAATTCAACCGTGGGGGTAACGGTTAAGTCGGGAATGAGTGAAGGTGCTTCTCTTAGAGGGGATGAGGTAAAGTCATGCTCAACATCATCCCCTCTGCCGCAAGCTGATAAACCGAGTGCCAACAAAGCCACAAAAATCAAGGCTACTACACCCCGCAACATGGAAGGAGTTGTGCTTTTTTTCATTGAAATCACTCCAAAAGATTTTTTTATTGTTGATTGTGTTGAGCAATGTCTGCTTGCTTTTACTATCTTGTGAATATAGCTTGAATGTTTGTTTCCGAAACCGAATGAAAATTCACAGTTTCTAATCCATCCAAGTTTCCAAAGTGCGTGTCAATTACTGAAGCGACTTCTTCTGCTGGAATGGACATATGAGTTTCATTGTTCCTCGCAGTTCTAACGCTATTTATATCATCAACTGTAAAACGAGACTGCATTGAATGGTCAGATACAATAAACAGCGTGTACTCTGTGATAATCAACCCCCCTGCCGCCGGATGATTAACCGCAATAACCCCTTGCCTATTACCTTGGGGCAGTAGTAGATAACTGCCGCTTAAATGCGACACGCTTAGCGATACGGCTTGGTTGTTAATATAGTTATAAATATTAGTGACATTCCAACCTGAGCCGAGCGTAGGGGTGGCAATAAGCAACTCAGGAACATTGCTGCCTGAAATGTATTGGAGCGAAAAATATCTGCCTGAATGCCTTCTTATAACTGCTGCATACGCTTCCTGCCAGCTCGGAGCTGTCTCTACCTGTTGCACTTGAATAGGTGTGGGTCGCCAATTATTGATTACACCTTGAATGTTTTGTTCATTAAGGGGGTGATGCTGGATAACTTTGCCCATAAAATCTCTGTAAAATGCCGCCTCGCTTACACTTACGCCGTCAATAGTCCACATTCGTTCAGAAGACATAGGATTCACAAATCCAGAGTAGCCGACGGCATTAACTTCCAATCTATTGCCGTTGATAACTACACGCTGCCATGAAGTGCCTACATGACCAACGTCGGTGTGGGTGATAATGCCGTGGCTACCCGCAGACATAAAAAAGTATTCATTTGTAATGACGTAGTACACGGAGAAAGAAACATCGTTTCCAAGCTCTAAAGCTACCATCTCGTTGTTACGGAAGGTGTAAACCGCAGTAACTGGATGCCAGCCTGTGACAATATAAAACAACTCAGGGATTCCATTTCCATCAATGTCATGCAAGAAAAATTGGTATCTGAGGGATTCTCCTGTTTGTCCTGAAGCCATGCGTCCTGCTCGTTCCCGTAGGTATGCGGCATATGCTTCTTGCCATGTTTGCGTTACCACAGGGGCAGAAGTTGTTGCGGGAGGCAATGCAGGTTGTTCAGGAAGACTTGTGGCAGCGTAATAAATAGTATCGTCTTCCTCTTGCGCTGTAGCTTCTGATTCAGACGGATAAGGCGATGAAGGCATGATTGATAAATCTTCGTCATAATCATCCGTATAGTTATCCTGCTCTACCTCTGATGCTTGAGGGATAGGTTCTGGAGTGGGCGTAAGGGGTAGCGTAGGGTTTGGTGATGGGATTACTGCTGCGGACGGCTCATTTGGGGCAAACGCCTGCTCTGTCCCTCTGCTTGAACCACAGCCAGCCAGCATTATCACTGTAAGTACGGTGAGCAAAATAAAATGAAAAATCTTTTTCATTACCAGCACTCTCCTTGGAAGTCTATAGGACGAACACCCACGATTTCCCGTGGGTTTGCGACGGCTTCTATCAATGAGTGTACCTTTTGCAATAAGCCTTTAATGCATCAAGAAACCCAGTCCACCGCTGTCATAAACCACATTATGACAGCACGGGCTGGGTTTTCTTTGATTTTTTCCGATTTTAATTGTCACTCAAAGGGAGGTGTGCTATAATTTTACCTTGCTGGAGCGACTATCACAAAGTACACTTTTTGCAAGCGATTCTACTTTTTACGCTTTGCTCGGAGCTCTCTCAAACGCCTGTATAAAGTGGCTTCTTTGAGCCCAGTTTTCTTCAAAAGCTCGGAAAATTCCAATTCTCCGCGTTCCCATTGCTTCACCAAATTTCCCAAATTATCGGGTGGGCTTATGATAGGTCTGCCAAATCGAATTCCCTTGGCACGAGCTGCGGCTATGCCCTCGGCCTGCCTTTTGCGGATATATTCGCGTTCATGTTGGGCGAAGAAAGATAGGATTGACAGTACCAAATCTGCTACGAATGTTCCCATCAAGTCCTTGTGAATGCGTGTGTCCAACAGTGGCATGTCCAAAACGCATATATCAATGCCTCGTTCCTTGGTCAACAAGCTCCAATGTTCTTGGATTTCCTCGTAATTTCTTCCAAGACGGTCAATACTCAGTACATACAGTAGGTCATCTCGTTTGATTTCCGCCATCAACCGCTCGTACTCAGGTCGCAGAAAATCTTTGCCAGATTTTTTGTCAGTAAAAATTTTCTCAGACGGCAAATTCAATTCCTTGATTGCCTGCAACTGGCGTTCCTCATTTTGGTCCTTGCTGGAAACTCTCAAATATGCAAACTCCATTGTAAAACCTCCCTATAGTTTTTGATTGTTTGCTAAACAATCGTAAACGGCCTAACGACTTCGGGAGAGGCTTGATAGATAAGTTGGGAATGGAGAATTGCAAAAAACCTAATAAAATACCCTGCTGCGGATACAATGATTCCACAACAGGGCTAATATGGGTGGGCGGGGTTGCGTGCGAATTCTTATTACAAACGAATTCATACGCCAAAGCATTTACCGAGAGGTTTCAAAACCCCGCTATTAAAGGGAATTGGGGAATTCATAACGGATAAAATACCTAAAAAATGACCGCATTTAATGGGGTGCAAACCTCTATGCCACAGGGCTTGCCGCCCTGTGTACATCCCCCTATATACATAATAATAGCTAGCTAGGTCCCAGATGACGTGTACATATCAAATAACTGCATAGGCTCACCGCACCCTCATATAGATAGAATGGGACGTCACGAATATGCCTCGCGACATATTATCGCAACCCCGCCCATGACAAGGTCGCACGCAATCAGCTAAATATATGCGTATACCATATTGGTAGCTTTTGGGTCAATTTCATTCAGTTCATCAGCCCAATAATTTAATGCACACAGAGGAATGGGGAGCAAGCCCAATGGGTGTTCCTTATCATGGTCGTGGTCGTAATACAAAGACGCATTCGGGGTTTTCATATCTTCAACCATGCCGTAGCCCTCAGGGATTTGGCAAAACTCAGGGTGTTTGTAGAGTGTGCAAAACTTCCGTGAGTTAATTTTAATGACAAATGACCCTCGCTCATTTGTCCAATATTCTTCCTCATCATCTGGATTGAAATAGTCAATAACGGAAATGCCATATTCTGCTATTATATCGTGGCGCTTTAGAGCTTTGCATACTTTTTGGAGCGTTTCGTGTGCTTGCATAGCAATGGGCAGGGGTAATGCGGAATAATAATCTTTATTATTATAAGCATCATACACGATTCCCATAAGTTCTTTGCGTGTCATATCATATTTTATTGCAATATCGTCAATATTTTGATTCTTATAATTCATGTGTATATCATAAAATTTAACCTGTTCCTTGACCTTCTGCTCAATCGCGTTCACCCATTCTTCAAAATCGCCAAGAACTTCCTCAGCAGTCGCCCAATGATGAACAACGGAATCATACGAACAAGTGCAAAAGTTTTGCTTAATGTCTACAATCCAATCGAAGTTTTTAGGAGGTGACGGAACATCGCCTTTTTTAATATTAAAGTCTACATCAACGCCTTCAAACAGTAGCGTCCAATTTTCTGCTGTGCCAGAACATTGCACGACGGTAGATTGGAGGTATTCAAAAGCAACAACGAAGCGGTCAAAGGCTGACTTTAATCGTATGTTTAATTCATCCATTCTGACAATACCCCTTTTTTATACGATATGGATTCCGAAAAACGCAGGCATCAATGTTACAATAGTTTATTCAATTGGAACATCTATCCTATCCATCGCCACGCATTCGCCGTTCTTCACCAGATAACACTCAACAAAATGTGGGCCATGGAAGTCTGCACTTTCGCGTTGTTCTTTTTTTTGTGTTCTTCTAATCTCTCCTCTAACCATCCCTCTTTTAATCGCTTCATAACCAACATTCCTTACTTTCCAATATATATCGCAATATTCAATTGGAGCATCTGTACTTGCGATATAAAATTTCAACTTCTGATTGCGGAAAAGCCGTAAACGACTTAATAATACTTGTGTTAGTCTTTGGGTACGAATGCCGTTAGCCGTTGCCTCGCAATCAATTTTCAAAGAGTATGCTAGCCGAACATGACTTACTTTCTCGTCAATAAATTCTTCATGGGGTCCTCTATCGCTTGCCGTGTGCGAAAGTGATTTTATTAAGCTTTTGCTTTCAATAGAAGCATCCCAAAAGTCATGGCAGAAAAATCCATGCCAAGCAGACAAAGCTTTGGCGTTGTCACAATCATCTTCAAACAAGACCGATAATTTTTTAAGTTCATCGCATAATCTGGTTTTCCAGTTGTTCATTTTTGCTTTATCTCTTTCAGTTACAACTAATGCAGCATAATAAGCTGGATTATAGACTTCAATATACGAGAGCAACCGATTCTTAATGGCGACCATGGTGTGGTAATATTGCTCGTCAAGTCTATCATAATACGCTAACTTTTCCTCACTAAGCACGGACTGCAATAATCCGCCAGGCATAGGCCAATGGCTACGTGATTTGCAAAACATTTTTGAAAGCCGAACAATTTTCCGCAGTTCTACGCCATGTATGCTTACAGCATCCTTGAACCATTCATTTATTGCATCTGGGTCACGCTCTTGCCATGAACTCCCCCCAGCGTGTTCATATGAATACGAATCATCCCACTGTTTTGCCCTTCTATATACGGCAAAATCAACATGATAGCCCTCAGCATATTCCACTCTGACGCAATTTGTTAGAGCAGTCGGCTCTTTCTTCCACTGCACATTACTTCTACGCAATGCATCTTCAACCACATTTTTTATGGCTATATGACCCACCCCTGCAATATTTGTGGAATCAAAGATTATAGCAACATCAATGTCGTAATTGCTGCTGTCATTTTGTGTGACTGTGGACATAGCTATGCTACCTTGCTCACGCACATCGGCTACTTCGTAGGATGTTTTGTTGTCTTTGTTGTAAGCCGCTAAGCCGTTTTTTAGGCGGTCAATGTTTAGCTTCTTCTTCTCACGCAGTTCACTCTGTGTCGCTTGGGGAAGGACAACCTTATCCTTATAAAACTTCTCGAATTCCGCTGATAAATCGTACATTATACCCTCCTCTACTGCACCAAATTGCCTTTTTTGCTCCCGTTTACATAAACTCCATATTTATATTTTGGTGTATGATGTGCCTCAAAATGATACACTGCAATGCTTGTGAGCCGATTCCCTCCCCTAGCTATATTCTTACCCAGTTCTAGTGCCACACAGCTTGGGATAGAAGCTACTATATTTACAGTATCTAGATTTGGAAGCATTTTTTTTATGGTAGTTTCTATGCAATCGCATATGGCTTGATTGTATTCCATTAGCCGCTGGATACAGGTAATTACATTGTCGGCTGGCTTTGCCAACCCAATGCGAACAACATTTATATCGCCAAATTGTGTGAGGTCAGCATCAGCAATTCGGCTGGTTATTGAAATAGCCAACACCACTTCTGAAGCGTCAGAAAGTATATTGCTTGTGGATTCAACTTCGAGGGATTGCCAACTTCTTAAACATACTCTATTCCACCAACGCTGAGGCTTTAATTCATAAAATCGTTCACCGTCATTTCTGTTAAATTCAAGATACCTCTGTATATTTGCGGATGCTAAACATGTTCCTGCAAATACGGTATACGGCAACGGTGCCATTCCTGTGTAACAAGTCGCTTTGTTTGCTGCTCTGTTAGAAAACTTATGAGATTCGTGTTCAATATGGTCACAGATTGCTTTATTCCCACCATTCTCTAAACATCCCGCCTTAAGTATTGGAAAGATATTAACAACATGCTCTTTCAGCTTGTATTCAGCTATCTTCAGCTCATGTATAGCTTTTTCATCGCTTATATCTCTCGGAACTACACCATACATATTGAAAACATAAATCCGCTGCCTCAATTTATTTTGAAGCCAAATTCCAATAATAATCATAATGACCCCTATTGCGAGGTTTGTCCATGTCACACTGAGATTGGGCGAATCAATCCCCAATAAATTAGACATAACACTGATACCAAATTCATTTGACATAATTAACGAATCCAGCAGTAGTGCTACGCCAGATACAATTATGAAATTAGCCAACCAAGTATCCCGACCTCTCGTGAGTAGTTGAAAGGGTAGAGAAAGTAAGTTTGTAAAAATTATGAATGCTAATGTAACAACAAATGGAAAATTTTCAGGAGTTATAATCATGCATCATCATTCCTGTCTTAAATAAAACTCACGATACTGTTATAGGTTTGGCTGTCCATAGCTACGAATTCTCCTTTTTAGCGGTGTTCCGTTTGCGTGGCGGAGCGAATTGGCTTTTGCTCAATGGCTCTGAATGCACTTCTTTACCGTTTTTATCAATATAGACTACACGCTTACCACCGTGGGTTCTTGTAAGCACTGCTTCCAACTTCATCCATGTGTCTCCAACTTTAACACGAGCATCTTTCGATAAAACTTGACTCATATACTGCCTCCAAATTTCTTAATAAGCCTGCGAAGCACTTGGAAATATACCACGAGTTGGCGAAAGTTGTCAATTTATTTGTTTGCTCGTTGGCTTCTTCAGCGTAGTTTCACGACGGCGAAAAAGCCACCACGACAGAGCGTGACGGCTCAAAATAAAGGGGGTTATATGAACGGCGGAGACCGATTTATACAAGAGAAACAAGACAGCAACCCCGACGCAGCAGGGCTTCATATGCCTTTCGACTCTACAAATAGTGATTTGCCCATTAAGCTATGCAGTTTTTTCGTCCTCTACTAAAAACAGCATAGGCATACAACGAGACTCAATAGAATAATTCGGGCATCATTTATATGCCTCGCGGCAACATGATTGGCTTACATGGCATGGGTATATTATTGGTTATAAAAGTCGAGACACTTTGATTTCCGCACCCGATATGGGGTCTTCGTTGTGTAAAACTTCACCTGCTTCTAGCAATGCACAGAATGAATCAACGAAGTCGGCTGACTTGGGTATGACGGTTTTCAAATATTCACTGTCGTATGCCTGTAAAGCGGTTTCATAATCACGATATTTATTGCCGTATCGTACTCTGTACATAATTCATCATCCTCACCTATGCGTATTATATAAATTACAGGCAAGGCACTTCTTAGGAAAATTACTCATCATCATGTAAAACAGGAAAGTCGTCGTCATATAATCCAATAAAATGAAATGCCTTCAGATTTACTTCGCTCAAATCATTAGCCCAAGTTTCCAATGCTTTCAGTTGTTCGTCCAAAACAGATAAACAATCGGCTTTATTATGCTGATATATGATTTGTGTTCTATCATTCGCACGCACTTCGATTTTACTGTTCTTCTCAATTTTATAAAAGCCTTCATGTTGATATAACTGCATAAATTCAATAGGTTTCTTTTGTTTGATTGGCTGAATGGTTAGGCAAAATGACCCCGCATTCCAATCGTTGTCATATCCTCTGAGTTCATCAAAAACAAACATTTCGCAGGTTGAATCAAAACGCAACCTATGTAATGAATTACGAACCATTTGTAATACAGCATGGACTTGTAAGACCTTTTTGTGGGTGAAGACATACTGCGGATTGCTTTCACATCGAGACGAAATTATTTTTGACATAAGCTCGTCATAAGTTAAACCATATTCTTCAGCAATAGCAGATATGTTTTCGGTGGTGTACTTTTCATTGCTGTAATTATCGCTGTTTAATGCGTTCCATATCGCAACCATTTTTGCATCGGATAGTATATTTGGCATTGACTCCCTCCATGTTAGCGGCAATCTTCGCATAGTTTTCGACCATCTACCTCTTCAAGATGCTCGGTGCAACAATAATTGTTGCATTCTTCGCACATTTCCTCGTCCCTACACACAGCGTCGCAAATTAAGCATCCTCGGTCAATGTCCGATTTTTGCACCATAGCGAGCAGCCCTTCGCCCTCCACGCCCATTTTAAGCAGAGTGGAATCGAGGGTTGCGTCATCGGACACATCAATGGTAATCCTGTATCCATTTTTGAAGGGCTTGACCTCGCCTGATTCAAATTTGCCTTTAACAAGCGTTGTTGCGGCGTTTGCCGTACTTTTCGCTACCCATTTTAGTTTTGTTTCATCAGGCTTTTTGATGGATAAGAAGCGTTCAATGGCTTCCTCAAGACGAGAAACAGTCCATTGTTCTTCATGTGCCTTTTTTGCGATGCGGATAAGAGCCTTACCCTGCTTGGGGTTTTTGAACTCACCGTTTTCCTTGATAAAAGCCCGCAGCAATATACGTCCGTGCCGAATTGTCAAAGCTGGCTTCGGCTCTTGCTTGTCGGCTTGAGCCGATGTTTGAAAATATATTTGTGCTTCAAGTGGTAAATGCCGCAGGCGAACGGCGTTGGAGAAGATGTCTTTATCCATGCCAATCTGTTTTGCCCATTGTGCCTGTGTCTTCTTAACGTCCGTATCCATGAGCTTCAAAAGGTCAGCCGATAGCTCCATTGGTGACAGTTGCAAGCGTTGTAGGTTTTCAGCAATTCGGAACAAGGCAATTTGTTCTGGGGGCAGATTTACATAGACTTTAGCATCAATTTCCTTTTGACCTAAAAGCGTAACGGCTTTAAGGCGGCGATGACCAGCGACAACTGTTAAAACATCACGCCCCACAGCGGTTTCGCTAGAATCAGGAATTAGATTGACAACTATGGGCTGGAGCAGACCATTTTTGCCTATGTCATCTGCCAATGCCCGAACCGATTCAGGGGTAATCTCCCTGCTGTTGTCGCCGGGGGAAATTAAACCTACAGCCAGTTTCTTACGGCCTTCCATCCACTCGTGTGCCATTTTCAATTTCTCCCTTAAGTTAAAGGTGATTTCACCATTGCAAAGAGTCCTCTGGATTTGGGGGTAAACAGCATCCACACAAAATGCCATCGGCTTCTTATGGACTACATTATAACAACCTTCACTCGCGTTGGAAATAATTTTTAGGCTTTATTAGCGTAGGCATTTAATTGCATATATGTAAAGGCGGAAATCCGCCTTTTGAATTGCCTTACATTTCGTGGGTGCTAATTGCAGGAGACAACTGCATATTTGCGTTGAGAGCATCCCATATACGCTTCCCTTTTTCAGGGGTGTCGCTATACTGTGCCATGAAGCTTTTTTTCATTTCTTCTCTAATGCAATCAGAAGAAATGAACCCACGTCTAACTCCGCCATATGTTGCTGTTTGCATCGGCACTTGAGGGCCTGCACAAGCTCCGCAATTTGCACAATCTTGATTGCATCCTTCGTACGGCAATGCAGCAACAAAGTCTTCACCAGTTTCAGAAAATCTAAAGATTGAGCTGATTTTATCAAAATCAATAAAATCGCCGAGGAGCAATCCCATGAAATCCCTAGGCAGCCCCAAGGCAAACTCGCGTGCCTCTTCATCAGAAAGCGGTTTAACGCCAAGCTCTCTGGGGATGTCTCCGAAAACTTCGATGTCTTCTGGATACCAACGTTCAAATAGCTTGAAAAACGCACCATCACTCGCTTGAGAAAACGAAATCACTTCTCGTCTTCCATTGGGAAAACTGTAATACCACTTCGCTAATGTGTCCATTGCTGTTTCATCATACAGCTTGCCGTTCATAAAAAAACTCATTTCTGTCACCTTTCTGTGCGATACGCCGCACTGCGAAATATTTGAACAGGCTCTAATTCTGCTGTTCATGCTTATATATTTCACAACGCTCCGAATTCCCCTAGACATACATTAGCTGATGTTATTACACAGAAAAACCCGTGTGCCGTTATGCGGATACACACAGGTTTTCGCTTAATTCAACGCATTTCATTGTTACATCTTATACTTCACGGAAATAACGACGTGATGTTTTGCAATAATATTGCTGTTTGCCATTTTGCCACCCTGCTTTTTTTGTGTCGGTACCATTACAGTATGGACATACAACTCTTCTAACCGCACTCCCCATTTGAAAACGATGGTTGCACTTTGGATTTAAGCATCGCATTGCCTGTAAAGAACGCTTGTTTATTACGCCGTCTTTCTTTGTTTCGCCGTGACAACGTGGGCAAGGTTCAGGGGATAGCGATTCTCCTTGTCGGAAAACAAGTTCACAATCATTGCAGAGATGCTTTATTGATTTTCCTGACTTAAACCATGATGTATTATATTTACTACACCTTGGGCATTGCTCACTAACGCTGCCATCATCAATTGAAATGTAGCCTCGGAAATTTTTGGGGGTACGCTCGTCCCAGAAACCGTCGTCATGTTGATAGACAAGTATCTTATCAACATGCCTGTCTATCAATGCAAAAGCAAAAAAACCAAACAGGTACATGGATTTTATTTACTATAATTAAGAGCGTTCCATGCTGGTTGCGATACACAAGGTATGGTTTGTTCCTGAATTTCATCTTCAGGTATAAACCACTGCCATTGGCATTGTCTTCCCTATAAATGTATCCTTCTCTCCCATACTTTGAAAGCTCATATTTGCGTTTAGTGCGTCCGCATTGGTTAAGTTCACGATTTTTGCAATACCATTCATATTCTTGTTGATACCTAGTCAATTCAATCACCTGCCACATGTAATGAAGAAACGCTTCGCCATAAAAAAGCTGATGTCTCATTATAATGCAAGCACGGGTGCTTGGGAATTCAAAGTTACAGATATATTGACGAACAAAGACAGAACAGAGAATTACCGTGCTCCAAAAACGACCGTTTTTGAATCATTTTTGAGAAGGCCGCAAATTTAAGATTTAGGCACTGTAAATCTGCATCATAAAACGCATCAAAATCTATTGATGTTTTGAGACGATTATGATACAATCCAAGCACCAATAAACGAAGGGGAGGTGCTTGGCTATGTTAGTAGGCTATTGTAGGGTTAGTACAGAACATCAATCGCTGGATAAATATGTAGATATGCTTGCCGATGCAGGAGTAGACAAGCGAAACATTTACAAAGAAAAAATTACGGGTAAACATAGAGACCGCCCAGAGCTTAACAAGATGATTGGAGAACTTGTGGCTGGTGATGTTGTCGTAATTCCTGACTTGACAAGGCTCGGAAGGTCAGTCAAGGACTTGTACACCATTGTTGGACAAATTCATGGGGCTAACGCCCATATAAAAAGCATCCGTGAAAGTTGGCTGAACACAGAAGATGCACAAGGTCGCTTACTCTTTGCAATTTTTAGTGGGATTGCTGAATTTGAGTCATCGCTGATTTCAGAGCGTACTAAAATTGGTTTAGCGGCATCAAAGGCAAGGGGGCGAAGTGGCGGCAGACCCTCTAAACGAACAGAAAAAGCCGCCTCCGTGCAAGTTCTATATAATGGGGGAATGAAAATCGTAGACATTGTGAAGCAAACTGAACTTAGCCGTGCCACAGTGAACCGTATCGTAAAGGATATGAAGGATTCCCAAATGAACGATGAAAGTCGTCCATAAGGACGGCTCGCTTTTAACTCTATGTTTTTGTATTAAATTCACCAGCAAATCCGAAAAAAAATCTTTCTCCATGAACAGGCATTGCGTGTTATACTATAGCCAGTTCTGAATATGAAGGGAGGCAAGACATGGAAAGCCGAATAACTGTATCCGAAGCTATGTGGCAATGGGTTATGCAATCCATTGCCTTGCCACAGCTAAAAGCAGATATTAGAGACAAAATTATTGCCTGGGCAAATGGAGAAAAAGCCCCCACTTTTAATCAATTAGAAAAGCTAAGTAAGGAAACTCGGATACCTCTTGGATATTTCTTCTTAAGCCAACCCCCAATCGAAAATTGCGCTGTGTTAGAATATCGCACCATAGACAGTAAAGAATTGGAGTCCCCTAGCAGAGACCTTTTGGATACTGTACGACAAATGGAAGACATACAGGAATGGATGCGAGATTTTTTAGTAACTGCCTCAGTAGATGTAAACAGGTATGTCGGCTCAATCCGTGCAAAGGATGGGTTTAATAAAGCTGTTGAATCAATCAGAGCGGTTTTGTCGCTTAATTCAGACTGGTATTCTCAATCTAAATCTTCGGATGCATCTTTCAAAATTCTCCGCACCGCAATAAGTAATGCCGGTGTGCTTGTTATGCAAAATGGTGTTGTTGGCGGCAATACCCATCGTTCACTCGACTTAAATGAATTCAGGGCATTTTCACTTATAAATTCCCTTGTTCCGCTTATCTTTATTAACGCAAAAGACTCGCCATCAGGGAAACTTTTCTCCTTGCTTCACGAATTCGTGCATATAGGAGTTGGAGAGAGTAACCTGTTGAATATAGAAGATTGGCACTCTTGGAATAATGTCAGCCCGTTAGAAACCTTTTGCAATAAAGTAGTTGCAGAAATTCTAGTGCCAGAAAGAGATTTTCACCAGGTATGGGCAAGTGCAGACGGAGACATTGAAACCAAGGTAAGCCGCTTAGCTGCACAGTTCCGTTGCAGTCACTCCGTTATAGTACGGAGATGTTTGGATAATGGGTTCATTTCGCAAAGTGACTATTCCAAATTGCAAAGAAAAGCCCGCCTTTTAGCACAAAAAACCGATAAAGGAAGTGGCGGTGATTATTGGGCAACTCTGTTATCCAGAGCAGACCATCGCTTCCTTAAAGCATTGGAATCCAGTATAAATGAAGGAAGAACACCCTATACCGAAGCCTTCAGGCTTACCAATACCAACCTCTCAACTTTTGAGCCAATGATGCAACAGGTAAGGGGTGAGTTGGTATGAGTATGAATAAAGGGATTTTTCTGCTGGATGCCAATGCCTTCATCGAGCCGTACAAGAAGTTTTACACGTTTACAATTGCCCCCGGATTCTGGGATTTCTTGAAAAATGAAATAGAAACGGGGAAAGTGGCCTTGCTTGATGTTGTGGCAAAGGAGATTTCTAAGGGTAAAGATGATTTAGCAGCATGGATGGATACACATACTGCCACGGTTATTGACCGCCGTAGCCCAGATATATTAGCCAGCTATGGCAAAATTCTGACTCACATTCAGACAAGTGGAAATTATACAGAGCGTGCGTTGACTACTTGGGCAGGTGATATAGCCGACCCGTGGATTATAGCTACTGCCCTTGCTCGCAAGTACACAATTGTAACCTTCGAGCAACCAAACTCATCACTTGGGACAAGCTTAACATCAAGGCCAAAAATACCCGATGTCTGCCGTACCTTTGGTGTGGACTATGTAAATCTGTACCAGTTTATGAATATACGCCATTTTTCATTCTGATTCGAGATTGAATTGCAAGTGAGATGACCATGTTCCCTCCCTTGTAAGTGGAATACGGTATAATAATATACATTAGAATAAGTGGGGGTACAGAGATGAAACAATCAGCAAGAAACGATTTTGCTTATATAGACAGACTCTATGGACTACCATGTGTAAGCATTATCAGTGATTTAATTGATAATTTCGATGACCAAAAAGGCTTCTTGTATGAGCATAACGCCCATCAACCTAAGTATTTTGCAAATGTGAATGCGACGGTGGCACTAAATTTGTTTTTTTGTGATATTATAGACAACTCCAAAAAAAATGTTATTGCTCAAACCATCGTAAACCTAAAAAATAATGACTATAATAACGGGCGATACACTGAGAATAATGTTTGGGATGCAGCAGAAGGCGAAAATGTTTTTTCAACTGCTCTTTCATGTTATGCCCTCATGTGCTTAACACCTTCTAAATATGCATCACACATAGAAACAGGTATAAACTGGGTATTAGACTCAAGAAAACCAAGTCTTTTGTGGTCTCTGTACGGTGACGTATATGATGAAAATGCTCAAATAAGTCAATATGTTATGTTAATGCTTCGTAAGGCTTTCAAAATGGGTTTTTTGCCAAAAAGTCGTTGGAGTAAAATATGTGCTGAGATTTATGGTAAATCTCTTTTCCTGTTGGGAAATGAGCAAGATTTAGCCTCTCTTATTTCTTTGCTCAGCCTTTGTCAGATTGCAAAAGATAACTATTCTGTGAGTTCAGAATTGCGTAATAGGGTCAACGGCATTATTCTCAAAAAAGAAGATTGGTATATATCTTATTTGAATACAGCTCAATTAACTGCTGACGGCAAAAAAAAATCAATGTATACTTATAACCCTGTGTATTTAATATCATTGATTCAAATGGGTTGGAGTCCACTCCATGAGTGTGTAATTAAGATGAAAGAACTCATTGTAGAAGATATAAGAAAACATTGGAATAAATTTCCTCCATATATATGGCGGACTCACAGTGGAGAAGTCCAGTCTTTTATCGTTAGCATGAGTTTGTATGCGTTACACTATTGGGTGAAGAAGACAAAAAATATTTTACTGGAAGAACATGAAAAAAATACGTCTGAAGGCGGTTTGAAGGTTATGAGTGCAAACAAACCAAGTAGAGAAGCAAGTGAAAATATAAAAGATATAAGTAAAATTTCAATTTCCGTTGAAGGTAAAAGCACTCCGCAATTTAATTTAGCTTTTGACAATGCCAAAGTAGAAGCCTCTCAGCGTAATGTATTTAATATGCAAGAAAAAATGTGCAAGAGCTTTTTAGTTTAATAAGTTCTATGAGGGATGCCGTCAAAAATGCTGAAATTGATTTCGATGAAAAAATGGATATAGCCGTTGCATTGAACAACATTAAAGTAGAATGTGAATCCAATAATCCCAGCAAGACGAATCTTAGTGACGCAATAAAATCTATAGGAATTAAAATAGCTGGCACTGTATTGGCGACATCCTTAAAACCGTATATTGAAAAAACTGTTGAGTGGTTCAGAACTTCAAGTTTTTTTACGGCCGAACAATGCGTAGAAATGTTAAACGCTTATTCCAAGTGACGTCTTTTGATTTATAAATTACATTTTCATTTCAATAATAGTATGGCAGGATAGTTTTATTACTTCTTCATATTCATGAAAAAATCAGGGGTGAAGAAAATTGGAAAGATTAGCGGTTCTTTATATCCGTACCGCACACAATGATAACAACGCCTTACAGAGCCAAGAAGCCATACTCCGTGGAATATGCAAACAAAAATGGATACACTATAACTGAGCCATATAAAGACCTTGGATTTGACGGGAGTGCCCTCGACAGACCTAATTTCAAGAGGTTAGGGAAAAACCATTGAAACAGGTAAGATAGATACAATCCTCGTGAAGGACACATCACGAATTAGTAGAACTTCCGATTGTTTGGAATGGTTGAAAAGTGCCAAAAACAATGATGTCTGTGTAATTTCTGTTCAAAATGAACAGATGCTAACCGATAGCATTTGCTCTTTCGATTCATTGCTGTCAAATTTATGACAAAAGCCGCCCACTATGATATATTAAGGACGGCTTAGGGAAAATCTGCCGTGGGTAATCGAAAACTCTATTGCAATCGGGGTTCGCAAGTATATCCGCGAAAATGTATTGTGGAGAAGCATCATATCTCCGCAAGGAATTTCCTCGACTTAATGGTTGAGGGTAGGTATTTGCTGGATTTATAGCACTTCAAAAATAGTCCTGCGATTTTATTAAAATTTGCAGGGCTATTTTTGCAAGAAGGAACATTGGATTTATCAGGAATTTTTGTCGAGAGTAAACTGGTGGTAGCCGAGCTGAATCGCAACACGGACAGGAGGGCTAAGTATGGTTGAATTACTAAAAACCCTTATTATGTACGGTGCTTACGTCATTATGGCGGCAGGTGCTTTAATTGCTGTTGGTTCATATATAAGACAAGGATATATAAAAAGAAAAGTTGCTGCGACTCTACTTGTAATACAAATAGATGAAATCGAAGGGGCATTAAATGAATTTAAGTTACTTTTAGCAAAAGGAGACCTTCGAAACGAAGTTGTAATTAAAACGAAGCTCTTTTTATGCAATGCGTGGAATGACGGAAAACACTTATTGTTAAACAAACTGTGTGAAACAGACAGAAAGACTTTAAGTCGTTATTTCTCTGAGGCAAGTTTTATTCATGAGGCTCGAGAAAAGATAAATATTTCATTGGTGAATCATTGGAATGCTAGAGCGATGACGTTAGCATTCCAATTTGCAGATATAGTAGATGCAGATAATGTTGCCGTGAGTGAGGATGAAATTAAAAAAGTGAATTGTTTTTTTAATAAGTATGTGACTATTGATAACGCTTTTATTCCTGATATTCCAACCAATATTCTCATTGAAAATATTTCGACATGGGAAACTTTGTCTGGCACAACTACATACGCTAGGCTTAAAAAGCTATCGTATGTAAACAATTAGCAAATCATAGAGACATGGTGTGAGTGCATGGATAAAATCAAAATCTACCTTGATATGTGTTGTTTCAACCGTCCATATGATGACCAAACAAAGCAACGGATTCAATTTGAAGCAATTGCTAAGCTGATGATACAATCCCTAATTGTTAATATGGAAATTGATTTCGTATGGTCTTATGTATTGGAGTTTGAAAACTCCAAGAATCCTTTTGCGGAGAAACGGAATACAATTCTTGCCTTTAAGCCCTATGCGATTGAAACTGTCCATCCAAATCCCTTGATAGAATCTATAGCGAACACATTGCAAAGCAAGGGATTAAAAGCTTACGATTCACTTCATATTGCTTGTGCGGCTTTTTCAAACTGTGATTATTTTTTAACAGTAGATAAAAAAGTCTTAAACAAATCAATCAGCGAAATAAAAATAACTGACCCTGTAATTTTTCTCAACCAGTGGTTGAAAGAAAGGAGTTCAATATGACAGACACATTACTAAAAACGAAGGCAATGGACGTTTTAGTCAAAAACCTTGGTGTCGTAGAAACCGAACGATTTATTGCACTTGTGTTAAAAGAGCCGTTTGACTATACCGAGTGGCGTAACAATAATCTTTATGGTGACATTTCTGTGAGCGAACTCAATCAACAGGCAACTGAATACTGGAACAAGATTCAACAAGAAGTTGCTGTATAGCTAGATACGGAGCTGATATAATGGGCATCTATATGAGTTCAACTCTAAAATGCTTGGAATGTGGTAACGAAAACACTTTTGATACCCCTGCTTTTTTTGCACCACCACCCCTAGACTACCTTATCGAAAAACGACCACGTATAGTATGCGATAGGTGCAAAGCTGAAAAAATTAAAATAAGTGACCACCAGTTTTTTTCTTTTGATATGACCATGAATAATGATGAAAGTTTATGGGAAGTAAAAACACCGGAAGAAATATGGGTAATGCCTGATAACCAACAAAGATTACCAGATGTTATCTGGGTTGATGTTAAGTATTATTTTCAATACGACAAAGAAAATATTTGTAATATATTATTAAACTTTTCGGAATTTGAGCGCTTCACGGAAAGAGAAAAAGGTTCTGATAGAAGGCCTATAGTGCCTTTCAAAAGAGTAAAGCATTTGAGTGATGTTCAAGATATGTATGTTGGAATGGATGATAAGTACAGAAATTATCTGTTTTGCCCGTATTATAGCGAGAGATTTTCAGAAGATAAACCCGCTATCTCTGATTATAAAGATAATCTCGACTATAGTATTCCAAAAGATTTTGATTTTTCGTATGTGCTTTCTTAAAGCTATTGAGGTTTTTGGAATACGGTGGTTAGGGCTTTTACCAACGGCAACAGTAACCACGATAAAATATGTAGTCGTGGAAGCTTCTGTACTCGCCTCATCTCCGTAAAGAATTTCCTCGACTTAAATGTTGAGGGTGAAAAAGCCCAGTGAATCTGGGCTTCAGAGCGAAGACAAACCCCCAATCGAGCAATCGACTGGGGGTAAAATTTTTGATTTTGGAAAAAAATGTGAGGAAAAGCGTGAAAGAGGAAAAAAGTGTGAAAACAAAGTGTTGTTATGCTTCCATC
>Ga0209755_10001576_pt1 | contig 34696 bp, 45 predicted proteins | sample TergutCo191P1_FD_187301 | JGI IMG/M metagenome (GOLD analysis project Ga0209755, IMG submission 187301) | Cornitermes sp. P1 segment gut microbial communities from Petit-Saut dam, French Guiana - Co191P1 (SPAdes) (version 2) | ecosystem: Host-associated > Arthropoda: Insects > Digestive system... | reverse complement strand
AGACATAGGCAAGTACGGCGCGCGTCTTGCGGTCGATGGCCAGCCACAGCCAGCGCTGGCAGCCCTTGTTCCCAACGAAACTCCACATCTCGTCCAGTTCCGCAGCCTCGACCTGCTCCCACAGGACAATCTCCGCCTCCACCGCTCCCGCGTTGGCTATATACCGGAGGTTGACCCTGCTCGTCGTTTTTCCCGTTTTTTTAAAGTGTCGCTGACTTTCTGCTTCGACACCTTCAGCACACGCGCGGTGTCGCGGATCCCGGACGCGTTGGCCGCCATGTTTATTATTTGCTCGTTTATGCCCGGTTTCCAGCCGTTGTACGTGTACTCCAATACGAAGGACTTCCCTGGGCATCCCTTGTCGCCGCACAGGTACCTTTGCTTGGCGCCCTCCTTTCCGTTCTTCGATATTCTTGTCCCGCCGCACACTGGGCACTTTACTGGAACCGTCGTCATTGGTTTATCCCTCCGCTTGGGGTAGTATAACACATTCACGGGTTCGGGACATTACCAAGAATTTGATGAAAAATTATTCTTTGAAAACGCTAGGCGACTGCTACCCGATAGTGGATTCATAGCACTTTTTGGCAGGGGAACATCATTCTACAGGTGGAACACCCTTCTTGCCAAATTGGGTTTCATTTTCAAAGAGGAGATCGTATGGGATAAATTGCTTCTGTCCTCGCCGTGCAATAATCTTTCCAGAATACATGAAACTATATCCATACACACAAAAAAATCTGGCTGCATCAGAAAATGCAAAGTGCCGTATGTTGAACAAAAAGCACATGACATTGACAGTATAATTGGTGATATAAAAACAATAAAAAATAAAATCAAAAAGGAAGCTGGGTTCAAAGCGATAATCGATTTTTTGAAAACGGGCAAAATCAACAAGAAATCGTACCAAGGACATAAAATAACAAATTCGCTGGAGGCGGTTTACAACGATACAGCCGTCATAATGCTACGCTCAATGATGGAGGGTATGCGGGAAAAAAGCATAATGCCCGTTTATCCAGCCCATTACGACAGTCATCATCCTACCCAAAAGCCCGTTCGCCTTGCCGAGCGCATTCTCGCCTTAATATCAGACCCAGGTGATACCATTTATGATCCGTTCATGGGTTCCGGCAGTTTCGGCGTTGCATGTGTAAACATTGGAAGGAAATATATCGGTTCCGAGATGAAAGAGGAATACTATGATGTTGCCTACAAGCGGATAAAAGAGGCAACGGCGCAAGGCACGTTTGATTTTGAAAGCTAAAACAAAACACTTGCTAGCTTGCCAGCGTAGTATGAATAATCTTTAATTATGGCCGTTTTGGATGATAACCACCCTGCGATTACCGGCTCCGCCGCACACTCATGGCAAGACGTTATTAATAATAGCAAAATAATTCTTTTCGAATTGGACAAAGCCATAATCGCTTTGATGCAGGAGGGGATCAGGGGCTTTACGCTTAATACGGGCATGACTACGCAGACCGTTACAAATCAAGATTTACCTATCCTGATACAACGGCGAGACGATTTGCTCGAACAAATAAAGAAGCTGGAATCCTTTAACGCGCCGCCGGCAATGAAAACAAAAGTGGTACCCGCATGGTAGAAAAATCTGCGATAGACAAGCAAAAGGAGCTTGACGATGTGCTGGCGTATTTTGCGCGTAATGCCATTAACGATGTTTTCGACGGGGATACCTTTGAAAATTCCTTTGGCCCCACCCGCAATTACCTTTGGGAAAACGGCATAGATTACTACACGTTGCGGCATCGTTCCATGCAGCTTTACATAGAAAATCCGTATGTTCAAGGCTTTGTTGATCGGATGCTGCGCAATGAAATTTTCACCGGGATAATGTTAGAGGCAACTCCAATAGCATCCGTAATCTGGCCTAACCTATCCCCCAAAGAAAGGGAACGATTGGCAACACGATATTCAGAAGAAATGACCGAGGCGTTCAAACTTTACGCTGCGGATTATAATGTTTTTGACTATAGGCAAGAATTAACTTTTGGGGAATTTCAAAAACAGTGCCGGCTTGAATCAATCCTTTGCGGCGACGGCATTATAGTAGGCAGGATAAACAGGCAAACGGGACTCCCATGCTGGGACTGGATTAACGGCAACCACATCATGACAGACCCAGAATACACACCTCGCAAGGGAAACCGGGTAGTGCATGGTGTTGAACTTAACCAAAAAGGCATACACGTTGCCTATCACGTCCGGGAATATGACGATGAGGAATTTTCGTTCAAGAGAATTCCGGTAATCGGCGAAAGGTCGGGCAGACAAATTTCCTGGATGATTTACAGCGGCGAAAAGTTTATCAACAATGTTAGAGGGATACCCCTTCTTGGAAACGTCCTTTACATGGTAAAGGATTTAGACAGATACAAAAACGCGGAACTGCGAGCGGCAGTAATAAACAGCCTTTTTCCAATTTTTATCAAACGGGGCAAAGAAACGGCAACCCCGTCAAGATCGGTGCTAGCTGGCATTGGCAGATACGCCTCGCCTGACGCCGGAACCCCGGCGGCTGTGGAAGCCGAACGAAGGGCCGCCGCCGAAGCAAAGCAGCAGCAACCGGAACATGCCACGGTCGAAATGGCCCCCGGAACCATACTTGAACAACTGGCCCCAGGCGAGGAGCCTGTTAGTTTTAGCGCGCAAAGGCCAAACGTGAACTATGCCGCCTTTGAAAAAGGAATGTTGGCGGTTCTTGCATGGTCTAAGGGAACGCCCCCCGAAATCGTCACCATGCAGTTTCAGTCCAACTACTCCGCATCCAGACAGGCCAGCAACGAATATAAAATAAATTTGCGATACCAGACTTTCAAAAACGCAAAAGATTTTGGGATAATTTATTCAGAATTCATCATACAATCTGCCCTTTTAGGACAAATCGATCTTCCTGGATTCCTAGGTTGTGCCTTTGACACCGCGCAATGGAAATTAAAGGGCGCATGGTTAAAGTGCGAGTGGTCCGGACTGTCCCGCCCATCGGTTGACGTGCAAAAAGAAGCAAACGCCATGAAAAGACTTCTTGACATGGGTGTTATTCCGCATGACATGGTTTCCCGTGAATTTAGCGGAATGGATTTCCGCGCCGTTCAAAACAGATTAAGAATTGAACGCGAGCTTATGATTAGCCAAGGGTTTATGGCTGATAATTCCAACAAGCAAGACATGCAAGAAAAGGAAAACGAAAATAATGCAATAGAGTTGGTAGCTGCAATGCAGGAATTAGATGATTTTATAGAGAGTGGAAACGCTGAATTAAAGCAACTATGGGACAACTTCAAGGCCGCCGCCAATTTCGCCGGCGAAATTGATTTGACTTTATAGGTGGGGGATCGATGGAATATTATTACTACGTGGCGAATTATGGGTTAGGTGTTTTTATTGTGCTTTTAACCCAAACCATAATTTTTATGACACCCGTGCTTATCCTGGTTTATAAACAGGGGCGCAAGGATCAAATTATGGAGGAAGTGATAAGGGACGTAAACGGTCTCGGAAAGAAGGTTGCCGACATAAGGGGCGATCAAACAAACACAATGACGGAGCTAAAAGCACAAGTGGACAGTATAAACCAAACGTTGGCAAGAGTTACCACCCAAATGGAATTTGTGGCAGAAGCCATAAGGGAACTAAAAAGATGAACGGAGAGTTTTAATGTGGAAAAATTGCGTTTTTATTTTGCTGGCATTATCATTACCTTTTGTTTTGCCGTCATGGGCTGCGGAACCAGACCCATTGTCATTACGACAGACGAGGCTATCGTCGCAGCTACGAGAAGCGTTGACCAACTCGCGGCAATCAATGATCGGGTTGGAAAACTACTACAGTGGGCTGATAGCAGGATTGAGGGACTCATTGGAGAGGCAATCGGGGGAATTGACGATGCTTTCCGACTACTTGACGAATACGATGAATTCGTTTCGGAGCTTATCGGAAGAATTGCAGAACTCCGGTACCTTGTTGGCGGTGGAACGGGACAGGCGTATACGACAGGAACGGATTAGCATTGTTATCGGAGCAATCGGGGGTCTGGTTTTAACGGTAAACATCGTTATGATTATAATGTACTTTACCACAGGATCAATAATTCCCGTTAAAATAAAGCGTGTTTTAAGGATTATGCGATGAAGGGACTTTTGATCAACGCCGTTTTATATTTTTTGTCATGGCTCATACCGAAACTATTTGAACGCCTAAAAAAGTGTGACGAAAAAAAAGCCGAGGAAGTATCCTGCGCCCTTTATGAAAAATACGCATGTAAATGCGGGATCAACAATCGCGAACCACCCACGGGTGCAGATGATAATATTAACAGGGGGAAAGGTGATATGATCGCAATTTCATCCGGACACGGTGCCAGAATCGCCGGGGCTATAGGGGTTCTAAACGAAGTCACCGAGGCTAGAAAAGTGGTAACCAGGGTGTCAAGAATATTACGAAAACGTGGAGTCACTGTGGCCGAGTTCCATGATGATGTTAGCACCACTGTTAGTGAAAATATTTATACAATAGTGGACTGGCACCGAAGGCAAGATGCCAATGTGGATGTGTCGGTACACTTCAATGCGTTTACCGACCCCAACGCCCACGGTACGGAGGTGCTATACAGAACCCCCGGCGATCAAGCCCTGGCGTCAAATATGGCAGAAGCTATAGCGCGGGCAAGCGGTTTAAGGCTGCGCCCCGCCCAAGGGGGGGCGGTAATGCCGGGTGCCTCATTGCGGAATGATTTAGGCTTTTTGAACAGCCTGACCACACGGCCAAGCATATTGTTGGAGGTGTGTTTTGTTACAAGCCAAAGGGATGCAGGCCTTTACAATACCAATTTTGAGGCGATATGCACCGCCATTGCGGGCGCACTGCAATAATTTTTTATTTTTTTGCCGCACTTGCTAGCTTTGCGGTGCGGCAAAAAAATAAAATGAGGGTAGGATGAAAACCGTCAATATCGAGGGGGATATCGGCTATAGCTGGTGGGATGGTTCCGGCGTAACCGCTAAAAAAGTCAAAGAACAACTCGAAGGAATTTCCAGCGGAGAGGATATCGAAGTAATAATAAATTCCCCTGGCGGCAGTGTTTACGAAGGCTGCGTGATTTTTAATCTTATAAGGGATTATGCCAAAAACGGACACCCTATAGCGACGCGCATAAACTGCCGGGCATTAAGTATGGGTGCATACATTGCCCACGCCGCCCGTACCGTGGATAAAAACGCCGTTGTATCGGTTTGCGAAAACTCCGTTTACATGATCCATAACCCGTGGATGTATACATGGGGTGATTACCGCGAACTAAAAAAGGATGCCGAATATCTTGAAAAACTGGCGGCAATGTACGGATCGGTACAATCCGCCATTTCCGGAAAGACGGAAAAGACAATCAGAAAAGCGATGGACGAAACCAGCTATTATGTTGGGAAAGAAATTGTCGATGAAAGATTCGCAAACAATTTTGATGCAATTATTCAAGGCGAATCCGGTAGCGAAAGCGGCACGGGAATTATCGCAAGGGATAACTTAATCATAAATGCAAAATTCGCCTTCGACAAAACGGTGGAAAACGCCATAGCCGCAGGCAAGAAAAACGGCGAAGCCTACAGGAGCGACTTAAAGAAAGCCGCCGCATTTTTCCAAGGATACCGAGCCTCTGCCCCTGGCCTTATGGCAACCCCAGAGGCAGAGCCTAACACAAACAATAAAAACGAACCTGACGGAGGAGAAGAAAACATGACCCCTAAAGAGCTACAGGCCAAAAACAAGGACTGCTATGAAGCCGTTTTTGCGCTTGGCAAAGAAGCCGCGCTGGAAGAGGAACGCGCAAGAGTCCAGGCCCACATCATGCTGGGCAAAGAGGCGGGTGCGCTGGAACTCGCCGTCAAGTACATCGAGGGTGGGCAGTCAAGCATGGATGAAAAAATCCGTGCCGAATATGTGGCGGCAAACATGCGGAAAGATCGCATTGATGCCAGAAACCAAGACGACCCTGGCGATATTAATACCGGCGACGATGAGGGCGGAGCCGATTCCGCCGCCCTTGTGAACGCCTTCAAGGCCGGAACGCAGGGCAAAATAATGGGGGGTGAAAAATGAGCGGCGTAAATATTCGCACTATTATTAGCCAGGAATTGCAGCTTGGCAACTGTGAATTTGAACAAGGCGGAATCAGCCTTGGCGGCGGCGTGACCATCAAGGCGGGGACAATACTAAAAAGGGCGGACGAGCGGAAATTCGCAATAGCGGAGGATACCGACACCTTTGTCGCCGTGGTTCCGTTCGACATGACAAACCCGGATGCCACCGATGCGACACTTGGCTTTAGGGCCATCATATCCGGGCGGGTACGCAGGGATATGCTTAACATCAACGGTGCAACGCCTATCACAAGTGCCCAGGCCGATAACCTCCGGGCTAACGGCAATATAATAGCGGTGGAAACCACGGACATATCCAGGGTAAGCCCTAAATAAAAGGAGTAACAAAAATTATGGGAAACAGCATAATGCCCGACATGCTCCAGCATGTCGCCGAAATGTTCCAGCAACAGCCCGATGCAAGAAACATGGGCTTCCTGACCTCACTTTTCAAGGTGGGGCCAGATAGTTTTACCGACGTTGACAAAATCAGCATGGACATGGTTTACGGGGGCAATGACATGGCCCCCGTTATTCGCGATCTTGGCACCGGCGCGGTCGTGGTAACGATAGACCGGTTTGAAAACATGGAAGTCCCATTCCCCGTTTACTCGCTGGAAACGCCCGTAAATATCCGCGAGCTTATGAACCGTATGCCCGGAGAAAACGCATTTACCAGTACTCGCGGGGTTAATTGGATGGGGCGCATGGTAAAGCTAATAAAAGACGGCACCTCCCGGCACATCCGCATGATCAAGAACGCAATGGAAGGCCAAGCCGCACAGGTACTCACGACCGGCAAGTGTACCCTTACGGACGAGGACGGCAACGAGATAAACGTTCTGGACTACCAGATACCTGCCGCCCATTTCCCGGAAGCGGCGGTGCCGTGGACTGAAAGCAGCGCAAAACCGATAGACGACCTGAATACCCTGGATAATACCATCCGCCCGGCGGCGCAGTGCGACATGGCAAACTACATCATGGGCAAGGATGCGTGGAGCAGCTTCCTGAAAAACGAGCAGGTACACAAAAATCTTGACACGAATATCTTGAACACCCTGGAAATCGCGCCGGAAATGCGCGACAAAGGCGCGGCGTACCTTGGAAAACTTAACCTTGACGGCAAGATAAGGATGTTCTGGGGCTACGATGCGACATACAACCCCTGGGGGAAGCCGGGCACCACGGAATATTTTCTTGACCCCGGAAAGGTTATCGCGCTCGCGGCATACGAAAAGCTCGACTTTCGGCGGTACTTTGGCGGCATACCAAACATCAAACTCGATCCCGTTTTCGACCCGCTGTTTGGCAACAAGCTTACGGTCGAGGGCCAGTATGATTTTAAAATTCGCGTGTGGTTTGACGAGGCGGCGGAAACCTACAAAGGCCGCACAAGGAGCCGGCCGCTTTGCGTCCCGGCGTCAAAATTGCGCTTTGGCTGCATGACGGTTATACCGGCATCGGCATAGGGGGTATTGTATGTACATTGTCGCACCCAGAAATTCGTTTATCACCGCCCGTGGCAATATTGGCCCAGGCGGGGAAATCAGAAAAGAAGATTTTGCAGCCGAAGACTCTTTTTTAAGGCTGGTTTCGCAAAACGCATTGTCGCCGGCAAATCAAACGAGGTGCTGGAAAAGGAAGCCCGCGAAAAAGAAGCGGCCAATGCGAAGGCGGCCAAGGAAAAAGCCGACAAGAAAAAATTGGATGCCAAAGCCCTAGAGACGGCGCAAATCGCCCTTAAAAACGCACAAGAGGCACGGGAAACGGCAAAAGAAGCGGTAGATAAAATTTCTGGCGAGCTTGTCAAAGATCGTAAAGCCCAACTTAACGAACTTGCAAAGAAGGTCGAGAGCCACGAAAAAGCGGTAAAGGATGCCGAGGCCGCATCCGAAAAGGCCAAGCCCGAACAAAAAGAAGCAACCGAAAAAAACCTACTTACCGCAATGGAAAACCTTGAATCGGCAAAAAAGGGACTGGAAGAATTCCAAGTGACTGCCACCCAGGAAACACCGGAGCTTTTAACGGCTCTTGCCACGTTGGAAAAAGCAAGCGACGCCTTAATCGAAGCCGAGGCCAATGTGGCGGAAGCGGAACAAGCGGTAAAAAAGGCGAGCTGATGGCGGAAAACTTGCGGGAAAAGGCAAACAGGTATTTGGAGAAAACCCTTGAAAACCCAAAGACAGGGGGGACATCCTACACCGTCATTGACCCGCAAAACAACCATTACCCCGTTATCGGCACGGTGGGCGACACGCACCTTGCCGTGGACGAAAGCGGCCAAACGGTACAGACAAAACAGGTCGTGGTAACGTGCCTTATGCGTCGGCTTACGGTGGAGCCTAAAAAGGGCTGGCGGGCGCATGTACCGGCCCTTGGCGGCGAGATTGAAAAATATTTTATACAGGAGGTACAGCCCGATAAGACAATCGGACTGTACTATTTTGTTCTGGGGCATGACTTTTCCAGGGAGGCTGCATGAACGAGCCTTTGATAACCGAACTGATAGAGGTGCCGGCCAACGCAGAAAAAACAAGGGATCAGATAGCGGCCATCTTATCCCTTGAACTCCAGAACCAATACAGGCTGGCAAGCGAAAGCGGCGTTAAGGATGCGGATGACTATGACATAAAAATATTTGTCGACAATTCCCGCCCATACGATACGGCATCGAACGAACGCATTTCCATGATCAACATCGTGCTACAGGATATAACGGTACCAAAGTCAAACCCGCGCATAGGCGATCAAAAAACACAGGCGATTTATGACATATATTGCATAGCAAACGGAAACGAAACCGCCGATATCAACGACGACAAAAGCGCGATAGCCCGTGCATGTAAGATATCACGCCTCATATGGAGAATAATCACATCCGAGCCTTACACATACCTTGGCATGAGGGGAATAGTTACCCATAGGACATTCACCAAGCTGGAAGCCGGAACGCCGAACGAACAGGCGGCACAGGCAATCGCAATAATCCGCGCACCCCTGGAAGTGCATTTTGCCGAGGGGTATTTTGCCGGCCCCGCCGTGGAATTCGAGGGGTATGATTTTGAAGTAACGCCGGTAACCGGGCAAATTATCGCCGCACCCAGTGTGGCAGATCAGGTAACCGGAACATATAACAACCCACAAGAGGAGGGATCGTAATGTTACCACCATCCGCAATATCCCGCGTAACAGGGGTAAACGTAGAGCCCAGAAATTTCAATCTGGGCGGGGCGCAGTTTTTACCGCAGCGACTGGCCGTAATCGGCACCGGCAATGACGACGCAGTGTACGATACGAGAAAACATGAAGCGACCGGAAGTGCCGATGCAATAGCGCAGCGGTACGGATACGGGTCGCCGCTTCATCTGGCGGCCCGGCAGCTTTTCCCCGATGCGGGGGGCGGTGCCAATTTCCCCGTCACCTTTTTTCCGCTGCGAAAGGCCACCGGAAGCGTCGCCGCCACCGGCGCAATATCGTGCGAAGGGGTGCCGACGGCAACGGGAAGCGGCACGGCGAGAATCGGCGGCATCGAGGTTGAATTCGCCATCATCGAAAACAACACCCCCGCCGCCATTCTTGCCGCACTAAAAGAGCGCATAGCCGGACGGCTGGAAATGCCCGTTATTCCCGGTACGTATGGCAACGATTCGCTTCCGCTTACGGCCAAATGGAGCGGCGATGCCGGCAATGACATCACCATCGAAATCGAGGCCAACGCCCCCGGCGTTACCTTCGGAATCGTGAATATGTCCGGGGGAGCGGTGGACCCGGACGTAAACGAGGCATTGGGAAAGGTAGGGCAGGTCTGGGAAACCTTTTTTCTTTCGTGTTTTTCCTATCGGAACCAATCACGCCTTAATATATTCAAAACTTTCGGCGAGGGACGCTGGGACGAAATGACGAAAATGCCGTGCCTGGTCGCCCACGGCTGCACCGACGACTTCGAAACCCGCACCGCCGTTACCCGCCAGCGGAAGACCGATTACGTCAATTTTTTTGTCCCCGGCGTTGGCAGCCCCGAAATACCGTTTGTCATTGCCGCAAGGGGGCTTGTGAACATCATGCGTACCGCCAACAGCAACCCGGCACTGAACGATCACGGAACGCTGACGGGGCTACGGGCGGGCCCTGACGAGGAGCAGGAAAACTACCTTACCCGCAACAATTCCGTGCATAACGGAAGCAGCACAAGCGTCAAAATTGGCAATGTAATAGGGCTTAATGATACGATTACATTCTGGCACCCGGATAATGAGGCCGTGCCGTCCCGCCGATATGTGGTTGATGCCGTTAGGCTTATGAACATCGTTTTTAACATCCGTTTAATCATGGAAGACCCGCTCATGAAAGGCGCGCCCCTGGTTCCGGACGATAACCCGACCGGCAACCCACGGGCGATACAGCCCAAAACCGTGCGCACCGCGATGATGAACCTTGCCAACGCCCTTGCCAGACATGCGATTCTTGCCACATCTGAGTTTACCAAGGAAAACATGACCGTGCGGATTAGCAGTATGAACCCAAAACGGCTGGATTTACAATTCCCCTGTAAATTGGCTGGAAATGTTGAAGTTTCCTCGACGGATATTTTCTTCGGCTTCTACTTCGGTGAAGCGTAAAACAAGGAGGTAAGATTATGGCATCGGGCCCAGCGGAATCCATAACTTTGGCCGGACGGCGGTTTGTCTGTAACAACGAAGACGATGTAAGCATTCAGCTACACGGCTTCACAAACGAAACGCAGATGCACGGGGACGGAAGTTCGCACGTAGCGAAATCACGGAAGCCCGGGATCATCGATAGCATCAACGTGTATATCGATCCTCAAAGAGACGATCTTGAATACCTGCAAGGCCTGGCAAACAGGCTGGAGACTTTTGACGTGTCGATAACGCTTGTCGATGGGATTGTGTATTCAGGGAGTATGCAGTTGACGGGCGACTCCACGGCGTTGGGGGTCAGGGAAGGGTTTGCCCCGATAACCTTGTCTGGTTCGGTCTTGGAAAAACAGGGATAAATTAGGAGGCTTTAATGTTTGACGGGAACAATGAAAACGATGATGCGGCGGAATTTACCGATACCGGCAATCCGGGAACAACCCTTGCGGAGCAGGAATTCACGGCCTATTGCGAGGCAAACGAAATCGACTGTGACGAGTTGGCGATGGACGAGGATACCCTAAAGGATTTTGTAAAAATCAAGAAACGGTTTGTCAGGGCCATTACCGAAAAACGGCTTGTGGTGAACGGGTGCAAAATCGAATACACCGTTTCCGATAAGTCCGTTGGGATGGCGGGACAGAAGATCACCATTGGCCGACCCACGGGGCGTACCATGCTGGCTATGGATGGGTATAAGGACAGCCAGCAGGCCAGTAAACTTTTGGCATACATGGCGGCATTGTGCAATATGTCGAAAACCGAAATTCATAAAATTTCGGGCCTGGACAAAAAGGATCATCAGATCATTCAGGATGCGGCCATACTTTTTTTGACCGCATAGTCTCCGATGTGGCGGTCGGAGGCTCGCGACAAAGGAAGCTGGGCTTGGAGTGGGTATCATACCAGTTGAGACAGGTTTACGCCGATTACAACCTTGGTATCCCGATGCAGGAAATCAGCATAGAGGAAATCCGTTTCTTCTACGTGCCGATGATCGAAAACCTGTGCAAAATTCAGAGGACGTCAAAAAGTGGCAAGTAAGTACGCAATCGAATCGGTTTTCTCACTCATCGACAAAGTCAGCAACCCCCTCAAACGCATAGGTGTAAATTCAAACGCCGTATCCAGGCGAATCCAAAGGGATTTTGTGGCAGCCCAAAGAAGGCTGGACAGGCTCGGCAAGGCTTTGACCAAGTGGGGAAAAAGAGCGGTCCTGGCCGCCACCGCAGCCGCCACCGCCTGGGTAGGGCTCGGTGTAAGAAACGCAATAAAACTGGCCGACACGATGGCAATCATCGGCAGTAACGCGAACATTACAGGCCCGCCGCTTGAGCGACTGCAAGGCAGGCTGACCGATGTTGCCAACCAGGCCGGCGTTGCGGTAAACGAGCTTGCGGGTATCGCAAACACGGCAATCGGCCTGGGCGTAGCGTCCAATGCCGCAGCGGACTTTGCCGGCGTGGTTGCCAAAACCGCAAGGGTAACCGGCGCGGCAAACGATACGGTCGTCGCAGGTATTACCAACGTGCTTGCAGCTTACGGCAAGAGTGCCGATGAGGGAAACCGCATCGCGGGTATAATGGTCAGCGCGAACAGGCTCGGCAGGACATCGTTCAGGGAACTCACATATTCAATGAGATATGCCATACCTACAGCGGCTTCGTTCGGCGTACAGGCGGAGGAAGTGTTTGCGGCGGTAACGGCGTTGACGGCCGGCGGCGAGACGACCAGGGAATCGATGCAGGCCATGGGCAAGGCGTTAAACGCCATAAGAACCCCCGGCGCAAACGCCGCCGCCCTTGCCCGGCATCTTGGCATCAATTTTTCGGAGGCGGCACTGCAAAGCAAGGGCTTTGCCGGCGTCATGGACGAAGTGCGGCGCAAAACTGGCGGCGATATGCGTGCCATGGAAATGCTGTTCGGCAACGAAAGGACGGCACGGGCGATGAGCCTCCTCGCCGGCAGCGGCGCGACGGCGTTCAACGATGCCCTTGCCGAAATGTCCAAGGCCACGGAAACCGTGTCCACGGAATTTGCCAGGGTAACCGACACGCCGGCACAGCGATGGCAAAAGGCGATAAACAGAATTCAAAACTCCGGGGTGCGGCTAGGTACGGCATTGTTACCGGTGGCGGAGCGAATAATAGCCAAATTCAGCGACATGGCCGACAGGCTGGCAGGCGTTGACTTTAGCCGGTTTACCGCAAAGGTTGACCGGGGTTTTAGAGCCGTTGAACGGCTGGGGGGAATGATAGCCAGTGTTATAGGATTTGCATGGAGGTTTAGGGGTGTAATAATTGCAATTGTTGGGGCAATGGGTTTGTATCACGGAATATTGATGGGGGCAGCTTTGGTTACAAAAACATTTGCGATATGGCAAGGCATAGCGAGGGGTGCCGCTTTTGCATGGACATTGGCAACAAGGGGGCAAGCCGCCGCGCTTGCAAAACTCAAAGCCGGAACCCTTGCTTACAACATTGCACAGAAAGCGTTTGCCATCGCCGCAAAAACCGCAACAGCGGCACAATGGGCCTTAAATACCGCAATGAAAGCCAACCCCATTGTACTTATCATCACAGCCGTTGGATTGCTTATAGCTGGGATTGTCCTCCTTGCCAGAAACTGGAGGAGGGTCTTCAACGCAATAAGGGACACGGTAGAGAGGGCCGCGACCGCAATAAGAAACACGATCAACAGGGTAACAACCGCAATAAGAAACATGATCAACAGCGTCACCGGCGCGGTAAGAAACAATATGGAAAAAGTGTTGGCACTCATTACTATTTTTACAGGGCCGTTTGGGATAGTCATATCAGTGGTGCGGGAATTATTAAACAACTGGCACCGTGTAGTTGATGCCTTCAAGGACGGCGGCATACTCGGTGCCATCAAAATGATAGGGAGGGTGCTTGTATCCGGATTACTGGCCCCAATTCAGGGCCTTTTGGAACTTTTGTCAAACATCCCAGGGATGGAAAATTTGGCAGGCAGGGGCGCGGAAAAAATAGCAAATTTACGAAATTCGCTTTTGGGCGAGGGTTCCAGTATTACAGCGTCAACAGGACAAATTAGAAAAGCGGGGCAGAACAGGCTGGAGGCGCGAAGGGATAGGCGAGCGGCAAGAGCAACAGAAGTCCCACAAGTAGGGTATGACACGACGGCCTATGAAAGGGCCATAAGATCATTGGAAACGCCAAGCGCCGATTTCGAGTTTGCCACGCCAAATTTTACAATGCCCGATCTAAACATGGGGGTCCCAAGAATTCACGGCGTTGTCGATATTTCCAGCGGGACCACCGCAAGCCATATCCCCAATTTTAGCAGAGGCAACACCCCAGGGACGTTCACGCAAAACCAACCAGCCGCACCTGCCGTATCGGTGCAAGAGGCGATCCGTACCGCCGCATACGGAATAAACAACACGCTAAAAGAAATCCTCGCTGTAAACACCGCCATAAGAACAACCACGCTTGCGCTAGCGGCACTGCCGCAACAGGGCATAGACACCGGAAGGGCGGAACGGGAACGCGCCGAGAATGACAACCCGCGAAACACCCCCCCCGTAACCCGCGAGGAGCGTATCACACATGCCATACAGGAGCATAGGGAAACCCTGTCAATCGAAGTGGCCGCCGCGCAGGGGACACAGGCACGAATCGTCCGCGCCCCCAAATCCCCAAACATCCAACTTGTACACTCCGGGGGTAACGCATAATGGCACCGATAAAAGACGCAAGATACACCTCCCCCGGCGGGGACGAATACACCTTTGCCTTTGGCAACGTAAGCAGGACAACGGAGCTAAAAACAAGCGTGTTTACCTACCCCATGCTGGACGGCGCGACCGTCCAGCACCAGGGGCGGGGGGCCATGACGTTCCCCCTTGCATGTATATTCCACGGTGCGGGTTGCATGGAAGCGGCTTCCGCTTTCGAAGAGGCTCTATACGAGCGCGGTGTCGGGGAATTACAGCATCCCATCTACGGGACACATAGGGTAAAACCTACCGGCAACATCGTAAGGGAAGACCCGCTGGTAACCGGAATGAACCAGTCGACAGTAACAATAACATTCACGCAACACTTAGACGAAGATGACGGGCTTGGATTAAACGAGGTGGCCGCCAACGCAATAGACGAAAATTACGATCTTTTTGAGAACGCCGCCGCCGCCGATTTCGCCGAGGCTTTGGCATCGGTGGAAAACGTAGGTGAACAGCTTGCGGTGGTGGCCGCGCTGGAAACGCAGGCGCAATCCATAATCGACAACACGGAACCGCTGGCGATGTCCGACCGGAGATCGTTTGCGGACTGGCTTGCATCGGCAAACGAATTAAAGGACTCCATAAGGCGGCTATACGACCGTGGAATAAGCGCGGCCAGAAGGGTGGAGGCTACCTACGTCCGCGCGCTTAACATCGCACGGCTCACCTTGCGGTTAATGAAACTGCCATCAAGATTGGCGGTAACACTGTCATCAAAAATACAGGGGTATGCCGCGCTCACCGCGGTATTGATTAACCAGTTCCGTAACGACCCGTTCGACGCCGCAAAAACACGGAACGCATTCGCGGCGGCGATGCTCGGCCTGTCGGGCGCGGTGGCGGCAATCGCCTCCGGCGCGGCAATCAGCACGGCGCAGGCGGCGGCAACATCGGGTGCCGGCTCATCATCCGGCTCTGGGGCATCGTCAAGACCTGGGGCGGTGCAAGGCGCGGGAGGGGGCGCAACGGTACAGGCATCCGCCGGCGGAGCGTCCGCCGTAAGCGACGACGGCACGGCAGGAACAAGCCAAAACCCCGGCACAGCCTCCCGTGAGGAGGCGGTGGAAACGGCGGCAAGGATCATCGACATGCTGGAAACCGTAACCGCCTTTAGCGATACCAGGATAGCCCAGAATATTTTTGTTGACGCAAATTCCGTCAGTTACATAAACCTGAAAACGCTTGTCATACAAAGCGCGAAACTGATTAAAAACGCTTCCTTTGCGCTCCCGATGCAAAGGGTTTTTACGCTGGACAGGGACAGGCAGGTTATCGAGCTATGCGCCGAGCTTTACGGCACGGTCGATTTTGTTGACAGTTTTATCATATCAAACAATTTTTGCATCGACGAAATCGAGCTTTTGCCAATGGGGACAAAGGTGATGCATTATGTCTAGGGTGCATAGGGTAGGCTCGGGGGATACCCTGGGGTCGATAGCCATACGTTATCTGGGGTCAAGCGCAAAGTGGGGGAAAATTACAGGCGCAAACCCGCAACTGGCAAACAGGCGAACGGCGGCGGACGGCTCCCCCATAATCCATGTCGGCGACACGCTTATCATTCCCGAAAACCAGACCGCACGGCCTACCGGCATACATACGGAAACCGTTTCGCTAACGGACAGTGAACAGGATATTGCCATAAAAATTGACGGAAAAAAGTTTGTCGGTTTTACCGGTTATGAACTGACACTTTCCTATGATTCCTTTGATACAATCAGTGTATCCGCACCATATACCAACGCAATGGCGGAACTACGGGATGCCATAACACCGTTTGCTTTTAAGCTCTGCGAGATCTATTATAACGACGAGCTGATATTCAAGGGTTGCCTGTTGACCCCGGACCCGGAATTAACCGGCAACACGGGGGAGGTAACATTACAGGCATATCCGCATTGCGGCATCCTTAATGACTGTATGGTACCCCCGACAAAGTACCCCCTGCAAGTCATGGGTATAAACATACGCGGCATAGCAGATGCCGCCTGCGAACCTTACAATATCCCCGTTGTAATTGACGGCGACATAGGCCCCGATTTTACCGAGGTAAGTATAGAGCCCGACGAAAAGATAATGAGTTTTTTAACCAAGCTGGCAAAACAAAGAAACCTTCTTATTAGCAACACAAGAAACGGGGAACTATTAATTTTTACGGCAAGGCAGGAAAGGGCGTTTGAAACATTTGCCGAGGGAAGCAAACCCATATTATCATTAAAAGCAAATTTTTCCGCACAGGGTTTTTTTTCGCATGTTACAGGGTTTTGCAAAACAGGCGAGGACTACCCTTCAAAATCATACACGCTGGAAAACAGATATTTAATTAACAAGGGTATTATGCGCCATCATTCCATCATGGTTGACGATGCCGAAACCCTGGACGAATTACAGAAAGGCGTGGAGGCATACGCCGGCAGAATGTTTGCGGATTGCGTGTCATACGAGCTTGTGTGCGACACGCACCACAATTCAAGCGGTAGCCGCTTCCAGAAGGGCATGACCGTTTGTGTATATGCCCCAAGCGCAATGATAACAAGAGAAACAAACTTTATGGCACGTTCCGTAAAGTTTACCAGAACCACCGATGGCAAACAAACGATGCTTGACCTTGTACTCCCTGGCTCTTACACCGGAAGGATACCGGAGGTGTTCCCATGGGAATAATCGCCAGATGCATTAAATACGCCGCCGAAAAACTGGTAACCCTTACTGGGGAAACAATAAGGGATTTTAACATAAATACTTTATTGTATACCCCTGCTGGCGATGATTCCATACCGCTACCGGATGAACGGTTGCTGTTGGTTAAAGTAGACGGCGCGGGAAAGTATGTAACAGCTGGGGTATTGACCCCTTCGCAGGGGGCAAAGCCCGGGGAAAAAATACTGTTTGCAAGGGACAGGGACGGCAATGTTGTAAGCAAACTATCGTTCCTGAAGGACGGCACCGTAAAGCTGGAAGCGGAAAAGGATTTTATCAAAAAAATAAAAGGCAACATGAAGGCGAAAATTAAAAATGAATTAAACGTAGAGGCAAAAAATATTACTATTACAGGCACGGGTGATATTCAACAGGACGCAACGGGAAAATTTACCATTAGTGGTGCCAGTATTGAAATAAATGGCCTTACCGAAATAATACTTAAAACCATAGGCGCAACGATGTGGTGTCCCAACGGAATGACAAACTGCGCTCTTACAGGAGGGCCGCATGGAGGCCCCGCAATGGGTATAACAGGACTAAAGGGCGGTTGACATGGCAATGAACCCACAGGCCATGTGCAGGGCCATACAGGATAGGTTTGAGAGTATTACCGAGAACATCCACTGGAAAAACGGCGAACGCCCCCACAAGTCCGCATACATTGAGGCGTTTGACCGGGGGCTTACGGAATATATGGAAGCTAACATGGAAATCGAATACGGCTGGTCGGCGCAACTGCCTCCCCCCGCATCAAGCCCCGATCCCGTGCGATCATTTGTTTCCGGGCTGTCATTGCCCGATAAAACAATCGGGCAGCCGCAAAGCGTGACCGTATGGGGCAACCTAATAAGGGCCTGTTTTGCAGGGGGGATAACACAGCATCCGGCACCCTTTGCCGTAACACCCGGCAGCCTGTTGACCGTTGAGCCGCTAATAATAGCACCCCGCCCCGGCAACTACCCGGCTCCGTTGTTAAACATCTGTGAGGCCATTTACGCATGGCTTCTGGGTTGCATCAATCCGGCACCCCTTGCGGGTACCAACGGCTCTTTTATTGGCGCAACAACGGGGATGGTGATAAGATGAGTTTGCAGACATTCGAGGGCGACCTCCTGCTACATGACACACCGGACGGCGGCGACATCCGCATTGAAAAAGGCTTGATAGTAAATGATCAAACATTCGGCACAGCAGTTTACCTGTCTCTTTTCGGCGGCAACAAAGATGATAACGGTAGGGTTGAAAATCGAAGGACATGGTGGGGCAACACGCTTCGCGGGGTAAACGAAAATCAGCGTTTGGTATCACGTTTCCAGGCAATCATTTTTGGTTTGCCAATGACGACAAGAAACATTCTGGATGCGGAAGAGGCGGCAAGGCTTGATCTAGGCTGGATAATTACCGGCAAAATAGCCGATGAAATCCTGGCGAACGGCAGGGCCGTTTCACGAAATCGTTTCAGCCTTACGATACAGATTAACGCCAGTGGTGAAACCATTTACAGTAACGCCTTTGCCGTTTTCTGGAGGTCGGCTAATGCAGTTTGAAAACAAAACAATCGAAGAGATTAGGGACTTAATAATAAATGCCATTGGCAATAATTTTAATACTGCTTTTCGCCTCCTTCCCAAGTCATTTTTGTTTACAATTGCAACGGTACTTGCGGGGGTATTTGTCACATGCTACAAGCAAATTGCATGGGTGTTTTTGCAATTGTTCCCCGAAACTGCATATTGGCGGACGGTAACAACCCTGGGCATACCGATAAGGCCGCTGGTAAAGTGGGGTGTGCTAATCGGGGTGGGAGAGCCCAGGCTTGGCACCCAATGGCGTGGGCAGATTATCGTAAACGTTGTAAGCACCGGAACCACGCTAATATCCGGGACGCAGTTAAGAAGCGATATCACAGGCCGTGTGTATATCACGGAGGACACCGTATCGCTGGAAGAAGATACCGCGCCGGTCCCCGTTGTCTGTGCGGAAATAGGCCCCATCGGAAACCTTGAAAAAGGCGATACCCTGGATTTTGTTACCCCCCTTGGCAACGTGCAGAGGACGGCAACGGTCGAACTGGTTGCGGCCTATGGGCTGGACGGCGAAACTGAAACGGAGTACCGGGAACGTGTCATTCGGCGTTTCCGCTCCCCGCCTCTGGGCGGCGCATTGTCCGATTACCAGATATGGGCATCCGACGTGCCGGGCGTTATAGGCGCGTATCCATACAGTGACCCAAACTCGGCGGCGGGCGTGCTGGTTTTCGTCGCCGGGGCTCTGGAGCAGTTTCCGCGCCGTATCCCGACACCCGACCTGTTGCGGCAGGTCGGCGATGCCTGTACGCTCGACCCCGTAACCGGAAGGGCAAACCGAAAGCCCGTAACGGCGGTTCTTGACCCCGCCTTTGACGGCACCTACAAAAACATCCGGCCAATATCGGTTGTAAATTACGCCGTGTGTATTAACGGAGTGGCCGGGATACCGATGATCGATTTCGCAAATGCGGTTAAGCCGGCCATAGAAAATTATTTCCTTGGCAGGGAGCCTTACATACGCGGCCTATCGGATGACAACAACAGACTTGACACAATATCCAGAAACAACCTTACCAGCGTGGTTGACCAGATATCCGTATCGCTACGTGCGGAGTTTGATGACGTTACTATGGAGCGCAACGGAACGCAGATCGCAAGCGAAACACTGGGCATGGGCGAGCTTGCCGAACTGTTGCGACTGTCCGTCAACGGGGTTGCCGTATGAGCGGGAAATATTTTGAGGCAATAAAACAACTGTTCCCACGTTCGAGGGCCTTTGAACTGTCTGCCGATAATTCAAAACGGGGGTTTTTCAAGGGGCTTTCCGAGCTTCCGGAGGACATCCGCAAGGAGGCGGAACTGGCATACCTGGATTTGTTCCCGGAAACGACACGCTTCCCCGATAAGTGGGAGCGTGTTTTCGCGCTGCTCTTCACGGAGGACGAGAAGGAGAAACGCGGGGACATCCTGGACTCCATGTGGAAGGCGTTTGCCGGTGGCCAGTCCACGTCGTTCCTGGAAATGATGCTGCAACGCATAGACCCAAGGATGCGCGTAGTCGAGAACATCCCGGCCGGCAACCCGCGGAACCCGGGCATCGTGGTCCTTTCCGTTTGCGGGCATTACACCATGCGCTGCGGGCACCGCAGGGCGGTATGCAGGCACAGGCTGGGCAACGAAGGTTTTTTGCCGACCATCATCAAAAACGATGCCACCACGGAATACAACATACCGGAAAGCGGGGCGTACTGGGAGAACTGTTTTTTTGTCTGCGCCTCCGCGATACGCGACCGGCATCAAAACATACTCTTTGTGGAGCCGCTAAAAATAAGCGGGGTATGGAAAAACTACGTCGAATACATAACCCTCAAGGTAAAACCCGCGCATACGACCGCGATCATATTTATCGATTGGGTGCAATGCGGCGCCGCGCTGCCGCCGCTGACGGGGACGGTGGCCATAACCGGCAAGGCGGTGGTGGGCGAGACGCTGGCCGCGGACGTAAGCGCGGTAGGCGGCAGCGGGGGGCTTTCGTTCCGGTGGCAGCGCGGGCGGCTGGGGGAATGGGGGGATATCGCCGGCGCGGCGGGTTCCACCTATGAAGTGCAACCGGGGGATGTGTGTCACTACATAAGGGTAACCGTTGCCCGCAGGTTTTTTGAGGGCGAAGTAGCCAGCGATCCCGTCGGCCCAATATCTGACAGTGTTACATGCACACAGTTTGACCTGGGTATGCAGGCTGGCCTAGCCGTCAAGCAGGACGGCAGCCTTTGGGCCTGGGGGAGCAACGGGTTTGGCCAGCTTGGCGACGGCACCACGGCTGACCGCTACGTCCCAACGCGGATAGACACCGACACCGATTGGGCATACGTGTCCGCCGGCACTCGATACACGGTGGCCATCCGCACGGACGGTTCGCTGTGGGCTTGGGGATTCAACGGGGACGGCAGGACGGGGCTTGGCGCAACGGCGGGCAACACCCTGATGCCCGCGCAGGTGGGCACCGACACCGATTGGGCATACGTATCCGCAGGCCATTCCCACACCATTGCGATCAAGACGGACGGCTCCCTGTGGTCATGGGGGGTCAACGAGATGGGCGTGTTAGGCCTCGGCGACACGGCTGGAAACACACTCGTCCCAACGCGGGTGGGCACCGACACTGATTGGGCATACGTAGCCGCAGGCTATTTCCACACGATGGCGATCAAGGCGGATGGGTCGCTGTGGGCTTGGGGATGGGCCGCCTGGGGACGGCTTGGCACTGGCGTGTCATCTTGGGGCAGCTTTGCGGACCCCATGCGGGTGGGGTTCGACAACGATTGGGCATACGTATCCGCAGGCCATTCCCACACCGTTGCGATCAAGACGGACGGCTCCCTGTGGGCTTGGGGATTCAACGGGGACGACCGGCTTGGCGACGGCACTACAACTGACCGCAATGTTCCAACGCATATAGGAACTGACAACGACTGGGCGTATGTATCCGCAGGCGATTCCCACACGGTTGCGACCCGCAGGGACGGCAGTCTATGGGCGTGGGGAGACAATGCCAATGGAAGGACCGGCCTCGGCGTGACGACTGGGAACACACCCTTCCCCACGCGGGTGGGCACCGACACCGATTGGGCGCAGGCAGTGGCTAGGTCTGTATTATCAGGGGCGACAAAAACGGGCGGCAGCCTGTGGGCGTGGGGGAGCAATGCAAACGGCGGAACCGGGCTTGGCGTGACGGCGGGAAACACCCCCGAACCCACAAGGGTAGGTTAGGCCGCACGGCACGGCACGGAAGGAGAAATTCCATGATAAGGATTGACAAAGACTACACCGAGTTCCGCGACGACAACGACCCCAACTACCCCGGCGGGAAGGCCGTGGATGCCCCGACGCCGGACAGCATCGAGGGGACCCCGTTCATGGCACGCTGGATGAACGATGTCAACGGGTTCCGCCAGGCGGTTTTCCAGAGGGCCTTCGGCTCCCTGGACGGGGTCAGCGGCAAACCGGATCATGTCAACGACTCGGACACGCTCGATGCGATAACGCAGATGGTTGCGGACCTCATACAAGAGGCGCGTCCCACGGACGAGTACACCTTCGTCATAGGTTCCAACGCGGCACTCGCGGCCTGGGCGAACAACACGCCGGGCAACGACTACTCGCGGGTATTGGTCAAGGCGGGTACCTGGGAGTTTTCCATTATGGGTGTGATGCTGGGTGTTCCGCTGATTGATATTTCAAACGGTAGAACAAAGTCCGTTGTCGGCGAGGCCGGAAGCGTAATTGTCCTCAGCCTCCATAGCCAAACGTTTAACAATGTCGGCATCAGGGGCCCCGTGACTGGGGAGCTTGGAAGCCTTGCCAACCCAGGGGCGGATTTCTTTTTTCGCAATGTTTCCATTCGGGTAGTCAATAGGGTTTTAGGTGGTGGCCTTCCCGGCATCAACACCGTTTTCGACAGATGCGCTAACCTTACTAACTGCACCGTTGTTGAAGGCGACGTACCCATTCGTAACGGGTTCGACAGCTGCATCAACCTTACTAACTGCGCCAGTACGGTTTCCAGCGATGGCGACAGCAACGGTTTTGTCAACTGCGCCAACCTTGCAAACTGCGTTGGAACTGGTATAACTTCCAGCACGTCAGCTGGATCAAGTGGCACTGGTTTCGACAACTGCACCAACCTTACAAACTGCGTTGGCAACGGTGGAAGCAGCAGTATAGGCGCGGCAACCGGTTTTTTTGAGTGCGCCAACCTCACAAACTGCACCGGCACCGGCAACTCTTCCAGCAATTTTGGGAATGGTGGCCTGGGCACTGGTTTTTCCAGATGCTCAAACCTTACATTCTGCGTTGGTGGTGCTTCTTCACCAAATACGCTGGCGACTTTTTCCTTTGCTGGGTTTAGGCAGTGCCGCACGGGATTCGGCAACAAAGCATTGAATATGACTCCTGAGGGAGGTGCAGACAGATGCCTCATGGCCCAAGGCTCCTCGCTCCCCACAACAAACGACTGGGCCAACACCGCCGCTGGCGGGTGGAATTTGGTTATGCCGATACTGGTTATCCCGACAACAGATTTACAGCCAGATATTGGAATGGGGGAAATCTAACATGGGTTATTTTCCAGTTTTCCATGGTACTATTTTGCGAACACGCGGACTCTTGACCAAGCCGCCATTCCATGTCATATTTAAGGCAGAGGTATAAAAATGACTGGCTGGGACTTTTTGGACAGATTCATGGATACTTTCCCCCCAATAGCGGCAACCGTCCTGTTTGTTGCGGTGCTAGTCATTTTCATCATTGGTTTCAGCAAGCATGGCCTCAATTTTCTGAAATACGGTTTCAAGCAAGCCGAAATCAGCAGCTTGGGCACGAAAATTTCGGAAGTCAACACAAAGATTGACGGTTTGCGTTCGGAAGTCAACACAAAGATTGATGGTTTGCAAACGGAATTCAGAACCGAACTTGCCACAATAAAGACGAACCACTTCGGGCACCTGAAAGGCTTTCTCACCGAGCTTACCAGCATCCTGCTGGACAAGGAAATACTCAACAACACCGACAAGGCAAGGCTCGACAATCAGCTTCGGGATATGTAAGGCATCCCCATCCCTGTGCGGCTTGTTCGGTAAGGTTTTGCCGGAATCAAGCCCCACTATTCGTAACGAAAACAACCCTGTTTTTCCTTTCGGGCATTTTGTTTTTTCGCCGCCTGTTTCTTTCCACTCGTTCATTGTTTGAGACAAAATGATGGCTTTCGTTAAGCTCTATTATCTTGGTAACCTTTAGCCCTGTAGTATCAAAACCGTTGTATTGTGCATGGTGCTTCAATTTCAATTCCGCGACCCTAAAGGCATCGGTATCCCCTTCCATCAGTTTAGCGACATATGGCGCGGAATTATTGCCGTTGCTAAAATAGGCCTTGTATATTGCAATCTCGTTTTTGACCAGCTTTTCTATCCCCACAACTTTTAAATTGCCAAAATCAAGCTTATTTTTTTCGGCGTACTCTTTCAATATTTTTTGTTCGGCCATGTCCTGAGCATAGGCAGTATCGGCGATGATGCCCTCTGGGGCCTTGGCAAAAAACGGCGCGGAATTTTCGCCATTGCTGAAATATGCAATCCAGGTTGTTTCTCTCTCCCTTTCCACGGATGCACCCCTTGCCTTTGTCTGTTTCTCGCAGTCTTTTTCATCGGGTAGTTTCCGAATGGGATTGTCGAAACAGTCAAGCTCATGTATGGATTCGATGCCGACCGAAACTGTAAGGGTTTGTTCCTTGATCTTCCCCTGTGCCTTTTGCCAGGCCATAACATCATGGCTGGCATCAAACTTCCAGGAACCTTGCCATGCTTTGTAGAATCTTGCTTCGTATCTCATAATGCCCCCTGTGCTTCCGTGTATTTAGTTCCGTGCTGCCTGCCTAGCAAGTCTGTTAGCGGGCGATTCTTTTGGCATAATAAAAACCGTTCGCAAGGTTTGACGCAGGGCTTCTATTTCCGTGGCGGCGTTCACGCAGTCTTGCAAGGCTTTGTCAAGATTGTCGCTTGCTTTCTGTGCGGCTTTCTGCGTCCCTTTTTTGAGGGCAGAATCTATAACCGTATCCATGTATTTTTTGAACACCTTTTCAGATGCTTCCTTTTTGAGTCCAAGGTGCCCCTTTGCATCCTCGTATTCCTGCAAATATCTTGGAAGATCCGATTTCCTTACGGCCTCTGCAATGGCGTTAATTTTTTCCATCATTTCGGGGTCTTCCGGTATTTCCACTTGTCCACTTAAAATGCTTTTGCGGTGTTTGCACGGGAGTCCCCGTAGTGCAGCACGACATGTGCAGGATATGGTCACCGGATCAAGAGAAACCACCAGTTCGTAAGGCTCTGCTTCCGAACCTTGCATATGGATGGTGAAATTAGTGCTCACTTACCACCTTCCTTTGGTTTATATAGGCTTATATGAGCTTATATAGGATATAGGGAAGTGTACACCCAGCAGGCCGTGGGGTCAAGTTTTTTTCGGCGAATGCTAGTTTCTTACGTGGTAAATATTCCCCTCGCGCTGGATCAGCCTGATTTTGCCCCCTTTTCGGGGACTTCCTGCCCTGCCCTTTCCCTTAATTCTTGCAATTCTAGCTTTTCATTGACATAATCCCGCACTTCTTTTTGGGTTTCTGGTATCAACTTGTCGTAAATTTCCAGCAGTTCCCGTGCATCGGGGGGTAGTTTTTCGGTCTTAAACATTGGGCCTTTGCCACCATTTAGCCAATCCTCGTTTATCCCGAATTCTAGGCAGATAAGTCGTGCATTTCTAGCCGTCAAGGTTTCCTTTTCGTTCTCTATGTCCGAGTAAGTACCCTGTTTTAGCCCAATTTTTTCGGCAAATTCGCCTTGTTTTAGCCTTAGTTCTTTGCGGACTTGTATAAGCCGCCCTTTTATCCCTTCCATAACATTAAGATTATCGGCAAGGTAAAAAAAAATCAAGATTTTTTTCGATTTTCCGAAAAATCGCTTGACAGAAAACTTAGGTTGCCGATATAATAAATATAGATTATCCGAAAACAGAGGATGGGTATGGAAAACAAGGAAAAACAAGACCTCCTGGACGCATTCCAGGGGTTAGACCCAGAACACCGGACGGAAGTGCTTGCATATGTCCGGGTGGCCTATGCCACCCAGGAGCGGACAAAAAAGCACTATGGCATTTCAGACGAAAGCACAAAACAGCCAACGGACAACAGGCCGGCGGCGTAGGGGGTAAGTAGATGTTAGCAAAGGACGTAATCAAGTTTTCCAGGCTTCTCGAAAAAATCTGCCCAATTATAGAGCAGGAAGGCTTCGAGATGGCAGAGGTAAATGAGGCGACTCACCTGATTCGCGACGGGAGAGGGAATACCATCAAATGCATGAGCATAAAGATATTCCCCCTCATGGAAGCCCCTAAGACTGGGGAGGCACCTCCCCAAAAGTCTTAGCGTAAAATTCATGAAAATCGAAATCGGGTGCTTTATCCCAGTTTTCGATTTTGTCCTTGAATTGTACGGCCAGCGCATATACGCCGCCGGGAAACGCATAGCTTCTGGGTGGCTCGATTCGGCAGGCAGCCAATTCAGCAAGGACGTTGGAAATGTGGGTTTCGGCGGCTATAAGCGAAATGCCGTTAATTAGCTGCTCGAATTGAGAATCGTTCATAATGCCCCTCCTTGTGGGGATAAAAGATTTGTTGTGGTTTCGATTATACCACATTGAGGGGCTTTTTTTGGATTTTGGAGGGTTGATTGATGGATAGAATGGCCTACTTCAAACGCACAGGGTTTGTTTCGGGACGTATTCCCAACAAAACGGCAACAATAGATAGCGGCTCACCCATCCTGATTGTCGTAACGTCCGTCCTTGTCAGGAAAAAGTGTTTGTTTGTGGACACCAAAGGTTATTCCGATAACGGCGTAACTTGGACGCTGGACTCTTTTGAAATTGACGGCGATACGAGCCAGTTCAACGGCCCCTGGGACAAGCTGGACGATTACATAATAAACCAAAGATTTGTTGCTGATGACGGAAAGATTTACAGGATACAGGCAACGGTAGTGGACATGGCACTCAACACGCTCTATGTTTGCGAATACCTGAAACGGTATTCCTATGGTGTTTTCGGCGGCAAGGGAAAGGATCACCTGCCAAACGGAGAAACCTATCGATTCTTCCACCCCGATGCACTAGACATAATAGGGACAGATAAGATTTTTCACATTAACATGGGCAAACTGAAGAATCAGATAATTGCAATCGAAAACTCATTCTGGAGAATAGGTATATATCAGCCGCCTTGGTGCCCAAATTTTCCAGAGGATTTTAGATGGGAAAAGGATAGCCGAACCATAAATGCTTACGCATTCAACCTTGCCGTACTTGAACTTATCGCAGAGTATTGGTGCAAAGAACATCTGAATCTCCCATCTTTGGATTGGCAAGCCTTTTGGGATGCGGCCAAAAAAGGCGAATTTTATACGGACAACAGGCCGGCGGCATAGGGGGATTAAATGACATACAAAGGAATTGGCGAATTCATCAAACTGCTGGACTCAATCGAAGAGGTGATAAAGCCCCAAGGCTATACGGTACTCACCTTTGAACAAGTACACACATGGGGAGAAAAGTCGTTGGCCGGCAAAAGCCTTGAGCTGCGGATTGTGCCGACAGACACAATCCCGCAGCCCAAGGCTAACGGTGAGGATGCCAGCAAAGGGCACCCCCTGCCCGGAACTATTCTTGAGAGGCTTTCAGAATGAAATCTTCAAAGATTTTCGAGCCGTTAACAATAGCCTGCTTTGGATCGGTGCCTTGGTTTTGCCAAAGCGCAAGCTGTTTGTGCAGGACTTCTTCCGGTAGCAAAGCCAGCGTTGCGATATGCAGCTCTATCGCTTTCGCCCTGATTTCCTGTTTTTCGTTCATAATGCCCCTCCTGTGGGTTTTAGTTGGTGTTGGTAGCTCAATTAAACCACATCGAGGGGCTTTTTAATTTTTTGGATACGGAGGTTATGTGATGTGTGAAAGCAAAAGGCAGGGTACCGAAATGTGGCCGCAATTGGAACGCATACGGGACATTCTTCGTTTGGCGGGAAGAATGGCATCGTCCCTGAGTGATGAGCTTGATTATACCGGCTTCAACGCCCCTGCCGTTAAAAAAATCGCCGACACCTTTGCGGAACTTTTTGCAAGCTCCGCAAAGGAATTGCGGGAAATATCCAAAGCTACCGTAACGGGAATCCCCATGGAGATGCCGGGGGAGGTAGTCTCAGGGTTTGAAGACCTGCCCCAAAACCTTATGAGCCTAACCCTTGAGGAAATCGCCGCCAAGTTCGAGACCCTGGAAAAGCTAGGGCAGTATATACAAATGCTGAAAGACCTTAGGGATGCTTGCAAAAGGGATCAGGCTCTTCGTGATCGAAAAGCGGCTGAAGCTCTACAATCAGATCCCTCAAGCGATTCAGTTCGGCCTGGTAATCATCAGGCTGACTAGACAATTTCTTGGCGGCAAGGGATTTTGTGATGTTGACCAACTCTTGGTAGTGGTCATGGGTAATGGTTGCTGTAAGCATTTTTGCCCTCCTTGGGGTGGTATAGTCCCGCATATGCGGAACGGTTGTGGTAAATCTGATTATACCACACCAAGAGGGCTTTTTTAGATTTTGTATACGGAGGTTGTTTGATGTGCGAGCGTGAAGGACGGGGCGGGGAAAACTGCCCCTATCAGATGCACTGCCCAAAGCGGTGCGTAACTTGCGGCGATGACGGTAACGCCGTTTGCATTAACCCCATGCCGATAACGGACGGCGAAAGAACCACGGCGCAAGGAGGTACGGAAAATGACCGTATACATGATTAAAAAGGCCACGGGTAAGGAAAGGTTGACGAAGCTCCATGAAAACATCGAGAGGGTGCGGATCGAGCCTGTAAGCGATACCGGCGAGGACACTATTTGTTATGTTCTGGATGCGGCTGACGGAACCACTACATACGATTACCACGAATGGGAGTGTAAATTGTTAAGCATTCGCACAACAAAGAAGGGCTGGGCAAAAATATCAATGGATATGCTGGCGGCATTCCCATTCCGCTTTTCGTTTATCCGGTGTGCCAACCACGAGGGGCGCGAGTATTGGCTCTATTGCGATACCCAGGATAATAACAAAACTGTTTGCCTGCTGGTACAGCCATGAGATACCAAGGTCAATCCTACAGGCAATGAGGAGGCGAAAGATGGCGATGCCCACAATGACTAACACAACACGCACGACTGGAAAATCCTGCCCAGTATACGTGGGCGGTATTTTATATAGCAGCATTTTTGAGGCGAGTATAGAATCTGGAATATCTTCATTTTGGATATTAACCCGACTAAAAGCCAGCGAAGGCAAACCAGTGTTTATAAGGGGTACCGCTGTAGTCGAAAGGGAATGGGTACAACAAATATTAGCCACAATAGATTACAAGCATGTAGAGGCGAGAAAATGAAAGACGGTGAATCACTGGTCCTGCACGGTATGCAGATCGCCATCGAACGCTTGACAATGGAGATAACAAAACAGCGGCAAGAAGCCGAGGTGCAAGCCCGTTTTAAGGGTTTGCCAGAATGGGTAACACTAAAACAAGCCGCCGAGCTTAAAGGCGGCCCAACATCAACCACCTACGAACAAAAATCGTTTTTGATGCCATGTTGCGGCAAAAACTTTCGCATGGTGGGAGGTCGGCGTTGCTGGCACCGCGATGACGTTATTGTGTGGCTTGGCATAACGGATAAAGAGTTAAAGCAATATGCGGATAAGTACAGTACAAGGCTTCCGGATACCTACGAAAAAAGGAGTGCGGGATGAATAATAGTGATTTCTTTTGTGCTACTGGCCAACAGCAAACTTGCCCTGTGTGCGATGAAAGCTGTGCGGATTGCGGAAATTGGCGGCGTAAATGGCCGACCCCAGAGCAACTCAAAAAGGAGCATGGCACTAAATGGAAAGACGAGGACGCCGTTTATAGATTGGATGTAGATCAAGGTAGCAACCATGTCTGGAATCTCTTTGATTTTTTCACTGCAAAATATATGAACCGTTTTGGAACAAAACAACCGATTGTTTGTGCCTGTACCCCTTATGGCAAACCCAATAGCAAATGGAGGCCGTCATGATTGACATGACCATCGGCAATGTTATTGAAAATTTCTGCTGTGATGAGATGTTTGGAAAAAATTACTATTGTAACACCATACATGATGATCACATGAGGTTTAAAAAACCAAAAGGAACAATATGCGAAAACTGCATGTTATATCTTTTCAAGTTACGCATAACAAACCTAAATGATAATACACGAGTAAGGGAGGGATCATAATGGTGATCACCACATCATCTTGGAAGGGCGGAACAGGGAAAACAACGCTTAATGTGTTAATGGCCGAAACGCTGGCAAGGCGCGGGAAAAAGGTACTGATTATCGATCTTGATTCCAACTGTGCAATATCGCAGTGCTATGACCAGCTTATGAAAGATGTTACCTCGATGGAGTTTCTATCGGCGGTGGACAGTTTTCAGGGGCCGTACAAATGTTCTGAAAATATCGATATTATTCCAGGGAACATTAAAAACGTTCTGCTGAATAATGTTTCAGACATACAGCTAAAAATAAGCATCAAAAAACACGGCTTGCGGGGCAAGTATGATTACATCATAATCGATCCCCCTGGCTACCTTGGAGCGCATACCCGCAACGCCGTGTTTGCGGCAGATGTGCTTGTAATTCCTGGCACCTGTTCCCGCATCGACTTCGAAGCGACCGCGCTGTATTTTTCGGAACTGGAACAATACGGGCTGGATGCCGAAACGTTTATCTGCATGAACGCCTTTAGTAGCAAAACAAACTTGCCGGGTATTTGCGAAATGTACCAACAGGCGTTTGGAGAATTTCTGATACCCGACCCAGTGCCTTATATTTCATCGTTAAAAAAACTAACAAACAACGTCAACTATCCCATTGCCCCGCAGGTGCGGAAACGCCTTGAAGCTTACGTGGATTACGTTATAGGAGGAGTGAAAAATGCCTAAAATGGAAAACGCTGGAAGGGTGCGGCAAATAAGCCTTGCCCAGATTGTCGAGAACGGAAACGTTCGCAAGGATTACACCGGCATTGAAGAGCTTGCCGAAAGCATAAGGATGAACGGCCTTATTGAGCCGATAGCCGTGAAAGCTCTTGGCAAAGATGAAGACGGTATCGACAAATATGATCTTGTGGCAGGGTTTCGCCGCCATAGGGCATACCTGTATTTATGCGAAAAGGGCGACAACTTTTCGATAATTGAAGCTACACTTGTAACGGGTGATAAGCTCACGTTGCAACTTGTGGAAAATTTGCAACGTGCCGACCTTACGCACCCAGAACAAGAGGCGGGGATAACAAACCTAGCCAAAACGCTAGGCTCCAATAAAGAGGCCGCCTCGCGTTTAGGCAAAAGCGATGCCTTTATAGCGCACAACATAACAGCCCATCGTGTAAGAGAGGCTCTGGAAAAGTTTGGTATAAAAACGGCTTCATTATCCACGGCGACCCTTACCGAGATTCAAAGTTTGACTGGCAACAAACTGAAAGATATTGCAACAAAACTTGTTGCCAGCGGGGGAACGAAATCACTTGCCAGGCAGTTGATGCGTGAACACAATTCCAGCACCGTAAAAGCTGAAACGCTTGTCCAGGACGATAAACCCGACAAAACCGAGTCGGCGGAAGATTTCGACGATGATAACACGGACACGCAGGAAGCTTCCATGGCTCTGCCGTATCCTGGCACTGACGAGGAGCATCGTCTCATCGAGGAGCCGAAACTTCCAACTGCTGAACCTGGGGAAAAAAGCCCCAGCAAAAAAGCAGTGGCAAAAGTACCCGCAAGAGAACTGGAAGAGCCGCCACACATGGAAGTAAGCCTGAATTCGGTACAGCTCGTAATCAAAAGCTACATCGATAAAATCGAAGGCACACAGGCTGGGTACGAGTATACTTACAAAATCGAAGCCGCATATGAAATATGGGCATCGTTGCTATTGGAACTTGGCGGCACATGAGCGAAAAACCACGCAACCCAAATTTTGTTTACATGCTTTCCGATGGCTTGCAACAGGTGCTAGCCATAAGCAAAAAAACGGGGCACGTAACATGCGAGGACGGCGTTAAATATTCATACGATGAAATTATCCGCATCGAGGGAAACTTAACGCTTGAAGCGCACAGGGTGAAGAAACTGATAGGGGGCGAAATTGTTGGATATAGGAGAATAGAAAATGCAGACAATTTTGGTAACGCTAAGGCTGGTAATGAGACCAAGCAACTTGAAATCTTTTAACATGGGGGCAAACAATGAGAAATGAAACAGCAATCCAAAAAATAAAATTACCGTTCCGTCTGGATTTTGACGAGATTGAGATAAATGAAAACGCAAAAAACTTCATAACGAATGGCGACGTTCGTTCGGCAGCCTTAATGCTGGCTGATATTTTCGATGGTCGTATAATTTACAATGCAGCCGAGAATGATAAAAAGTTTTATTTTTTTAATGGACATATTTGGCAATATGAGCCAGATATAATGGGTGTAATATACGATACCCTGTTTGCGGTACTTCATCATTTTATTAGAGCAAGCCAACATACTGTTGCCGAGAAAGAAAAAAGCCAGATCAAGGGCGTTCTGAAAGCTATTGAGAAACGCACCTTGCGCGTTAAAATACAGCGAGAGCTTGCCGGGCTTAAAGAGGAAGGTGTTTATCGCAATTCCGACGACCCTGGCGATGCACTACAGTTTGACGGCGATGCAACGAAAGAGACTTTAACCCTCGCCGATGGCGTTATGGACTTTTCTGGCAGGGAAGTGGTGTTTAGAAAAGCCAAGCCCGAAGAGTTTAGAAGCCGAGGGCTGGATTATAAAATCGAGGACGTGAAAAAAGGCGGCCCATGTGAAAGAATCTGGAAGTTCATGCGAGGCAACTTTAAGAATGAAGATACATTGCAAACATTGATGTATTACTTGTCAATTATTCCTTCAAAGATGCAATACAAATACGGCGGGTTTTGGATTGGTGGTAAAAATACTGGCAAATCAACCACCATGCGGTTGATTTGGACTGTATACGGACATCTTACCCATATCCTTGATCCTAATCTTATAGCATCAAAAAGGAATCACTTTTCTTTTGACAACAATCGCCCTGTGCCGTGCATAGCAAGACTACCAGGCAAAGCCGTAGCATTTGCAAGCGACCTGGAAAATGGCGTTTACCTCAATACAGGGCTTTGGAAAATTCTAACTGGCAACGGTTACCTGCATGCGCGCGATCTTCACAAAAAGCCAATACAATTTGTAAACACGGCACAGATTGTTATTGTGGCAAATAGCCTTCCAAGATTCGATCGTCGTGATGGAGCTATTATTGCCAGGGCTATCGTTATACCTTTTTTGGTTCCGCACGACCCAAACAAAAGGGGAACCATACGGCCAGATGAACTTATCGAACATCTGCGGCCCGAATTTCCCGCTTTTATCCGCCTGCTGGCCGAGTATTATGTACGGCTAAAACACGAACACAAAGGGATTATTCCACTGTCGGATGAAACCAACATAAATCCGTTTTGCAAAAAAGGTGAGCAATAATGACAGTAACAGCAGATAAAGAAATTGACATTGAAAAAGATTTTCTAGTGTTTACCAGGCACAAAAACGGAACGCTACGTTCTTTTAGTTGGGATTCGGCAGAGAAAACCGATGCTGAAACAATGAAAAAGCGGATTGAGAGAGCCAGCCAAGAAGGGCATGATTTTACTTACGAATTGATAACAGAAAAACTAGCAAGGGAAGTATGTGCCTACAGGGAATATGCAAGGCCCCTTGAAGACCTAATCGACCTTGTGAAAGATGCCAGGGAAAGTATCGGCGAAACCATCCAGGCGATAAGGGATGCGGGGGAATATTTGAACGATGCGGAAAGGATACTCGACAAGATAGAAGGGGTTGACTAGTCTAAAATGGAACCTAACAAGTATCGCCGCCGCCTAAACGAATATTTACAACACAAAGGCGTTGATACGTCAAGAAGCCCCACGCCATGCCCGAACCACTCGGCACACAGCCACGGGGATGCGAAGCCGTCTTTTACCCTGTACGAAAAAAACGGTGCCGAGTACTGCGAGTGCAAGGCATGTGGCATAGGCGGTGGCATTTATGACATGATTGCTTACTTCGAGGGCATTGATCCATCCGATTTTAAGGCGCAATATGCTTTTGCCGAGAAGTTTTTCGGCGATACTTCATACCTGCCGCCGCGCACTACGAGCCGAAAAAAAAGCGATTTTAAATGCAACCCACGGCAAATGGAAGTGCTGGAAAAATACCTGCGTAGCAACGTAAAAGCCGAATATTGGATAAAGAAATTCTTGGCAGACCGCGCAAACTACAGCACCGGGGGCGGTACTAGCACGACCCCAAACGGTGCCATTTCCGACTATCCAGAAAACACAAAACCATTCTTTTTGGAAAATATCTTTTATTGGCCTGGCCTGGATATCGCAAGGCACGATCTGGACAAAGATGTCTTTTACGGTTGCGGAATACCGCAAACGGGTTTAAGCGGAAAGCAGTCACTATGGACTCATTCCGGAATCGTTTTGAAGCTAGGGCATGGATATAAATTACACTATTACGAGAAAAAATATTGCGATAAATGCAAGGAAAGCCAAAGCTACAGGGATGCCAAAACCAGAGGCGAGGCAACGCCTGAAAAGCTGCTTGAGTGCAAAAGATACCAAGATGGCGGGTTTTGCCATACATGCCCAAAAATAAACA
>Ga0209755_10001575_pt1 | contig 34699 bp, 27 predicted proteins | sample TergutCo191P1_FD_187301 | JGI IMG/M metagenome (GOLD analysis project Ga0209755, IMG submission 187301) | Cornitermes sp. P1 segment gut microbial communities from Petit-Saut dam, French Guiana - Co191P1 (SPAdes) (version 2) | ecosystem: Host-associated > Arthropoda: Insects > Digestive system... | reverse complement strand
ATGGTTTTGAGTGGATTACCTGCGATGATATTGACAATTCCGTGTTGAGTTTTGTGCGCAAGTCAAGGAACGGCGAGCAAATTCTGTGCATCTTCAACTTCACTCCGGTTCTGAGAGTACCTTATCGCGTTGGCGTGCCGTCTTGCGGCAAGTGGATTGAGATTTTCAATTCCGATTCTCAGCTTTGGGGCGGCGGTAATCAGGGAAATGCTGGCGAGCGCTGGACTGAAGACTTTTCTTCCCACGGAAGGCCGTGGAGCTTGGAGCTGGTCGTTCCGCCTTTGGGAGCGGTTTATTTGAAGAAGAGTTGGTAAGTTCTCTAGCTACAATCTCAAAATCATTTTCGCCTTTTAACGGGTTAACCTTAATTAATTTTACGGTAACCTTGTCGCCTCTTTTAAATCTCCTTCCGGAGCGCTTGCCAACCAGAATCCCCAAGGATTCGTTATACACATAATAATCGCCTGGAATATCGCGCATATGAACCAAACCGTCTGCAATAGCGATTGTGCTGCTTGAAATAGAAATGAAAACACCAAATTCTTCTATGCCCTGAATTTCAGCTTTGAAAGTTTGCCCAATCTGATCTTGCAAAAGATAACTCGCGCAGAGCTTCAGAGCTTTGCGTTCCAATTTTTGGTTTATTATTTCCGCATCGTTTAGATTTTTGCATAATTCATTAACGTCCGTATTTTTTTTGTTCCCGGTTAATTCTCTGTGGCACCACAAATCTGCATAGCGGCGAATTGGCGATGTGAAATGCGCATAATCCTTCCAATGCAAAGCGAAATGGCCATCGCACTTTGCGCTATACTGTGCTTTTTGCATGCTGCGCAGAATTCTGTGCGTTAAAACAGAATTGCCTTTCGCTCTTTTTACCATATGAGAATACAATTCAAAAACTCGCTTGTCCTGGCTGTTTTCTGCGTTGTAGTTCTTCAAAAGCTTGTTCGGGTCAATAGGGGAGCACCAAAACAGATTTGGCTCGGCTTGCATTATCTCTGAAATGTCTTTGGGGTCCGGAGCCTCGTGAATGCGGTAAATGCCGCTGAGCTTTCGCTTTTGAAGCTCCAAGGCGCAGCATCTGTTTGCGGCCAGCATGCACTCCTCAATCCAGGAATTGCTCTTGTCGCTTTCTCTTGGAACAATGCGCTCAGGTTCGTCGTTTTTGCTAAAAATGCATTGATATTCCGAGCTCTCCATTTCCAAAACATCTCGAGTTTTTTTGAGCGAGGCGGCAACTTTGGCCAGCAGGAGAATTTCCTTGTCTTTCTTTTCGTAAAGATTCATGGCCTGCTTATAGGTTATGGAGCGGCTCACTTTGATTATGCTTTTAACAAAGCGGTATTTGCGAACTTTGCATTTATCGTCTAAAGTAATTATGCAACTGAAAGCAAAGCGAACCTCGTTTTCCTTTAGCGAGCACAAATCCGAAGAAAGAATCTCCGGCAGCATGGGAACTGCAGTCCATGGCAAATATTGCGTGTAGCCTCGCTTTTGAGCTTCTTTGTCCAGAGCGGAGTTTGGTTTTACAAAGTGGCTGACATCCGCTATATGCACGCCCAGAATATAGCTATGCATTGTTTGCTCAATGCTTATCGCATCGTCATGGTCTTTAGCGCCATCCGGATCTATGCACACAATGTGCAAATGGCGGAAATCTTCTCTGCCTTTGGTTTTGGAAAAATTCTCTTTTGAAGCTTCTTGCAAAATTTCCTTTGAAAATTTTTTATCAAGTTTAGCATCTTGCATGAATGCAGATTTTATAGAATCAAAGTTTTTCATAAATCATCTACGGCGAACGCTCGTGCCCCAATTGCCAACACCTGTCAAGCTAAATTTAAATCCGAAAAATGGTTCATCCCAATACGGCTCTTTCGCTTGCCTGTATCCGCCGAATAGCGCAATTCCAACAAGAGTTCCTTTGCGTCCAAGCCATAAATCGGAAAAAATGGAGGCTCCGTATTCATTTACTTCGTTTGAGCATTTTTCTGCAAACCAGGCGTTTATGCCAAAGTCATTTCTTTGGAAAAATGGGCTGTAATAAAGTCCGGTACCGCTGAGTTTGTATTCTGCAAATGCAAACCAAGAAACAATATTTTCATCTTCGTCTTTCTGCGCTTCGTAAGCAAGGCTTGCATTCTGGTTTTTCCAAAAACGGAAATGAACTCCGCTTGCAAAGCGTTTTGGCAGCGTAAAAGTTTCAGTCCTCAATTCGCTTTGCAGAGTATCAAGATTGCTGAACTGAACATTTTTCTTTATATCTTTTTCCACTTGAATGGAAGGGAAATAAGAGATGAAATAATCCACATTTTTTTTGTGGAAATGCAAGCTATATCCAAAATTTCTCCACCAGTCTGAGGCGGATTCAAAAGTTCCGATTTCTTTTTCGGTTATAAAAACATTTCTAGTCATCCAGGCTTCATCGCCCCAATCCTTGTTGCTGCCTAGTTCCAGCGTGGAATATGAGTTGCCAAATAGGATTCTGTAAGAGGTTCCAATTGCGAAATCGGTTAAAAACGGGAGCCTTATGGAGTAGCTAGGCAAGAGTTCGTAAATTCCAACTCTGGAATTATATAAAACATTTGCGTTCAGAGCCGTGTCTATAAGCTCCAAGCGATTGCTTGCAAAGTATTTTTGTTCAAGTCCAATGCCAAATGCACCTGCGAATCCGAGTGGCAAAACCATGGAGATTGAGGGCACGGTAAATGAATTCATTGCTATGGCTTCTTTGTCTTTTTGGGCCCATGCATATTCAAACAGGATTGTTGTTCCAAACTTGGTTTTGTTTTCAAAAGCATGTATAGCAGGGTTTTGCGGAGCAAATCCGTTTCTTATTATAACGGAATTTTTGGGAGCCTGCTCCATGCCCAGAGCATCGGTTCCAATGAGCGAAGCGGCAAACCCAGTGCCAACCGCAAAAAAAACTGTAAGAAATAAAACAAAATGCACGGAGGTAATGTAGAAATTGTTTCGCATTTTAATTTTCTATATTCTTTTCAAACACAATATTTCAGAAGGAAGAAAGGTAATGGCTACCATAACCAAAGAAAAAACTGCCGAGATTATCGCTAAATTAGGTAAAAATGCCAGCGATTCCGGCAATGTACGCTCGCAGATAGGCATTCTAACAGAACGCATCGCCAATTTAACCGAGCATTGCAGCAAAAACCGCAAGGACGTACACTCCCTGCGCGGGTTGCAAATGCTCGTGTCTAAACGCAAAAGGCTTCTTAAATACTATGCTCGTCAAGACTTGGAAGGCTACCGCGCACTGCACAAAGAACTCAACTTACGTGGTGGCAATTAGCCGCTAGGGGAGCATTATGCAAGAATTTAAGATGCTTAAAGCCGAGGAGGCTATTGCTAAATTGCCAGACGGAAGGGAGCTTGTTCTGGAGACTGGCCGGCTGGCCAAACAAGCCGCAGGCTCTGCAGTCGTTAGAATGGGCGATGCCTTTGTGCTCGCTACCGTGTGCTTTGGCCCGGAAAAAGATGCGGATTTCTTTCCGCTCACCGTGGAGTTCAGAGAAAAGGCTTATGCCGCTGGCCGTTTGCCGGGCGGCTATAAGAAGAGAGAAGCGCCTCCGGGCGACGACGAGACCCTCAAGGCGAGGATCATAGATCGTCCTATTCGCCCCATGTTCCCAGATGGCTTCACCCGCGAGGTCCAGGTGATAGTTCAGGTTCTGAGCGCAGACAAAAGTTTTGACGCAGACATTCTCGGTGTTAGCGCGGCAAGCCTCGCTGTAGGGGTCTCCGAGCTTCCGTTCGAGGAACAAGTTGCCGCTGTGCGCGTTGCCATTGTTGATGGCAAGCCCGTTATAAATCCCACTTTTTCGCAATTGGATATTTGCGAGCTTGATATGGTGGTTGGCGGAACGGCGAACAGCGTGTGCATGGTTGAAGGCGGAGCTTACGAAGTTTCCGAGCAAATCATGATAGATGCAATCCAGGCAGGGCACGAAGCGATTAAGGAATTGTGCAAAACTCAAGCTGAACTGGTTGCACGCGTTGCAAAACCTAAAATGGAACTCTCGCCAAAAGCGGAAAGCGAAAATGCAGTAAAACTTGCAGAAGCGGTTAAAACTGCTATCTACGATGAATTGCACAGCACTCTTCACACGCCAATGGTTAAAACTCAGCATTACCCTGCAATGGCAGCTCTGGAAGAGAAAGTCCTTGCAAGCGAAGCTATTGTTGCCATAATCGGCGAAGACGCTTCCCTTAAATCTCTCGCAAAAGCAGCATTCAAAGACCTTGAGCGGGATACCATGCGCAAAATGATTCTGGACGAAGGCGTGCGCATAGACGGTCGCAAAACAACTGACATCCGCGATATCGAAATTCAGCTTGGCGTTTTGCCTCGCTCGCATGGCTCTTCAGTTTTCCAGCGCGGCGAAACGCAAGCGCTTGTTACTTGCACGCTCGGCACAAAAAACGATGAGCAGCATATTGAAACATTGCAAGGCGATGTGACCAAGAGCTATATGCTCCACTATAATTTCCCTCCTTTTTCCGTTGGCGAAGTGAAGAAACTCGGCACTTCAAGGCGTGAAATAGGGCACGGGCATTTGGCGGAACGTTCGCTCAATGCGGTGCTGCCTACGCCTGATGGTTTCCCATATACAATTCGCGTGGTTTCGGAAATTCTGGAATCCAACGGTTCTTCTTCCATGGCTTCAGTTTGCGGCGGCTCGCTCTCTTTGATGGATGCGGGAGTTCCCATAAGCGGTCCGGTTGCGGGAATTGCAATGGGTTTGATTTCCGAAAAAGGCTCGGTTAGCGAAGGCGGGAAAATAGAGATTCTCTCCGATATCACGGGCACAGAAGATCACCTTGGCGATATGGATTTTAAAGTGACCGGAACGGAAAACGGAATTACCGCTTTCCAGATGGATATTAAAATAAAGGGCATAACGCCTGAGCTTATGGGCAAGGCTCTTGAGCAGGCAAGGCAAGGTCGTTTGCATATTATCTCCAAGATAAAAGAAGCGATTCCCGAACCTCGCGCAAAGCTCTCAAGGCTCGCTCCTACAATGATTCAGATGCGCATTCCAACAACCAAGATTCGCGATGTTATAGGCTCTGGCGGTGCGGTGATTAAAAAAATCCAATCCCAGACCGGATGCAAAGTAAACATAAGCGATGATGGCAATTTGGAAATTGCAGCTCCTAGCGCAAAAGCCGGTGCAATGGCAAAGCAGATGATTGAAGATATCACGAGCGAGCCGGAGCCGAACAAAATCTATAAAGGCAAAGTGAAGTCAATTCAGCCTTTTGGTGCTTTTGTTGAAATTTTGCCAGGCAGAGACGGTTTAATTCACATTTCAGAAATTTCAGAACAACGCCTGGAAAAAGTGGAAGACGCTTTGCATATAGGAGACGAGGTAACAGTGCTATGCTTGGGAGTTGATCCCAAGGGCAAGGTTAAACTTTCCATGAAAGCTCTGCTGCAGAGAAAGGCAGTAGAAGATGCGACTTAAGTTTAAAATACCGCTTATATTGTTTGCAGCCTACTCTATATTGGTAGGCTTGCTTATAACAATTACACTTGTCAGATCTTCGGAAGTAAATAGAGAGTCTCAGTATCAAGTTGCGATAACCGCTTCAAAATGGCGCAGCGATGTTGTAAGGGGGCACTTGGAATCCAAAATTGCGCAGCTCAAGGCTCTGGAAGTCTCTGTGCTTGCTGTGATTGACTTGAATGATTCGATCAAAGCCGAAAATTTGAAAAAAATACTGTATTCCATGTCAAATCAGCCTGATGTTTCGGATGTTTACGTTGTTTTTGAGAGAGGCGCAGTTTTTAGCGCTGAACTTACCGAGCCGGAAAAGTATTACAATATAGATGTATTCCATCCTGCGTCTGGTGGCGAAGTGGAGATTGCCGTTGAAGAGACTTCTGATGTTAACGATGATGATGACTGGTACAATATTCCAAAAAAAACAGGAAAACTTCATCTTACCGAGCCGTATAAATGGAAATATCAGGGCGAAACGGAAGAACGCACAATGATAACCTTGTCCAACCCGCTTTTTATCAATAAGAAGTTTGTGGGCGTTGTGGGAATTGATTTGGAATTGCATAAGTTGCAAAAGGTATTGTTTGATGGTTTTAAAGACAGCGAGGTCGGCACTTATGTGGCACTTATTTCAAATGCGGGTTTAATAACAGCGCATCCGGATTTGAACAACCTGCTTGCGACTATGGGCGAAGACTTGCCCCCGGAAGAGCAAAAGGAATTGCTGGAATCCATACGCAATGGCAAGGAACAGCTGATAATCAAGGAAAATTTGTCAACAAATGAAATCTCTCTTTTTCCGTTTGTCCCAATGCAGCCAAAAGGAATTGATGAACCGTGGTCTATCACTTATGTTACGCCGCTTGCCGCTTTGCAAAGCGAAGAATTGAAAGTGAGAAACATGAGCATAACCATTGTTTTGATAAGCATGGTTTTTTGGGTGCTTTTTTTGATATGGCTTATGGCAAATGTTTTTGGCGGTTTAACCCGCACGGTTGAAACTCTTGGCAAAATGACAAAAGGCGAAGGCGATTTAACAATCAGGCTTGAGGTTGCCTCAAAAGACGAAATAGGGCAAATGGCAAAAGGCTTGAATATGCTTATAGAAAAATTGCACTCTACAATAAAGACTACGCAGGGAGAGGCGAGAAATTTATTGAAAACTTCTTCGAGTTTGTTTGGGCATTCTAACAAGATGCTGCAGTCTTCCGAAACTTCGCTTGAGCAATCCGCAAAAGTTTTGAAATCAACCAAGGAATCCAGCGAAAACGCAAAGGCCATTGCAAGCGATGTGGACAGGGTTAGCGCCAAAGCCAACGAGCTTGCCAATATGGTGGAAGAGGTTAGCTCAAATATGGATTCCGTGGCAGGCGCTGTGGAAGAGATGAGTGCCAGTTTTGCTCAAATAACCAGCAATGCAAATGAATCCAGGAAAATAGCCGCAGAAGCTACGCATAAATCCGGCGAAGCTACGGAAGTTATGAGTAAATTGGGAACGGCTGCAAAAGAAATAGGTCTTGTGACCGATATTATCAAAAGAATAGCGGATAAAACCAATTTGCTCGCATTGAATGCGACCATAGAGGCGGCGAGCGCAGGCGAGGCCGGCAAGGGTTTTGCCGTTGTGGCTGCAGAGATAAAGGAGCTTGCGAATCAGAGCGCAAAAAGCGCAGACGATATTTCCAATCGCATAGAGGGCATTCAGAAAGGCACAAACAATGCCGTGAATGTTATAAACACTGTTTCCGATATAATCAGCAAAATAAACGTCTCTATCGATTCCATAGCGGATAATGTTCATCAGCAGACTTTGGTGAACAACGAAATTGCGCACAATGCCGAGCATGCCAGCACTGGCGCCAAGCGCATGGTTGAGGCTGTTGACCAGATAGCGCAATCGGCAAGCGTTTCTGCTCAGAATGCGGGCAGCGTGGCTCAGGGTTCAAAGAATGTTTCCGAGAGCGTTGGCATTTTGTACGAAGATGCAAAGGAATCTAATTTGACTTCTGGCAAGTTAGAGGTTGCGGCGGAGGATTTAAAGAGCATGGCTGAGCATTTGGATTCAATAGTGAGCAAATTCAGGACTTAGGCTATGGTAAATTTAATTCTTTGCGGCGGCGCTGGTACAAGGCTTTGGCCATTGAGCCGTACTTTGATGCCCAAGCAGTTTGTCAAACTTTTTGGAGAGTATTCGCTGTTTCAAAATATAGTGCGCGTGAACGGCAGTTTTTGCCCGGAGCAATGCATTGTGAGCAATGCCGAGCAGTATTTCTTGGCAAAAGAGCAATTGCAGCAGATAAATGCGCAGAAAACATCCTTTATGCTGGAACCTGTTGGCAGAAACACTGCTCCGGCGATTGCCCTTGCGTGTTTGGGACTCCCCGAAGACGAAATTGTTTTGGTTTCTCCCAGCGATCATTTGATAAGGGATGCTAAAAGTTATTGCGAAGCGGTAAAAAGAGCTGCTGAGCTTGCCGAGGCCGGAAACCTGGTTACATTCGGTTTAAAACCAACGGGACCCGATACGGGTTATGGCTATATAGAAGCGGAAGGGGAAAAAGCTAAGAGATTTGTTGAAAAACCTGATTTGGAAACAGCGAAAAGATATGTGGCAAGTGGCAATTTTTACTGGAATAGCGGTATTTTCTGTTTTCAGGCCGGAGTGTTTTTAGCCGAGCTCAACGAATATGCGCCGGCTATGCTGGCTACTTGCAAATCTGCGCACGAGAGAGCGGCGCGCGAAAATACCATGATTCGCATTCATCATGAAGATATGATGGAAATTCCGCCAGATTCAATAGACTATGCCGTTATGGAAAAATCAAAAAAGGTCAATGTTGTTCCATGCTCAATAGGCTGGTCAGATTTGGGCAGCTTTGAAAGTCTTTACGGCGAATTGCCTCGCGATGCAAATGGAAATACCAGAAACAAGCTTCTAACGGCAGTGGATTCAAAAAATAATTTGGTTATGAGTTCAGACAGGCAAATAACTACGATAGATTTGAACAATATGATGGTAGTGGATACCGCCGACGCTCTTTTGGTTGCGCCGCTTGCGAGCAGCCAAAAAGTGAAAAAGCTGGTGGAATCCTTAAAGAAAAAACATCCTGAATTGCTGCACTCACCGCAAACAGTTATTCGCCCGTGGGGAACTTACACAGTGCTGGACGAAGGCCCTCATTTTAAAATCAAGTGTATTTCCGTAAATCCGGGGGAGCGTCTTTCTTTGCAAAAGCATTTGCACCGTTCGGAGCATTGGGTTGTTGTGAGCGGAATGGCAACGGCAACAGTTGGCGAAGAAACGGTGTTTGTTCGCCCAAATGAATCCACTTATATTTCTGCCGGCACCGTTCATCGTTTGAGAAACGAGGGTAAATTGCCGCTTGTGATTGTTGAAGTGCAGGTTGGCGAATACACCGGAGAAGACGATATTGTAAGATTGGACGATGATTATAAGCGGAATGCGTAGTTATGCGTTTAGCTGCGTTGCTTTTAATTTCCGCAGTTTTAGCTGTTTCGTCAACGGATTATTTTAAAAAAGCGAATGAGCTTTACGATGCCGGAAAGTATTCCGAAGCGGTTCCCATGTACAGAGCGGCCATAAAAAACGGGCAGCTTGAGCCTTATGCCTGGTTCAATTTGGGAAATACTCTTGTTCATTTAAAGCAAAACCAAGTTGCGATGGTAGCCTATAAAAGAGCGACCGAGCTTGCGCCAGGTTTTGCAAAACCCTGGGTGTTGCTGGGCGATTTATCGTTTTCGTATGAAGATTACGGGCAAGCGGTGGCGTATTACGGCAGGGCAGTTGAGCTTGGCGAAAAGAACGAGCATTTGCATTATGCCTTGGCATCTGCGTATTTGAATCTGAAGTCTTATGTTTTGGCGGAGCGGTATTTTGAGCAAACGTTGAATGAGAATCAGGACAGGCAGGAGGCGTGGCTTGGTCTTGCGCAGTGCGCTCGCCAAACGGGAGATTTTCACTTGGCTTCGGAAATTTTGCAAAAAGCTCTGCAAAAGAGCGTGAATGTTTCGCCTGAACTGTATTATACGCTGTCTTATTATTATTTGCAGCAAGATTCGCTAAAAGCGGCTATTCGTTCCATGGAGAACGGTTTGTATTTAGACAGCAAGAATTACAGCGCTCGCAGATATTTGGCCAATCTTTATGAAAGAGGGAATTCGCCGTGGATGTCTATTTGGACATTGGAGCAGGGCATATCGGTTGGCAAGGGCGTTGCGGAGCTGCAGCTTGATTTGGCGGAGATTTACTTTAAGCAAAAGAGATTTAACGAAGCGCTTGAGCATTATCAAAAAGCGATGAAAGCGGGGAGTGTCTCGGCGAGAATAGGCATAGAAAACGTTGGCCATGCGTTTTACAATCAAGGCGACACTTTGCAGGCAGAATCTGCGTATAAGATGTTGAGATAGCTACTTGTTCAAAATATTTGTAATCACCGTTGCTAGGGCTATAGCGGCTGCGCAAATGCTGCCTATTATGGCGGTCATTTTGGTAAAGCTCGTTTGAAGTTCAGACATTTTTTCATAAATATCCGCTCGTAATGTAGCAAAGTCTGTTCGCAATGAAGAAAAATCCTCGCAAAGCGAATCCATTCGCATATCCAGGTGGTTTATGTGGTTGCCCTGCGTGTATAGGGTCAGTGTAATGATGTCTTCGTGCGAGAGGCCGCCGCCGCCCGCAATCCTTTTCTTTATCTCTTCCACCTGAGGCTTCAGAGATTCTAAAATGACATCATCCATTTTTGTTCCGTAATCGCTATTTGCGATCATAATGCAACCTCCTGTAAAAATAAAAAAATAATCTGCATTTGTGCTATAAAATATATTCATTTTTGCAAAATGTGCCAAAATGCAAACAACTGTTGACAGATTAGGCAAAGATTCTCAGTTTGCCTGAGAATTTGCAGGAAAAAGTGTCTGAAAATTTTCTAGTTTCCATACATGATCAAAACTATTGACGTCTCATTCCCCAAAAAATCCCCGGCAGTTTTGTCTGCAATGGTTATTCTGATTTTCTCCTGCGCAGGCGACCTTGAACCTGTGAACCATGTTTCGGCAGAGCAGATGGCTGCTATGTCCAGCTCGTCTGCCAGCGAGTTTGAAGCATCTTCGTCTAGCGAGTTAGAAGTTTCTTCTTCCAGCGAGCAACCTGGCAGCAGCAACTCCGTTGCGCAATTAAGCTCGCCTAGCGAAACGCCAAGCTCTTCCGCCAGCGAAGAAGCTTCTTCGTCCAGCGTTGCGGATGGCAAGTTCTCTTCCAGTACTAAATATTTGCCTTGCGGAGATGAAGCTTACGACATTGAATCCCAGTTCTGCTCCAATGACAATATATATGAGATGTGCGATGGAGATGATTATGTCCCTGAAACCCATTTCTGCTGGAGAGACAAAATAACGCCATTGTGCGGTGGCAAGAAACACTTGGATGAGGAAGAATGTACAGGGGACAAGATTTATGCGTTCTGTGGAGTAACACGTTACAATGTGGAAAACGGCTTGTGCCACAAAGGCAGTGTGTTAAAAACATATTTCACCGATGAGCGTGACGGGCAAAGATACCTGTCTGTAAAAATAGGCGAGCAAACATGGATGGCGGAGAATTTGAATTACGCTGCGGACGACAGCAAGTGCGTTGGAATCTCTGGCATTACAGGCACATTAGTTGATAATGACGGTCGCTGTGCAACCTACGGTCGCCTGTATAACTGGGCAACGGCTATGGATAGTTCAGCCAGCTCAAAAGAAGTTCCCAGCGGAGTCAAAGGCGTATGCCCTAACGGGTGGCATATTCCCAGTGATGCGGAGTGGGATACGTTGACGGTAGCTGTTGACGGAACTGGAACAAGAGGCCTCACAGGCGCAGGAACAAAATTGAAGGCAGCGAGCGGCTGGAGCAGTCTTTCTGGCAATGGCACAGATGACTTCGGCTTTTCGGCCCTGCCAGGCGGCATCGGCGGTTCCACTGGCGGCTTCAACTATGTCGGCAACTACGGCTACTGGTGGAGCAGTACGGAGTACAGTGCTACTAGCGCCTACCTCCGGAGCATGAGCTACAGCACCGGCAATGTGAGCAGGGGCTACAACAATAAGTCCAGCCTGTATTCAGTTCGTTGTCTGCGGGACTAAGGCGAAGCCCGCCGCTAGCGTAGCAAGCGGCGCAAACCTTGTCAAATCTCATTTTCCTTGCGGAGATTTGATGAGGACAAAAAACAAGCGAGGAAATGGAAACAAATGCTTATGATGAACAAAATTTCAAAAATCCTCTTAATCCTCCTCATCGGTGGTATCGGGGTCCAGACACACGCTCAGAAAATCCTCGCCGTATTGGAAATCGTTCCAAACAACGAAACCATAGAGCTCCAGATATCCGAATACCGCCACCTAACGGACGAACTACGAACAAGAGCCCGTGAAGCCTTACCCAGAACAGGATACTCAATCCTAACACGAGACAACATAGTCTCTCTGCTGCCACAAGACGAAGAAGCAAGAGAATGCCTGGCCGAAAGCTGCGCAGTGGAAATAGGCAGAGCGATAGGAGCGGAATACATAACGCAAGGATTCATCGGAAAATTCGGGGAAATGATGACGCTAACAGTAGAGCTATACGAATCGATGAGCGGAAATTTGCTAGGAAGCTTTGTGACCGAGAGCAAGGACATTATGGGGTTATTGGCAACGATAAGGGAAAAGGCTCCGGGATTGTTTTCGCACTTGAAAACAGGTGGAGTGGAAATTAGTGGAGAGTTGAAAGTGGAGAGTGGAGAGTTAAAAAGTCAGGAAGCTCAGGAAAATAACTCTCAACTTTCCACTCTCAACTCTCAACCAGAAAAGAAGTCCAAGACCCCATTCTACATCGCTCTGAGCCTCGACCTCCTCGGAGCCGCCGCTCTGGGATTTGGAATCTACCAGCACATAAACTCGAACTCGCTCCACGATGATTACAAAAAAATGCAGCAAGGCCAGCCTCAGAAAGAATACGACAGCGCTCTGAAAAAAGCCAATGACGCTCAGCAAATGCGCAACATTGGGCTAAGCATAGGCGGAACTTTGGTTGCAGCGGGGATTGCGGTGCATATTTTGTTTTAACCCTAAGGATTTCTCGTTCTTCCCAGAGCCATATTTACATAAGGGCATATATTGCCGGTATCTGAGAAGCGATTTGCATGCAGCCTTATTATGTAAACTTTTTCCAGAGTGCTTGTTTCCTGAAGAAGAACCTCGAAATTGTCTCTAGAAGCCCATACAAAACCTTCCCACTCATAATAGTGGCCGCTGTTTGGGCACTTGGTCGCTTCCACGTGCACGCCTTCGCCCAGAACGCTGGCTTCTTTCCTCAAAAAATGCCTGAACAAGTCTTGAATGCGCGAATCTGAGCTTGCAGAATCGCTGATAACGCTGCGTACTGCGTAAAATGTTCTTTTTGAGTCGAAGAAAATAGTATTTTCATAAACTAAAGAGTTTATTTTATACCTCTCCGCAAAAGTATTTTCGTTTTGCTTTGTAAATCTGGATATAGAATATTTTGAAAAAAAATCTTTGAGCGTAGATCCGTAATGTACAAAATATCTGCCGAGATCATCATATTCAACTCTTTCTTGGCTGCGCAGAGCTGCAAATGTTTTGGCAAGAGAATCTGCAAGGTTTTTATTGTTTTGCGGAGGAGGCGGCACAAATGTTTGCTGCTCTTCCACAGCCTCGTCGATAAGCATTCTAATGCCAGGATACTCGAAATCTTGAGCGTAAATTTCCGAGAATTGCTGGCGAGCTTCTTTCATAAGCCGGGCTTTTAGATAAATTCTTCCCAAAGCTTCGCGAAGCGGCAGATTTTCTGGGTATTCATCAATTAATGGCAAAAGAATTTTAGCGCTTTCTTTTGCCTGATCTCTTAAAGCAGACAGTCCTCCGACCGAAGTTTTCTCGCCCAAAGTAGCCATGGCATTCAGAGCGCTCGGATCGCCTGGCTTCAAAGCTAAAATTCGCTTGTAATCATTTTGAGCTTTGTCAAATTCTCTGGCATATTCGCTCAAATAGCCGCGCAAAAGCAGAAATCCGGTTTGCGATGGAAATCTTGGCAATGCGTAGTTCACAAGCTCGGAACATTCTTCCAAATTGCCCATTTTATACAAAGCGAAGGCCAGTCTAACATAAGCTCTGGCATCTGCGCCCGCTGATATTGAAATTGCGGCTTTTGCTTCTTCGGCGGATTTTGCGAATTGACCCGCTTTAAACAGCAAATCTGCATATCTGAGCCTGGCTTCGGAAAAAGCGGGAGACTTTGCGGCGAGCTCGGCTGCCATGTCCAGAGTGTTGCCCCCTTCATGTTCTCTGGTAAATGTCAAAAGCAATTGAACCCAAACAGAGCCTGGCATTTGCTGGGCAAGATTTTCAATAAGGTTTTTTGTTTGAGCTATTTTTTCTGCAGAAACTGTATCTTCTGCTATAATGGAATAAGCTTTGCCAAAGAGCGCAGGGGGCAAGTTCGGATATTTCAATAAAATTGTTTCGTAATTGTCGTGCGCGGCTTGGAGAGCGCCTGCCATTCGCAAATCGTTTGCTCGCCGAATGTCTGCCTCGGCGGGCGCTGGCATGGATGGGAATTTCGCTTTTTCGCCAACAGGTATTTTTGTTTTCGCTTGCAATCCAAATGGCACTGCAGATACGGTTATTGGTTTATTTGAATAAAAAAAGTATGCAGCCGCAGCAACTATTAAAAGCAAAATTGCAGCTATTATAGTTTTTTTTTTCACGAGAAAAAATCCTTCAAGCTTTCATGCACTTCTTTGTTTCTCTGCATTCGGCGGAGAGCCTTGTTCTTTATTTGCCTGACTTTTTCGCGGGAGAGCTGCATATCTTCGCCTATGTCTCGCAATGTACTGTCTTCTGCGGAGTCTATGCCGTAAAACATGCGGAGAATGTCGCTTTCTCTCTTTGGCAGTTTGGAAAGCACTTCGCTTACCATATCTTGCAATTCTGATTCCCTTACGTAGTCGTCTTGATTTTCCGAAGTTCCTTCCAAAACGTCCAGAAGCGTTCCTACGCTATCGGAGTTTGTGTCGTCGCTGGCTGGAGAATCCAGTGAAATTTCCATCATCTTTTCCATTATGTCTATAATGTCTTTTTCGTTGTCTCTGAATTCAGGCATGCAGAATGTTTTTTCGTAATCGCCAAGATTGCTGGAGAGTGCTTTTTTAAAGCGACTTACCAAGGTCAGCTTGTTCGGCGGAATTCTCATCGCTCCAATCCGCTCGAAAATCGCTTTCTGTATAGCTTGTCTTATCCACCAAACAGCATAGCTTATAAAGCGGACATCCTTTGCGCAGTCAAAGCGGAGCGCCGCCTTGAAAAGTCCGAGATTGCCTTCGTTGATTAAATCCAATAAGCTAAGACCGCGCCCCTGATATTTGCGTGCAACGCTAACTACAAAGCGCAAGTTGCCGCATATTAGCTTTCGGAGAGCGGCGTTGTGTATGTTTCTTTTATTTTCATCTCGTAAAATCTGTATAAGAGCCTGCTCCTCTTCTGTGGAGAGGGTTTGATAATGATTCAAATCCTTGAAATAGAGGGCTTCTACAGGCGTTGTTGACACTAGCGGACCCCACTGAATTTGGCAAGCACATTGCCTGCGCTGTGTTCCAGTACCACAAATATTTCAAAGAGCCTTGCCTCGTGCCATTTTGTTGCGTATTCCGCTTGCCATTGTTCGGATATGTATTTGGGATTCTGGCTTTTTTTTAAAGCTTCGCCTTTGTACCAGATTTCCTTGTTGATTTCCTTTATCATGTCTGCAAGTTCTGCAGCAGGCTGTATTGAGCCTCGGGCAAGTATTTCGTCTTTGACGGCATTCAGAATATCATCGTCTTTAGCTTCGCCATTTTCGGTTGCCATGTCGATAATTTCTTCCAAATGTCTTTCAACAAAGTCAAGGAGGTAGGCCTCAGTTTGCTTTAAAGCCCCCTCGTTGTACTTCTTTTCCGCTTCTTCAAGCGGATAGTATATATGAACAGGGTAAAAGTCTAACATCGATTGTAAATATAGTAAATTACCGCTATGCCAATAATAGGTGCAATTTTAGGCGCTACAGGCTCAGGCAAAACCGGGTTTGCTATTTTGCTCGCTCAAAAGCTGGGTGCAGAGATTATTTGCATGGATTCAAGGCAAATTTACAAAGGGTTCAGAATAGGGACGGCGCAACCTACTATGGATGAGTTAAACGCAGCGCCTCATCATATGGTTGATTTTTTGCAGCCATGCGCGCAATACAATGCGGCAGAATATGCAAAAGATGTCAAGGCATTGCTCGCTAAAAGACCAAACGCAAAATTTATCCTGGTTGGAGGAACCGGGCTTTACATGCAAGCCCTTTGCCAAGGACTGAGCCCGCAACCAAAGTCAGAACCCGAAGTAAGGGAAAGATTGAAAAAACATTATGAGAACAGAAGAGATGAGCTTTATCACGATGCTTTGAAAGCAGACCCGAACATAGAGGGTAAGATTATGATGGGCGATACTCAGCGTTTGCTGCGAGTTCTGGAGCTTGGTGGAATGGCTAGCGATAGAGTGGGAGGCATAGGCACGGTTCCTTCTATTTGGATTGATTTTCCAAGGGATGAACTTTATAAAAGGATTAATGAGCGCATTGTCAAAATGCTTGAGAATGGCTGGGCGCAGGAGGTTATTGAACTTTCAAAAACCGTGCCTGCAGATGCGCCTGCTTGGCAAAGTCTGGGTTATTTGGAATTGAAAAATGCGCTGGAAAAAAATGAAGATCCGTTTTCGATATCGGAGGCAATCGCTTTGAAAACTCGCCATTATGCAAAGCGGCAGATAACCTGGTTTAAGAAGAAGGAGAAGTCGATTGTAATTTCCAGTACACAACTCGGTCTTTATATGCAGCAGGCGGAGGAATGTGAGTTGCCATCATCCACCATTGACCCGTTTCGGTTGTGGCATTCCAAAATGCCTGGAAAATAGGTTCTCGCATATCTTGGGAAATATAGGCAAAAGGCTCGTCCAAAAACAAGAATGGCATGCCGCTCACAATAGCCCATGCAAGGCCTATTCTTTGCAGTTCGCCGTTTGAGTGACCGTTCTTTTTCAAGAGCGTATCCAAGCCCAAAACATCGAACAATTTTTTTATTGTTGGGCTTATATCCTTTTCTTTTATAGCTTGATCGAGCCAGAAAATTGGAGGGAAAAACAATCTTTGCGAAAGATAGAAAGAGCCTGTTTTTGCTTTTGGCGGCATGGAAATATTTCCGCTTTGGGGAACTTCCAAACCAGATAAAATGCGAAGCAGCGTAGTTTTTCCGCTTCCGTTTTCTCCGTGCAGTATCAACGGGCGGTTTAGCCTGAGCGCATTGCTTAAATTATTGAATATCCAAGGTTCGTATTCTCCATACTTGAAAGACATATTGTCAATTCTAATGCTCTCTTCGTCTTTTTCATCAAAGAAAGGCACGGTGCGTTCCATTTCTTCCAAATGGTTAAGCCCGGTATATGCAATTTTCAAATCCCTTAAACTGGAAAACAGTTGAGAACAATCTTTCAATGGTTTGTAACATATAAATAGCGCCACGCAAAATAGGATTATGGTCTGTTTATCGTCTATTAAAAATGCACAAATAGCCAAAACAACGCACATGACCAACATGGAAATGGTTTCTATGCTTTGCGTTATGGTCACATCTCTAACGCTGCTTTCGGTGGAAGCTTTTTTCAGAGCGCGAATTTTTCTGAAGAGCAGGGATGAATATTTTGATAGCTCCGCCTGATTATTCCAGCATCTGCGAATAGCTGTCCACTTCCATAGAGTTGAATCGTAATCTCCGGCATAGATGTTGAAAGCGTCAATATCTTTGCTGGTATTTTTTATTGTTTTTTGCAAATACAGAACAAGCGGAGTAAAAACAAATAGCAGCACAAGGGTTAATTGCCAAGAGAGAATAAATAAAACCGGTATGAAAAACAGCAGTTGCGAAATTGCCTGTATGGACTGGGTAACCACTTTGCTGCCTTTTGGGAGCGCAGAAACAGATATGTTCGAGTTATGCAAGATGCCGGCTAGATCTGGCCTGTGAAGCTGCGTTGGGTGCAAATTTTTCACTATATGCATCCACCATGCGCGCAAATGGCTTTCCAGCTTGTAGCAGAGCCTCTCTTCTGTTCGTGCTCTTAGCGTTATAAACAAATAACGGACGGCTACTATTGCAATCACCATGATCAGCCAATGCTGAATATGGATGTTTTTCAAAAATTTAATATCAAAGACAGGGGTTATCAAAGAATCGGTAACTATTGCCAAAAATATGCGAATGCCGCCCAGCAATAGCAAGTCTGTAAAACTTGCCAGGATTGCGAGCGGTACAATCAATATCCAGCTATAGAGCCAAACGCTTCTTAAGAGTTGCTTTAAAGGCATAGTAGAGCTAATTTAGAAATATTACGCTGTGTCCGTTCACTTTGCACTTGCCCTGCATTTCCATTTCCGTTAGCATTGCCAAAACTTCGTTTACCGGCTTTTGGCTTTGCTCGCAGATGTCGTTTATTTCCAGAATTGTTCCTTTTGCAGCCCAGTTGGGGAGTTGAGAGTTGAGAGTGGGGAGAGGAGAGTTAAAAGTTGGGAATAGTGAGTTTAGGCCTAAAATTGCGGGGAGTTCGCCAGCATTCCAGATTATTTGCGCCTGGTTTTGGTAAATTAAATGGTTGCAGCCAGCGGAGCTTGGGGTCATAGGGGAGCCTGGCACTGCGAGCAAGGGCTTGTTTTCTCTGGTGCAAAAGTTTGCGGTGTGCATTGCTCCGCCTTTGGTTCTGCTTTCTACAACCATGGTGGCGTTGGACATCCCTGATATGATTGTGTTTCTTTTCACAAAATAACCCTGGTAAGCCTGCGAGCCTGGCGCAAAAGGCGAAATTATATTGCCCCCATGTTCTAAAATTTTTTCTGAGAGCGTTTTTTGACTGCCTTGCAGAGGCATGTCCAGTCCTTGAGCTATAACTGCAGTGGTTGGCAAATCGTTTTCAATTGCAGCCTCATGGCAAAGCGAGTCTATGCCCTGAGCAAGCCCGCTGACTATGCGAACTTTGTAGCCTTTTAAAGTTTTCACCAAAGATTTCACAGTGCTTGGCGCAATCCCGCTAGGGCTTCTGGTGCCAACCATTGCAATGCAAAATTCATCGCTGAAATTTGCAGCTCCGTTAATCCAGAGATTTGGAACGGCGTATTTTGACTTAGAGAGAAGAGGCGGATATTCCGGCGAGCTAGGAGTTATGCAATTCAATTTCTGCCTTTGGTTTCAGTTCATTCAATTTTATGCAATAAACTTTTGTTCTTGTTATTTTGGCTGAAAACGCCAAAATTTTTTTTGCGATTTCCGCTGTCAATGTTTCCAAAAGCTTGAATTTGCAGCTTGCAGCAAAGGCTTTCAATTCATCCGTTAAAACGGCGTAATCCACAGCATCCTCTATGGAATCAGTTGTAGCTGCATATTCAAATGAAAAGCCGAACTCCACCGTTTGAGGCGTGTAAAGTTCATCGGGATAAATCCCGATGATAGTTTCGCATAAAATTTTATTTACAGAAATCCAAGCCTTTACCATAAGAATAGGGTTATGCTAATCACTGCAGAAAGCCCAGCAGAGCCAAAGAAAATTATGCGGCTCTTATTAAAGGAGTCTTTGGTTGTTTGGTTTTTCGTTTTGTATTGATTGAGTTGCCAAAGCACATCCAAACTTTGTCCATCTTTATCTTTTGCGCCTTCTGTCCAGGCAACATCTTCGGCATTTCTTATGCAAGATTCCTTATCTGTCATGGCAGAAGCATTGCAAGCATCTCTTATCTTTTGCCTAGCATTTGACATCTCTTTTTCCGTTGCTTTAAGCGCATTGTCTGCTTCAATAAATTTCTGATTCTCCAAGAAACCAAAAACACCGGTTCCAATTGCGGCTGCGGCAAATACCATGCCGGTCCAGAACAGATATTCATCGGTGTTTCCGAAAATATCCGCAGCGCTAGTCGCTGCATTATTTCGGGCATAATCGCGCTTTTTCTGGTTGTCCATTTCTTCTTCAAACTCTTCGTCGTCTTCATCTTCGTCGTAGTATGCATCATCGTCATCATCATCTGCAGCTACTGGCGGCGGCGCTTTTTTGGGCGCTGGCGGCGGCATAGCAGAACTGCCTTTGCGAAGCGCATCGATAGTTGCAGCTTCGTCTTTTTTGTCCCATGCAGCTTTGCCAGACATTTTCTTTACGCGAGAATTCAAATCGGATTCCGTTTTGCGAGAACTGCTTGTAGCTTCGCTTAGAGAAACAGAACCTTTGTTTAAGAGTTGCAATGGAGTTTCGTCAACAAAAAATGCTATATCGTAAATAGAAGCGAACTTTCCGCTTTCATTCGGAGTGTCCCAGATTTTCAATACGCCGTGAATATCTTCTTCGTAGTCTTCAACTTCGGAGCGAGGCAATGAACCATAGCCAACTCTTGCGTTGCTGGTTTCAAATTTAACTCTGGAGTTGTTGACTTTTGCGCTTATGGAAACATCTTTTGGACCCCATTTGCTGAATGTAAGCGCAGAATTCGGAATATATTCATACCTCAAATTAAAGTCCAAGTCTGCACCTGCGGCATCCGCATCTGCTGAAAGTTCTTTAAGCTCATTGAAATAGTTTAATGCATCTTTGTTCAGAGCGTCTTTTTCTTTAGCTTGCGTGTTTTTCCAAAGGTTTTCTCGCGCTGTAAAATCTCCGGAGCTTTCACTGGAGGCTTTAGGCGGATTTGCCGGCATTTTTGAAATGATGCCATCGATAGCTTTTTTGCTGTCTGAATTGTAGTTTTTCAGAGCCTGCTGAATATCGCTTTTGATTTTTTTCAGAGCATTTGCATCTCTGGAACTTAATGCGGTTTGCAATTTAGTCCTGAAAGCTGCAGCCGGGTTTTCCAATTTTTTCCTCTCGGTTAAAAGAAAGCCTTCTTGCGTTACCTTTTTTTCTGATGGCGTAATGGGCTTGATAACGGTGTAATAATCGTCTTTGCTAATGACAAGCGTTATTATTTTGCTTGAAGTTGCGGTAAATGTCACTGGTGTAGAGCCTTTATTGGAGCCTCCAACGGTTACTGTTGCGCCTGGAGGGTCAGATGTAACTGAAATTTTGAATTCTCTTGAAACGGAGGGTTTTAGCTCTTCCATTTTTCCGTTCAGGTTCATGTAAACTGGGTCTTCGCCCTCAACAAAGATATCTTTTCCATCATAATATACATTTTCCAGGTCATCGTCTCCAGAGGCGTTTCTGGAATAGAAAAGCTTCATTTTAATAAGCGTTTGGTATGGAATGCCATCCAAGCTTATTTTGCCCAAAGATTTTGCAGCATCTGTTTGTTTTCCTTGGAAAAGCTGATAGACGGCCTCTTCGTCTCCAAAGGTGTCTTCAAATTTTTGCCTCACATAAAAACGGCCGCCGCCCTGAGTCACCTGCGCAGGCTTGACCGGTTTTAATCCGCTCCCAGATTCCGGGACTATGAATTCATCTGGATCGCCGGGGTCTGGAGAATTATCAAAAGAGTCAACGGTCCATTTGCCCGCCCATGCGGAAATGGCCATCAATAAAAAAAACGCTACCCAAAGTTTTACTTTCATATTTGCTCCATAATACGCATAAAAGGTAAAAATAGTAAAAAAAATACTATTTGTAATCCAAAATCTCCAGTTTAAGCACTTTTTTGGGTGTTTGTACTTCTACTTTGTCCCCCCTGCTTTTGCCAATCAGGGCTTTTCCTATAGGACTAACCGAGCTGATTTTGCCATTTACGGGGTCTGAACCTTCTGGCGAAACCAGCATATACTCATATTCTTTGTTATTTGAGAGGTCTTTTACCATTACGGTTGCTCCAAACAGAATGCGCGAGGCCGCTGCTGTATCGTGCTGGATAATAACCGACCTTGCGACCCTATCTTCCAAAAATTGAATTCTCGATTCTATTTTGCCCTGTTGGTCCTTGGCAGAGTGATATTCGAAATTTTCGCTCAAATCGCCTTGTGCTCTAGCTTCGGCTATATCTTGCAAAATACGTGGTCTATCAACCTTTTTCAGGTTGTCAAGCTCTTGCACCAGCAGCTCATACGTTTCTTTAGTGACGGGGATAGTGTCCATTGAAAAGAATATAGAAAAAATATCCGCTACATTCTCAGCCATTTCATAGGGTCTTGAGTTTGGGTTCCTTTATATACTTGGAAAAATAATTTGTAGCCATTTGTAGATTCTGCATTGCCCACCGAGCCTATCTCCTGGCAGTTTTTTACCGCATCGCCTTCTTTTACTTTTATAGTTGCTAAATGCCCGTAAACGCTATAGTAAGTACCTTTGTGGTCTAAAATCACAGAAGGTCCGTGTCCGGGCAAATCCGTGATCATTACAACCGTGCCAGCAGCGGCTGCTTTTACTCCGTCTCCTTTTTGCCCTCTGATTTCCGTGCCCAAGTGCATGATTTTTATGTTTAGAACTTTGTTCACATGATAACCATAATCGCTTATTATCTGCCCGCTCAGGGGTGTGCATTTAGGGCCAACAGCAACGGGGACTTCCGCTAGTTTCTTTTGTGTTTCCGTTGCCTTTTTTTTTGCCGCTGCAATTTCTGCCTGCCGTTTTTTTTCTAGAGCAGCTATGAGCGCTGCAAGGGTTTGCTGATTCTTTTTGTATTCATCAATGGCTTTTTCCTGAGTTGTTTTATCTCGCTGTACCTTTGTAAGCACGTCGTTTTGGAATGCCAGCTGGTTTTGCAATCTGAGTTCTTCTTTCGCCTTGTTTTCGTGAAGCTCGGCCATTTCTTTTTGCCTCGCTCCAAGCTGCTGTTTTTTTTCCTTTTGCTTGTTTATTGATGCAATATAATTTTCAACTATGGTTTTATCGTTTTCCAAAAGTCTTTGAACCCAATAGATTTTGCGTTCCGGATTTTCGTTTTCTTTCAAAAGGTTGAACAGAAGTTCCCATTCTTCTCTTTTGCCGTGTATATATAAATTTTTGATTCTTGATGCTATGGCTTCTTTTTGTTTGTCTATGTTTTTTTGCAAAGCATCTATTTCTTTTTCAATGCCAATTATAGTAATCTTAAGCGAAGATTCTTTTCTTTGCAAATCGTTGATATGTTCTCTTGTCCGCGTTAAGCCATTGTCAATTTGCGCAATGCTTTTCAGCACTCCGGTCTCTTTGGATTCCAATTCTTTTACTTTTTTTTCCGCAGCCTGCATATCTTTCTGAATTTTTTTCAGAGCATCGGTTTGGCTTTTAAGCTGCTTATCAACGGAAGTTGTTGCAAATGTCTGAACTGTGATTATCAAGATTAACAGGATTCTCACTTATGTACCTCTTGTTAGGAATTTTCTTACAGTGAAAAAACAGACTGCGGCTTCTGATGTTGCAACGAAGAGCAGAACAAAGATGCTTGCCAGGTAGCTTTGCTGCATGAATTCTGCGATGAGCGGGAATTCGACGAGAATTGGCTTTTTGATAAATTCAAAAAGAATGGCGGCTAGACCTGCACCTATAAGCCCTTGAAGCAAGCCTTCCAGCACAAATGGAAATTGTATAAAGAAAGGAGTTCCGCCGGAATACTTTATGTTGTTAACAAGTTCTCTTCTTGATATGAGCGTTAGCCTCATGGCATTCCACATTATCATCCATAATATAATCAGCATAAATGCAGAGACCGCTATTGGAATTGCAAAGAAATGCCATTTGAACTCTTCCCATCGCTTGATCCATTCGGTGGGGGATTTTACAACGGAAATCTCGGGCATGGCGAGCAGGCGTTCAGATGTTCTTTGAATGCTTGCGAGGTTTTGCGAGTTGGCTCTTATCTGTATGCGAAGCGATGCCGGCAAAGGATTTCCTTCAACGAGATAGAGCATATCTTCCGGGAAGCTCTGCTTAAAATCTTCCATGGCTTCTTCGTCTGATACGTAAATCAGCGAGCTTACGCTTTCGAATGAAGACACTACCGCAGAAATGGAATCCGCTTGCTCTGAAGTTGGAGTGTTCAGGAAAAACGCTTCTATTCTATACAGCGAAGCGGAGCGCATTGAGAGCGAGACTGCGGAGCTAAGAGCGTTCATGCTTGTGATTAGCAGGAACGAGCATAAAAAAGTTGTGGCAAGCGATGGAATTATTACAAGGTGATGCCTGAAAAGCCCTCTGAAAGCCTCTGCTATTAGATATGGTAACCGCTGGAACATTCTCAACTCTCAACTCTCAACTTTCTAAAAGTTCCGCTTCCCAATAATATATCTATGGGCAATTTTTTGAATTCGTACTCATAGGGAGGTTGCTTCCATGCGAAGTCGCTTTGGTGACGTGAGCGCAGATATTTCAGGATTTGGATTGAGGTTTCAAAGGGCAAAAATTCTTCTCGCTCCAAAACATGGATTTGCGCTCCGTGGCAGATTTGCCCGGCGTATTTGTGGAACGTGGGTTGAAAATGGCTTTCTCTGAAATAGACTCCGGGGAGTTTTAGAGCGTTGAGATGATCGCACATTTGGGTAGCTTCTATCCATGGCGCTCCGAATAGCTCAAAAGGTTTTGTTGTGCCGCGCGCTTCGCTTACATTGGTAGCTTCCAGCAAGCATTGCCCAGGATACACGATTGCTGTTTCTAAAGTTGGCATGTTAGGGGAGGGCATAACCCAGGGCAGGCCGGTTTGGTCAAACCACATATCTTTTTTATAGCCTTGCATTTCCAGAACATGGACTTCCGTATTTTCCTTGAACAGCATTGCGAGTTCGCCGATGGTCATTCCGTGCCGCACTTGTATGGGATAGAGGCCCACAAAGCTTTTGTATTCCGGGTCCAACACAGGGCCTTCTGTTATGTGGCAGCCTATGGGGTTTGGGCGGTCTATTACTATAACGGGAATTCCGCATTTTTGTGCAGCTTTCATGCAGAGGTAGAGAGTCCAGATAAAAGTGTAATATCTTGCGCCCACGTCTTGCAGGTCAACCAGAAGCATATCCAAGTCTTTTAGCATTTCGGGCGAAGGTTCCCTGTGTTCGCCGTACAAGCTGTAAACGGGAACGCCGAGGCGTGGGTCTGTATAGCCTTCCCATTCTATCATGTTGTCTTGGGTGTGGCCCAGAATTCCGTGCTGGGGGCCAAAAAGAGCGGCGAGCTTGAAGAGCGAGCCGTTGTGTTTTTCGAGCGTTGCCAGCGTGTGGCGCAAGTCTCTGGTTATTGAAGCCGGGTGCAAAACGGCTCCGAGCCGCTTTCCTCTAAGTTTTTGCGGAAAGTGCTTTTCCAAATTTTCAAGGGCTATAGTTACCATATAATATATGGTAATATAGCAAATCAGGTTCCCTTTGACAGATAATAATACAGGCTTCCACGGCTTATTCCAAGTTTTTTTGCGGCGCGGCTTTTGTTGCCTCTGCAATTCTCTATTTTTTCTTCAATATCCTCGCTGTCCACTTTGTAGCGTGGGGGTGGGGGTTCTTTTAGCTGTTCGCATTCTGATTTTATCAAGGATTCCAATTTGTAGCCGTGATCTTTGAAAAGAGCATAGCGCTCCAGGATGTTTTTAAGCTGCCTTATGTTGCCGGGCCATGAATAATTTTGCAAAACGCTGAAATTATGCTCGGTTAATGGCTCCTGCTCCTGCCAAATAGACTTGGCTATGCTCCGCAAATCGCTTCTCTCCCTTAAAGGCGGTATTTTTATGGGCAAAACAGCCAGCCTAAAGTATAAATCTTGCCTAAAAAGCCCTTTTTCAACCAAAAACGGCAAATTTCTGTGAGTTGCGCAAATAAGCCTGAAATCAACCTGAATCTCCCTTTGGCTGCCAACCGGCATAACCGTTCTCTCTTGCAGCGTGCGCAAAAGGCTTTTTTGGATTTCCGGGGAAAGCTCCGCTACCTCGTCCAAAAAGAGGGTTCCGCCGCTGGCGGCTCGTACAAAGCCTTGCTGCTCCCTGTTTGCACCGGTAAAAGCACCCCTAACGTGGCCGCAAAAGAGCGATTCCGCTATTCCCGCCGAAATAGCACCGCAGTTTACCGCTACAAAAGACCCGCAGTTTCGCTTGCCAAGAGCGTGAAGCTTTCTGGCTGCAACTTCTTTCCCTGTCCCGGATTCGCCTGTTATTAATACAGGCAAATCGGAATTCGCTGCTATTTGCAGCATTTTTTTAAAGTCCATGTTTCTTTCCATATTCCTTAGACGCAAAATAAAGCGAAAATCCGATAAAAAAAATGAAAAACCTGCATTTTGCAAACATATGTTTACATTTTTTGCGATTTTTTCAAATTGGCACGATTTTTGCAATAATAAATTTGAAGAATATTGTTAGGAGTCCAAAATGTTAAGATCTCTAAATTCCGGTGTAACCGGCTTGATGAATCACCAGACACGAATGGATGTTATAGGTAATAACATCTCTAACGTGAATACGACTGGTTATAAAGGTCGCAGAGTGACCTTTGAAGAGAGTTTCAACCAGCTCATTAAAGGCGCAAGCCGAACTGCGAGCAAAGCGGGTGGAACAAACCCGATGCAGGTAGGTTTGGGCGTGAGCGTTGGCTCTATAGATGTGATGACTGGCCAAGGCGGTCTCAGCAACACCGGGCGCATTTTTGACCTTGCAATTGAAGGTAGCGCATACTTTGGCGTTAGCGACGGCGCAGGAACCTTCTATACAAGAAACGGCGCATTCCAGCTAGATTCCCAGGGGTACATCATGTTGCCTACAAACGGCATGGTGCTTCAGGGCAGAATGGCAAATACCTTCGGAGATTTTCCTCCGGGAACAGCCATAGGCAATTTGCAGATTCCAATGAACCAGCAAGCTCCGGCAAGGGAGACCACTGAAATAAGCATTGGCAGAAATCTAAACGCAGATGCAGACTCAAAAGGCTCCATTTCATATACCCAGCCATTATTGCATCCGGCAGATGGGACGAGAGCAGCTGGTGCTAATAGTGCTAATGATCCTGGTAAGGTACCAACCCCTCTTTCAGCTTTATTCAATAGCAGCGGCAAAAATTTGGGCATAAAAGAAAATGATATTCTGACAATTTCATGGTATGATCAAGCCACAATAGTATCTGGCGTTACCATGCCTGCTAATAAAGTTGCCGTATCGGTTGGCAGGGAAGCTGGTCAAGTTTGGGATATAGAACAATTTGTGCAAGAAATTGAAAATGCGTTAAATGGCGGGCCGACTCCAACAACTCATACGGTTAGTTTAGAAGCTGATGGCTCGCTGAAAGTAACTCTTAGCAGTCCTGCAGGTGATATATTCTATCTGCAAATAAACAGCAGCAATCCTGAGAGCGACTCTTACGTAAATAACGCTTTTAATTTCGGTGCTTATATGGGTGATGGTATAGGAAATTACCCTCCAACGCCAGGCGGAGAAGCTAGTACTGGTGTTCTTTTGCGCCCTGCGGAGCAGTTTGATTATATGGACGCATTAAGAGATGCTTCCGGAAGAGAGATATATCCTGGTCTTGAGGGTGGCGATCCCATAGATCTCTTTGGCTCGGTTGGAAAAACATCCATTGAAAAGCAAAAATCCGATCCCCTGATTTTTATTCCAAGGTTTAATCCTGATGGAACTCCTTATCCGATACCATCTGGTTCAAACCCAACCCTTTTGGATGATCTTATGGCTAAAATGAGAAACGATCTTAAATTGCCGGCGGAATATGTTGATAGAGACGGACGGCATCTTCCAAGCGTACATATGGATACTTCCGATACGGATGACGGAATACCGGCCGGTGCAATTGTGATTCGCGGAGCAAAAGGAGTAGATTTTTCCGTGAATAACTTGACCATCCAAGCTAAGAATTCGGATTCGGACCAGGTTACTCCAGCGTCTTTCAATTCTGCAATGCGTATAACGGAGCAGAGAAAAGGACAAGATTTAGCTAGCATAGATGTTGTGATTCCGGTTTATGATGAATCCGGCGCAGAACACACTTTAACCATGACCTTTGTGCACACAGGCAAAGCGGGTGAATGGGAGTGGAGAGCGAGCTTTGCCGGCAAACAGGAAATTATTCCGGGCACAGGCACAGGCAAAATAAGTTTTGGCCAGGACGGCACGGTTAGCTCCTTCCTTTTTGATGGCGGTGGCTCTCAGCTTATGGTTGACCCGCGCAACGGCTCCAACATAATGCACATAAACCTGAACATAGGCGGTCCGGGCGATCATAGAGGTATAACGCAATTTGCAAGTGCATCAACCATTAACTGCACAGGCCAGGACGGCTATCCAACAGGTAACTTGGTTGAAGTGTCCATAGACGAATTCGGTCTTATAGAAGGCTCGTTCTCAAACGGCACGGCACGCTCAATCGCTCAGATTCTGCTTGTTGACTTTGCAAACCCAGGCGGTCTTTTGGATTTAACCGATAGCGTTTACACGACATCGGCAAACTCAGGCGATCCGGTTTGGGGCATGCCGAATAGTCAGAGCTCATCCAAGCTGAAACCAGGCGCACTGGAAATGGCCAACGTGGATTTAGCAGGTGAATTTACCAATATGATAACCACGCAGAGAGGTTATCAGGCAAACAGCCGCATAGTTACTGTTAGCGACTCAATGCTTGAGGAATTGGTTAACTTGAAACGCTAATTTTGATGATGTTTAAAGTCCTCGCTTCCTGATCGCTGATACCTAACAGTCCGGCGTAAAGGGTGAAAGGACTAACAGTCGCGCCTTGCTCATTGCATTTAACCGTGATGTGCAGGGCGTTTTGCGTTTCTTCGATTGAAAGAATATGTTCGTTAAGGTTTACGTTTTGCCCTCTGTGGTTTTGCACAGTGGGCAATTCTTTTTTTTGCGGCAAACTATACTGCCCCAGCAAGCAGTAATTCATGGATTTAGGAGGATGCGCTGAAAGTTTTTCCGCAAGCGGTTCTATGGATACGATTTCCAAGCCTTTTGGAAAGCAGGCATTGAGTAGAGACAGATAATTATCTGTCTTTACAGAATGCCTGTTCAAATCCAATTTTTCCAGCAGTTCAACAGATATAATTTCACATAAGGATTCCAATCCAAGCGGCAATGCGCCAGTGTTTACTATGCGAGGCTTTGGGCTAAAGCCTTCGCTGTATTTGATGGGAATGCCGTTTTTTATGAAAGTTCGCTCGAAGAAGGAGAGGGTGTTCTGGTGGGGGAGGAAGCGGCTGTTTTCGGTTTTTTTGAAGATTATTCGGTAGGAATGAACAGCGCTTTGCTCTTGCGTAGCGCTTTGCTGGGGCAACCACGTGGGGTTGCCCGTACTGCGTTGTGGATGTTTGCCCAATGTTGTATCGGCCCCGTTGCCCGGTATGCCGCACGCTTGGCACTTGCCGTTTTTGCAATTCTGGACCCATTTCAAATCGTGGGCATTTTGCCATTCTCTTTGCAGAAATTTTTTGCTTACTCCTGCGTCTATGAAATCCCAGGGTAAGATTTCTTCTTCTTCGTAGCCCTTGAATACCCAGGAATCATCGTAGTTTAAGTCTTTGCGTATATTTTCCCATTCTGCGGGGTTTAAGCTTTTGCTATCGCTTTCAAATATCAATCCTCTTTTGCAAGCTTCGTAAATCAGCGGCGCCAGATTGCGGTTGCCTCTGCTGTATATGGCTTCTAAATGCGCAGTTTCCCATGAGTTCCAGCTTAGGCGCACATTTTTGTATTTGAATAAATTGTCTTTTAAAATTTTTATTCGGGATAGGGTAGTCTCTTTGCTTGCAAATGGAGCCCATTGCAGCGGGGTCCAGGCTTTGGGGATAAAAATTCCTATGCTCAGGTTTATTTGACCTTTTTTGTTGAAGCTCAAGAGTTTTTCCGTTAGCTTTACCAATGCCATGATGTCTTCGTCTGTTTCGGTTGGGAAGCCTATCATTAAGTAAAGCTTTATTTTGTTGAATCCGTTTTGGAATGCGCTTTCTACTGCTTGCTCAATATCAGAATCGGTTATGGTTTTGTTTATGAATTTGCGCAAACGCTCCGAGCCGGTTTCCGGAGCGAATGTTGCGCTGCGGCCGCCTTTTAAAGCATAGACTTTTGTTGCCAAGCTTGAACTGAAACTGCTCACCCTTAGCGATGGCAAAGATACATCTATGTTTTTGAAAAAAGGGTCCGCTAAAAATGAATCCAATAAGCTCTCAACGGGGGAGTAGTCTGCTGTGGAGAGCGATAAAAGGCCAAGCTGGCGGTCTCCTGTGGCATTTAAGCCTTCTTTTGCCGTGTCCAGAACATCGTCTGCATCAAGTTCCCTGGTTGGTCTGTACCAGTAACCCGCTTGGCAAAATCTGCAACCCTGTGTGCAGCCTCGCATAACTTCCACGCAAAAGCGGTCGTGGACTAGCGGCGTGTTCGCTATTAAATTTTTTGTGGGCAAATATTCTTTTTTCAGTTTTTTCAAGTAGGTTCTTTTCACGCTTTTTTGAATTGCCGGGACATAAAATCCTTCCAGTTTTGATATTTCTTCCAGAATTTCCGCTTTGCTTTTAGTTTTTTTCGCTTCTCCTATTAAACGCAGAACTTTTGGGGTGGCTATTTCGCCGTCTCCTATGCACATGCAGTCAAAGAAGTCCGCTATGGGCTCGGGGTTTGCCATGGATGGACCGCCGGCTATGATTATGGGTTCATTTTCTTTTCTGTCTGCGGCAAAAGCTGCGATTCCGGCAAGCTCCAAAACATAAGGTATATTTGTGAAATTTAGCTCTGTTTGCACTGTTATGCCCACTGCGTCAAAGCTTTTTACCTCGCTGTAAGATGCGTGCGTGTATAGTGGGATATTATTTTTTTTCATTAACTCTGCCATGTCTTTCCAGGGCGCAAAAGCCACTTCGCATAGCAGGTCGCTCTCCTTGTTTATGGCGTTGTACAATACGCGCATTCCGTTGTGAGACATGCCTATTTCGTAGAGATCCGGGAAAATCAGGGCAATTTTGGCCAAAACATCGGTTTTGATTACGCTGTTGGCTTCGCCGCCCATGTAACGGGCAGGGTTTTCCACAAAGGGCAGGATTTTAACCAATTGAGAATTCCTTCAGAAGATACATATTTGCGCCGTCCAGCTCTATGTAGCCTTCTTTTATGAAAGAAGATAGTTCCCTGTTCACGGTTTCTCTCGTGGTGCCGCTCATTTCCGCTATTTGCAATTGGGTTGGGCGGTTTTTAAGCATTATAGCAGTCTGTTTGTTGTGTTGCACTCTAACGCCTCTTTCTTCGATAAACTGCATAAGGCAAGATTTTATGCGGCTTTTGATGGTGTTCATGGAGAGGCAGGCGATTTGCATATAGGCTTTGTTCAATTTTTGCGTTGTGAGTCTTAAAAAGGCAAGCGATAACCGTGCGTTGCTCATTATTTCGTTCACAAAGTCTTTTCCTTTGAAAGTGATGATAGAGCACTCTCCCTCGGCTCTAACTGAGACGGAACTTCTGCCGGTTTCGTTTAAAAGTTGTATTTCTCCAAAAAAATCCCCGACTCCAAGCAGGCTTAGCATGCTGTTTCTGGAATTTTTGGCATCGTAGAATACTTTTGCCAGCCCTTTTGCGACAAAAAATATGTATCTACGGGCATCTCCGGCGAGCGTTATGGTTTCATCGTTCTGAAAACTCAAAACCATGCCGATTTTCTCAAATCTACCTATGGTAGCTTCATCCAATTCGCTAAAAAAATCCACTCTGCGGAGCATTTCCGCTATATTTGGAGTTTCTTGCTCAATTATAGGCTTTTTTTTAGACACTTTTGGAATATAGAAAATGCTGATATAGTCGCTTAGTTGAGAATTGAGAGTTGAGAGTGGAGAGTGATTTTAACATATAACGGCTAAAATAACTTAAAAACGCACTTTTTGATTTCTTTAACTCTCAACTCTCCACTCTCAACTCTCCACTAAACCATGAAATCTGAGTTTATCATTGTTTACTATAGTAATTTTTGGCACGAATTTTGCATTCTTTTTAATATGTCTCTATTTGAAGGTCTAAATGTTGCTACGCGCGGTTTGGCCGCTGCGCAGATGGGTATAAACACTTCCGGTCAGAATATGGTGAATGCCAATGTTGAGGGTTATTCTCGCAAACGCATTGAACAAAGTTCGGATTGGCGGCGCGATGGCGCTTATGGGCAAATGGGCTTTGGCGTTGAGGTTTATGCGGTAAACCGAATTCGCGACCAGTTTGTGGATCGTCTGGTGATTGAAGAAAGCACTCGTTATGGCTATTATTCCATGAAAGATGCCGCTTTTCACAGAATTGAGTCTATTTTTAACGAACCAAGCTCAAGCGCTTTAAATCAATTGATGAATAATTTTTGGAATGGCTGGTCTGACCTTGCAAATGATCCGAATAAGGCTGGAGCAAGAGAAACTCTGCGTTCAACCGCTGAATCCATGGTAGGGCAATTTCAATATCTCACAACTCAGCTCCGCTCTTATAAAAATACGATAAACGATGAAATTGCGGCTCGAGTTCATAAAATAAACGAGCTTACCGCAAGCATTGACCGCTGCAACAGGGTAGTAAGCGGTACGGAAGGCGCTCTTTCGCACAATGCCAACGATACTCGCGATCAGCGCGATCGTTTGGTTGAAGATCTTGCGAAATTGATAAATATTGATTATTATGAAGACGATTTGGGTTCTGTTATAATAAGCACAGGCGGGAATATGCTTGTTAGCGCAGCAAAGAACCACGAACTTTTGATGCGTCAAGATGCATATAAGGCTAACGATGGCCATCAGTATTCGAGAGTGGAAATAAGTTATGAATTGACGGGAAAAGAGTTTAAGCCATCTATGGGAGAGCTTAAGGCTTTGCTGGATATTCGCGATGTTGAGATTCCAAAATACGAAGAATACATCAACTCAATAGCTCAAACCATGATAACCGAAGTGAATAAAATTCACCAGAATTCCTATGCGCTTACGGGCATGACATTTATAGATTTTTTTGACCCTGATCCGGCTAAATTTAATGCTGCGGGCATATCTCTTTCTACGGCTGTGAAAACAGATATAAACAACATTGCAGCCGCTGTTGGCGGGCAAAAGCAGAGCTCGCAAGCGCTGTCTTTTACTGTTGACCCGTTATCTGTTACTCCGCCGGATGCACCTACTCAATTGCTGGATTTGACAACTTATGGCAATGATTCTTATAGATACATCTACAAGAATTCTTTGGAAATAAGCTATACGGATCCTGTTTCCGGCGAACCCAAGACTTTGCACGAAGGAAAAGATTACGATATTGACTGGCATACTGCACGGATTACATTTAAGTACAGCGCTGTGGATAATGCATTTGGAGATCCAGCGGGTTTGCAGGTTACAATAAGATTTGACTATCACGAATCCGGTTTTAGCGGCCCGTCTGACGGCGATGCTGCGCTTGCAATTTCGCGATTGCGCGACCAATCTCTTATGCAAAGCGATGTGCTTGGAAAGAATACTCAAACCGTAAATCAGTATTATGCCGGAATTTTAGGACGTTTGGGCGTTGAGCGCAACGATGCCGCTAAGGGTTTGGACACTCGCACTTATGCTTTGGAACAGCTTAAAATTCGCCAGAATGAGATTATGGGCGTTAGCTTGGACGAAGAAATGGCGATTATGATGAAATATGAGTACACTTACCAGGCAAGCGCGCGCTATTTAACAACAATCAATTCCATGTTGGACACTTTGCTTAATATGTAAATTCCCTAAGTGCGTTTTTTATTGCTTTTAGCTGCGTGTGCATTTGCCCAGGGCATAAACCCTGATTCTTTGCCCGTATGGAAGGGTTATGAAACCGCTGAAGAACAAAAAGACACTGCGGAAGCAAAGGAACATAATTTAAAAACGACCGGTAGCAAAAGTTTTCAAACCAGCATAGGAACCGGCGGGGCAGATGTTCAGCAGGAGCTTAGGCTCTCCATACAGGGCGAAGCTGCAGATGGAGTTTACATTGATGCTTATCTTGCAGATTTAGGACGACCAGCCGGCTCAGAAATTACAACAACATTGAGGGAAACGGATGCCGCATACATAAGCGTGGAAACTAAAAAGACAAAATTGGAATTGGGAGATTTGAACTATGAAATGGATAAAAACACGCTCTTTGAATTTCGCCGCCAAACTGTTGGCGCAAGCGGCAAGCTGAAAGGGGAGAAGGCAGAAGCAAAGGCTATTTACGGCACGGATAAAACTGAGAGGCAAAGCATAACGTTTTACGGACGGCCTAGCCAGCAAAAAGGCTACCTGCTTTTTTCGGATAGCGCATTTGGGCTGATTGCTCCGCATACGGAAAGGGTTTATATGAACGGAAGATTGCTAGCTTCGGGCAAGGATTACGAGATAAATTATGCGGGCGGCGTTTTGGACTTTTTGGGAAAAACCATACCAGGCCCTGAAGATGAAATTAGAGTGGAATACGATTCTTATTCTTCCATGAATTCAAGCGAGCTGAGAGGCGTGGAAGCTGCATACCATTCAAAGCATATATCGCTGGACATAGCGGGCTTTAACTTGAGAGATTCGCTCAAAAGCGATAAGATGCTCGGAGCGAGGCTGCGATTTTCGCATGGCGATTTGGAAATGGCTATGAACGAAAAAGATGACAAAGCGTATCGCTGGCTTTTGGGAAGCGATAAGGTATTTTTGAAGGGCGGATATGCGGATAGCGGTTTTGCAAAGCGAGAGTATGAGGGAAGCGAGAATGCATGGGATTCATATATTTTGCGCGACAAATGGCGCATGGATAGCGTTCCCAGCGGAGATTTGCGCTATGATGAATTCAGCGCAACTGCGAGATTGCCCCACAGGTTTGAGCCTGGTTTCTTTATTGGGCACAGAAATTTTGAAGCGGTTAGAACGGAAGGATTTTTGAAAAGAGACAAGAGCAAGATAACATTTGCGAACGTAAACTCTTCTTATTGGCAGAGCGAGGTTGAGAGCAGATTTTTGCAGAGCTATGGAAATTTTCGCATTGACAACGAAGAAAATGTGCGCAGCGTTTTTGGAGTGGAAGGTGAAAATATAAGCTCTGAGATTATGCGAGAGCAAACCGATACGAGCGGATTTTCAAACTGGAAAACCTTTATCTCTTTTAAAGAAAGAGACTGGCATTCAAACACGCTTTTTCAGATAAGAAAAGATGATAATATGTCTTGGCTTTTTGAGCAGAGCGCTGG
>Ga0209755_10001574_pt1 | contig 34745 bp, 25 predicted proteins | sample TergutCo191P1_FD_187301 | JGI IMG/M metagenome (GOLD analysis project Ga0209755, IMG submission 187301) | Cornitermes sp. P1 segment gut microbial communities from Petit-Saut dam, French Guiana - Co191P1 (SPAdes) (version 2) | ecosystem: Host-associated > Arthropoda: Insects > Digestive system... | reverse complement strand
GCTGTGGTCTACCGCAACCCCATGAAAATCATCGCTGCGCGAAAACCACCCCGCCGTTGCGACGGCACCCCTCCACAGAGGGGAATGGGGGCTTGTTTCTTCAACAATCATTAAGCATGCGCCGCGAAGCGACTGCTCCCCGCAGGGGTGCAAAAAAAGAACAAGAAAAGGAGAATCCATGAAAAAATCCACGAAAACCATTACGTTTACGGCGTTGCTCATCGCCTTGGGGATCATTTTGCCGCATCTGGCACATTCATTGGGCGGACAAGCTGCGGGCGCGATGTGGCTGCCGATGCACTTGGTTGCGATTTTGGCGGGTATGCTGGTTGGGCCATTGGTCGGGCTTGGCGTGGGGACGGCGACTCCCCTGCTGCGGTTCTTGATTTTTGGCATGCCGCCGATGCCGCTGGTGTGGTTTATGGTGCTTGAAGTGGGTGCGTATGGCTTGTTCGCAGGGCTTGCTCGCAAGCAGATGAAGATGCCCGTGTGGGCGTCGCTGTTGGTGTCGCAGGTGCTGGGGCGCGGCGTGCGCATGTTGAGCTTGTTCATCGCCGCACGGTTGCTGGGCATGACTAACGTGGTTGCCGCAACAGCTGTGATCACCACAGAGCTCATCACCGGGCTGCCGGGCATTGTGTTGCAGTGGTTTGTCGTGCCCAATGCCGCGCGGTTGCTGCACAAGCATGTGCGATGAATCGTGTGTAGGGGCGGCAATCTGCCGCCCGTGCACTTTCACACTCGCTATCAAAATTCCGGGCGGCAGATTGCCGCCCCTACACGAGCAAAGAGGATAACCATGAACGAACGATACGCAAGACAATTGCTTTTGGACGAAATTGGCGAGGGCGGGCAAGCTCGGTTAAGTGCTGGTCGCGTGCTGCTGATTGGTGCGGGCGGCTTGGGCAGCCCTGCAGCGCTGTATCTCGCTGCCGCGGGCATGGGCACGATTGCCCTGGCGGACAGCGACGTGGTGGAACTGAGCAATCTCAACCGGCAAATTGCGCACAGCACCAGCCGCATCAATGTGCCCAAGGTAGACTCCGCCGCCGGTGTGCTGCGTGACCTGAACCCCGAAGTGCAGGTCATCACCCACCACATGCGCGTGACGGAGGACAACATCGCGGCGCTGATTGCGGATTACGATTTCGTGCTGGACTGCAGCGACAACTTCGCCACGAAATTCATGATCAACGATGCCTGCACGGCGGCGCAAAAGCCGTTTTGTCATGCAGGTGTGATGGGCTTTTCGTCACAGCTGATGACCTGGCTGCCGGGCTGCACGTGCTTTCGATGCATCTTTCGCCAGCCGCCGCCCGGTCCGCAAAACAAGGCCGTGTTGGGGGTAGCCGCGGGGCTCGCCGGCACGCTGCAGGCGATGGAAGCCATCAAGTTCGTCACCGGCGCGGGCGAATTGCTCACCAACACCCTGCTCACCATCGATGCCCTGCAGGGCGAGTTCCACCGCGTGGCACTGCCGCGCAATGTGGAGTGCGAGGCGTGTGCGTAAGCGCCTCTGCGGGCATGAAGTGCGCTCGCCGCGCGGGCGTTATTTTTCTTGAAAGAAAAGTAACCAAAAGAACTTTAAGATTTGATTTAGACGATGATAGACCACAGCGAAGCGACAGAGCCCCGCTGCAGGTGGTTTCTTACAAAGAACAGAGAGGAAATTCTGCGATGAAGATGCTGCTCATTTTGTCTGTGGTACTGATTCTGCTGTTTTCCGCTTGTGGCAGCGGCGCACAAATTAATCACGTGCCGCAAACCGAAACAACGACTATCACGGTGGAAGACACCATTCAATTGCCCGAGCTAGACCCGACCGAGATTTTAGGCGAAATTGTGCTTTGCGACACCATCACGGTGTTTGAACGCGAACTCTGCTTGTGCCATTTTAGGCGAGAAGTTTGGCTGCGGGACGCGCCCACCGGCGCAGAAACGCTACTGATTGCCGCTGAAGAAATCAATAGAGAACCCCATTCATATCTGCGCTATCCCGCGTTGGCATATCGCATCAATAATCGTTTTTTCGCTTATCTGCGTTTCGTTCCCGAAAGCTGCTATGCCACGAACATCCGCCTTTTTGATGTGCAGCATCGGCGCAGTATCGAGCTTCAGCCGCCAGGCAGCGAGCATTATGTTTGGCTGACACGCATTGAAAATCAGCGAGTTTATTTGGCAAGCGGCAATTGGACAGATGGATTCATTTTGCATGCCTTGGATTTCGCCAGACTGGAGGGTGGTCACTCCCCTGTTGTGCTGCAACCCATTGGCACGATTTCAGGCGAAGAAATTCAAGCCTATCGACAAGCTTTGGCTGATTTTCGTGTGCATCAATAAACCTCAAACCAAAGGAGTTTTTTCTCATGCAAATCGGCGCACAACTTTACACCCTGCGTGAGCAAATGAACGCAGACCCCGCCGCAACGCTCGCCCGCGTGGCCGAGATTGGCTACCGACACGTGCAGGTGTCGGGCTTTAGCTATGACGCAGGCGAGCTCAAGGCGCTGTGCGACGGGCTTGGGCTGAGCATCCAGCTCACACACACGCCGCCGGAACGCATCTTGGGCGACACTGCGGCGGTGATCGCCGAGCACAAGACGATGAACTGCCCCTATGTTGGGATTGGCGGCATGCCGCCTGCATACCGAGACGGCGAGGGTGCGCGGCGGTTTATCGCGGACTTCACACCTGCGATGCGCGCGTTTGCGGATGCTGGGCTGAAGTTTCAGTATCACAACCACTCGTTTGAGTTCGAGCGCTTTGGCGGCGAAACCATCTTCGATATTCTGCTGCGTGAAAGTGACCCGGCGCTGCTGGGCTTCACGCTTGACACCTACTGGGTGCAGCATGGCGGGCTGGACGTGCCTGCGCTGATTCGCCGCATGGCAGGACGCATTGATGTGTGCCATGTGAAAGACATGGCGATTGTCAACGGCGGCATGCAGGTGTATGCGCCGGTGGGTCATGGCAACATGAACTGGCCTGCGATTCTTGCGGCGTTTGCGGAAATTGGCACGCAGTTTGCCTTCGTTGAGCAAGATGAATGCTATGACGAAGATCCGCTTGATGAATTAGCGAAGAGTTTTTCGTCGCTTCGCTGTGCCCTATCCCAATACCATAAATAATCCACCGCGAAGCGGCTAAAGTTTTTTGTGCTACTTTTTTTCAAAAAAGTAGCAAGAAAGGACGCACATCATGACTGAACCACGACACAACACGATTCACATGATTGCCAGTGCACACCTTGACCCCATTTGGCTGTGGCGCTGGCAGGAAGGCTGCAACGAAGTGCTGCAGACCTTTCGCTCAGCCCTAGACCGCCTGCGTGAAACGCCGGGGCATGTGTTCACGTGCTCGTCGGCGGCGTATTATCAATGGGTGGAGGAGCTGGACCCGGCGATGTTTGCCGAGATTGTGCAGGCGGTGAAAGACGGCCGCTGGCAAGTCGTTAACGGCTGGTGGGTGCAGCCGGACTGCAACCTGCCCAGCGGCGAAAGCTATGCTCGGCATGCGTTGTATAGCCAGCTGTATTACCACGAGAAGTTCGGCAAGATCTGCCGCACGGGCTACAATGTGGACAGCTTTGGGCACAACGGCATGATGCCCCAGTTGCTCAAGCAAGGCGGCATGCAGAACTATGTGATGATGCGCCCCGAACCCCACGAGAATGCCAACATCCCGCAAAACGCCTTTTGGTGGGAAAGCCCCGATGGCAGCAAAGTGCGCGTGTTTCGCATTCCCACCGGCTATGCCACGCACAACGAACGCGGCACCGAACCCGAGCGCATTGACAAAAAGCTTGATGACCTGCAACAGCGTGTGCAAAGCAGTGGTCACGGCATGATGTTCTTTTATGGCATTGGCAACCACGGCGGCGGTCCCACTCGCTGGGATTTGCAACAGCTGCAGGAGAAAATGCAGCAAGAAGGCTACCAAAATCTCAAGTTTAGCCATCCGGATGAGTTCTTCGCTGACCTGTGCCACAGCGGCGTTGATCTGCCCGTGTGGAAAGACGACCTGCAGCACCACGCCAGCGGTTGCTACAGCAGCATGAGCATGGTCAAGCAGCAAAACCGCCGCAGCGAGCAAGCGCTTTACTTCGCCGAGATGTTCAACACCGCGGCGGCAAAAGCCTTTGGCACAACAGCGCAGACCGAGCAGTTCAAAACCGCTTGGTTGGACGTTTGCTTCAACCAGTTCCATGACATCTTGTGTGGCTGCTCCATTATGGAGTCCTACGACGACACACGCGATAGTTATGGTCACGCCAACACCATTGCGGCGCGCGCGGCGAATCATGCGCTGCTGCAGTTCAGCCGCCGCATCAACACTTGGGTGGAGGGCTGCGACACGCCCACGAACGAAACCCGCCACCGCAGCATCCCCAACCACATGCCGCGCCCTGTGGTGGTGTTTAACGCCTTGTCGTTCGCGCGCAACATCCCGGTGACCACCACCGAAAAAGCCGCCTATGTGACCGACAGCCAAGGCAATGCTGTGCCCAGCCAAAACGTCTTAGCCTCACGCTTCACCAGCGAGCGTGACGAGGACGTGCTGTTCATCGCCCGCGTGCCGGCGATGGGATATGCGCTGTATTGGCTGTATCCGCAACGCAGCGAAGTTCCCCCTGCCACGCAGGTGAAGGCCGGCGAGTTCTTCATGGAAAACGAGCACCTGCGGGTGGAGTTTTGCGCGCAAAGTGGTGGCATTGCAACACTTGTGAACAAAGCCAGCGGCCGCACCGTCAGTCCGCACACCATGGCAATCCCCACCGTGATGGACGACAGCGTGGCGGACACCTGGGCGCACGGCATCTTCAAATTCCACGACGTGAAAGCGCAGATGCAGCTGCAGAGCATCAAGCTGCTTGAGTGCGGACCGGCGCGCGCTGCTGTGCAAGTGAAGCACAGCTTCGGCAACTCCAGCCTGCTGCAGACCTACACCCTCGCCGCTGACCAGCGCAAACTCACCGTGGCGGCAAAAGCGCTGTGGGTTGAGCCCTTCACCATGCTCAAGCTGCCGCTGCCGATGCACGGCACGGACGAAATCTCGACCTACGAGATCCCCAACGGCTTCATCAAGCGCCCTTGCAACGGCGAGGAAGAACCCGGTCTGGCTTGGGCAGACTTGACCCTCACCGACGAAAGCGGCGCGCGCCATGGCATCGCGGTGATGAGCGACAGCAAGTATAGCTACGATTGCCCCGGCACGGCGCTTAGGCTGACGGCACTGCGCAACGTCATCTTCGCCGACCATTGCGGCAAACGTCCCGCGCGTGAGTTTGACTTCACGGACGAGGGCTTGCAAAAGTGGGTCTGGGCGATTTATCCGCACGAGGGCGAAGCCGAAACCAGCGATGTGGTTCGCGAGGCCGCCTGCCTCAACAGCCAGCCCTTTGTGGTGCAGGAAAGCTACCACCAAGGTGACACCTGCGGTGGGCAGTTCGCGCGCATGTGTTGTGCTTGCCAAAACAAATCCCCCGCGTCGCAATGCAAATATTGTTCGACTGGGATGCCTGCGGAGTTCTCCGCGGTGCAGATTAACGAGCCCAATGTGCTCGCCACGGCCTACAAGTTGTGCGAGGACGGCAGCGGCGATGTGATTCTGCGCTGCTATGAAACGCAGGGCAAGGCCTTCACCCGCGCGGCAATCTTTGTGCCGCAGATGGACGCCGAGTTCTGGGCAGACTTCACCCGCCACGAGGTCAAGACCTTGCGCATCAACCAAGATGGACGTGTGCTGGTGGTGAATTTTCTGGAGGGAATCACGCTGTAAAATTTCAACCCCCGATGTTGTACCGGGGGTCGTTTGTTTTATTGCGTTAGTTTTATCAGCCGTTTGCTTAGCTCAATGCCGAAGATGGAAACACCCATGAAGCCAAGGCTCACCAGCACTTGCGTTGCGCTCAGCGGCACCACGCTGAACCAATCGTTGAGCAGCGGCACGTACATCACTGCCACCAAAATGCCCAGCGAAATCAGCATGGAAATGTTGAGGAACTTGTTGGCGAACAGTCCGCGACCCATGGGGGCGTCGGTTTTGCAGGGGTAGGCGAGCAGCAGCTCCGCAGCCACGAGGGTGAGGAAGCACATGCTCATCGCCACGATTTCGTTGTAGAAATGCAGCCCAAACAGGAACGCGCCCAAGCAAGCAATCGTTAAGAATATCGCGCGAAACGCCACAAGCCCCTGCATTTGGCGGTTGATGATGGCTTCGCCGGGGTTGCGGGGCTTTTGGTTCATCACACCGGCTTCGCGGCGCTCAAGGCCGAGCCCAAACGCGGGGAAGGCATCGGTGAGCAGGTTGAGGAACAGCAGCTGCGTGGCAGCCAAGGGAACAGGCAGCCCGAACAAAATCGCCAGCAGGATGATGAGAATCTCGGCGACGTTGCAGGCGAGCAGATAGCCTGTGACCTTGCGGATGTTGCCGTAAATCGTGCGACCTTGCTCCACGGCACCGACGATGCTAACGAAGTTGTCGTCGGTGAGGATCATGTCGGCGGCTTCTTTGCTCACGTCTGTGCCGGTGATGCCCATGGCGATGCCGATGTCGGCTTTTTTGAGGCTGGGGGCATCGTTCACGCCGTCGCCGGTCATGGCAACGATGTTGTTGTTGTCCTTCACTGCGGTGACGATGCGCACTTTGTGCTCGGGCGAAACGCGCGCGAACACGTTTACCTGTTCAACGGCTGTTTTCAGTTCATCGTCGCTCATGGCGTTGAGGTCGTTGCCGTCCAGAGCGTGTTCGTCGCAGGACTGGATGATGCCCAGCTGCTGCGCGATGGCACAGGCAGTAACCTTGTGGTCGCCGGTGACCATCTTCACGCTGATGCCTGCGTTGTGGCATTCGCGCACAGCTTCCTGCACGCCGTCGCGCGGCGGGTCAATCATGCCCATGAGACCGACGAACGTGAGATTCTCTTCGGGGCAGTCGGTTGAGTCACATTCTTTGTAGGCCACCGCGAGCACGCGTAGCGCTTGGCGGGCGAAATCTTCGTTTTGCGCAAGCGCGGCGGCACGGGCTTCGTCCGTCATGTTGCAGCGCGCAATGACATTGTCCGGCGCGCCCTTGGTGCACATGAGAATTTTGCCGCTGGCTTGCTGGTGATAGGTGGACATGAGTTTGCGCGTGGAATCAAAGGGAATTTCTTGCACGCGCGGGTATTTGCCATCAAGCTCGGCTTTGTGGATGCCCAGCTTTTCGGCATACACGACCATGGCGATTTCTGTGGGGTCACCGATGGTGGTGGTGGCATCGTTGCACAGGCAGGCGATTTCGGCGATGCGCTGTGCGTTGTTTTCGTCGCTAACTTGCACAACGGTCATTTTGTTTTGGGTGAGCGTGCCGGTTTTGTCCGAGCAAATGACGGTCGTGCTACCCAGTGTTTCCACCGCGCGCAATTTCTTGACGATGACGTTGGCTTTCACCATTTTCTGCACGCCAATGGCAAGGATGACCGTGGCAACGATTGCCACGCCTTCGGGCACGGCAGCCACGGCAAGCGCCACGGCGGTCATGAACATCTCCACCACGCCCATGCCGCGTAGCCAGCCCACGCCGAACACAATCGCGCAGGTGATGACGCACACGATGCCGAGCGTTTTGCCAAGCTTGTTGAGTTTCTCTTGCAGCGGGGTGGCGGCTTCGTCGGTTTCGCTGAGGATGGTGGCGATTTTGCCCATTTCAGTTTGCATGCCGGTGGAATGCACCACGCCCACTCCCCTGCCATACGTGACCACCGTGCCCATGCTGGCAAGGTTGATGCGGTCGCCCAGCGGTGCATCTTCGGGCAGCACGGCGGCGGCATCTTTCTCCACCGGCACGCTTTCGCCGGTCAGCGCCGCTTCGTCCACTTTGAGGTTCATGGTTTCAATCAGCCGCAAATCGGCGGGGATGTAGTCCCCTGCGTCGAGCACGATGATGTCGCCCGGCACAACTTGGTCGCTGTCGAGCTTCTCAACCACACCGTTGCGGCGCACTTTGGCTTTGGGGCTGGCCATGTTTTTCAGCTGCGCCAGAGCGTTGTCGGCGCGGCTTTCCTGTGAGATGCCGATGATCATGTTCACCAGCAAAATGGCAAGGATGATGATGGGGTCCTTGAGGTCTTCGCCGGTGATGGCGCGCCCCTCAAACAGCGGCACGAGCATGGAGATAATCGCCGCGCCGATGAGCATCAGCACGAGAAAATCCTTGAACTGTGCCAGCACGCGCAGGATCATGGGCTTCTTTTTGGCGGTGGCGAGCTTGTTTGGGCCATGCTTCGCCAGCCGCGCGGCGGCTTCGGCGGCAGTGAGCCCCTGTGCGGGGTTTGCGCCCAAGTCTTGCAGGGTTTGTTCGGTTGTTTTGTTGTACACCATTCTTTCGTTCCCTTTCGCGTTCAGATTTTTTGCTTGCGTGCGGGGCGATGCAGCGAAATGCTGCAAAAAACCCAGACACAGCTAAGCCATGTCTGAGTCTGGTTAATTAAGACAAACCAAGCCAAAAGGCCAGTGATTGTTGATTTGCCACGCGGCACGCCGCGCAAACTACTCCCTCATTACGTCTAGTATAGCACACTTTGGGGCGTTTGTAAAGGGGTTTTGCGAAAAAAATCACACAATTTCAAATTCGGCATGCAAAATGGGGGGCTCGAAGCGGATGTGCTTTCGGGCAACCCCAAAGCTAAACCGCACGCGATAGCGCCCCGGCGGCAGCGGAATGCCCACCGCACCGGCGGCAATCACCAGCGCCAGCACAATGCAGCCGATAATCAGCGACTTTTTTTCATGGCTTGTCCCTTTCACGATGTAAAAAACGGGCGGATTTACACCCGCCCCTACAAGTTATGCAAACTTCGTTTCCGTCACGCGCTCGCAGCCATCGGGCGAGTACTTCCAGTGGTCCATGCTGCCGCTGTTCACAAAGTACTTCAGCGGCTTGCTGGGGTAATCCGCCGGGAAGGAATCGACGATGATGAGCTTGATTTTCATGCGCTCCGGCAAAATCGATTTAATATACACACTGGCATGGTAGCCCTCTGCCACGTCTTCGCTGAACTCCGCAAGACCGGCAAGGTTTGGCGCGAGCTCCACGAACACGCCGTATTTCTCCACGCTGCGGATGATGCCCGGCACCGTTTGCCCGGCCTGGAACAGCGCGGCGTTTTCTTCCCATGTGCCCAGCAGCTCTTTGTGCGAAAGCAGCAGGCGGCCTTGGTCATCGCGACCTTTGACCACGGTTTTGATCATCTGCCCGGCGCTGAACCGCGCGCTGGGATGCGGGATGCGCGACACGGAAATCGCGTCAATCGGCAGCAGAGCGCTCACGCCTGCGCCAACGTCGCAGAACACGCCGAAGTTCTCCATGTGGCTCACGCGGGCGTCGATGATATCACCCGGCAGCAAGCGGCTGATGTATTTGTCCACGCAATCACGTTGCACGCTCACGCGGCTCAGGCGGGCGGTGGGTTCGCCGTTTGCGTTAACATCAAAGCCAACGATGCGCACCATGATGGGCTTGTTCACGCGGGAAATCAGCGCGATGTCGCGCACTTCGCCCTCGGCGATGCCCAGTGCGCCGTCGAGCCGTGGCACAATGCCCTGCATCACGCCAAGATCCACGTGCAGGTTATGTTCACTGTCGCACAGCAACACGCGACCTTCCAGAATCGCTCCGGTGGCGGCGGCCTCCTGCAGCCCGGCCTGCGAGGCCATGTAACGTTGATTTTCTGGCGTTGCCAGCAATTGTCCTTCGGGTGCAAACTTGTTCATACATACATCCCTTTCCTGCTTGTTTTTTTCCTCTTGCTATTTCTATGGCCGACCCTTCAGCTTTATTCATCTGTGTTGACATTTCCTGTTCGCTGTGGTATACTAGATGCTAGACGATGCGTGCACAGCGAAGCGACGAAGCCCTGCCGCAGGCAGTTTTCCATATTATAGCACATTGAAGGCACTTAGTCAACAGTTTTTTCCGGAGGAATATATGCTAGACAAACTTACGCAGGTCAAAGAGCGCTTTGCGCAAATTCAAGAACAACTTTGCGAGCCGGACGTGGTGAGCGACATGGCGCAATACCAAGCCTTGATGAAAGAAACCAAGCGGCTGCAACCGGTGGTGGAGGCATTTTCGCAGTACGAAACCGCCATGCAAACGCAAGCCGACGCACAAGAGCTGCTCGCTGACCCCGAGATGCGCGACTTTGCGCAAGAAGAGCTGGACGCCGCGAAGGTTCTGGCGGAAGAAACTTGGGCGCAACTGCAAGTGCTCTTGCTGCCGCGTGACCCCAACGACGACCGCAACGTGATTGTGGAAATCCGCGGTGGGGCGGGCGGCGAAGAAGCGTCGCTTTTTGCCAATTCGCTGTTTCGCATGTACAGCATGTATGCACAGGCTAAGGGTTGGAAAAGCGAGGTCATCAGCGCGCACGAAACAGAGCTCGGCGGCTTCAAGGAAGTCAGCTTTAGCATTGAGGGTGACGGTGCATACAGCCGCTTGAAGTTCGAGAGCGGCGTGCATCGCGTGCAACGTGTGCCCGAAACCGAAAGCCAAGGACGCATCCACACCAGCACCGTGACGGTCGCCGTGCTGCCCGAAGCCGAGGAAGTGGACGTGGAAATCAACCCCGCTGACCTGCAAGTGGACACCTTTCGTGCGTCCGGCGCAGGGGGACAACACGTCAACAAGACGGAGAGCGCCATTCGCATCACCCACTTGCCCACCGGCACCGTCGTGGAATGCCAAGACGAGCGCAGCCAGCACAAAAACCGCGACAAAGCCATGAAAGTGCTGCGCAGCCGCATCCTGCAAGTGGAGCAAGACAAGCAAAACGCCGCCATCGCCGGGCAACGTCGCGCCCAAGTGGGCACCGGAGACCGCAGCGAGCGTATCCGTACCTATAACTACCCCCAAGGCCGCGTCAGCGACCACCGCATCGGTCTGACGCTCTACAAAATTGAAGCCATCCTCAACGGCGACATGGACGAAGTCGTTGATGCGCTCATCACCGCCGACACCGCCGAGAAGCTCAAGAGTGCGGAGTAGTTTGCGCTCGCCGCGCGGGCCTTCTTTTTCTTGAAAGAAAAAGAACCAAAAAGAACTTTAGCCGCGCTACGCGCGTGAGAATTTTAAATGAAACAATAACCCCGGCTTCCTGCGATGCAGCGAGTCGGGGTTTCGTTTTATCATAATTGTCCACCGCCGAAGGCGGGCTAGGTTTTTTTGGTTACTTTTTTTGCAAAAAAAGTAACACACTTCGCGTCCCTAGGGTTTGACTTCGTGTTTGCGCATGAGGATGTAGCACAGCACACCAACGAGTGTTAGCGCGATGCCTGCGACTGCAAAATACGCCGCCACGCCAATGGCTTCGGTGATTGGACCGCCGATGAGCATGCCGATTGGCACGACCCACGATTGCGCTGTGCCAAACAGCGCGAGCACCTTGCCCATGTTTTCTTGCGCCAAGGTGCCTTGCGCGTGCGCCATAATCGGTATCTGGATGAATGAACCTGCGCCGCCCATCACAAAGCAGCAAATCAGGAACACCCAGAACAGCGACATCGGCAGCAAGCCACTGGTCATCACGGCGATGCCCATCATCCCAAAGGCAAGGGAGATCATGAGGAACTTGCGCTTCATGCCGCCCCACACGCCCAACAGCACCGACGATGCAATCATCCCCACAGAGAACAGCACCTCGGATGCGCTGTTGTGCCAGGCCGTGCCCGCGAAATGCACACGCACCAGCAGCGGGAAGAATGACCACAGCGGCATGGTAATCAAAACCATCAAAATCAACACGGGGAACAGCGCGAACAGGGGCTTGTTTTCACGCAGTGCAGCAAAGCCTATTTTCATGTCCGCCAGCACGCGCACTTTCTCTTGCGTTTGCGCAACCACGTCGGGGAGCTTGATCAACAGCAGACACACAATGGCCAGCAAGCCGCTGATGATGTCCACCAGCATAATCCACGCAATGGGCAGCGCGTCTATCATCGCGGCCCCCACCACAGGACCGACCATCGACGCCGCTGCCTGGATGGTTTGGCTCCAGCCGCCGGCTTTGGTGAGCATGTCTTCGGGCACAAGCTGGGGAACAGCCGCCAGCATCGCAGGGCGGTGGAAGGTGTTTGCAAGACCGCGCAGCATCAGCATGCTAAAAATGAACCACAGCGGCGGTGTTTCGTTGAGTATAAACACAGCACCCAGCGCCACGGAGCTTAGCGCCAGCACCACGTCGGCGAGAATCAGCACGGTGCGACGATTGATGCGGTCAACCCAAACGCCCGCGATAGGGCCGAGGATCATGCTGGGCAAAAAGCCCGCAATGAACGCTAGGGATAACATAATCGCCGAGCCTGTGTGCAGGGTGATCCACCACGGGAGGGCGAATTGCACGATGGATGCGCCGATGACGGTGAACGCCTGCGAGCCAAAGATGACGCCGAATTGTTTTTTCCAGTTGTTCAAGTTTTTTCTCCTTTGCATGTGATAGCACCATGATATCACATCGTTGCCGGTTGCGGCAAGCTATTTTGGTTGCATGAGCGCAACCTGGGGTTGCCTTTGCGGCAACAGTTCGCTGATTATCGTCCGGTTAGCTAGACCTAACTTTTATTGATAGTATAGCACATATCTGCGCGTTTGTCAAGGAGCACTTCCCCTCACTGCGATGCAAGCGCAAAAAGTCTTGCATTCGGGCGCGAAGTGTGCTATACTTTTGATAGATGCAAAGCGACGACAAAGGAGCACCCATGAACACACACAACTTCACCTTCGAGGCCGCATTCGGCACCGCCGCGCAGCTGCCGCCGTCCACCCTGCCGGAGGTCGCCTTTGCCGGGCGCAGCAACGTGGGCAAGAGCTCGCTGCTCAACTGCCTGTTGCGCCGCAAAAGCCTCGCGCGCGTCAGTGGCACACCGGGCAAGACCATCACCGTGAATTTCTACAGCAACGGACAGATTCGCTTGACGGATCTGCCCGGCTATGGCTACGCCAAGCGCTCGCACAGCGAAATCCGCCGCTTCGGCGACCTCATGGAAGGCTACTTCGGCGGGCAACGCAACCTCGCGCTGGTCGTGCAGCTCATCGACATCCGCCACGCCCCCAGCAAAGACGACCAAGTCATGCTGAATTTTCTGCGCGAACAACAGTTGTCCTACATCGTCGTGCTCACCAAGGCAGACAAGCTCAAGCCCACCGCCTTCGCCAAACGCATGGAGGAAATCCCCCACGAAGTCGGCGATCCCGGCGTGGCACTCATTCCCTTTTCCAGCGAAACGGGTCGTGGTCGCGAGGAGCTGTGGGCTGCCATCGGAGACGCATGCGCGTGAGACGCGAAGTGTGTTACTTTTTTTGCAAAAAAAGTAACCAAAAAAACCTAGCCCGCCTTCGGCGGTGGACGACTATGATAAAATGAAACCCCAACTCGCTGCATCGCAGGAAGTTGGGGTTGTTGTTTCATTAAAAAATTCTCACGCGCGTAGCGCGGCTAGTGTTCTTTTTCTTTCAAGAAAAAGAACACTAGTAACCCTGCGCGGGTTTGGGTTGGGTTTTCTCGCCGATGGCGTGGAAGGTGATGTTGCATTCGCCGAATTGTGCAACCACGCCGCCATGCTGCCCGGTGGTGATGAATCGGCTGCCGGCGCACAGCTTGGCGCGCAGCCGCAGGGTGGGATAGACCCGCCGCATGTCGTTGCCGAACAGGATGGTGGGCGGGCGCAGGTGCAGCAGCCATGGTAATGTGGTGGAGCCGTCATAGCCATGGTGAGCGGCTTGCAGCAGGTCAACGCGACCGATTTGCGGGGCGATGCGCTGCTCATCGCCATAAATATTGTTGATGTCGCCGGACAGCATGGCGCGTTGCCCGCGGCATTCAACGAGCAAGCCAAGCGAGTTCGCGTTTTCGTCGCGGCGGTGGCGATGCTCGCCGTTGACGATGCTGCAGCTAAGCGCGCCGAGCGTGAAGGACTCGGTGGGCAGGTCTTGAATCACGGGCACATTGCGCGCCGCACAGGCATCAAGCATTTGCCGGTAGCCCTCTTCGTTGTCCCAGTAGACACGCTCATAGGCGTGCATGGCGGCGTTGTGGTAGCGCTTGATATACGCACGCCCGACCGAAATATCCAGGTCATCGATGAGGGTGTCGAACCCACCGATGTGGTCGCTGTGCGTGTGGGTGGCGAGGACGAACTCAAGCTTGCCGCCCGCCACGCGCTTGACGTAATCAACCACGTAATCCTCCCAGCCGGGCTTTGCGATGTGGGGCTTTGCCGCGGGATAGTGCGTGTCTTCGGCGCAGTCCACCAGCGCAAATTTCCCCCCGCTTTGCAGCAAGATGGCATCGCTCGCCCCGGTGTATAGGAAGTGGATAGCGTCTTGTTCTTTTTTTGCAAAAAAAGAACCAAAAAAACCTAGATCGCTTCGCTGCTGCTTCTTAAAGGCTCTACAGATGGCTGCGCCGATTGCGCATGGCCAATAATGCCATGTGCGCATGTGCGCCCACACGGTGTTGTATACAGTAAGCCACGCCAGAGACAATTGTAACATATAGCCCTCAAATCCCCCACGCGAAGCGCATAGGTTTTTTTGGTTACTTTTTTTGCAAAAAAAGTAACGCCGCGCGGCGAGCGCACGCACTACTTCATCATAGGGAAGAAGATGACATCGCGCAGGGTGGGTTGGTCGGCGAGGATGGACATGAAGCGATCGATGCCGAAGCCCAGACCGCTCATGGGCGGCATGCCGTGTTCCATGGCGAGCAGGAAGGCTTCGTCCATCTCGAAGGATTCATCGTCGCCGGCGGCTTTGTTGGCGGCTTGCTCCTCGAAGGCGGCGCGCTGCATGAAGGGGTCAACAAGCTCGGAGTAGGCTTTGACGATTTCCGCGCCCACGAAGATGACCTGGAACATGTCGATGGTGCGGGGGTCGGCGTCGTTGCGACGCGCGAGGGGCACCATGAAGGCCGGGTAATTATACACGATGGTTGGTTGAATAATGTTGTTGCGCAGGCGGCGCTTGAACATCAGATCCACCAGCGCGGGGATAGACTTTGCGGCTTTCACTTCATCTTCCGGCAAGATGTTGCCTGCGAGCATGTGCGCTTTGAGGCTGTCGGTGTCGGCAAAGTCAAAGACATCCGCGCCGAGGATTTCGTTGATGGCGGCGAGATAGTCCATTTCCACGAAGGTTGAAAAGTCAAGTGGCTGCCCTTGGTATTCAATTTGCAGGCTGCCGCGCAAGGCGAGCAACAGTTCTTGCATCATCTTGCACACGAAGTCGATGTTGTCCCTAAAATCCCAGTAGGAGGCGTACCACTCCAGCATCGTGAACTCCTGCAGATGCATGGCATCCATGCCCTCGTTGCGGAAGTTTTTGCCCAGCTCAAACACGCGGTCGAAGCCACAGGCGATGACCTGCTTGAGGAAGAGCTCCGGTGCGATGCGCAAGTGCAGGGGGATGTCTAGCGTGTTGTGGTGGGTGGCAAAGGGACGCGCTGCGGCACCGCTGGCCACGTTTTGCAGGATGGGCGTTTCGACCTCGTGGAAGCCCGCCGTTTGCAAATACTCACGGATGAACCGCAGCATGGCAATGCGCAGTTTGAGGGTGTTGCGGGTTTCCTCGCCGGTGATGCAGTCGAGATAACGCTGGCGGAATTTTTTGTCCACGTCGGTGATGCCATGGAATTTCTCGGGCAGCGGGCGCAGCGACTTGCTGAGGATAACGACGCTTGATGCTTTGAGCGTGAACTCCCCTTTTTGCGTGTGATACATCGTGCCGCTGACACCGATGAAGTCGCCCACGTCCACGCTTTCTTTGAAGAAGGCGAAGTCCTCCTCGGGCAGGTCGTTTTTCGACACGCTGAACTGGATGTCGCCGTCGATGTCGTAGATGCGACCAAACACCAGCTTGCCAAACCAGCGCAGCGCCGTTACGCGGCCGCACAGCGAGGCTGTGGCGTCGTCGGCGAGCTCACGCGCGGCGGCGATGGTGTGTGTGCGAGCGAACTTGTCTTTATAGACCACCTCGCGGGCTTGCATGTTCTGAAATTTCTCCAGCCGGACTTCATGCTCCGGGCGTTGTTGCTGTTGTTGCATGGGATTCTCCTTGTGTACGTTGTTGGTTATTATTGTAACACAGTTTGAGCGATTGCGCAAGTTTTTTTTGATTGACGAGGTTTGCTGTTGCTCCGCGAGCACGCCTTTCCCATTGACAAACCCACACGGTTATGCTATACTTGGAGCATCACCAAAAGGAGACGACATCAATGAAAAAACTCCCCAAACGACTGCTCACCGTGACGCTGGCAGTTGCCCTTGCAGCAAGCGCGCTGTTTATGCTGCCCGCGGGCGCGGCAACTTGTTCCTGCCACCCGCGTGAACTCGGCGAAATCCTCGGCAGCATTCACGTGCTCAACACCGGCTGGGAAGATGCCATTGTGCTGCAAAGCGACGGCTATCTCGCGCTGATTGATGCCGCCGAGCCGGGTCGCGGACCTTATATCGTGAGCTATCTGCAACGCTTGTTGGCGGAAGAGGGGCAGGATTACACGGAAGTCTACGTGCATCTGGAGTTCGTCATCGGCACGCACTCGCACATCGATCACTTTGGCGGCTTTCCCTACATCTTCAGCCACCCCCAAGTCACCGTCGGTCGCGCTTACTTGAACTACGAAGCCGAACAATACGCAAGCAGTTTTTATCGCGCGTTTGTTGAGGCTGCCCTCGCCAACGACATCCCGATGATCAAGGGTGGTGCGGGCGTGAGCATTGATGAGCTCGCCATCCCCCTCGGCCACATGACCGTGACGCTGCTCAACGCCGCACCGCTGCATGCCGGCGTGACCAACCCGGAGTCCATCGTGCAGCTGGTGGAGATCGGCAACTTCGCTGCCATGCTGGCCTCGGACATGAACTGCCGTAATCATGAAGCGATTATCTGGGCGCAAATGAGCCGAACCGCATGGGGGCAAAATCCGGTTGACTTCCTCAAAGTGGGTCACCATGGCTTGCTCAACTCCACGGGACGCCGCTGGGCCAACAACCTGCGCCCCACTTACGCTGTCTACACCAACGGCAGCTCTTGGGTAACACAGTCGCACGACGTGACGCTGGGCAGGCAAGCTGGTGCGGATTTCATTAGAGGACAGGGCGGCTTTCACAACCTGCGCCGCGTGGGCACACAGCAGTTCGTAACCACCGACAACGGTGGAGTCATGGCTGTGTTCGGCACAACCGGCATGGAGCTGCGTGCCATCGGCGAGTTCACACGCAACCACCGCGATGATACGCTGGAATGGTGGCACGATGACAGCATCACCCTCACGCACATCGCCCCACCAACGCACAACTTCCTCGGGAACATCTGGATTTGGTGGCTTGATCACTGGCATGGCCTGCTGCGCCGCTGGGGAATTTAGCGCGCATATCTCAAACAACAAAGGCGGTTTACAGCATGTTAACACTGTATTTTTCCGGCACAGGCAACAGCAAATGGATAGCGGGGCGATTCGCGCAGGCGATGCAATCGTCCTGCCACAGCATTGAAGAAAACTTGGATTACCCCGCTCTGCTTGCCGCGCACGACACCATCGCCGTGGTCTATCCCATCTATGGCTCGCGCGTGCCGCTGATTATGCGCCAGTTCGCGCAACGCCACAGCGAGCACTTTGCAGGCAAAAAGCTGGTGATCTTGGTCACCCAGCTGTGTTTTTCCGGTGACGGCGCGCGCGCGTTCGTGGATTTGTTCCCGCCGAAGCATATGCAGCCGGTTTACGCCGCGCATTTTTACATGCCCAACAACGTGAGCAACTTCGCGCTGTTGCAGCAAACCAGCGCCAAGAGCATCGCCGGGCGCAAACGCATGGCCGAGAAAAAAATCGCCGCCATCGCCGCAGACCTGCAGGCCGAGCGTGTGAAACTGCGCGGCTTCAGCCGTTTTGCCCAAGCGCTAGGGAAAATCCAAGGCAACAAATGGCCAGCCATGGAAGCCAAGGCCATGCATAGCGTGCACGTGGATGAAGATTGCACCGGCTGCGGTGTGTGCGCGAAAATCTGCCCGATGAAGAACCTGACCATGCAAGAGCGTATGCCGGTGCAACACGACCGCTGCACCGTGTGCCTGCGCTGCGTGAACGCCTGCCCCACACGGGCGATTACGGTGTGGTTTCGGCAAAAGCCCAAGTGGCAGTATGGGGGACTGAGTGGTGAGTAATGCGAAAAAAATGCTCATTAACAATGCGATTGCGATAGGGGTTTATGGACTGACCCTTGCGCTAGCCATTTGGTTGAGCTACACTGCTTTTCACTCGAGTGTTTTAAATATATTCACGATTGGGTTTTACGCGGCGATACTGTGTATTCTTTGTGGGGTCGTTCTCTTTCCGGTAAAGAAACGCACGTTTTTGTCCATCCTGCCCGTTTCGATTGCCTTTATTGTGTTTGCGCTTGCGTTTCTTACACTGAGTCGCGATACATATGCGGGATTTATATTTTTGGTGTTAAATCCATTTTCCGCACTGTTTTTTTCTTAGAGTTTGAGCCGTCTACAACACTTTTGTCCATCGTTTTTCTGCTGGCACCCGTGCTGCCGTCATTGTATTTTTACCTGGGGATGTTATTGAGAAAGCTGTATTGCAGGAGAAAAGAGCGCAACAAAAAATAATTCGCACTTTTTTGCAAAAACTACTTGACAAGCTCGCCGCAATCGTGTAAAATATAACAGTTGTGATCCATTAGCTCAGTCGGTAGAGCACCTGACTTTTAATCAGGGTGTCCTGGGTTCGAATCCCCGATGGATCACCACCACCTGCGGTGGGGCATCTTCGCGTGCTCCACCGTTGCGTTGTTTTGACCTGCGGCACGCGAGAAAGCACCGTCATATCAACCTCATCGCACACTCGCTTTCGTGGGTGTGCGTTTTTCTATCGCTACAACAAGGAGAATCGCCATGCGAAAACTGCTTGCGTTGCTGGTTGTGTTGCTGGTGTTGGCCGGTTGCGCTGCAGTAGCGTCGCCCAGCGCGCAGCAGCAGTACAATTACACTGCAATTTCGCTGCCGCCGCTGCACATGGCGGTGAACCCGACAGATGAGTTCATGGCGCAGTTCAACAACACGCATGAGCACCATTGTCGCAACGTAAGCCAAAACATTTCCAATACCTTTGCATCCACGCTGGTGTTTTGGACGGATGAGCCCCTGCACGATTTCGCGTATGCTCGGCACACCCACTGGCGCGGAAGAGGTGAACGATTTTTCTTTTGGTTTTCGCCTCGATTCGCCATGGCTGAATTTCTGCCCGGCGATGCCTTTGTGCTGCAAGGCCGATTTATCTATGCCAACCAAATGAGCTACCCCGGCGTGGGGTTTGCGTTCTACAACCAAGCGGGTGAGCAACAGCACGTGGTCTTTCACGTGAATCCCTATGGCAATGTGCCGTATGTTAGCATGCGCTTCGTTGAATATGCACTGCCCAACTGGCCATGGTGCGACATCTGCGGTGTGTATTGCCAAAAGGCATATGAATTAGCACATCGACCGTCCACTGAGCCGTTGCATCTTTGCACAAACTCAAGCGATGAATTTTTGCAAACATTTTCAACCGTGCATGTCTTAACGCACGAGCCGGATGAGTTTACTCCCCCGCTTGTGCTTTGGACGGACGAGCCGGTGCGTAATGTTTCTTTCATCACAACCGGCTGGCACGAAGACAGCGGCGGCGCTTACGCTGCACAAACGCTATTGACGTTACCACTGCTGCATCCCGGCGAAGCTCTCGTGTTGCATGTGGCCGTTTCACACAGCACGCCATGGCAAGGCATTGCCTTTGTTGACACCAACGGCGTGCAACACCATATGCACATCGCAAAAAGCTGGGCCGGAGGCTGCATACCGTCCATCGGCTTACACCCATTTGTAAACACACCACAACACTAAGGAGATTTACCATGCCCAAACTGCACCCCGTCATCGCCCGCGCCGCACAAGTGGTGCCCAGCCCTCGCCAGCTTGCTTGGCAAAAGCTCGAGTTCTACTCGTTCATCCACTATGGAATCAACACCTACACCGACCGCGAATGGGGCGACGGCACCGAAGATCCTGCGCTGTTCAATCCCACCAAGCTTGACTGCCGCCAGTGGGCGAAAGTCTGCAAAGCCGCGGGCATGCGCGGGCTGATTCTCACTGCCAAGCATCACGATGGCTTTTGCCTGTGGCCCAGTGCCGCGACCAAACACAGCGTGGAAAGCTCGCCGTGGAAAGACGGCAAAGGTGACGTGGTGCGCGAATGCGCCGAAGCCTGCGCGGAAGTCGGCATCAAGTTTGGGCTGTATCTTTCGCCGTGGGATCAAAATGCACCCAGCTATGGTCAAGGCAAAGCCTATGACGATTTTTACGAGACCCAGTTGCGTGAGCTGCTGACGAACTACGGCGAGCTGTTTTGCCTGTGGTTTGACGGCGCTTGCGGCGAAGGCAAAAACGGCAAAACGCAAGCCTACGACTGGGAGCGCTACTACGCGGTTATCCGCGAGCTGCAGCCCAACGCCGCCATTTGCATCGTGGGTCCTGATGTGCGCTGGGTGGGCAACGAAGCCGGCGTTTGCCGCCCCAGCGAATGGAGCGTTGTGCCGTCGTTTTTGAGCAAGGCAGAGGTGATTGCCGCAGCCAGCCAGCAAGAAGACGGCAAAGCACCCACCATCAACCTCGATGGCGACGACGCATGGGCTGCGTGGGACATCGGCTCGCGCAAGCAATTGATGAAGCATCAAAATTGGGCGCCCATTTGGTATCCCGCCGAAGTGGACGTGAGCATCCGCAAAGGCTGGTTCTATCACGCAAACGAAGACCACACCGTCAAACCCCTTGCCAAGCTGCGCGAGATTTACTACAAAAGCGTGGGCGCAAATGCCTCGCTGCTGTTGAACATCCCGCCCACGCCGCAGGGCGTGATTCACGAGCGCGATGTGGACACGCTCATCTCGCTGGGCGCGCAACTGAAGGTGGACTTCAAGGAAAACCTCATTGAGGGTTCAACCATGACGGCAAGTTGCCAGCTCGACGACGCCCACGGCGCACAAAACATCGTGCTGCCCGGCAGCGACAGCTACTGGCACAGCGGCGAGCTTCACAAACCCGCCGAACTCGTGCTTGACCTCGGCGATGACCTCGACATCAACAAACTTGTGCTCAAAGAACACATCGCCACCGGCCAGCAAATTGAAGCGTTCAAGCTCTACATTGACCAAAACACCGAAGAAACCGGCGCGTCCAAATGGAAGCTGCTGGAAAAAGGCACGATCATCGGCCACAAGCGCATCATTCAGTTCAACGAAACGCGCGTGCGCCGCTTTAAGCTGGTGATCACCGAGTGCCGCGGCTTCGCGACGCTTGAGGAGATTGAGGCGTACTGATTGTTCTTTTTTTGCAAAAAAAGAACCAAAAAAACCTAGCCGCGCTACGCGCGTGGGGATTTTTATGGGACGATAATAGGACACAGCGAAGCGACCAAGCTCCACCGCAGATGGTGTAGGGGCGGCAATCTGCCGCCCGTGGATTTTGATAGCGTGTGAAAGGATTAACAATGAATCTACGTGAACTGCCTGTTGTGCCCCTGCGCGGGCTGGTGATATTCCCGGAAAGCCGTGTGCACTTTGAGGTGGCACGGCCGGCTTGCGTGGCGGCGTTTCGCGCGGCGATGCAAGAGAACCAAGAGGTTTTTCTCGTCACGCAGCGCGACTACGTGACGGAAGAACCCGGGCAGGATGATCTGTTTGACGTGGGCGTGATTGCCACGGTGCGCCAGGTGGTGAAGAGCAGCACAGACAGCGGCATTCGTGCGTATGTGCAGGGCACATGTCGCGCAGCGCTGTGTGGAATTAGCCCGGCGGATACCCACAACACGGCAATCGTGCAGCCGCTGCCAGAGCTACCCGTGAAAGCGGCACAGCACCGCAAAGAAGAAGCCCTGCTGCGCCAAGCCAAAACCATGTTTGAGCTGTGTGCGCGGCACATTCACCTGCCGCCGGACATCCCACACACGGTGCTGTCGGCGCAATCGTCGGGGCGGCTGGCGGATTACATCGCCGACACACTGCCGCTTGAGATGGAAGACAAACAAGCGCTGCTGGAGGAAATCGACCTTGCCGCGCGGCTGCATCAACTGTGCGCCACGCTCGCCAAAGAGCACGAGTTGCAGCAACTGGAAGAGAAAATCGCCGTGCAAGTGATGCACCAGATGGATCAAAACCAGCGCGACAACTACCTGCGCGAGCAACGCCGTGCCATTTCCGCAGAGCTGGGCGAAAATGAAGACGTGAACGAGCAAGCCGATGCGTTCCACGCAAAAGTGTTGGCGCTCAACTTGCCGCAAGACATTGAGGACAAGCTGGTGAAGGACTGCCAACGCTTCGCCCGCACACACAGCCACAGCGCCGAAAGCGCGCTGCTGCATCTATACTTAGAGACCGCAACCGGGTTGCCGTGGCACAAGCAAAGCCGCGATAAATTGGACTTAGCTTCCGCGCACCGAAAGCTTGACCGCGACCACCACGGCCTGCGTGAGGTGAAAGAACGCGTGCTGCAATTGCTCGCGGTGCGCAAGCTCGCCCCGAACATCGGCGGGCAGATTCTGTGCCTGGCGGGACCGCCGGGCGTGGGCAAAACCAGTGTGGCGAAATCCATCGCTGAGGCAATGGGGCGCCGCTTTGCGCGCATCAGTTTGGGCGGTATTCGCGACGAAGCCGAGATTCGCGGGCACCGCAAAACCTACGTGGGTGCCATGCCGGGGCGTATCATCAACGCCATTAGCCAAGCGGGCACGAACAACCCCGTGATTCTGCTGGACGAAATCGACAAGCTGTGCAGCGACATGCGCGGCGACCCCGCCAGCGCCCTGCTGGAGGTCATGGACAGCGAGCAAAACCACGCCTTCCGTGACCATTTTCTTGAGCTGCCGTTTGACCTAAGCCGCGTGTTGTTCATCACCACAGCAAATGATGTGGGCGCCATCCCCAAGCCACTGCTCGACCGCATGGAACTCATCGAGATGCCAAGCTATACCGCGCAGGAGAAACTCCACATTGCGAAAAAGCATCTGCTGAAAAAGCAGCTGACCAGGCATGGGCTGAAGTCCGCGCAGCTCAAGCTCAACGATGCCGCATTGCGTGAAGTGATTGCGGGCTACACGCGTGAAGCAGGTGTGCGCCAGCTGGAGCGCAGGCTCGCCGCGCTGTGCCGCAAAACCGCGCAGCAAGTGGCGGCGGACGAGGCGTTCAAGCTTAGCTTAAAGCCGCCACAATTACATGACTGGCTGGGTGCGCGTAAGTACAAAGAGGACATGCACAACACCGAGCCCGCCGTGGGCGTGGTCAATGGCCTGGCGTGGACAAGCGTGGGCGGCGACATCATGCCCATTGAGGTGCTGTTGCTGCCGGGCACGGGCAAGCTCAAGCTCACTGGCAGCCTGGGCGACGTGATGAAGGAAAGCGCCGAGGCTGCGCTGAGCTACTTGCGTTTTCACGCGCAAACGCTGCAATTGCCCACGGACTTCCACCAGAACTGCGACGTGCACATCCACGTGCCGGAGGGTGCAACACCGAAAGATGGTCCAAGCGCAGGCGTGACAATCTTCACCGCGCTGCTGTCGGCACTCAGCGGGATGAAAGTCAACCCCAAGCTTGCCATGACGGGCGAAATCACGCTCACCGGGCGCGTGCTGCCCATCGGCGGGCTGCGCGAAAAAGCCATGGCGGCATACCGCGCCGGCGTGCCGGAGGTGCTTATCCCGCAGGCGAACCTGCCGGACCTTGAGAAAGTGGACGACGAAGTGCGCGCCGCGGTGGCTTTCCGCCCCATCACGCACGTGAGCCAGATTAGTGAGTATGCGCTGATGGATGATACGTTTGTTGAGAAAAAAGCAAGCAAAAAAACATTGGTCGCCTTCGGCGATGAGTTTTACGAGTCGCTGTTCGAGCAAGACGACATGACAACAAGGAGGCACTAACCATGCAGACCACATTTGACTTTCACCAGCTGGCCGAGCGGTTGTTCGCGCAACACCCCACGCGCATGTGGAAGAAGGAGAAAGCGCCCTTTCTGCAGACCTGCACGGAGGAGTTTGCAAAACTCGGCTACCAGGCGCAGGTGATGGAATTTTCTGCAAGCGGAATCACCAGCCGCAACTTGGTTGTCGGCAATCCCGACGCACCGCTTGTGTTCACCGCGCACTACGACACACCCGGTCGTACCGGCTTTTTGATGCTCGGCAGCCGCCTGTGGGGCGCGGTGGGCAGCCAGATCGCCCTGCTCGCAGCGGTTTTTCTCATCACCGTTGTCATCGGTTTTTTCAATGTGCCGTGGCTGGGCTTGCTCATTACGCCGCTGATGCTCGTGCCGTTTTTTCTCAAAAACAAGCAAAACCGCAACGACAACACCTCCGGCGTGCTCGCGGTGTTTCGCATGGTCGAGCTACTGGCGGATTCTCCCCTGCGTGACAACTGCGCTTTTGTGCTGTTTGATCACGAGGAAGTGGGTTTGCTGGGCTCGCAGGGATTTGCCAGGCAGCACAACCGGGGCACGGTCATCAACTTTGACTGCGTGGGCACAGGCGATGTGCTGGCTGTGATGGCGCGCAAAAAACAGCAGCCCCTGCAAGCACACATGATGCAGTTCCTGCAATCGCGTGGCGAAGAGCCCGCCAAAATCAACTCCATTTTGCTCGGCAGCAGCGACCACGCGCACTTCAACAACGCGGTTTCCCTGCTGTATTATCAACGCTCGCGCCTCGGTCCGCTTGCCCTGGGCAACGTGCACAGCCGACGCGACACCGTGTGCGAACTCGCGAAAATCACGCGCCTGTGTGACCTGATGCTGGCGTATGTGAGCGCGTGAGGTGTGCGGGGACGCGAAGTGTGCGATGCGAAGTGTTACTTTTTTTGCAAAAAAAGTAACCAAAAAAACCTAGTCCGCCTTCGGCGGTGGACGATTAATGAATTGTGTAGGTGTCGCCAAGGCCTCCCCCTTGGGGGAGGAAAGCACGTCGTTAGGCGTGCAGGTGGGGGTTGCACAAAACAGCACAGCGAAGCGACTTGCTCGCCGCAGGTGAAAAAATGGTATAAAAGGAGACGACTATGTTCAAGAAAGTTCTTGCGGTAGTGTTGTCCATGGTTCTCGTGGTGTCGCTGGGCTTGTTGTTCGCGTCGGCGCAGCCCGTGGGCGAGTCATCCCCTGCCGAGTTGCAGTTTCGCGAAGATGGCACGTTTCACATCCTGCAAATTGCTGACATTCAAGACGCAGGCATCTTGCGCGGCGATATTCGGCGCTTTTTGCACGAGGCAATCCAGCAAGAGCAGCCGGATCTCATCGTGCTCACCGGCGACAACATTCGCACCAGCCAAGGCGTGCGCAGGTCGCTGCGTGCCATCAGCCAATTCATGCGCATCTTCGAGCACTACGGCATTCCCGTGGCGGTGACGTTTGGCAACCACGATGCCACCAACAACGCCACCAAAGTGCAGCAAATGGAACACTATAATTCCTATCGCGTTAGCTTGATGCGCAGCGATTTCAGCCAGAACCTAGATGATCCCACCGCCGCCACTCTCGCGAATTTTTATCTGCCCATTCGCAGCTCGTGCGGACAGAACCCTTACGCCTTTAACCTATGGTTTTTCGACCTTGAAGGCACCGGCGCGTGGCGCGGCATCCCCGATGCGGTGTTGGACTGGTATCGCGAAACGTCCAATGCGCTTGCGGCGGCCAACGGCGGCGAGCTTGTGCCGTCCATCGTGTTCCAGCACATCCCGCCCATCGAAATCTGGGATTACCTCGACTACCATTTCGGCGGCACAGAGGGCTCACAATGGCGACAATTTGGCGGGTTTTATACCATGAGCCCAGACCCGAACTACCCAGTTGAGTGGAATTTCATGGATGAACACCCCTGCCCGGCGAACACCGGCGACTATCTTCGCGGTCAATTTGATGTGCATCTTGACCAAGGCGATGTGCTGATGATTGTGGTGGGGCACTGCCATGCCAACAACTTCCGTGTGAACTGGCAGGGCATCGACATCATGAACACCGGCGGCATCAACCCCGCGCCATATCCCATTCCGCAGCAGGTGATGCGCACGATTACCATCCACGAAGACCGAGCCAACACCTGTCCCAGAGACATTGAAACCCGAACCCTCGCATTCGCCAACACGATTTTCTCCACCCGCTTCACGGCAACATGGTATAACTGGACGCTGTTTGTTGTCATCATCATTGCTGCCGCGGCGCTGCTTGCGGGCGCGGTGACGCTGGTGGTGCTGCGCTTGCGCCGCACGTGACGTGTGTGGAGGCACGAAGTGTGTTCTTTTTCTTGAAAGAAAAAGAACCACCCCTGCGGGGAGCAGTCGCTTCGCGGCAACACCTACAAATAAAACAAGACCCCAACTCGCTGCATCGCTGGAAGTTGGGGTTTCATTTTATCATAATCGTCCACCGCCGAAGGCGGGCTAGGTTTTTTTGGTTACTTTTTTTGCAAAAAAAGTAACACAATCACAGGCTATCCCCGAAGTCGCGGCGGAATGCTTCGGTGAGTTTCGTTGGCCAATCGCCGATGGGCGCGAGGCGACCGAAGAAGAAGCGCAGCACGCTGGGTTCTTCCACGAATTTCAGCCCGCCGATGAGGTGGCGGTTTTCGTGCAGCCACGCAAGGCGGTCGGCCACGTACTTCACTTGCGACAGGGTATACACGCGTTTGGGCACAGCCAGACGCAACAGTTCCATTTCGGCGAAGGTTTCGCTGCCATCTGCTTGGCGTTGTTCGCTTAGCGTGCCGCGTTCCATGCCGCGCACACCGCTGACGATGAACGCTGCCGCCGCCAGTGCCCCGGCGGGGTATTCTTCTTGCGGGATGTGCGCGCAAAAGCCGCCTGCGTCCACGTGGCAGCCGAGACCGCCCGCCGGCGTTACCACCGGCACACCGCGGCCAAGCAGTTCTTCGCACAGCGCCTTAACAAACAGCGGCGTTTGGCTGATGACATCAATATCTAGGGTTTCATACAGCCCCACGGTGAGCGCTTCCATTTCGCGCACACTCATGCCGCCGTAGGTGAGGAAGCCTTCGTACAGCGGAATTAGCTCGCGCATTTTCAAGAACATGTCTTCATTTTGCACCAAGATGCCGCCGCCGCGTGCCGCGCCCAGCTTGCGTGCGCTGAAGTACACCACGTCCATCATGCTGGCGATTTCACGCGTGATGTCCTTCAAGTCTTTGCCGATGTACTCTTCTTCGCGCGTGGCGATGAAATACAGGTTGTCGGCCAGCAGGCTTGCGTCATACACCACGGGGATGCCTGCCGTGCGGCAGATCTTGCTCACTGCGCGCATGTTGGCCATGCTCACCGGCTGCCCGCCAATGAGGTTCGTGCCGGCCTCGATGCGCACAAAGCTCACGTTTTGCGCGCCCAAGCGTGTGATGGACTCGTTGAGCTTGTCTAGATCAAAGTTGCCTTTGAAGGGCAGGTCGCTGGTGATTTCACGTCCGGCGGCGCTCACCAGTTCTTCCAGCTCGCCGCCGCAAATGCTAATGTGCGCTTTCGTGGTGGTGAAGTGGTAGTTCATCAGCGCGGTGCTGCCCGGTTTCACCAACGTTTTGGCGATGATGTGCTCGCAGGCACGGCCTTGGTGGGTGGGCAGGAAGTAGGGCATGGCGAACATGTCCTCAAGGGCAGCCTCAAGGCGATAGTAAGTTTCGCTGCCGGCATAGCTGTCGTCGGCCTGCATCATGGCGGCGTATTGGTTTTCGCTCATGGCGTTCACGCCGCTGTCGGTGAGCATGTCCAAAAACACGTCGCGGTTGCGCAGCAAGAAGGTGTTAAACCCGGCTTCCTCCATGGCGGCTTGGCGTTCTTCGATGGGTTTGAGGTTCACGCGTTGCACCATGCGCACCTTGTGCATCTCCATGGGCACTTGCTCGCCCGACCAAAACTTTACACTTGACATTCGACCTCTCCTTTTGCTTTAAAGCGATGAATTTGTAATTTCTATCCTTAATGATACCACAAAAGGGGGCGCGTGTCAAGTTTTTTCTGCGTTTTTCGGGGGAATTTGGGAGAAAAGATGGTTTTGTGTGGCGCACACACGCAACGGAGTTCTGTTTGCCGTTGCGAAAACGAGAAAAACGCTTGCATGCGCGCACGAAATATGCTATACTTTATATACCAGAAAAAAACAGCAAAGGACACTCGCCATGGATTATGCAGCTTCACAAAACAACCGCGTGACCGCAATCCCCTTTTCGCCCACCATGGAAATCAAGGATTACATGGTGCTGGGTCCCTTTGTGGCCGAAACGGGCGGCGCGTTCGAGACCGAGTACTTTCACGAGCGCCACAAGGTGCTCGACATTGACTACCTGGCTTCCACTTGCGGCGAGGCTGGGCTCGTGCCTTGGCTGGGCGCTGCAGCGCAAAATGACTACTGGGGTGCAAGCACCCTGCGCTGGGCGCACGAACCCGCAGGCGCACGCGGCGACGCAGACCTGCGTGGCGGGCGTGACGGCAACTTCGGCGAAGAGCTGTTCGTCACCGAGCAACGCAACTGCGTGAAGTACGCCGCGGTTTACATCGACTGCGAAGAAGACTCACGCGCAATCATCAACTACTTGACGAGTGGCTGTTACTTATACCTCAACGGCAAGCGCATCGACAAGCAGACCTATGGCTATGTTAAAGGCTTGCAGGTGCAGGGCAACGCCGTGGCGGTGACCTTCCACAAAGGGCGCAACCTGCTGATGTTCAAGCTGCGCGTGGGCTACATCTGCGACCGGCTGGACTTAAGCATCCACCAAGCGTCCATTCATCCGGTGGCAGCAAGCGCCGGTGGCGTGGGCATCACTTATCCCATCCCCATGGGCGCGTATTTCGGCACGCAAGAAGAGCCGCGGCAACTGTTCCCGGTGTTTGTGGGAAACTTCAATGTTCAAACCTTGCAAGGCTCCACCGCATGCGGGGGAGCTGGCGCGCCGAAAGGCGCGACTGAGGGGGAAACACTAAGCTACACCGCAGGCGGGTTCAGCGAAACCATTCCCCTGCCCGCCCTGCAACCCGGGCAGGTGGATATCCTGCGCATTTCAGCGCCGGTGGGCAGCGCAAGCATTGACTACACGCTCGGCGAAACTGCGGGCAGCTTTGCCATCGCAACCACGCCCTGGCATGGCGTGGCGGGCATCGAGCACGAGTTCAGCGACTTCCACTTTGACACCACCTATCACCAAGAGCAGCGCATCTATGCCGTGGGTGCGTTGCACATCACCGCCATGATGATGCAGCGGCTGCGCGAAGACCCCAACTTCAAGGCGATTTTGAGCGAAGTGGACTACCTCCACCCATTTTACAGCATGTACCCGACCTATCGCGAAGACCTGCGCCGGATGTTCCTTGCGGGGCGCGCCGAGGCAGACTGCTTCTATAACCAGCCCAACGACCTCACATCGTCGGGCGAGGGCTTTGTGCGCAACTTGATTTATGGGCAGCTTTATCACCGCGACGTGCTCGGGCGCATTGTGCCGGTTTATGCGCCGGGCGATGTGTTCGGGCATCCCAACCAGATGTCGCAAATTTGCCGCAAGGGTGGCTGCACGAGCGCCAGCTGGGGCAAGCATGTGCTGGGGCTCGATAATCTCTTCCACCATGTTTCGCCGGATGGCGAGGCGATCATCCACAACAAGCACATCAGCAAAGAGGACGCGCAGCGCCTCGGCGTGGGACATTTCACCCGTGCGTCGTGGGCGGGCAAGGGCCTTGAAACCTACCCGCGCTCCGGCAACACCGACTGGATGAAAGACACCATCAACAAAGCCCAGTTCAGCGTGTTTTCCGAGATGATGGACGGCATCATCGCCGACGATGCGCGGCAAGTGGAGCAAGATGGCATCACCAAGTTGGAATACACCGCGCGGGACATCACCTCCCACCACCCCGGCGTGCTGCTGACGCGCACCGACTTCAAGCAAGCGAACCGCCTGGCAGAAAACCTGCTGGTGACGGCCGAGAAGTTCAGCGCGATTGCTGCGCTGCACGGCGCGACCTACCCCGAAAAAGCCCTCGACAAAGCCTGGCGGCAGATTTTGTGCGCCCAGCACCACGATAGCATCACCGGCACGAACAACGAGATCAGCTTTGTGGACTTGATGATTGAGTATCGCGAGGCCGTGGAGATCGCCGCAGAAATCGTGGACAACACCATCGCGTTTCTCGCAAGCGGTGTGAGCCACAGCGAAGCGGCACCCGTGTTTGTGTTCAACCCGCTCACCCATCCGCGCAAAGATTGCTGCGAAGTTATGCTGCCGGCCTATGCCAAAACAGGCTACGCGCTGTTTGACGAGCATGGAACAGAGCATCCGTTCAGCGTGTTGAGCGAACACGGCGAACACTTACGCGCGGTGTTCACCGCCGATGTGCCCGCGTTGGGGTACGCGCTATTCAATCTAAAAACCACTCAAGGCTCCACCGCTTGCGGGGAGGCAAACGTGGATTGCACCATCGAAAACGAGTTTTTCCGTGTGACGGTTGACCCCGCACAAGGCGGCGGCATCACGTCGATTTACGACAAAACCAACGCCCGCGAGGTCATCAACACAACGATTGATGGTCCTGCGAATCAGATACAAGTGCTGCGCGAAGTGCCCGACCGCGCCGAGGAGCAGCACGAGTTCTACACCACCGGGCAAAAGCTGCAAGCGCGGGACTACCCCGCCGAGGTGCGCTGCGAAAAAACGGCAGCCTACGAAAAACTATACATCAGCGCAAAACTGGGCATTGTGGCGCAGGCACGGCAAGAAATCACGCTGTATCCCGGCGTGCAGCGCATTGACTGCAAAACCATCATCGACGATTATCAAGGTCGTGATGACCTGTTCACGCTCACGTTCCCGGTGCACAGCGCGGGCGGCAAGCCGGTGTATGAAGACCGTTTCGCGCTGCATGTGTGTTGCGCCAGCCACCGCAAGTTGAGCTTCCAAAGCCACCAGTATAATTATTTTAGCCACTGTAATATCATGCCCGCCGTCAACTGGATGGGCTTGAGCCCTACCGTCAAGCTCGACCTGGGCGGCGCTGACATCAACGTGGGCATGACGGCACTCATTCGCGCCGAGCAAAAGGAGCTGATTTTGGCGGGCGATAGGCTGCTGAAGGCACTGGCGAAAAAGGCCATTCCCGTCACGCCCTATGGTCCAGACACCAGCCGCCGCTATGCCAAGCACATCCACTTCAACGAAGACCTGCGCAACACCGACACCCGCTTTGTGCTATGCGTGGACGGCGTGGCGAACCGCTACGAAGACAAGCTGCTCGGCAAGCTTGACGCGGCTTTGCTGGCGCAATTTAATGCGCAGCTTGCACAACATGGCCGCTCGGTGCTGTTTACGCGTGACAGCGACAACGTGTGGGGCAAGCCCATCGACGTTGTGCTGATTAAAGCGCTAAACGTTGACGCGTTGAACAATTGGCTCGTTGGCATGGAGAAGCAATTGGCAACCGGCACGACGATTGATATGCAGGCCATCCTCGCCGTTGACCCCGGTTGCACCAGCGATTTCGGCGTGGCGATATTCAACAAAGGCACCATCGCCTGCAGCGTTGAGCCCGGCAACATGCTGAACATGATGCTCTTTCATACCGCGAATTTTTATGGCAACAAAGGCAAAGTCACCGGCGGCGAGCAGATGATTCCCGAGCAAAAATCGCACTGCTTCACCTATGCAATTTGCCCGCACGCAGGCGACTACCGCCAGGCGAAACTGTTCACGCGCGCCAATGAGTTCAACAACGAGCTGCTTGCCACCAGTGGTGTGCAGCCCAGCGAAAATGCCGTGCTGCCGCCGCGCAAGTCCTTTGTGCAAGTTGACGAAAATTTCGTGGTCACCTCGCTCAAAGCAGCAGGTTATCCCCTCGCCCGCATGGAGAAACACCACGGCGACGTCCACACACGCGGGCTGACGCTGCGCGGCTTCGAGTGCAACGGCGAAGATTCCACTGCGCAAGTTCAGTTTGGCTTTGACATCGCCAGCGTGCAACCCACTGATCTGCTGGATGAAAATGCGAGCGATGTCGCTGCCGAAAAACGTGGATTCACCGCTGTTTTGCCTGCACATTCGATTGAAACCTACGCGATTGGTGTGACTGAATCTCTGCCGAACATCGGCATGGCACAGCTTGGTCGCACCGCCGAACCCGTGCAGCCGGTATACATCCGCGCGTGGGAGCACGACCTGGGCACCATGCCCATGGGCTACTTAGCCGTGGCCGCGGGCATTGATCGCCATGTTGTGCACATTGACGAAATTTCGGATGAATTTACGCTGTTCGTCTGCAATAATCAGCCCGATGCTGCGGCGCAGGGCACGGTGAGGTTACTGCTGCCCGAGGGTTTTGCGGCGGATGCGACCGAGTTTGCCTACGACGTTGCGCCGCGCGGCATGCAGCAATTCACGGTGCGGGTGCGCAAGCCCGCCGCCGACGCACAGGGCATCATGCGGCTGCGGTTTTGCGACGATGGGCAGCAGTTCGAGGACATCTACGAATTTGGACCGTTCGTGCCCAGCGTGGAGCTACGCATCGAGGGCGAGCAGTGCATCGCCACGGTGCACAACAATACCGCCGAGCAATTGCATGGCGAGTTGAGCTTGGCCACCCCCTACGAAACGTGGCGCTATGGGCTGCACAACCGCGAGGCACTGGGCAACGCCGGACCGATGACCTGCAAGGTTGACGTGCCGCCAGGCGACCGCGCGGACTACACTTTTGCGGTTGATGCGCCTGCCGATTTGGCATACTGGGTGGCGGTGAAGTTGATGGTGAACGGGCGGATTTTCTTCGCCTATGCCGACAAACGCGGACCGCGACCGAACCTGTTTAGCGCCGACATGCGCGCGAAATATGATGCTGACGATGGCTCGATCATGGCCATGCTGACGCTTTAAAGGAGTAATTCATGAACAAACAACATCAAAACACACATACCCAAGGAGGCATTATGAAAATTACACTGTTGATCCTATCTATCGTCGCGCTGTTGTTGCCCATGGCGGCGTGCGATGTTGCGCGCCCTAGTGATGTGCCGCAATTGCTTACTAACGTGATGCCTGAGCTTCCACCTTGCGACATTTGCGGCCAAGTGCCCAGACCTGAACTGGACGGCGGCACAACCCACGGCATGAGCTACTTTGAAGTGTTTGCGGAGCACGGCGGTGGCTGGCTGCAGATTTTTGTGGAAAACTGCCGCCCATCTACGGCTTCGCCTGTGCACAGGTTGCATTTCACGGCGCAGTACAATCTTGAGGAGCTATATGAACGGCTTCAGCACGCCGAGCCGAATGAGCCATTCACTGCAATTTTTGATGGGATAACCATTGCATTGAGCAGCGAAATTTCTGGATTAGAGCAGTTGCAAATTGGATTATCTGAATGGCAGCCACCCACTGGCTTTGCCTACAGTATACAACGTATTAGATTCTAGGAGAAAATATCATGAACAAACAACAAGTCATCCTCACCGGCGACCGCCCAACCGGCAAGCTCCACTTGGGGCACTATGTGGGCTCGCTGAGCAACCGCGTCACCCTGCAAAATACGGGGGAATACAAGCAATTCGTGTTCATCGCGGACTTCCAAGCCCTCACCGACAACGCGCGCAACCCCCAGCTTGTGCAGCAAAGCCTGCTCGAAGTTGCCATGGACTACCTCGCCGTGGGGCTTGACCCCGCCAAAACCACGCTGTTTGTGCAGTCGCAAATCCCCGAAATCAGCGAGCTGACGATGTATTTCCTCAACCTTGTCACCGTCGCGCGGCTGCAGCGCAACCCCACGGTGAAGGAGGAAATCGCGCAAAAGGGCATCGAAACCAGCCTGCCAGCGGGCTTTTTGACCTATCCCATCAACCAAGCGGCGGACATCACCGCCTTCAACGCCAACCTCGTGCCCGTGGGCGAGGATCAAATGCCGGTGATTGAACAAGCGCGCGAGATTGTGCGCAGCTTCAACCAGCTTTACGGTGACATTTTGGTTGAGCCCAAGGGCATGTTATCCGAAAACAGCACGCACCGCCGCCTGCCCGGCGTGGACGGCAACGCGAAAATGAGCAAGTCGCTCGGCAACGCGATTTATCTCAGCGACAGCGCCGATGACATCAAGAAGAAGGTCATGAGCGTGTTCACCGATCCGCTGCACCTGAAGGTGAGCGATCCCGGCCACACCGAGGGCAATGTGATGTTCACCTACCTCGATGCCTTTTGCACCGACGAGCACTTTGCCGCGCTTTGGCCGGACTATGCTAACCTCGACGAGCTCAAGGCGCACTATCGCCGCGGCGGGTTGGGCGACATGGCCGTCAAGCGCTTCCTCAACGAGATCATGCAGCAAATGCTTGCGCCCATCCGCGAAACGCGCGCCTACTACGAAGCCCGCCCGGATGAGGTGTATGATATCCTGCGGGCTGGCAGCGCCGACGCGCGTGAGGTTGCCGCCGACACCCTTGCCCGTGTGCGCGATGCGGTGGGCACGAACTATTTTGGCAAACTCACGCTGTAAAACCAAGAAAGTCCTCGAATATCGGGGGCTTTTTTTGCTTGCCATCTCTAGCCCAACCCCACAAACAACCAACCACCCTATCTCAATTTGAGTTAGGGTGGTTAATATATACCCTCACCTAATTGGGTGAGGGTATAATTATTTTGTTTTGTGCCCTTGCCAACTGAACAAAGCTACTGATGATTGCTG
>Ga0209755_10001573_pt1 | contig 34764 bp, 30 predicted proteins | sample TergutCo191P1_FD_187301 | JGI IMG/M metagenome (GOLD analysis project Ga0209755, IMG submission 187301) | Cornitermes sp. P1 segment gut microbial communities from Petit-Saut dam, French Guiana - Co191P1 (SPAdes) (version 2) | ecosystem: Host-associated > Arthropoda: Insects > Digestive system... | reverse complement strand
CGGTGGGATGTGATATCTGTGCTGTTGTGCAGTTGATAAGGACAAACCATCACGGCCTGCAAAAACAGCTTGGGAGCAACAGGGTTTCCGTGAGGTCATATGCCGACGGATTTGAAATATATTATGATTTTTCAAACGTTTCCAGGAACAGCAATGGCACATACGAAATACCATTTACCGTCTCGTGCACAACAAGCATACGGGCGAGAACCGATATTTTGCACTGGATCCCTCAGGAGAGCGGTGCTGGCGTATTACTGTCGTTTGACGATTGGTACCCATGCTGGGTAGAAGGCCATTTGATTCTCGATAATGCGGGGGCTTTGGCGACTTGGTTTTTCGATACCAGGGGTGGCAACAGGGACGATAACCAAAGGCACAACGACGCTGTATTTCTTTGGGAGCAAGGGCATGAAATTGGGTGGCATACAGCCACACACCTTGATTTAAGGACGCTTGATCCTAACTCGGCGCAAAATCTGGCCGTGTTTTATTGGGAGACGGTCGGATCGATGTATCGTCTGGTAAGGGATTCGAACATCGAAATTTTTAATTTCGCATACCCTTTTGGTGGAAACAGGCCCTGGATGCACGAAAGGCTGGAACAAAGATTTCATGTTCACCGCGGTTCTACCGGTTCCGGTGGGAACTGGTTTGTTTATACTCACGAGAGGCTAAGTGAGGGAGGATTTATTCGTTCGTCGGGAGTTGACATCAACGGTTTTAGCGACAGCCAGGATTTTAGGGTGCGCATCAGGAGAATGTTCCTAATTACAAAGTTTATGGGTGGGGTAGTACCTATCCATGCACACGAGATCAACTATACGAGGCCAGCTACATCATGGGTAATAAGGCCAAGTGATTTGGAATACCTTGTGACGGCGGGAAACAAATTAAGGTTGAACTTTTTTAGGTACAAGGATTTCATGAAGTGAAGAAAAATATAAGTTGGGGATGTGTAGTATTGCTTTGTTAAGGATCGTCTCTTAGATTAGTGCATAGTATAGGAGTAAAACTGAGCAAATTTATAGGGTTTGCCATATTTGCCACGTTTTTCCTTGCTGGATGCATTAATCCAGTTGAAAATCGACAGGGGTCGGTGGGATGTGATATCTGTGCTGTTGTGCAGTTGATAAGGACAAACCATCACGGCCTGCAAAAACAGCTTGGGAGCAACAGGGTTTCCGTGAGGTCATATGCCGACGGATTTGAAATATATTATGATTTTTCAAACGTTTCCAGGAACAGCAATGGCACATACGAAATACCATTTACCGTCTCGTGCACAACAAGCATACGGGCGAGAACCGATATTTTGCACTGGATCCCTCAGGAGAGCGGTGCTGGCGTATTACTGTCGTTTGACGATTGGTACCCATGCTGGGTAGAAGGCCATTTGATTCTCGATAATGCGGGGGCTTTGGCGACTTGGTTTTTCGATACCAGGGGTGGCAACAGGGACGATAACCAAAGGCACAACGACGCTGTATTTCTTTGGGAGCAAGGGCATGAAATTGGGTGGCATACAGCCACACACCTTGATTTAAGGACGCTTGATCCTAACTCGGCGCAAAATCTGGCCGTGTTTTATTGGGAGACGGTCGGATCGATGTATCGTCTGGTAAGGGATTCGAACATCGAAATTTTTAATTTCGCATACCCTTTTGGTGGAAACAGGCCCTGGATGCACGAAAGGCTGGAACAAAGATTTCATGTTCACCGCGGTTCTACCGGTTCCGGTGGGAACTGGTTTGTTTATACTCACGAGAGGCTAAGTGAGGGAGGATTTATTCGTTCGTCGGGAGTTGACATCAACGGTTTTAACGACAGCCAGGATTTTAGGGTGCGTATCAGGAGAATGTTCCTAATTACAAAGTTTATGGGTGGGGTAGTACCTATCCATGCACACGAGATCAACTATACGGAGCCGGCTACATCATGGGTAATAAGGCCAAGTGATTTGGAATACCTTGTGACGGCGGGAAACGAATTAAGGTTGAACTTTTTTAGGTACAAGGATTTCATGAAGTGAAGAAAAATATAAGTTGGGGATGTGCAGTATTGCTTTGTTTAGTGTCTTTGCCACTGGCTGCTTATGTTTTAGGTGGCAGTGATAGTGACAATGATGCTAGTATCCAATACAGCGTGCCAATTGTTAGGGATAGAGCGAATTTTGTATATTACTATGATCATGGTGCAGCTGGCGATGGTGTAACTTGTGATTTTGCTGCGATTATTCGGGCACATGATGTTGCGAATAGGCTTAATAAGCCTGTGCGTGCTGATTATGGCAAGACATATCTTATAAGTGGGAAAAATCAATCTGCGATTATTCAAACGGATACCGATTGGCGAAATGCAACTTTTATTATAGATGATCGGAACCTTGAAAACAGGCGCTCTAATGTATTCCGTGTAAGAAGCAGACACAGGGTACAATCACTTGGTGACTCTGTAACTTCATTAACGAGGGGGCAAGCGAATTTAGGCAGGACTTTCGCGCATAATTCCTTGGTTATCGTGGAAAATGCAAATGTGAGGAAGTTTATAAGAAGAGGCCGTAATGAAAATGCAGGGCATTTTCAAGCTGAGGTATTTTTGGTCGATACAGATGGTAACATTGACCCCTCAACTCCTATTTTGTGGGATTACGAACAAATAACATCGAGTTCTATTCGTCCAATCGATGACGAACAGTTGGTAATCAAAGGCGGTAGGTTCATTACAATACCTCATGAACTTTGTCCGCAAGGGTTATATCAGTGGCGTTCTATCCAGGTAGAGCGTTCTAATACCTTGATTTGTGGCTTGCGCCATTATATCGTTGATGACGATAATGCTTCGCCATATTGGGGTTTTGTTCATATGGTGGAGGCGGCCAATATAACAATTCAGAATAGTTATTTTACTGGGCGCAGGCGAACTCTTCATGGGTCGTACGGAATATCTGCAAGACGTGTTGCGAATCTTTTGCTTTATAATGTACGACAGACGAATGACATAAACGATACGAACTATTGGGGAATCTTCGCATCGAATGAGTCAAAGAATATAACATTTGATAGAGTTATGCTTTCCCGTGTCGGGGCTCATCGTGGAGTTCATAATGCAACTATTAGAAATTCCACGCTTGGACATCATGGGATTCCGATTATCGGATCTGGATTACTTCTTATCGAAAATACTATTATAAGTGGAAATAGATTTATAAATCTACGGCCAGATTTTGGTTCGACTTGGAGTGGTGAAATTATTATTAGAAATAGTACATTCCATCCCAGTGGGAATACGGCTCAAATCATAGATGGTAACAACGATGGATTATGGAATTTCGGTTATCAAGCTTATTTGCCAACAGTTATAATTGATGGTTTGCATATAACTGATGAAAGATTGGGACGAAATGATAATGCCTTGCGTTTATTTGGACGATTTGAGCAAGCACGTGATGCCCGATTCCCGATTATGTTTCCAAAAAAAATTTTTATTTATAATCTAACACGGGATAGCGGGTATGGCTTTGTTATTAGCTTGAATACATCTGGCAAGTTCGATAACGTATTGATAGCAACTTACTAGTATTGTTGGAAAGAGCGTATGGCCACTGAAATTTCCATAAGAAAAGCAGTATTAATAGTTGCCACATCTAAGTATGCTAACATACTGCTTGGCATGGTATTTCTTGCAGTTCTCGCGAGGTTGTTAACTCCAGAAGATTTCGGTGTTGTGGCGGTAGTTACGGTATTTACCGCTTTTTTCAGGTTAATATCAAATTTGGGAATGGGGCCTGCGATTATCCAGGATAAAACATTAACCAATGAAGAAATAAATCATATTTTTACTTTTTCTGTATATGTCGCCATTGCTTTGGTTATAGTATTTTCCCTGTTGGGTTTTCCGATAGCATGGTTTTATCGAAATTCAGAGTATATTATTATTTGTGCAATTTTGTCATTGTCACTTTTTTTTAATGTACTTAATACCGTTCCTAACGCATTGTTGCGTAAAGAAGGGCGGTTTTTGTTACTTGGAGTCAGATTAATCGTTGTTAGCATTGCTACGTACGGTATTACGATAGCCCTTGCATTAATGCAGTTTAATCATTATGCTTTGGTTATTCAATCGGTTCTCAGTGCTTTTTTTATTTTTTTGTGGAATTTAAAAAGCGTCAAGGTGTGCCTAAGATTGAAAACTGACTTTCTTGCGGTAAAGAAAATAAAGGAGTATAGCGGATATCAATTTTGGTTTAATTTTATCAACTACTTTGCCCGTAATCTTGACAAGCTGATTATTGGTAGAGTATGGGGAGTCACTCCCCTGGCGCAATATGACAAGGCATATCGCTTTATGTTATTTCCTGTGCAAAATTTAACTTTTGTTCTTAGTTCGGTATTACATCCCGTTCTTTCGAAGAACCAAGATAATTTAGAATATATATATAATAAATATTTGAGGATAGTAAAAATATTATCATTAGTAGGTGTATTTATTACTGCCTTTTGTTTTTGGAGTAGTCAGGAAATTATAATGTTAGTCTTTGGTAGTCAATGGTATGAAGCTGTCGAGTATTTTAGATGGTTGAGCCTTTCCATTTGGGCGCAGATGGTTGCCTCCAGTGCAGGTGCAATTTACCAAAGTACAGGAAATACAAAGCTAATGTTCAGAAGTGGGTTGGTTCATATTTCAATTTCAATCCTTGCGATCATAGTTGGTGTTATGTCAGACAATTTAAGCATTCTTGCTGCATGTGTGTCCATCGGGTTTATTTTTAAATTTTTTATAGAATATTTTTTTCTTATCAAGAAAGGTTTCAAAAAAAAACTAACCACATTCTTGTATGGTTTTATACCCGATGCGGTTGTTTTTTCGGTACTGTTTACAGGATTGTTTTTCTTTTCTCGCCTTATGGATACAAGCAATTTTACTCTATTTTTTCTGCTAGTTTTTAAGTTAATTTTTGCTGGGATATTATATTTCTTTTGTTTGCTTATTACGGATCAATGGAAATATATAAAGGAAATCGTTCGTTACAGAAAGGTGTGATTATGAAATATTTTTATAAAACAACGATTTTTAAAAATAATATTTTTACAATATCAAGATTTAGTATCTTTTTTCTTTTTTTACTCATGCTCTGGTCAATGGGGCCGTGGTTTGCATGGAATCATACAGGAATCATGGTTTTTGCCCTTAGCGGTTGTTTCGTGTTACTTAGATTTATTTTGGTTGCAAGAAATTACAAGAACAATGTGATTGTCTATTCAATTTTGGTCAGTATTGCATTTGCATTTATGGTTTATTTTATGGTACGTTTACGTAATGTGGGAGGATTGACAGGTATTCTTAATTTCATTCGTTTAGTAGTAGTTTTTGCTTTTGTTCTGGCAATGGATAAGAACGAGAAAAAGCAGATTGTAACTACATCAACCACTACATATGCCTGGATTGTAGGTGTCTCCATGATAGCATATCTATTTGTTATAGCTGGAGTTAATTTGCCATACTCTGTTATATCGGTACCTGATAACTTCTTTTACCCCCCTTTCTTGAATTACAGGTTATTTATTATGAGTACCAATATGACGGATTTTTTCTTTCAGAGGTTTCAGTCGATTTTTACCGAACCAGGGCACCTTAGTGTTATTTCGGCACTTTTTGTTTATGTTAATCGATATGAATTAAAAAGGAAAAGCGTTCTAATTATTTTTATCTCGGTACTTCTTTCTTTATCGCTTGCTGGTTATGTCTTGATGATTTTGGGTTACCTTATTCAAATGGTAGCTAAGAGTAGTAAAGTTTATAAAACTGTGTTGAAAATTACCGCAGTGACAGTGTTGCTAATAGGTATGGGTTTCTCTTTTTATGTCAGGAATCCAGATAGTGTATTTTCAGTATTAATAATGAGTAGGGTAATGCCTGGTGAGGATGGAAATATTCAAGGATGGAATAGAGAAAGGGCGAATTTTATTCATTTTTATGAAACGCAATTTCTTGTATCAACGGAAAATATACTATGGGGGATGAATCTGAGTGAGGCGGAACGCTGGGTTCTTTTTGGAAGGGGTGGAAATAATTCCTATAGGGTTTTTTTGCTAAATAATGGTGTTATAGCTTTAATTTTATTATTCTTAATGTATTTTAGCATTGTAGCCATAACACCATCACGATTGGGATTCGGGTTACTTCTCTTTTGTAGCGTATCTTTTATACAACGTATTCAAATTCCGTTTTGGGAAATGCAATTATTTTTATTTATTGGAGCTATGCAATTTTTTAATATGGGGTCTTACAACAAATCATCCCATAAAACAGGATTTGATATTCCGCCCCCATTGGGACGTAAAATTAGGGGACAATGGATTTGTTCCCATGCTAAATAGAGATCTCAAAAATGAGTCTTCAATCACTCTGTTGCTCTAGTGGGAATTCTCTATTATTATTAATAAGATGATACAGAGAAAAATTAAAACGGGGGAACAATTGTTACCTATAAGATTTAAACAATTTATTTATTTTCATTTCGCAAAATTTGGATTTTTTCCGCGGGTAAATATTTATTTGCAAATAATAAAAAAGACAAATTTACCACAGGGGCTTAAAAGCACCCTAAGGGAAATGGCTTTTGCTGGTTTGAGTCATCAAATAGATGATTTTATAAACTCTTATTTGTCCAATGGTATTATACTAGTAAAAAAACGCCAAGAAATGGGGGATATCGAGCCAATAGTTATTTGCGCAGTGAGAAACGATTTGGATAGAATTAAGATGCAAGTAGAGCACCATCGTAAGATAGGGATAAAACACTTCATCTATATAGATAACATGAGTACAGATGGAACTTTTGAATGGTTAGAGAACCAAAAAGATATAACTCTTTATAGAATTGAATCTAAGTTCAATGCATCTATAAAATCTGCTTGGTGGCAACTGGCGATCCAGAGAGAAGGTTACGGAAAATGGTATTTAATTTTAGACTCAGATGAACTATTTGCTTATCCAGGCATGGAAAATATGAATATCCAAAAATATATAGAATTTTTAAAAATGAAAAAAATATCTGTCATAACGACACCTATGATTGATATGTATAGTCAAAATAAGTTATTTGAGGCAGATATATGTGAAGATATAAAAAGTAGATATTGTTTTTTTGATACATTTTACAATCAAGAATACGGATATATAAATTGGCGTATTTTTGGTGGGCCTAGATTTAGGGTGTTTAATATTGATCTTCAGCTTACAAAACATTCTTTGTTAAGAGCAGAAGAAAATATTATTGTGCTTCCCCATAAAATATTTCCTTTTAGTAGGAATGTTGAAAAAGGAGCAAAAGCGTTTCTGCTCCATTATAAGTTTCTACCTGGAGACATGCAAAAATTTATGGAAATAATAAAAGAAAAAACGTATCACAACGGGAGTGGCGAATATAAAATCTATATGAAATATTATAAGCAAAATCACAATACATTTTACTACTCAGGTTCTCAAAAATTAAATAATTCTATGGATTTGTTGAAAATTAATATTGTAGATAAAAATTTTTTCGAAGAATATTTTTCCTTTTTGAAATAAAATAGGTAGCACGAGGATAGTTTCATATGTCGAAGATCTCAATTGTTATTCCCATTTATAATGTAGAATTGTATTTGCGGAGATGTCTTAACAGTATTCTAGCGCAAACTTTTACTGACTATGAATGTATTCTTGTAGATGATTGTTCTCCTGACAATTGCCCGTCAATTTGTGACGAATACGTTAAAATTGATTTCCGATTTAAAGTAATACATAAGAATAAAAATGAGGGATTACCTAAAGCCAGAAAAACTGGTTTGGATATGTCAATAGGTGAATTTGTTATGCATGTGGATAGTGATGATTGGATCGAGAGGAATGCATTAGAAATTTTACTAAATAGGCAGCATAAAACAGGCGCAGATATAGTCATAGGAGGTTTTAAACTTATTTTTAATCGATGGAGTAAAATAAATATGCCTGTGAATAAAAATAATTATAACACATCGCTAGACTATCTTTTTAATAGTAACAGTAGGTTTCTTCCTGGGAAATTATACAGAAGGGAATGTTTTGAGAAATATCAGGTTCCTGATTACAGCATAGGGGAAGGCTCAATGGTGAATGTTCAAATATTTAAGCAATATGATATAGAAAAGATAACCACTGTAATGGAAGTTGTTTATAATTATGATCGTCGTAGCAACATTAGTATGATGTCAAATAAAAAGAAAAAATATGTTTCAAACAGTATGTTTGATCATCCATGTATTAAAAATTGTATGTGGATCAAAAGTTATTTGGAGTCAGTAAATTCGTATGAAGCCGTAAAAACATCTTTTTTAAACTATATGATTGGTTATATATGCATATATCTGATAGAAGTCGATAGACCGATGCGGAAGGATATAAATTATATATATGATAATATTTATTTTCCATTTTCAGAAAAAATAAATTTGTCTTTTTATAAAAAACTATTATTAGTTGTACACAAAAAATCAATTTTTTTAGGACGAATTTATGTTACTTGTATAAGAATATACGATTCACTGCGCAATGGTAAAATGGTTTCAGGAGGATGATCTAAGATGAAAGCAACAAAAGAATTCTTGTCGAATGCAGGATTGCCCGAAGGGGACTTATATGATTTGCCCTTATCGACAAAGCGGTTCATTGATGGAGCGCAGTATCGCTTCGAGGTTCCTGGTATTCAGGGTTCGGTTGCGATGAAGTCGTTACTCGAAGAATTGGACAATTCGGGATTGGTTATCCATAGAGTGACGCAAACGAAAGGGATCATGTTGCTTATGGATAATGAAATTGCCGAGATGGTATCTTTAGCGAAACAGGCTCAGGTAGATTTGGTTTTATCCATTGGACCTAGGGCTACCTACGACACTAGCGCATCTGCTTTAACCTCGGAAGGGCAGCGTATGGGTTTACGCTTACGCGGCCAAGAACAAATCGTCAGATCAGTAGAAGATGTAAAAAGGGCTAATGCCTTCGGCTGTAATTCATTTTTATTGTATGACGAGGGTTTGTTATGGATTTTAAATGAAATGCGCAAGCAGGGGGAATTACCACCCGAGGTGAAATTTAAAGTGTCGGCTCATACTGGGCATGGTAATCCCTGTTCAGCAAGGCTAATGGAGACCTTGGGTGCGAATTCCTTTAACCCGGTTCGGGATTTGCAATTGCCCATGTTGGCGGCAATTCGTCAGACCATTAATATTCCAATTGATTTGCACACCGAAAACCCGGCTTCTTCAGGCGGTTTCATCAGGCATTATGAAGTTCCGGAGATGATAAAAGTGACGGCACCTTTGTACCTCAAAACAGGTGGTGCCGTGGCCAAAACCCATGGTTGGGATACCACGGCCGCAGAAGCCAGGCAGCGCGCTAAACAAGTGGGCTTGGTAAAACGGGTTATTGATAGCTATTATCCTGATGCCGTAAGTTCGGCTAAAGGTTCGATTAACTAAGAGGGAAATATGAGGCACCATCGGTACAATAAGAATTTTCAGTTTGTCAAGGAACCGGTTGATTTTAACAAAAATACGGATAAAGCACTTCTTCGATACTGTCTTGGTGCTACTTTGTATATGCCTGGCACAAAAGACATGCTGAATAAGATACTACAGAAAAACTTAACCGATGTTACGTCAATGGTCATGTGTTTTGAGGATGCCATCCAGGAGGAGGATTTGCCCGAGGCTGAAAAAAATGTGCTTTCTCACCTTGAAAATATCGCTCATGCCATTGGGTGTGGAGAAATTACCATTGACGATATTCCTCTAATATTTTTGCGTGTTAGAAGCTTAGCGCAATTTGAAAATTTTTCGAAAAAGATAACGGCAAAGCAAGCTACCGTGCTATCTGGTTTTACTTTTCCTAAATTCGACAGTTATAACGCTGGAGATTATTATAAAGTACTTGAGCATTTGAGTCTGCAACATGATACCGTTTTATATGGGATGCCCATTCTTGAGGGGACAATTATAGCATACAAAGAAACGCGAAATGAAGAATTGCTCATTCTAAAAAGGATATTGGAACCATATAAACGGTTAATCCTGAATATAAGAGTAGGGGGTACTGATTTTTCTTCGATTTGGGGGGTGCGCAGGGGGATTAATTCTTCCATTTATAACATTTTGACAGTAAGGGATTGTTTATCTGATATCCTGAATTTTTTTAGCAGGGCGGATGATGATTATTTGGTATCTGCTCCAGTGTGGGAGTATTTTCTTGCATATAAGCAAGATGATATAAATGAATTATTAGAACAAAATCTTCATCATTCTTTGATGAAAAGAGTCACCATTATCAATGAAGCCATTGATGGATTGTTGCGTGAAACAATCTTGGATAAGGCCAATGGTTTTGTAGGTAAGACAATCATTCATCCGTCTCATGCTAGATTTGTGAATGCAATGCAAGCCGTAACCAAGGAAGAATATGATGACGCTTTTCAGATTCTTAACACCAAAGGTGGGGTGGTTAAGAGTGCCAGTATCAATAAAATGAATGAAGTGAGCCCACACAGGAGCTGGGCAAATAGAATTATAAATCGCGCAAAAGCGTTTGGTGTCATAGAAGACGAAGATTCGTATTTAAAGCTAATCTTGCAGTAAGGGTTTAGGTACAACATGCCAGTTATTTTACTGACGAATAAATATAGTGATAAAGTTCTGTCTGTTGTGCGGAATGAATTGCCTCAAGGGTTTGATTTCATTTCATTACATAATGCAGATAGAGATACTTTAATCAAAAAGGCAGGGGAGGCGAATTATTTTTTGGCAAGTGGTCGTGTTTCTATTGATAAGGAAGTAATCGAAGCGGCAACAAAACTAAAAATGGTTCAAAGAACTGGCGTTGGAACAGATACTATTGATTTAAATACCTTAAAAGAAAAGTCAATCCCTGTGTACGTTAATCCTGGTATAAATTCAGTTAGTGTTGCCGAACATACTATTTTGTTAATACTTGCAGTTTTACGACGTTTATCCCAAGTCAATGCTGGAATAAAAGCTGGGAAATGGGGAAAAAATGATGTGGGTATAGAATGTCGTAGCTTGAGCAATAAAACAGTTGGTATTATTGGAATGGGAAATATAGGAAAAAAAGTTGTCAAGATGTTAAAACCATTTGGGGTTAAGATACTTTATTATAGTCGTTCTAGATTACCAGAGATAGAAGAAAAGGGGTTGCTTATCCAGTATTGCGATTTACCAATTTTATTAAAACAAGTTGATATATTGAGTTTACATTGCCCTCTTACACATCAAACGAAAGAAATAATAGGAAAATCTGAGATTGCATCGATGCAATATGGTGCGATTATTATTAATACTGCTAGAGGATCATTGATAAATGAAGTAGCTTTGATTGAGGCGTTGAAATCTGGGCACATTGGAGGTGCTGGTCTTGATGTTTTTTCCAATGAGCCACTTGGTAAAGATAATTTTTTGCTGAATCTTGACAATGTTATTCTGACTCCCCATGTAGGGGGATTGACATTGGAAACATTTAGTAAAATGATACGTGATGCTTTTAATAACATTAGGCTATTTGAAGATGGTAGATTTAATTTAATAGAAGACAAAAAACTACAATGAATATTATTGCTGATAAATATAGTTAAATTTCAGCAGATGGGGACAATAGTACCCAAAGTACAATTAAGAGAGCGAATATTTTATGCAAAAATTCCAATCAGTTTTACATGCCATAGCGAACTATGCTATGACTGTTCCAGAGAAGGTGGCAATTATAGAAGCAGAAAGCGATCGTAGATGTACATATAGTGAATTGTGGGCATATGTAAAAGCTTTTTCTAGGCAGTTGATTTCTATAGGTGTCAATCAAGATTCTGGTGATGGATATGGTACTCGTGTTGTTGTACGTTGTACGCAAACTGTTGATTATATGGTAGCCGCATTGGCGATTCAGCTTGCTGGTGGGGTGTTTGTACCTGTCGAAAAAAATATTGCTGAAATGCGAATTATTGAAATTATGAAAGAGACAGATAGTAATATTTTTATCTCATCTGTGCCATTGTCTGTTTCTGATTATATATATATATCACTTGCAGATGCTACAAAAGAAAAAGTTAGCACGGAAGATAAAGAAATAGCATTTCCGATTCCCGATTCGCTTACGCATATTTTGTTTACTACTGGAACAACGGGAGAAAGTAAAGGTATTATGGTGTCACAAAAGTCATCAACGGCTCGGATACTTGCAGCCTATTCTGCATGTCATTATGATGATAAGCAGGTATTGTTGATTCCTGCCCCATTGAGCCACGTTACTGGACTTCGTAGAACATATGTTTCTTTGTTTTACCAGTGTACAACAGTGTTGTTGGATGGTTATGTGTTTGCGGCTTCTTTTTTTTCGGCTATCAAAAAATATGGCGTTACAGTTCTTACTCTTATGTCTGCGGCAACTGAAATATATTTACGGATGTATCGGGATAAACTGGAGGAAATACGAGGGCAAATAAACTATATAAGTCTTGGGGGTTCTTCTTATCCAGACACGCAGATCAAATCACTGAAAACCATTTTCAATAAAAGTAAAATTATTAAGTTATATGGTGCGACAGAAATTCCTGGGTGTTCTATTGATTACACCGTAAATAATTGTACTGCATGTTGTATAGGGAAGCCTCTTTTGGGGATAGAAACAGTATTTTTTGATGAACAAAAAGAACATATTATTGAAGCAACTAAAGAAAACCCTGGCCTGTTTGCGATGAAAGGTGATGCTAAAATGGATGGATACTGGAGAAAACCCGAATTAACTGCAAGTGTGACAAAAGAAGGGTATATAATACTTTCAGATTTGGGTTACGTAGACGGTGACGGATTACTATATTTCATTGGGCGAGCGGATGATGTTATTATTTCAGGTGGGTATAAGGTTGCACCATTGGAAATAGAGGAAGTTGCAAATTCTTTCAAGGGTATCCGTGAATCTGCTTGTGTTGCCGTTAGTGATCCCATCATGGGTCAAGTGCCAAAATTATATGTTGTTATGGAAGATAATTATTTTTTTGATTTTACGGAAATACATAAACATTTAAAAGACAAACTGGAAACGACAAGAATTCCACGACATATAGAAAAAATTGACAAAATACCCAGAATAAATAATAAAATTAACCGAAAAGAGCTTAAAAACAAATGATCGATATATTGACCCCCATTGCAAATGAGACCATAGCCCAACTTTCAATTGGTGACATGATTTCTATATCTGGTAGCATATATACTGGAAGGGATGCTGTTTTACCTAGAATCGTGTCCCTGATTCAATCTGGAAAAATATCTGAATACGATATTCAACTAGAGGGGTCCGTCATTTTTCATACTGCCGTTAGTCCTGCGGGCGTTGGGCCTACATCGAGTAATAAACTGGAGATTGAGGGTACAATGTCTGCCTTATCGATGGCTGGAGTAAAACTCCATTTGGGGAAAGGTGCTCTAAGTAAGAAGACTGTTGAAATGTTAAAGCTAAATAATTCGATTTATGCAATTATACCTCCCGTTACTGCTTTATTGAAAAGCAAAACCTTACAACAGAAGGTTGTTGCTTTTCCGGAAGAAGGCATGGAGGCATTTCATGTCTTAAGCATAATAGAATATCCGGCAATAGTAGCCGTTGCGCACGGGAAAAGTATATACGATGATAACTGATAAAGACTTGATAATCGAAAAAGTAAAGAGTTGTTTAATAACAGCGGCGACTACTTTCAGCCAGGATAAAAAAGAGATATATCACAAGGCCATTGAACACGAGGTTGTTCCAGCGGCAAAATGGGTGTTGGAAACTATTTTGCAGAGTGCCCTCGTTGCTGAACAAAGCCAAAGTCCGCTTTGTGATGATACTGGCATTCCTCATATCGTTTTGGAAGTAGGGAAAAATAGGGGTGTTGATGGTAAGTTAATTGATTTCATACGGGAAGGTGTTTGTGAAGGTTTACGTGATTTGCCAGGTAGGCCCATGGCAATTAATGGTGATGATTTACAACGTATCGATCAATCAGGGGGATTGAATGTTGATCCTGGAGCATTACTGTCATCTCCAATTTTGATAAAGCCTATTACCGAAGATGTGTTCCGACTGCATATTTTGATGCATGGAGGTGGCCCAGAGATACGTGCAAAAACTAATAGAATATTTCACAAGCATAAAGTTTCTGTAATAATTGATGAGATTGTCGATTGGGCTATAGAAGGCTCAAGTTTATTGGGATGTTCTCCGGTAACTTTGGCAATAGGCATTGGTCGTTCTCATTTTGAGGCGTCATCATTAATGATGGAAGCAATGGTCTATGGGAACCATACAATTCAAAATGAAATGGAAACGGAAATAACAGAGAGAGTTAATCAAAGCAGAAAGGGTCCATTAGGATTGGGTGGGCAAGCCACTGTTCTTGGAACATTTCTTCGGGTGGGGCCTCAACGGGCAAGCGGAGTGCGGATTGTGAGTTTACGTTCTTGTTGTTGTTTTGAGCCGCGAAAAGCAAGTGTAATTTTGTAAAATGGATGTAACAGTCATAAAGGAGAATAGTAAAGTATGAAGCTTGTTATTTATGGTGCTGGTCAACAAGGTCGTTCTATGTTGAGGCTCATTAGGGAGATAAATAAAGCAGATGCCTGTTGGGATGAAATTTTGTTTGCGGAAGATAAATTTTCAGAACGAGACATACTGGGACATAAGGTGTACCCTTTTGCCGAAATACTTGAAAACTTTGAGTCCAGTGAAATAGAATTTATTATTTCTGTAGGGGAACCAAAGTTTCGACGAGAGTTATTTGAAACTGTAGAAAAGGCAGGGTACAATTTTCGTGATTTAATAAACCCAAACAAGGAAGATATCAATTACAATAGTTTTGGAAGAGGAGTTATTATTGGAAATAATGTTGGAATAAGCAACAATATTGATATTTCCGATAATGTACGTATCGGAAGCCGTGCCTCAGTAGGACATGATACCACAATAGGGAAGCACTCCCTTATTTGCGGTAGTGCAGTTATAGGAGGTGGCTGTACAATAGGAGATGGAGTGTTTATAGGATCTAACGCTACTATAAGAGATCATACTAATATAGGTTCGAATGTGATAGTCAGTATGGGTGCGTGTGTATTCAAAGATCTGCCAAATGATGTGAAGGTAATAGGAAACCCTGCTCAAATTGTACCAAGCATTAAGGGGCATAAGGTTTTTTCTTAGAATTCATAGGGCTTGGAGGGAGTAATGGGAAATTTAATAGTATTTTTGGCGAATATGTTTCCAGCTATTGATTTCGAAAGTGAAACTACGTTGGTAGAAAACGGATTGCTTGATTCGTTGGACTTGTTCGGATTAATAGCAGCTTTGGAACAGGAGTATAATGTATCTATACCAATGGAAGAAATATCACCTAAGAATTTTAATTCTGTGATGGGGATATCTTCGTTAATAACGAGATTATCTGGAAGTGGCGAATGAAATTTCTTGTAATGTTTTTTATTCGTTTTTTTGATGTATTTTTATCTTTATCCGCAATGATTGTATTATTGCCATTTATGACACCAATAATGATCATATTGAAACTGACAGGGGAGCATGATATTTTTTATGTGCAGAAAAGAGTGGGGCGAAATGGAAAAGAATTTGGTTTATTTAAATTTGCCACAATGTTAAGGGATTCTCCGAATTTGCCAGGAGGATTTTTTACATCTGAAAATGACCCAAGAGTATTGTATCCTTTGGGAAATTTTTTAAGGAAATCAAAGATTAATGAATTGCCGCAAATAGTTAATATTCTTCTTGGGCAAATGAGTATTGTTGGCTATCGGCCTTTAGTAAAAGGAAGTTATGAGCATTATTCTGATGATGTAAAAAGACAATTGTACGATTTTAAACCAGGGTTATCTGGTATAAGTTCAATTATTTTGCGAAATGAAGAAAAGATAATGCAAAAAGTAGATGGCCAAAAATATTTTTATGATAATGTCATAAGACCATATAAGGGGAAGCTTGAAACATGGTATGTAAATAACATAAGTGTTTTGATGTATGTCAAAATTATCCTTATTACTATTGTAGTAGTGATAAAGCCATCATCTGATATTTGGAAAAAATCATTTGAAAATTTGCCACGTGTACCTGAAGCACTCGAAAAATATGTAAATTGAGATAATGAGATGAAAGAAAATAAAGAGATCACTACCTTCATAAAATCTCTATACCTAGGTCAAATCCCTGTTCTTCTTCATTGCCCAGAATTTCTTGGCAACGAGAAAAAATATCTCAATGAATGTATAGATACAAAATATGTTTCATATATAGGTCGTTTTGTTGTAGATATGGAAAACAAGATCAAAGAAATCACGGGTGCGAACTATGCAGTAGCCTTGGTTAACGGAACATCTGCTTTGCATATGTTATTGCTGTCTATTGGAATAGAGACAGGTGATGAAGTTATTACACAATCCTTGTCTTTTGTGGCAACGGCTGCGGCTATTGTTCATGCCCAAGCTACGCCTGTATTTATTGATGTGGAACAAGACACTCTTGGTATGTCACCAGAAAGTCTTAAAAAATTTTTGGAAGCATATGCTAAGGTTGAAAATAAAAAATGTTATAATAAAAAAACGGGTAAACAGATTAAAGTAGTTATGCCTATGCATACTTTTGGTCATCCTGCAAGAATAGAAGAAATAAAAAAAATATGTGATGAGTATTCGTTATTGCTTATTGAGGATTCTGCCGAATCTCTAGGTTCTTTCTACAAAGGAAAGCATACTGGTACTTTTGGTAAGGCGGGGGGGTTTAGTTTTAATGGTAATAAGTTGGTAACAACTGGTGGTGGTGGCATGGTTGTTACTGATGATGAGGCTGTTGCCAATAGGATAAAGTATATTTCAACAACCGCCAAGCGTCCTCATCGCTGGGAATTCTATCATGATGAAGTAGGATTTAATCTTCGTATGCCTAGCCTTAACGCCGCAGTCGGGCTTGCCCAGCTTGAGTATTTTGATCAAATACTTGAGAATAAACGAGAGACTGCACGTCTGTATAAGGAGTTTTTTGATACAATTGGGGTTAGATTTATTACGGAGCCGAATAATGCAAGATCAAATTATTGGCTAAACGCTATTTTGTTTGATGACCAAAAACAGCGGGATGAATTTTTAGAATATTCTAACGATAATGGTATCCAGACACGTCCTGCATGGACACTTCTACATACACTGCCGCCGTACCAGCATTGTCAGCGTATGGAAACACCTAATGCTGAATACATAGCGGATCGTCTTGTAAATATTCCAAGTAGTATCAGAATAAATTAATATGCTCAACACACTTTCTCTCATCGGTCGTACAGAGCCGCTTTTTTCCCTTGATGTTGCTCAGCATGAAAAAGAATTGTCTGCGGTCGTAACTTCCTCCCGTTTCCTTGTTATTGGCGGTGCGGGTTCCATCGGCTCGGCTGTGGTGTGTGAATTGTTCAAACGCAATCCCAAATTGCTGCATGTTGTGGATATTAGCGAGAACAATATGGTGGAGCTTGTTCGTAATATACGTAGTTCCTTAGGTTATATCGATGGCGAATTTGCCACGTTCGCCATCGACTACGGCTCGGATATTTTCAATTCATTTATGCAGAACGGGTTTGGATACGATTATGTGTTTAACCTTTCGGCTCTTAAACATGTACGTAGCGAGAAGGATCCCTTTACCTTAATGCGAATGGTTGACGTAAACGTCCTCAATACCGACAAAAGCATAGGGCAGGCAAAGGAAAAGGGGGCAGGGAAGTATTTCTGTGTTTCCACCGACAAAGCGGCGAATCCGGTCAACATGATGGGGGCATCTAAGCGTATCATGGAGATGTTTTTGATGCGTCGTTCTATGGATATACCGATATCCACTGCCCGTTTTGCGAATGTCGCATTTTCGGACGGCAGTCTGCTTTACGGCTTTAACAGGCGTATGGAAAAGGGGCAGCCTCTATCCGCACCCAACGACGTGCGTCGATATTTCGTAACACCGCAGGAGTCTGGGGAATTGTGCCTTATGTCCTGTTTGCTCGGAGGGAATCGCGATATATTCTTTCCTAAGCTGGATTATAACCTCAATTTGCTAACATTCAGCGAAATTGCGGAATGCTACCTTAGTGGTCTTGGTTATGAGTTGGTACAGTGCAATACTGAAGATGAGGCTCGTAGTCGTGTACGGGAATTGAAGGCACAGAAAAAATATCCAGTATATTTCTTCAAAAGTGATACCTCTGGGGAAAAGGATTTTGAAGAATTCTATACTGAGAAAGAAACACTCGATATGGAGAGGTTTGATGGTATAGGCATTGTAAAGAATGAAGCGTTATATGATGAACATAAATTGGAGGTGTTTAAAAATACTATTATAGCGTTGCGAAAAAAAAATGAATGGACACGTTTGGAATTAATTGAATTATTTAATTTTATGATACCAGAGTTTAATCACAAGGAAACGGGTAAATTCCTTGATGGAAGAATGTAGAAAAAACGGGATCAGGTGCTCTCTGTAATTTCAACAAATAAGAGTTCCTACTGATAGTTAATTAAAGCATTATTGAACAAGCTATTTGTGCTGATAATAAAACCATAACCACTGTTCCGACTTAGATTCCTGATGGATATTTCCTCTGTAAAAGACATCGGAAATTGAGCATTGGGGGCTTGTTCAAATGGTGCGAAGACACGCAGAGCGTTATTGTTTCTGTTCAACGAAATGTCAACTACACTTAAGTTGTCTACTGTTACTTTCCGAGGCAAGAATGTTTGATATCCAAAGTCCCAATTTCCGTCATTACTACCATAAATAAGTGTGGCTGTATTACCGATTGGGTGAAATACACAATTCCTAACTATAATATCGCCATCCCATGTTGAACCATAATCAGATCGTAGGTTTATAAACCTGCCATAACCAATTATGGTGGTATTTTCAACAGTTAATAATCCCGAGCCTATGGCTTGTACTCCCGCATGGCCAAGTGTGCTGTTTTTTATTGTTGCGTTATGGACTCCCCTATGTGCATCAAAGCGTGAAAGACGAACCTCATCAAATATTAAATTTTTACTTTCATTAGATGCAAAAATGCCCCAACAAGCTGTATCAGTTATGTCATTTGTTTGCCAAACATTCCTAAGAACAAGGTTTACGGTTCGGTTCGAATATATTCCATATGTTCCGTGTATGGATAGGATGCGTCCTGTAAAATAACTGTTTTGAATGGTTACATTTGCCGCATCTCGAATCGTCAAACCCCAATATGGCGAGGCGATGTAGTCGTCAACAATATATTGCCGAAAACCATCCATCACAGTGTTTGAGCGTTCTATTAAGATGTTTCGCGTGTGATAAGTTCCAATTGGATAATTATGGTTTTCAATGGTTGTGAATTTTCCACCAGTAATTGTTAGCTGGGTGGCATCAATAGGGCGAATTGAACTGGAAGTTATTCGCTCGTAGTCCCAAAGAATAGGGGTTGTCGGACAGACATTTCCATTAACATCCACCAAGAAAACCTCTCTCTGTGGTTGTCCGCTGTCCTCGTTGGTGCCACGTCTAATAAATCTCCTTACTGTGTTGTTTTCCACCCTAATTAATGAAGGGTATGCAAATGTACGACCGAGATTTGTTTGCCCCTTCGTTAGTGAAGTTACACTACTACCTAATGACTGTGATGTATAGTACCTACTTGTTATGTGAAATACCCATGCCGTTGGATCCGATAGATTTCGGTCGTCTATAACAAAATGCGCATCCCGCCAATCTGTGTCTGTTTGGATTGTTACGGTTAGAGCCATACCGCTAATATAATATGTTGCGCCATAATCGGCACGTACTGGTTTGTTCAGCCTGTTGGCTTCGTTGTGAGCATTGTAAATCGCTCGCAAGTCACAGGTCTCGCCATCACCAACGGCTCCGAAGTCATAATAATAAATAAAATTTGCCCGATCCCTGCCATCACAGTACACTGTTACCGTGACAAATGTCTCGATCAGTGTATTGCCGCCTTCCAGTGAGGTTGCCGTGATTATAGCTGTTTGTCCTACCACCTCTCTATTTGCTACCCTTATTTGGATGGAGGAGCCAGTCGCTACTGCTAACCTTGAAGTCATTCTGTGAACGCTTACCACGTCGGGATGGTCTGAATCCCACAAAATATTCGTGAGTTCAACACCATCTGGATCCCTCACATAAAGGGTATAATGTTGGTCTATACGTAAGTCAAGATGAGTGATGGGAATACCTTCGCCGCAGACTATCGTTATAGATGCCGTAGGTCTAAGCTTTGCTGGTACGCCAGTGTTTACGCCGCCGATCCACCAAAAGCCGTCTACAATCTCTGGGGTAGCACCTGCAACTCCAGTGGCACCCGTTGCTGGTACGTCAGTGTTTACGCCGCCGATCCACCAGTAGCCGTCTATAATAACGGGGGAGTTGCCCGCAGGTCCCGTCGCTCCTGTAGCCGATATTCCAGTGTTTACGCCTTCAATCCACCAGTAGCCGTCTACGATCTCTGGGGTAGCACCAACGGCTCCCGTTGCTGGTACGCCAGTGTTTACATCACCAATCCACCAAAAACCGTCTATGATTGTAGGGCTAACACCAGCAGGTCCTGCGCCGCCCTCAGGCCCGGTAGCTCCCGTAGCTGGAACCCCAGTGTTTACCCCACCGATCCACCAATAGCCATCTATGATCTCAGGAGCCATGTCCACTGCTGTGGTATCGTCGGGTACAGTACCCGTGGGGACATTGCAAGTTACCATCAAAAAAACAATTGCCAAAACAATGGCGGCTATCCCTAGAAACTTCCTGGTCATAATAGAACCCCCCTTCATTGTAATTAATTGCCCCGCCCATAGGAGTTAGCCAATATGCATAGCTGGCCAAAACTCCTCTTCCCCAAAACATGTGTTGTCTCTCTCTGGCAGTCTAATACAACACGAATTCTTCTTAAACAATAAGATAAGACTCTCAGGGCTTGGAGGCAAGCAAAAAGTTCTCAAAAATCAAAGGTTCCTTTCAAAAACCCACCTCAATACTCATTTAGCCATTAAATTCATGTCGGGTAATAAGATTCCTAAGCAATTTACTGGCTGTGAGCAAGTAATATCGAAGAAAAAAGAACGGTATTTTACGGGGGCTTTACCTACGGCTGTGGGGAAGGATTATGTCGGTACAAGGAATTGCCAAGTTCATCGTAACCAAGATCGCCAGGCCCCAAGCCTTAGCTGATAGAAGCCGCCGCATCCATCGGCCTTGATTATTCAACCCTTACGCATGAGGAAACGAACTTTTCGCCTTATAAAGAAAATGCGTAGCATTTTTGGGCCGAAAAAAGTGCTGGAATGAAATGACTTAGCCAAATGGAAGCCGAGTCGCCCATAGGCGGTGAGCGTTAACCGCTTGTTATGTGCCATACCTGCTGTTGATTATATACCTTTAATTTGTTAGCGTATACAAAATAAAACTTACCCCAAAATCTATAGCTTCAAGGTGTTAGGGGTTTATGGTTCTAATTTATATTTCATTTTCCCTAAATAATATTTTCTTTAATATTATATCTTCAAGGTTTCTTCTTCCGTCTATTACAAGCATTATATATACAATATTTCCCTACTATGATATATATTCAATTATCTCATCAAGATCACCTAATGCAGGAGATGTCCATTTTAAGTTAAACTTTATTTCCATAGTTTTCATCTATATTTCTTTCTTAACTTAGCGAATACTTCCTCATGATCATATACTTTTTCTTCAAGAATTGCTTTTTCAGAAAATTGTAATAATTTCATTAATGCTAAAGCATTAATCATATCTTGATATGATTCAATATCCAAAAATACACCTCTAGCTTCACCATGCTGGGTAATGATAATTGGATTTTTATTTTCATTAATATAATCCATCATTTCAACTGCATTTGTTTTAATATAGGATATAGGTTTTACATCATTTTTTAGATTTACATTCATAAATCCCTCCAAATATCAATGGCCAAAAGGTACCAAACAAGGGCTATTTTGTCAAGGGTAAAATTATATTATATTTGGTATTTTATACAACATATGATTTTTCATACATGTGCCCAATGTCACATAGCGGCATAAAGTGTTTGCATTTACAGATTGTGGATCTTCAAGCGAAATTAGGCAATTAAACCACTATGCGAAATTATCTCCAGTTGCAGAATAAGTAAACAATGCTTGATTGACGATTCGGCTGGGATCCACTAAAATAAAGGGGTAAAAAGTTAGCGAGGCAGCGAAAATGGACAGTCCCCAAAACCCCCCGACCCCGTTGCCTATAGGGCAGGCATTCTTTGATCGTGTGATTGAAGATGGCTATTACTACGTGGATAAGACCCTCTACATCAAGGATATTCTTGATAAGGCTGCCACGGTAACCCTGTGCACCCGACCGCGGCGTTTCGGCAAGACGCTTAACCAGACCATGCTCAAGTGCTTCTTCGAGGACACTGCGGAGCTTGGCGGCAAGGATACACGGGCGCTTTTTAAGGGCCTTAAGATAGAGGCTGCTGGGGATCTGTACCTTGAGCACCAGGGCAAGTACCCGCTTATATTTTTGAGCTTCAAGGACTGGAAGCTGAATAGTTTTGAGGTCTCTTGCAAACAGCTAGTAAGGGACATCGCCGATGAATTTAGGCGTCATGCCTATGTTGGGGATAAAATACCCGACCATGCCGATCTGGAAATGTTTAGGAAACTATCTAGGTGTGAAGGTTCCCTAGACGATTACCATTCTTCTCTTAGATTCTTGAGTAAATGCCTGGAGGGCTATCATGGCAGAAAGGCCATAATCCTAATCGACGAGTACGACGTGCCTTTGGAGAACTCCTGGGTACGGGGCTTTTACCAGGAGATGGTGGATTTTATCCGCCCGTTTTTGAGCAAGGCGCTAAAGGACAACCCGCACCTGCAGTTTGCGGTTATAACTGGATGCCTGCGGATATCCAAGGAGAGCATTTTCACTGGGCTAAACAACCTGGATGTAGTGTCGATACTAAGTGAACATTATGGCGAATATTTCGGCTTTACTCAGGACGAAATGGACACCATGCTTAGGTACTATAAGCAGGAGTGCAAGGCCGAGATTGTCAGGGACTGGTATGACGGCTACGTGTTTGGAAACACGGAGGTGTACAACCCCTGGAGTTCGATAAAAGTGGTAAGCAACTGGATTAAGAACATAGACAGGTACCCCGAACCGCACTGGGTAAACACCAGCGGCAACGACATTGTCCGCACCCTGATAGACAGGGCGGACGGCGAGGCGAGAACGGAACTGGAAACCCTTATGGCTGGCAGGACAATTTCAAAGACCATCCACGAGGACATAACCTACGATGAGGTATACAAAAACGCCGACAACCTGTGGAACTTCATGTTTTTTACAGGTTACCTTAAAAAGGTCGGTGAAGGTCGTTTGGGCGAGAACGGCGAGGTAAGCTTTGACCTGTCAGTTCCGAACATGGAGTTGCGGTACATCTATGCCACCAAAATAAAGGAGTGGTTCAACGAAAGCATGACCGAGAGGAACCTTGGCGCGTTCTTTAACGCCATTCTGGACGGAGACGTGGAAACCTTCCAGGTCGAGCTTTCAAAGCTACTTGCGGAAAGCATAAGCTACATGGACAGTGCGGAAAATTTCTACCATGGTTTTATGGCTGGTGTACTGTCCAAGCTGAAGGGCTACAGGGTTAAATCCAACAGGGAAAGCGGCCACGGGCGAAGCGACCTGGTTCTGTACGCGATGGACAGGGCAATCATTTTTGAGCTAAAAGTGGCGAAGAAATTCAACGCGCTCCCCGCCCTGTGCGAGGAAGCCCTGGTGCAGATAGAGGAGAACGACTACGCCGCCTACTGGAACGAGGAAGGGTATACCAGGGTCATGAAATACGGCCTTGCCTTTTACAGGAAGAGGTGCGAGGTTAAACTGGGTAATTAAACGGCACTCGTGTTCCTTGTAAAAACCCCCGCAACCTTGCACCACCCAATAAGCCCAAGGCTAAACAGCATAACAAACCAAAACGTAACAAACCGAAACAAAACCGTTACCACAACGGCATCGCTTGCCGCAAACCCCATCGCCAAAAGCAGTCCAGACATAGTACCCTCGAACCCTCCCAAGCCCCCTGGAAAAATCGGAAGCATGGCAACCATGTACGAGGCAAAGGTTATGGCTCCAATGTAAACCGCATGGACATCGGGGAAAACCTGCACTGCCAGTAGGTACATTTTTACGGGGTAAAGTAGCCAGATAAAAAATGACAGCAGAAAAAGCATAACCCAGGCTTTGGTGTTTTTACGAATCGAAGCCACTTGATCCAACAGCGTCAACAGAAATCCCCTCACCCTTCGCATCCACGAGAATCGTGGATTTTCCCTCGCCTGCAAATACGCCTTTATTCGCAGAGGCGAAAGAAAAATGCCCGCAAACAGCAGCAAAAATAACAGCAAAATGCCGTAAACAAAGAACTGCATGTAGCGGGCCTGCAATAGCGGCACTCTGCCAATAAGGTATCCCACGGTGAACAGATTGATAAAAAAGAAAGCGCTCAGACTAAACAATTTCTGCAACGCCACCACGACAGCCGCCTGTTCCCCCGAGCAGTTCCCCCTGCGACTAATCTGCACGGCACGGGTAAGCTCACCACCAATCTTTACCCCAGGGGTGATCGAGTCCATCACCGCACCCTGGCAGTTTATGTAAAGCATATTGCCAAAGGAAACATCCGCATCGGAAAACTTCGCGATTTTGTGCCATTGTAGATTTACCAGAAGCTGCGAAACAATCTGCAAGCCAAGCAGCAACGCCGCCAGCCATAGGGGAATTTGTCTTACGCTATGTAACAGGCTTTCCGCGTCAAGCCGCGACAGGGCAAAGAGAAGGAGCGGAACCAGCAACGCCGTGAACAACCACTTTTTCTTCATGCAACCGCTCCCCTTTGACGTAAAGCAGGGTACTGCCTATGTTGCGGGCTTTGTGGGTAATATGTGGACAGCGAGCCATCGCAAAGCCCGGCAACCGACTGTACAAACCGCTTAAACGGCTTTTCGGCCTTCGCACAAGAAGCCTTGTCCCATGGGCGACCCGCCTTTCCACCTGGGAAAACACACGCTCCATTGGGGAGACCTGCAAGGCGAAGTGCACGACGGAGTATTCAGAAAGCGGAAGCTCCGCACTGCCCCCGTCCTGGCAAAACACACGCACATGTTCACCCAAGCCCAAACGCTCGATAACTTGCTGTGCCTGTGGAATGCAGGCAATGTTATTGTCGATAACCGTTACCTTAGCGCCAGTCGCCTGCTGAAACAAAATGGCGCTAAAAGGACAGATTCCGCCGCCAATGCAAAGGATGTGGTCATTTTCCGTGATTCCCGCCAGCCCGATTTCCTTTTGGATTACGTTCCTGTAATATTGAGAAGCAAGCTGGTAAACAGCCTGCGATTTCACCGCCCGACATTCAATCTTCCGCGTAAACTCAGTTATCCACCGCAACATCGTCTATCTCCCAAGGGAAAAATAGTTAGCACAGACTAACCTCCTAATATGTTACTATGGACTAACTTACTTGTCAAGCCCTTTGGTCGTAATAAAGCAATAAATTTCGCCCGCTTAAGATGGGGCTGCTGGCCTGTTGTATATTCACAAAAAATAGGCTTGCACGACAAAAATAAAGGACTATAATTTATAACATGGGGGTTTTTACAAGGAACATGAATCCTTTTTATGAACAAGTGTATGCCATCGTCGAACAAATCCCATGCGGCAAAGTGGTGTCCTATGGTCAAATCGCCTTGATGCTGGGCCGACCCCGTTCCGCACGGGAGGTCGGGCGTGCCATGCGGTGCTGCCCCGAACACCTAGCGTGGCAACGGGTCGTCATGGCAAATGGTGCCATCGCAGGGGGCATGAGCGCTGATGTGCGCAGGGCAATGTTGAAGGCCGAGGGTGTGGCATTCCTGCCAGATGGTCGTGTTGATATGGAGCTGTGCCGCATGAGGCGTTAAGTGTGAGGGGAAAATCTCTTGACAGCATTTGTTGCCATAAAGTAAACTCCAATATCGCGTTTGTGGGGGCATGTTGGGGTTGGTCGAAGGTCACATTTTTAACCGTGATGGTGATAATGCCATAAAGTTTACAAACATTATGGCAAATTCATCCCAAAGATTTGCGCCCTTTTTCCAGTCGGAAAACACTGTAATCTTTAACGGGGATTGTTTGGAGATACTGCGTTACATCCCCGAAAACTCTATCGACATGATTTTTGCGGATCCGCCGTACATGTTGTCGAATGACGGGTTTACCTGCCAGAACGGAAGGATGGTAAACGTAAATAAAGGCAAATGGGATAAGAGCAATGGTTTTGAAGAAGACATGGTGTTTCACAACGAATGGATTTCCGCTTGTCGCCGTGTTTTAACACCAGAAGGCACAATCTGGGTTTCCGGAACGTATCATAGCATTTACCAATGCGGTTATCTCCTGCAGAAAAACGGCTTCCATTTTTTGAATGACATTGCATGGTTCAAACCAAATGCATCACCAAATTTGAGTTGCCGCTTTTTCACGGCATCGCATGAAATGCTCCTTTGGGCGCGTAAAGATAAAAAAGCAAAACACACGTTCAATTACCAGGAAATGAAAGATGGGTATTTCCCCGAGGACAAGTTAAAAAAAGAAAACACGCAAATGCGATCCGTTTGGTCCATACCAACGCCAAAAAGTGGCGAAAAAGAACATGGAAAACACCCCACGCAAAAACCTCTGGAGCTTCTGAAACGCATTGTGCTCGCATCGACAAACGAAAATGATGTCGTTCTCGATCCGTTTTGCGGCAGTGGCACCACAGGGCTTGCCTGTGCGTGTTTGGGGAATAGGTCGTTTATTGGCATTGAAATAGACAAGGGCTATTGCGATCTGGTAAAAAGGAGGTTATCATAGATCAATAAAACCCAACTGGGAGGCAAACATGACAGAACAAAATGCTTCTGCCCAGACTGGCACAAAGCTCCGCTATGGCATGGTCGGTGGTGGGCAGGGGGCCTTTATCGGCGATGTACACCGCAAGTCAATTGCCCTTGACGGCATGGTTGAACTTGCCGCAGGTTGTTTCTCGCGCTCGCTGGAAAACACGCTGGCAACGGGCAGGGGCTTGGGTATTTCGCCAGACCGTTGTTACAAAACCTTTATTGAAATGGCCGAAGGCGAGGCAAAACGGCAGGATAAAATCGACTTTGCGGTGATTGTTACCCCCAACGATACCCACTACGAAATTGCCAAGGCTTTTTTAAACCAGGGAATCCATGTTATGTGCGACAAGCCGCTTACCTTTGAAGTGGCGGAGGCTCAGGAACTGGCAGATTTGGCGAACAAAAACAAGCTGCTTTTCGGCCTTACCTACACCTACACCGGTTATCCTGCGGTCAAGCAAATCCGCGAGATGATCCGCAGGGGCGAAATTGGCGACATCCGTTTTGTGAACGCCGAGTACCCCCAGGAATGGCTTGCCACTCCAGCGGAAAAAGAGGGCAACAAGCAGGCGCAATGGCGTACCGATCCCGCCACTTCCGGCAAGTCCAACTGTGTGGGAGACATTGGGTCCCATGTGGAAAACATGGTTGCCTACACCACTGGCCTTAAAATCAAATCCCTGTGCGCCCGCCTTGACAAATTTGTCGAAGGCCGCCTGCTGGATGACAACGCCACTATCATGGTAGAATACGAAAATGGAGCGAAGGGTCTATACTGGTCAAGCCAAATCGCCGTGGGCTACGACAACGGATTGCGGGTGCGGATATTCGGTTCCAAAGGCACGATTCAGTGGTCGCAGGAATCCCCCAACTACATCGAGGTTTTCAAAATCGGGCAGCCGAACGAGCAATGGTCGCGGGGCAGGGACGGCTTTTATCCCCATGCCCAAAGTTTTTCACGGATCCCCTCGGGTCACCCGGAGGGCTACTTCGAGGCCTTTGCAAACGTGTACAAAGCCTACGTAAGTGCATTGGCAAAAACCAAGGCTGGCCAGAATTTGAACGAGGAAGACATGGACTTCCCGAGCGTGGAAATGGGTGTTGATGGGGTAAAGTTTATCAACAAGTGCGTGGAAAGCTCCGAGAATGGAGCTGTTTGGGTTCATTATTCGTGCTGAGGGGTTTAATACCCCGCCCCTTGGGGCGGTTAAAAAGGTATTGAACCCCGAATGCAATTCCACAGGAGAACGAACGATACCCCGCTGCTTGCGGCGGGGTTCGTTCATTAAAAACCGAAGGAGGATTGTATGTCAAGACCAGTAACTATTTTTTCAGGCCAATGGGCGGATTTGCCTTTTGAACAGTTTTGCGAAAAGGTTAAAAGCTTTGGGTATGACGGTATCGAGATCGCCTGCTGGGGCGATCATCTTGATATAAAAAAAGCGGCTACGGATGCCAAATATGTTGAAGAACGCAGGGCGATTCTTAAAAGGCACGGACTTGAAACCTGGGCCATTGGAACGCATCTGATCGGGCAGTGTGTCGGCGATTTGTGGGATCCTCGGCTGGACGGCTTTGCCCCACCAGCGCTGGCGGGAAAGCCCCAGGAAATCCGCAACTGGGCCATTGAGGAAATGAAGCTTGCGGCACAGGCGGCCAAAAACATGGGTGTAGAAATCGCTACTGGTTTTATGGGCAGCCCAATTTGGAAGTACTGGTATTCCTTTCCGCAAACCACCGAAAAAATGATCGACGATGCCTTTGCGGAAATCGTGGAACTTTGGTCCCCCATCTTTGACGAATTCGACAAATGCGGCATTAGATTTGCTCTGGAAGTGCATCCCACCGAAATAGCCTTCGACTACTACACCGCCGAACGCCTTCTTAAAGAGTTTAACAGCCGAGAAACCCTAGGCTTCAACTTTGACCCTTCCCACTTGATCTGGCAGGGTGTTTCGCCGCACATTTTCCTGCGTGATTTTGCGAGCAAAATTTACCATGTCCACATGAAGGACACCGCCGTAACACTGGACGGCAAGGCAGGGATTCTAGGTTCGCACATCACGTTTGGCGACACCAGGCGTGGGTGGAACTTCCGTTCCCTGGGGCATGGGGACGTGGATTTTGAAAACATCATTCGGGAGCTTAATGCCATGAACTATCAAGGTCCGCTTTCGGTGGAATGGGAAGATTCGGGAATGGAACGGGAATTCGGTGCAAAGGAAGCTTGCGAGTTTGTCAGAAAAATCAACTTTGCCCCTTCGGCAGTTGCCTTTGACAAAGCCTTGAAATCGGATTAGGAATGGCAAAACCTCTCTTTGTGTGCAATGCGCTCTTTGTCTTGGCGGCGGCATTTTTTGTTTCGTGCAGCGGGCCGTCCGTCCTGTTTCGGCGGGCTACCAGGGCGACGATCATACATGTGGACGAATCTGACGGCGAAATTCTGCGAATAGCGGAAAATGCCAGGAACACGCTCCACATTTTTTTTCGGTATCTAAACATGGCGGAAACAGGGGAGGACAATTTTTCCGTCAAATACGCTTTCCCAGTGGATGCCAACGCCAAGGTCAGTGCGGAGCAGATATGGATTGGTAACATCACTTTCAGGAATGGCAGGTATTACGGTACCATTGCCAGCACCCCGATATACCTAACGAGCATAAGAAGGGGTGACTCGGTAAATTTCAACGTGGATTTAATTACCGACTGGATGTTTACCCGAAACGGAAGAATCATCGGGGGGCACTCGATCAGGTACCTGCTGGGGCAAATACCCGAAGACGAGCGCAGCGACAGTCAGTGGGCAATGCTGCAGATGTTTGAGTAAGGGTTGGTTTCATTTTTCCCTCTTGCATAGTTTGCCTGCAATTCCTAAAGCTGCTTCCCACTTTGAATCCATCGATTGGATAAGAGCAATCTGAGTTCGGCAACGGTCAATGTTGTGATCTGGGCGATCGATATGGTAATAATGATCCCCCTCCAAATAATCCGTCAAAAAACGTAAACCCATGATCTGGGTGATATTCCTGCCCGACTCGCATAGCAAGTCCAGTTCGGCACCAGAAAGAAATTCAATCGCCCTGGACAAATACCCGTCCAAAAGAGCCTCGAAATATGCCAAATCGAATTCGATTTTTGACAGATCCCGTTCGTCTTCTGCCGCCCTGTTGGTAACCGTGCGGATTAGATCCCCAAGATCAAAAAGGCTTGTGCCTGGCATAACCGTGTCCAGATCAATTACGCAAAGGGCTTGGGAATCGGATTCATCGATAAGGATATTGTTCATTTTAGTATCGTTGTGACATATCCTTTCTGGAATGCTCCCGTCACGCAGGGAACGAATCAGGATACCGCCGCGAGCCTCATTTTCCACCATAAAGGAAATCTCTTTTTCTACATCCTTTGCCCTGTTGCGGCAGTCTTTGGAAACGGCATTGTGAAACAGTCGATAACGGTTTTCCATATCGTGAAAGTTGGGGATGGTTTCGTGCAGGCGTGCGCCGCCAAGATCGGCAAGCTGGCTCTGAAAACGAGCAATACTTTCACCCAAAAAACGGGCACTATCCGTGGATACGGTAAGTTCGGGACCTTGGCATCCCTCAATAAAAAAATAGGTTCTCCACCAGCCACCCTCGCAATCACGCACCCAGAGTTTGCCGTCTCGGGAAGGTACGACTGTCAGGGTCCGACGACTTGTATCCGCAAAACCGTCCCGGATTAGGCCAGCCCTGATATGGTCGGTTACCCGTTTTATGTTTTCCATCACTTGATCGGGGCGGTGGAAAACGTGCTCATTGATCCGCTGGTGAATATAACGTAAGGAAACACCAGCCTGATTCCACAGGGATGCAAAAGTACTGTTGATATGTCCGGAACCGAATGGTTCCGCCGTTTTGAAATCACCGTAAATGGCGAATTGATTAACAATTTCGCCAAGTAGTTTGCTGTTTCTGGAAGCCGTCTTCTCTTCGTTCATACAAACTCCATTATGGCTTTTCTGTCAACCTGTGTACATCCTAAAGTCTATTTCCCGTGGTGGGACAAGCGCACCGTCAACCAGGCCTTCCATAACCCACTTCTCCGCTTCGGCTCGCGGTATGCCTTTGCCGTTAAGCCGCCTTATTTCACGTTCGATCCATATTTCGACCATCGTGGTATTTCCCTCTCGAAGATGGGCCTGCTCTATGGAAAATATTTTATCAAGCATGGTATCGTCTTTGCCATTCAGGGCGAGTCGGGCGGCGGTTTCGAGAAGGGGAAGGGGCAAAGCCTCCAGGGAGCCGGCCTGGCTTATGCATACCTCAAGTTCGGTCTTGGCCTCGCCCTCGTTTCCGGTTGCGAAAAGAAGGGGGATGTATTCCTCGGCAAACGACATATCCAGGTGTTTGCTAAACGCCATGGCGTTACGGTAGTGATCCAGTGCCTTTTCGGTGTCGCCAGCTCGCATTGCCGCCTGAGCCAGGTTTCGGTAAGCCCAAGGGTTTTCAAGCTGTTCAAGGGATTTTTGCCAACAGGCCAAGGCTTTTTTGTCATCACCTTTTTCAAAGGCAATGACCCCAAGGTGATAGGGTGTAAGCCAGTCGCCCTTGCGGACGGGGCTTGCCTCAAGCAGAGTCTCCCAGGCATCGTCGACGACAAAGCTTCCTGGGCCGGCTTCTGGTGAACGCAATGGCAGAGCACCAGTTTGCAGGAGTTCCGCCCAGGGAGCTTCGTCTTTGCCAATCGATTCCCTGGGGAACGAAAGCCCAGCAGGGATAGGCTTGTTTCGCAGCCTGCCTTCCAGTGCACCCCAGCCGCTTCCCATGCTTAGAATGTTGGCCGACATGCCTGCACGTTCACGCCCCCGTTCCAAGGCGGCCTTCAACGTGGCAGAATCGATGCATTGTTTAAGGCATTCCTCGACGTAGGCAGAAGCGGAACGGTAATCGTTTTGATGTGCCTGTTCTGGCTCGGCTCTAAAAGCGGTAAAGGCCTGCACAAAATCCACGGTTTCCCTGCCTGCAATATCCGCAGTGTGAAGCTGTGTCGGCGCAATGCCAGCCTGAACTTCAAGGTACTCCTGGCCAGGCAGGGAAAGAAAATCCTGCCAGCGCCGCCCACCGCTACCGTTTCCCCAGCAGAACATTTTTCTGTATGTCAAAGGTGGGGTTGACACTTCCCCGTAAGCATAGCCGTCCTCATACACGGCGGCTTCCCAAGGTATGGCACAAAAATCGTTTTGAAAAAAGTATTCGTTCGAGTAGTTGGAAAGCGCAGGATAACTTGCGTCCTTGCCTTCAAGAACCGGCAGATGTGGAAGCCTTCCGCAATCCATTGTCTTAACATTTCCGGTACCTGGCACGATGTAGATTACCTCGTCGCTGGCACTGAAAACACGCACGCCTGCTTCTTGGGGAATAGCGGCATTGACCCACCAGTACAGGGGTTTAACCATGTCGTCTATATTTTCAATTCTGCTGTAGACAAACAACGAGGTGGAATCATCCGGAAGGCTGAACTCGATTCGCCATAAAAGTCCGGTTTGTCTCTCGAATTCCCAGAGCCTAAAAACGGTAAGTCCCCCATGCTCGACTAGGCCGGAAAAAACTGGCGAGCATGTATGGACGGAATGACCAAGCCTGCCTATGTTCCATTCAATCCCACCAGAAAACCACGCATTCCTTGTGGCAAGGTTTGCAGGTCTAAAAATAGGATTGCGATAAATGATGTCGCCGTTTTGACGTTTGTCAAACAGCGACCAGAGTCTTCCCCCCAAGCTGGGAATAAATTCCGCCTTGAGAAAATCGTTTTCCATAACCACGGAAGAGAATTCCATGTCTATCAATTCCCGTTTGTAACGATCCTGCATGGTATAGGGAAGGACACGGAATCCAGTCTCTCGCCCGAAACTGTTTTTTTTGCCATCGGGAAATTTGAACCCGTATGAGACGGCAAAATCCTTTTGGCGAAACAAGGGCTGTGGGTTTTCCCCGTCAAAAATGCCCAGCTTGCCAGAAAGGGGGGAACCTTTCAAGGCCAATGTGTCCTGGCGGACAAGGGTTCCTGCCATATTTTACCCCTTTATTGCCCCAGCCGTTACGCCCTTGATGATTTTATCGGAAAGGAAAAGATAGAGAACAAAAGTTGGAAGGAACACTATGACAACGCTGGCAAACATTCCCCCCCAGTCCCCTGTGTAGCGCATGGCTTGGATCATGTTGTACAAACCCACGGCTATGGGTCGCACATTCGGCCTGTTGGCAAAAATCAGTGACATAAAAAACTCGTTCCAAATCGTAACGAAGTTAAAAACCGTAAGCGTGATAAGTCCTGGCTGAACCAATGGAAGTATAATTTTCCAGAAAGTCTTAACCGGCGAGCAACCATCTATGTATGCGGCCTCCTCGTATGTGACACTTAGATTTCTGAAAAAGGCAAGCATAAAGAACACCCCAAATGGCACGTTCATTGCCGTGTAAAGAAACATTAGTACAAATCTGTTGTTGGTCATTCGGAGCGTGGAAGCTACGCCGAACAACGGCATGACGATCATAAGTAACGGAATACCCAGTGCGGCGATAAACATATTCTGTATAATTGCGTTGCCTTCAAATTTGTACCGGGAAAGGACATAGGCCGCAGGTGATGAAATAAGGATAATTGCGGTGCAGGAAACCACGGTGTACAACAAGGAGTTCATAAAAAATACCGAAACTCGCTGTGTAGTCCAGGCTCTTGCATAGTTGCTAAAATGAAAACCGCTTCTAAATTCGAACATATGGTCAGAAAAAATTTCGGCGGACGTTGACAGGGACGCAAAAAAGACCCAGCCGACAAGCACGAAGATAAACAGTACCCACGCCAATACTATCGCATAGCCAAAAAAAGAAGAAAAAAGATGTTTGCGAAAAAAACTGGATACTCTCATGCTATACCTCCGTGTCGTCTTTTCGCACGATAAAGCTGCTGACAATGAATACGATTATAACGATTACCATCATAACTACGCCGATGGCAGCCCCGGCTCCGGAATCCCTAGGGGTTGCAGGTGAGACTGCGCCAAACACCAATTGGAACACATAATTCATCGGCGCTACCGTGTCAAAGGAAAGATGCACTGGGCTAAAAAGATGGCTCCACACAAAGAACCCAACGATAAACGTTGTCCAAATTACGACATTGGTGCGGGTAACACCCCGTATGAATGGAAGCGTTACGATAAAAAACCGCCTGAATACATTGGCTCCCTCGATTAGAGCCGCCTCGGTGTAATCCTTGGGGATCCGCTCTATGCCGCTGATAAAAATCAGCATGTGATACCCGACCATGCCAAAGCAATAAGCCACAAGCATGGACCAAAAGCGTGTACCTGGGCCTGTCCATAGAATCTGGCTTGCCGATTCCATTCCCAGGCTACTAAAAACATTGTGCAAAAGCCCCCAATTGGAATTGAACACATAGTTCAACCACATGGCTCCCATGGCAACGGCACTGACCACGTTAGGCAAATATATTGCGGCTCTGAAAAATTTGGTTCCCTTTAGGTCTCCCGTCAGAATCACCGCAAAAACCAGGGCGACGAACATCACCCCTAGCCCACCAAAAAACCAAATCCGCCCGATGTTCTGCAAGGACTGGATAAAAATGGGCGTATTGAAAATCCTTGCGTAGTTGCCCAATCCATCGAAGACCCATGTCGAAGCAGGATCGGAAA
>Ga0209755_10001572_pt1 | contig 34767 bp, 29 predicted proteins | sample TergutCo191P1_FD_187301 | JGI IMG/M metagenome (GOLD analysis project Ga0209755, IMG submission 187301) | Cornitermes sp. P1 segment gut microbial communities from Petit-Saut dam, French Guiana - Co191P1 (SPAdes) (version 2) | ecosystem: Host-associated > Arthropoda: Insects > Digestive system... | reverse complement strand
CCCGCCGCGCATTGGCGGATTTTCAGCAAAACCCCGCCGATTTGACCGAAGAAATTTTCGCCAGCTACCTAGACACCGCCGACCTGCCCGACCCGGATATTATCATCCGCACCGGCGGCGAGATGCGGCTATCAAATTTTATGCTCTGGCAAAGCGCCTATGCGGAGTTTTTCCAAACCCCGGTGCTTTGGCCGGATTTTCGCCATGCCCATTTATACGAGATAATCGCCCAATATCAAAACCGCGAGCGGCGATTTGGCGGGCGGCTATAGCGATTGCGCCTCAAAATATTCTTTGATTTCATTCGAGGCAAAAATAAAACCGGTTACTTTTACGCTCTTTATTACCTGTTTGATTTCATCCAAAGTAATCGCGCTATCAATGGAAATCGCGCCGATTACCCGCAAATCCAGGGTAGTGCCGTTTGCGATATCCTCGATAATGCGATTTTTGCTAATGCGCTCTATGCCAAGAACATATCGCCAATCATTTTGGTTTGGCTTATTTTTCGCGCTTCTGCCCTGGGCCAAAAACTGCCGAAATTCGTCCCCATGGCTCTCTAGGGAATTGCGAACCGCCAGCCGAATAAAATCCGAGCGATTGTTAAAAAATCCCCTATCCACCAAATAATCAATCTGGCTAACCTCGGTAATACTAAGGGTTGCCTGCACTTTTTCCGTAGTTTTTTCATTCATAAATAATTCCTCCCTTTGGTATCCAATCAGAATCTAATTGGAGTATAATAATACTATTATATCACCCCAATTAGATTCTGTCAAGAGTAAATTTATTTTTTCTGCAAATTCATTAGCATCATTGCCATCATAATCGGCGCAATGCCCGGCGAGCGGCCGGTTTTTTCCATGCATTCGCAATCCACATCATAAACCCCATCTGCCCGAATGGAATTATCCATCGCGGCGGCGGCCACGGGCGGCCTATTATATGCGGGGATATTCAGATTTTTCTTTAGCCCCTGCATGGCCTCGGCCATACGCAGCATCTCGACCGCCCTGTCGATGCCGCCTTGGCGGCCATTATTCAAAAATGGCTTAATCGCCTCTAGCAGGCGGGTTTCGCGGCTAGGGTTCTTTCGCGCATGCTCGCTTTGCGCATCAAAAGCCCGGGCGATGGGGGCGATATATTTCTCCGTAAACATCGACCGCACCATCCCGGCGGCATGGCTCACATCCCCGCGAATCAGCCCATTATCCCGCATTATCCTACCCAAATCCAAGCTTTCCAAATTGTTTTCAGACATAATAATCCTCCTATAATGACAATAATTTTTCAATATCAATCTCTCCCCAGCCCTGCCTATTCGGCGATTGCCCCATATCCCGCGCCGATAGCTTTATCATCAACTTTACCTCATCCGGCGAAAGCCGCGGCCGCCGCGATAGCAGCAAAGCCACCGCCCCCGCAATAGCCGGGCTAGCCATAGATGTACCGCTCATTTTCACATAATTTTCGCCGACTAGCTTCATGCTGCTGCGCCGCGCTGCGCCTAGCTCCGGGCTGTTTGACAAGCATGACACGATATCATGCCCGGGGGCGAGGATGTCGGGTTTTATGATGCATTCCGAGGTTGGGCCGCGCCCGGAAAAATTTACCATGCGGCTGCCCCAAATATCGGTATGGTGAAAATCGTCGCTAACCCCCACGGTTATCACCTTTCGGCTAATCCCGGGCGAGGTGACGCTTTGCGCCGCGGGCCCATTATTCCCCGCCGCCACACAAACCACAATCCCCGCATCCCAGGCCGCCTCCACCGCCCGCACCAGCGGGTCGCAGCTACCCAAATCATCTGTGCCAATAGACAAATTAGCTATCCTAATACCATACCGCCGCCGATTGTCAATAACCCACTGAATCCCGGCCAGCGCGTCCGCCGTATTGCCCCGGCCGCCCTCATCCAAAATCTTCACCGAAACCAGCCCGGCCTCCGCCGCCGCCCCCAAAATCCGCCCCCCCGAAGCCCACCCATTCCCCGCCGCAATCCCGGCTACATGGGTGCCATGGCCATTGTCGTCGTAGGGGTGGGGCTTGTGCCCCACGAAATCGACGGAGGCCAGCAGGCGGTTTTTGGGGCGGGCGAAATCGGGGATGGGGGCTATGCCGGTATCCAGGATGGCGATGGTGATGCCGCGGCCTGTGGGGCGGGATTGAGCCATGATATGGGTGCTGGCGCAAACCAGCCCCACCCCCTCGATGCCCATCAGGCTGTCGATATTGGCGGCGTTTATTTCCAGCACATACATGCCCAGCGCGGGCAGGCGGTATTTAATCGAACAAATCCCGCCAATGCGCCCCTCAAAGCCCTCGCAGGCCGGCCCTTCAATAATTAGCAAAACCCTCTCCATGCCCATACCTCAAATCCCATTTACCCATATTATAGCAGGACAAAAAATAGGGTTACAGAATTAAAAAAACACGGATAAAAGCCCAATATCTGTGCTTTTATCCGTGTATATCTGTGTTATCAGTGGTTTTATTTGTTTTTAGCAAGGCTCGCCAAAAGCGAGTTCGTTTTTTCTTGCCCATCCAAAATCTTTTCCAGCATATCTATTATTTGGGTATTTTCGTATGCATTTACCAGCTTTATGATTTCTGCCGGAGGCGGTGGCGGCGGGGCTTTGGCCATTTCTTCCAATAGACCATTGATTTCATCATCAGTCAAAGCGGTTTTTGTTGATTCGATTAAGCTGTCAACATCTTTTTGGAATAAAATGTCATCTTTTGCGGCGGCGCGAATACGCTCCAAAGTCAGGGTGTTGTAATAATAGGCGGTTTTATTATCCGCCAGCACCTCCGCCACGGTTTCTAGCAAAACATCGCTCTGAAATGGCTTGGCAACAAACCCTGCCGCACCCGCTGCCAGCGCATCCGCCACCACCGCCGCCTTACTCATAGCCGAAACCATCAGCACCTTTGCCGCCGGGTCGATTTCGCGAATGGCCGTCAAAGCCGCCACCCCATCCATTTTCGGCATCACATAATTCATCATCACAATATCCGGCCTATGCTCGCCATACATCCGCACCCCGGCCGCGCCGCTATCCGCGCCATCCCCAATAACCTCATATCCGCCCTTTGTTAAAATATCCTTTAGCATCATGCGCATAATTCCCGCATCATCAATAATCAAAACCTTTTTCATCATAATAGCCTCCCTATCAATTTGGATTTTGTCGGCAATTTTGGCGATGGCGGCATCTAGCACCTCGCGCTGGTGAATCAGCAGCCCATGCCGCTTGGCATAAATCCCGCCCATCTCGGATTGGGGCAAAGTCAGCATTTCCTTGATTTCCGCCAAAGAAAAGCCATATTCTTTCATTTCCCCAATCCGGGCGATATCCGCCGCCTGGCCCGCGCTATAATAGCGATAGCCCGAATCCCCATCCACATGCACCGGCTTTAGCAGCCCGATACCATCATAATATCGCAGGGTATCCGCAGAAACCCCAGCAGCCTTTGCCAATTTGCCAATGGTAATAAATTCCATCATATTGCCCCCTTGCTTTAAAAATCAGCTGATAAACTCATTGTAAAGCATGGAGCAACTCCAAAGTCAATAGGTTTTTTATTCGATTAACTAATATTTATCCGCCACGAAAATCCTGTTGCGGATAAATATTGTTAGTTGGAATGGGCTTCGCCCAAACCCACGCCCTGACAGGCGCGCCACGCTTTGCGTGGTTAATTCGCGAAAATGTGTCAGACGTTTAAAATATCCGTTGCGAATTAATATTAGGATGTATGCTGTGAAGGGTGGAAATAACGCCCATAATATTTATAACATACGAAGTAACCGCATATTTTCATCGCGCAGTTTCTCGATATACTCTCCCATATTTGATGGAAAGTTTTTCATTACAAACAAATCTTCTGGCAGAAAATGATGTATAACGGAGCAGATAATGTAATCATTTCTCTCTATGACAGTGATTATTAGCTCTTTATCCGTGTTTTCTAAATTTATCAATCCAACAACTTTAATGTATTCACGAAACAGTTTTTCATCAAAGATATTCTCCTCGTGCAATTGATGCAGAAATGTACTTTCAACTTCGGCTTTTACACTTTTACGAACGATATTGTTCAACATTTTTTCACCCGTTAATATAAATATTCGCACGTACCATCCATGGTACATAAGTGCGCCCTTTGATTTGGTTAGTCAGCCAGTAAAACCACTTTGCCACAATTTTGTGGCGGAGTTCTCCGAACGGCGTTATTTCCACCCTTCACAGCATACATACTATTACGCATATGTATCCACCATATGGCCGCGGAAATCTTCGTCTGTGCCGGTCACAGAGCGGGTTATGGTAGTAGCTGTGCCGCCGGATTTATACATCACGCCGCATTCATGGCAGGTGGCCATAGTAAAAGACACTCGCTGGGCAACAACCTCATCCCCCCGCGCCTCGGCGGCGGCGCGGTCGCGGCGGATATGCTCCATCTCGTGATTGCGCACCCGCGCAAAAGATTCCTCCGGCGGGATATGGGTGGGCGTTTGATAGGAAACGCCCCCATCGCTCGAAACATCCTGATACCGCCGCGCCGCGCAAATGGGGCATCCCCCATCCTCGGGCCCATGGCCATTATTTATCTCGCCTTGAAGACTGCCCGCCGGAACAAGCCGCGCCCCGGGCGTAAAAATACTGGGCGGGTGCATGTTAAAATTTTGACCAATGGGATTCATCATAAATATCACCTCTATTTTATTTGGTTTAACACAAAATCTACAAAGGCCGCATTATTATTTGTGCGGGTTAGCATATCGGTAAACTGTTCGTTAAATTCCTGCGCGCTCATATTGCTCATGCGGCGGCGCAGGGAAAAAAGCGCGTCATATTCTTTTTGGGAAAGCAAAGTTTCTTCCCGGCGCGTACCAGATTGATTGATATTGATAGCGGGAAATATTCGTTTTTCTGATAAACGCCTATCCAAAACCAGCTCCATATTGCCCGTGCCTTTAAATTCCTCATAAACCACATCGTCCATTTTCGAGCCGGTATCAATCAAGGCAGTGGCCAAAATAGTCAGCGAGCCGCCATTTTCGATATTGCGCGCCGCGCCAAAAAACTTTTTGGGCATATAAAGCGCGCCGGAATCCAAGCCGCCGGATAAAAGCCGCCCCCCGGCGGGCATTGTCAGATTATACGCCCGCGACATTCGCGTTAGCGAATCCAACAAAATCACCATATTTTTGCCCTGCTCCACCCCCCGCTTTGCCCGCTCCAGCACAATCTCCGTCACCCTTTTATGCCGCTCGGGCTGCTCATCAAATGTAGACGAAATCACATCCGCCCGCTCGCCGGCAATCGACCGCTCCATATCCGTCACTTCCTCGGGCCGCTCATCTATCAGCAAAACAATCAATTGCACATCCTCATGATTTTCCAAAATCGCCCGGGCAATTTTTTTAATCAAAACCGTCTTGCCGGCCTTTGGCGGCGCAACAATAATCCCGCGCTGGCCAAACCCAATGGGTGCTGTCAAATCAATCAGCCGAGTAGCAATATCCCTGGAATTATTTTCCAGCGTAATCCGCCTATCGGGATAAATCGGCACCAAATTTTCAAAATGCGGCCGCCGCCGATAAATGGCCGAATCGCCATTTATGCTAGTAACAATCAGCAGCGAGCGAAATTTCTCTCCCTCTTTATGTTTGCGCAAATTGCCCCGAATCAAATCCCCGGTACGCAAAGCAAACCGCCTAACCAAAGACGGCGAAACATAAACATCCTCGGGCGATGTCAAATAATTGCGCGTACGCAAAAACCCATACCCCTCGGGATGCATCTCCAAAACCCCGGCCCGCTCAATCCCCGAATCCAGCTCGGTCAAATAGCTATTATCCCGAGGCGGCCGCGGCGTATGGGGCGTATAAGCACGCGCAACAGGCGCAGCCACAGGCAAGGGTGTGGCCACAGGCAAAGGCACAGCCGCCGACTCGGCTTTTTCCTCAACCGCAGCAGGCTCAACAACCTCAGCAACCTCTACCTTCTCCTCAGCCGCAACAACCTCGATTTTTTCCTCAACCTCAACAACCCCAACATCCTCGACAGTCTCAACCACCTTCACAGCCTTAGGAGTCGACTTGCGCCTCTTAACGCCAGCCCCCCCGGCCTGCTCGCGCATTTTTTCACGAACAAGCTCCAAAAGCACGGCCTTAGAGTGGGTAGTGACCCCCTTCACCCCAACTCCACGCCCAATCTCGCGCAGCTCGCGAATATTATACCCATCTAAATCACTTTCAGACAAACCAGACATAAAGCCCTCCAAAATCATACTAGAATAATAGAATCATATGACAACCACAGAAGAAATTTTCCCTATAATACCATTCTACCACACCCCACCAAAAACCGCAAGTGTTTTTGGTGGGGTGTGGTATATTCGCATTCTTTTTTGTTTTAGGTGGCCGCATCGTTTTCGGTGTAGTATTGGGCTTGTGCGTTCCATAGCTCGGAATATTTGCCTGTGGTATTGATTAGTAGCTCGTCGTGGGTGCCGCGCTGGATTGCGGTGCCTTCGTGGAAAACGATGATGTCATCGCAGAAGCGGCATGATGATAGTCTGTGTGAAATGTATACTGCTGTTTTGTCGCCTACGATGGCATTGAAGCGGGTGTAGATTTCGTGCTCGGCGATGGGGTCTAGGGCGGCGGTGGGTTCGTCTAGGACGATGAAGGGGGCGTTTTTGTAGAGTGCGCGGGCTAGGGCTATTTTTTGCTCCTCTCCGCCGGAGGGTTCGATTCCTTCTTCTTCCAGTGATTTGTAAATGTAGGTGTCGAGCCCATGAGGTAGTTTTTCCATGCGCTCGTCGAATCCTGCGGCAGTTAGGCATTCGTTTGCGCGATTGGGGTCGTAGGTGGTATCCGATGCGATGTTTTGGCCTAGCGTAAAGGGTAAAAGTGCAAAATCTTGCAATACTACCCCGAAAATGTTCATGTATTCGTCGTAGTTGTATTTCCAAATGGGGATGCCATTTAGCGTTATTTCGCCTTCTGTCGGGTCGTATAGGCGGGTGAGCAGTTTTATCATGGTGGTTTTGCCCGAGCCATTTTGTCCTACAACTGCTAGTTTTTTGCCCAGCTCAAATTTGAGCGAAAGGTTTCGCAGGGCATATGTTTCGCTTCCCGGATATTTGAATGAAACATTTTTGAATTCTAATATATATTTATTGTCCGTGCGTTTTTCCACATGGATAGTGCCGAGATATTTTTTGTTTGGAATATCTAAAAAGTCGGTTGCTTTTTCCATGTAGGGGACGGCACTCATAAGTCGCCCGATTTGCATAATCAATGTACCCACACTTTGCCCGAATTGAAATATCGCGCCAACATATTGCACAACAGAGCCTACAGGAAATGCCCCCGCCAACGCCTTGCCTGCGATATAAAGATATATAGCACCATTGGCGAGCTGGCCGACTGCGCTGCCAATAGCAGAATATTTGTCAACTTTGCGCGATAAGGCCATCCATTCTTTATCCATAAAACCATCGCCTGCCTCGCGGTCTATTGTGGATTGTTGATTGTATATTCTGATGTCTTTTGCGCGTTCTTTGCTTAATGTAACCGTCCAATAATAAAAACCAAAATGGCGATTGCCCGCGCTATTCATCTCCGAGGCTGTTGCGAAAACACGCAAGCCAAGCGCGGATATTACAGGCGAAATAATTACCGATATAAACAAGGCAAATATCATAATTCCAATAGCCCACCAGCTATCGAGCCATGCGAGAGGGGAATTTTCCGGGATTCTCATCGTAAACAGGGAAAATGCAAACGCAACGGAGAGCATAACGCGCATTAGGCTATCCAATGCAGGGCGATACGCATTATGTATGGCCGACAAGCCAAAGCCCATGCCCATATGATGCCCGCGGATTTCTTCTTGTCGTTGTTTTATGCTTGTATCTTCTGCATCGGCGTAATCCATATCCATCATTTTAAAAGATACAGGCGCGTAGGTTTGAACCCATGCTTCCGAGCCGCAATAACTCGCCCAGCGGTCAAAAGCGCGGGATATAAGCGACACCGCGAGATTTAGCCCAATTGTAATTGCCACAAGCATAATGATTCGGTCGGTATTTCGGTTTGCAACCAGCTCATTGATGATTTGCGCGCTCATATATATATTCACAAATGGCAAAAGCGAGCCTGCAATGGATGCGAGCGTATTGGATAGAAGCCAGGGTTTTGGCAAATTGCGGTATATGCGAAACACCCGGGCGATTACACTAAGTTTTGCCCTCATGCCAACACCTCCTCTTGATAATATTTCGCTTGAATATCAAACAGCTCTCTATACTTTCCGCCGGATTGCATTAGCGTGTCGTGATTACCATCTTCAATGATTTTCTTTTCGTCAACAAATATAATTCTGTCGCAAAAGCGCGTGCTTGCCAAGCGGTGCGAAATATATACACTTGTCCGCCCGCCGGATAGCTCATTATATTTGTTGTACATATCGCTTTCGGCGATGGGGTCAAGCGCGGCGGTAGGTTCGTCCAAAATTAGCATCGGAGCGGATTTGTATAATGCGCGGGCAAGCATTAGCCGCTGGGTTTCTCCCCCGGAAAGCTCTGTTGCATCGGGGTGCACTTCCTTTACAAGCAGCGTATCTATGCCATTTGGCAATTCGGTTATTTTTTCATATAAACCCGCAAGCCTCAAACATTGCTCCACCCTCGCGCGGTCAACTTCTTCACCCGGGGCAAGAGGTTGCGCTATTGTTTGCGCAATCGAAACGGCGATAATATTAAATTCTTGAAAAACAGCGGTGAAAAGGGAATAATATTCATCGCGGTTAAATTCTTTTATGTCTATACCGTTAAGTGTAACCTTGCCCTCGGTTGGGTCGTATAATCCTGTCATAAGCTTTACAAGCGTGGTTTTGCCCGCGCCGTTTAAGCCCACAACAGCAAGTTTTTCTCCGGGCTTGATTGTTAAATTTATGTTTTCTAAAACAGGCTCGGTCGTGCCGCTGTATGTGAATGAAACATTCTCTAATCGGAGGGTATAGCTGCCTATAGGCAGTTTCGCGCCCCCTGTGCGGCGAAATTTATCCGGGTATTCCAAATACTGACGAACTCGGTTATGGTTTAACGAGTGCATAGAGAGTGCGGCAAATTCTGTTAAAATTCCGCCAACCCAACCGCTGAAGCCCGCAACCGCGGCAAAAAGCAAAATGAATTCATCCACAGTTATTGTGTTTTGCAAAACTGCATATATTAGGTAGGCATAGGCAATGACCTCCCGCGCGAATGTCGCCAAAGCTGTGACAGCATCAGCCACAAATCGCCGAGCCTGTACGCGCTTATTAAAAGCATACAGAGCTTTTAACGCCGAATCATAAGTTTCTTTTATCCAATTTGTCATGGCAAACAATCGCAAATCTTTGGCATATTTTGTTTGTTCGGCCATGTTTATTGTGCGCCATACGCGCTTGCTCGCAGGGGTGCGCTCATCATCATGGGCATGCTCCCAGCGATTTACCCATTCGCGAACGCCCGCCCCCAAAAGTGCCGTTACAACCGTAATCACCATTATCAGGGGATTAACCACCGCAAGAAGTGCAAGAAAAACAATAAAACCCAACACATTAGCCAAAATATTTTCAAAGTTGTAATATATTTGCTCGGTAGAGCAGTTGTTGCTGTTTACTTGGTCTAGGGCTTTGTTGTGGGCATCTGTGTATTCTTGTATTTCAAGATTTGCATAATCCACAGAAATGGCCTTAATCAGCATTTTTTTGTTAAGAAAGCAACGAGCCGTGGTTGCCGTTACATGTTTTCTCTGAGATACAAATGATTGCGAGCTATGCAAAATTATCAATGTCCCGGCAAAAATTCCGATAGTCGCAGCGAGTTGCGCAAAGTCTGCGCCGCCGGTGATATGCCCCACAACAACTGCTGGCAGAAAAATCCCCACCGTTGCAATCGCCACAGTCATAATTGCCTGCGAACCAAACCACAATATCAACCGCTTATCTCGCCTCCACGACATCGCCAATAACCATACGCTATTTTGCCCCATATTATACTTGGGCTTTTCCCTCTTTTTATTCATGCGCCTCACCTCATAACAAGAATACCATATAAAACCCCGCAAAACAAAAATCATACGCGAATGGTATGATTTTTGACGTGAATGGTCTAATTAAATCGGCAACATAACCTCCGCGCTATAAACCCCCGGTTCATTTTGGTGATTTACATTGCCGCCATATTTGCTAGCTATTTTTTCTATGCGCGAAAGTCCCTGGCCTGTGCCGCGCCTTTTCTTTTCGCCGCTATCGGCATTTTGCACGCTAATGTAAAACATTTCCTTGTGTATGCCCAGATATATGCGGATAAACGCCCCCTCGGTCATCAAATCACAAGCCTCAATAGCATTATCCAAAAGGTTGCCCACCATTATGCACATATCCACCGGGGCAATGGGCAAAGTCGGCGGCACAATAGCGGCGGAATCCACCTCGATTTTCTTTGCCCGCGCCAAGGACAATTTTGCCGTGAGAATCGCGTCTATCATCACATTGCCTGTGCGGAAAATGGAATCCACTTCCTGCAAATCATTTTCCAGCCCATCAAGATAGCCCTCGATTTTATCCATTTCGCCCAATGACAAATGCGCTTTTAATACCTGAATATGATTATGATAATCATGTTTCCAGCCGCGCATTTGCCTATATATATTTTCAACCTCGTCCGAATGGCGAACCACAGTTTCGTCAAAATAAGCGTTTATCCTTTGCTCGGCGATTCGCAAATAAATATAGCGAGTCACAAAGAAAGTCGGGGCTGCTGCCAAAATAATAATCGCCACATATATCATGACATACCCCCAGTGATATAAGTCATCAGCGCGCTATTTATGTCCTTGTACAACCTTCTCGAAAGCGGCAATACCGCGCCATTATCCAAAATCACTTCGGTGCGCGTTACGCGCCTTACATGAGCCAAATTCACCAAATAGCTGCGGTGTGTTTTCACAAACCGCTCATCCGAAATAATTTCCTCTAATTTATACAAGGGCATTTTGCAACCAATCTTGCCCTCTCTCAAAGTTATCACAAGCTCATGATTAAGGGCCTCGATATATGCAATATCGTCCACCACAACCAGAGCGACACCATCCGCCGCATCAATAGAAATGCTGCGCTTTGGCTTGGACAAATTAGCGGCCGCCTTATCCAAAGCGGCATACAATTTTTCTTCTTTCACAGGCTTCAAAAGATAATGCACAGCCGAAACATCATAGCCCTCAGCCACATAATCCGATATTCCCGTAACAAAAATGATTTGCACCCGACTATTACCCTCACGAATCTTACGCGCCAACGCCATGCCATCCATCTCGCCCATTTGAATATCCAGCAGCATCAAATCCACACTCTTGTCGTCCTCATATGCAAACAAAAAGGCCTCGGCACTCCCGAAATGGTTTACACGAACAACCTGCCCGCGCAAAGAAGCCCAGCCCCGAACGAGCCTGATTATTTGCTCGGCTATAGCAAGCTCATCTTCACAAATCACCAATTTCATTATGCTTACCCCTCCGTATGCTCTTTTACAAAATTATACTCATCTTTTACGGCGAGTTTTGCTTGCAGGCGATATTTTTCGGGTACGGCATCGTCAAAGTCTGTTTGATTTGTGAGATACCGCTCATATAGCGCAAGTTCGTTGCTCATTCTTGCTTGTCCTCCTGCGTATTCTTTGTCGACTTGCGTCCGTTTCGGCTACGACCACCGAGCGGCTTCTGCGCTCCCTTTGCTCCCACAAATCACCAGCACTATAATTATAATGCGAATTAGCGAATAAATCAATAGGAAATTTGCTCGCCACCGAACCCCCCCACTCACAAACAAAGCTCATTATTATTACCAGATTAACAAAAAACAAACCCCATTTCATGGGATTTTCCCGCATTTTGGGGCAAAGTGACAAAATGACCCTTGTTTGAAGCGAAAAGCAATCATGCCAGTTATGAGTATGAGATATCGCAGATATAATCATTTAGACGACCTTTGCTGAATATGCAAACTCCCATCAGCCTGCAATTCAGCATACACCACATCTTTAACATCAGCAATGCCCTGCCTTTGAAGTTCGCTGTGCAACTGTTCGTGGCTGTACCCAAGCTCCGCCAAGTTCTTCTCTACAATCTTGCCGTCTGCTATAATTTCAGAGGGCATACCAACTGGCTCAGGTGTTATCTGCATATCTTCCTTGGTCACAGGATTTTTGCCTGACTTCCTCATCACAGTCAAAGCGCCATTGGGTTCCAAAATGGCATACTCAACCTCCGTAACAGAAAATACCTGATTTAATCTAAGCTGCATAGTCAAATCATCAAGATTAAGCCGCTGTTTCTTTAGTGCCTGCTCCAAAATAATACCCTTCTTGATTACAATGGTAGGCTCGCCGTCCATCAGCACCCTTGCCTTGGAACTTTTCAGGGCGAGCCACTCAATGGCAAAAACCAATAGGCTCCACAAAATCAATGCAAACACTGCATTCAAAATGGGTATTTCTTTTTGCAGCACCATCTCGCTTGCCATGTTGCCAAGGGCGATTCCGGTGATATAGGTAAACACGGTGAGTTGGCTGAGTTGCTTTTTGCCCAGTAGGCGCGTTAAGAGCAAAAGTATCGCAAAGCCCAGCACGGTGCGTATGGCGGTGTCTAGCATGTTCATCCCTCGCTTTTGATTATTGTTTGGAATAAATCATACATTATGCGCAAAAACTAAACCTTTGGAGCGGAGGTGAAATTATTGAACATTGACAAAAACAAAATCTATGCGCCTGATATGCCAATGGGGCTTGATATTGCCCTTGCTAAAAACGAGCGCGCGCATGACTATTTTTACTCTTTGCCAGAGACGGCGCAGAGGCAGATAATGGAACATACTCATTCAATTGAGAGCAAGGAAGAGATGCAGGCTTATGTTGATTCGCTGGTTGGTGGAGTTCATTAGGTTTGATTATAGCATTACCGCCGCTATCCAATGGATGGCGGCGGTAATTGTTTTGTGGATTTGCAATTTTGTCAACGAAGACATAAGTGCTGTTGAGCAGCAAACTCAAAAATACACCTCCAAGACAAAGCCTTAAAAAATCTCCCAATCTATGTTATGCTGAAACAGGGTGATTGGGGGGGTGTGGGTGGGGACAGTTTGTTTCTATGTTTTGGAATGGAAAGAGTATGATTTACCTAATGGAGCAAAATTTTTGCCGAAAATCCTTTCCCTTTCGCCCGGTTTGTGGTATAATAGAATAGGATTTACTGCCTCGCAAATTTAGAATAGCACAGATTGGGGATTTCTCTATTCGGAGCAGAAAAAATTTTTAGGCATTTTTATAGGGGAAAAGCACTGAAGAGTGGAACAAGGAATATCCGATGTTTCCACTTCGCAGAGTGGAGTTACAGAGAGATTGAAAATTTATGCACATAAAAGCATATGGCGAGGCTTTTAGGGAAAAGTTTAGCGAATTAGCCGGCGAGATGGGGGCTTATGGTGAGCGTTTGGGTTGGACTAGGTGGAGGGGGGTTTGTAAGTGGGATTAAATGCCAGCTTTACATTTGACCGTGCAGGGCAAGGGTTGTTTTATTATGGTCAAATCGATGGAGAGGCTCAATCTTTTTCTATCGTGTATGATTGCGGAACACTTCGCAATATTAAAGGTGCTTATAGCAATCTTTCGGATGTCATACGCAATAGCTTTGCAAATAAAATTGATACAAGGCAACCTATAGGGCTTTTAGCGATTTCCCATTTTGATACAGACCACATCTCGCACATTCCTGAGCTTTTAAAGATTGCGACTGTGGATACGGTTATGATACCACATGTTGCAAAAGAGATTAGGGCGGTTTTGTTTGCGAAATTTGTTTCAGAAGCCCATGAAAGTAATGAAAGAGGCGGCGACTGGGACAACCTTCGAGATTTTGCATTGCTATTTAGCGATCCCGCTATGTATTTTTCTGAGATGGGTAGGGCAAGACAAGTTATCGGTATACGGGGTAGCGATGATGTCGATGATGGAGATAATACGGAGGGTCCTCCGCAAATATTTTATGTAGAGGGCGGACAGCACTCGGGCGGAGAAAGCATCCCAAATTATTTCGTGCACTCTGGCTCGCCTTTATTCTGTTCCAGAATAGACAAAATTGAGTGGCTATTTAGACCGCTCAATGTACAAGAGGCACTACCACCTTCTTTTTATCAAGAAGTGAGAGATTTGCTATCTGGACATGGCGATGATTGGCGTAGCTTACTATCTGATATGAAACTTATTAAGTCATTGAGGGATATTCATGACCGATACATTGGTGGCGAAAAACATCGAAATGCACATTCGCTTTTGTTGCGTCACAAGCCAGCAAACTATGCGCGTTTGTACACGAAGAGATGTGACTACGACAAATTGAAGTGTTTTGAATGTTGTAACGCCTGTTATAAACGGAATTATTATGTTCGAACTGCTACCGTGTTGCTTGGTGATTTAGTGATTAATGATAAAGCTAAGAAGGCGTTAGCGAAGCATAGATTTTTGAGTGATGGTGTTGGTGTAGCGTTAATCCCTCATCATGGAGCAGTTAGTGGCGATTTGGCTTGGCTGGACAAGAAACTCAAAAATAACGGATATTGTGCCGCACTTGCAGTTTCGTATGGAACAAAAAACATATATGGACACCCAAGATTTATTCGCGATGGAACGATGGCGAAAATTTCAAGCCCTGTTGTTTTCGTTAATGAAAATAGTGATTTTTGCTATCGTATTCGTGTTTACTGATGATATTGATAAAGGTGACAATGTGAATAAATTGGCAAAATAAGAGGAGTGTGCAAATGCCAAAAAAGGCGATAAAGCGGATAATCGCCAAGAAAAAGGATTCGGTTGTTAAAATAATTGCGCCCAAGGTTGTGACGGCTTTTGCCAATATTATGCGCCTGGGGCCGCGGATGATTTTTCGCTCTACTATGGAGCTTTTGCGGGCCAATTTGCTGACCCGCATTTTGTCATGCGCTACTTTGCTGGTTGTTGATATTGCCGATTTGGCGCGCAAAAGGATTTCTGCTGTGCAGTTTGTTAAAAATGTAATACTTTCCGGGATGCTGATTGTTAGCGGCACTTTGGGCTGGAATTTTGGGGCGCGTTGGATTGTTTTGGAGTTTTTTGGCGGTTTTGTGGAAATCGCCGGGGGCATTATTGGCGCGGCCGCCATGAGCTTTTTGTCGAATTTTTTGCTCGACCGCGCCAGTGGCAAACTAATCGAAACCGATGCCCAAAAAATGTGGAAAATTTTAGACCCGCATATTGAAAAAATGCCCGCGCAGGTGCAGGAACACGCCCGCGAGCAGGTGACATCCGCTTGTTTGAAAAAAATGTATGCATCCAAAAATCGCGAGGCCTTTGCCGCCGATTTGGCAAAAAAACTGGCCGCAAATGAAAAGGTCGAGGGTGTTTTGCGAGCCGAAAGGCATGAAGCATAAAGGAGGATAAAAAAATGGCAATCTCTGTTGATATGGTGAAAGATTTTGCAAATTCCCCGGCGGTGACATGCTGCCGATTTGAGGCGGGCGAGATTATCAGCCCCGCCCATTTAGAAGACCCCGCGCTATTCGCGGATTTAGAGGATTCCGGGCTTTTGAGCATGCCTGATAACTTTTACACAATCAACCAGGTAATCGGCGCGACCCTCCAAAAAACAATTAGCGCGCTAACCCCCATCACGGCAGAATACGTAAAAATCGCGGCCGAACCCGCACCTGCCCCTGCGCCGCCCCCCACACCCGCCGCAGTTTGTGAAAATAATATCCGTATTTTTATTGGCGAGGGCAAAAACATAGAGCTATTTATTCCCGCAAATATTCAACCTTCAATTAGCACCGCCGCCCCCGCCCCTATCGCGCCGCAAAATGCCGCGCCAAAAACCCTGCGCAGCCTTACCCGCAAATATTTCACAATCAAAAATATCGAATTTGGCGATAAAACCAAAATCAGCGGACAAACCCTGATTTTGCGCCATCCCGACCAGCTTTGCAAAGAGGCTGTTGCGGCGCAAAAATTGGTTGTTGATATGCGGCTGGATATTATCACCCCTGACCGTTATTGTGAATATTCTGACACTATTATGGATGTTTTGCCAATCGCCTGCAAAGAGCAGGGCGAGCTGGGCGCGGGCATCACCCGGGTGCTGGATGGAGTGGTTTTTATTATTTCCGGCATAGATGCAAATGGGGTGCAAATCGGGGAATTTGGCTCATCCGAGGGGCATATGGATAAAAAAATAATGTGGGGGCGGCCGGGAGCGCCTGATTATGGTGAAATTTTTATCAAAGCCCATGTAACGATACAGCCCGGCGCAAATATGGAGCGTCCCGGCCCTTTGGCCGCCCATTTGGCCGCCGACCATATCATGAGCGAAATCCGCGAGGCTTTGAAAAACGCCGAAAATACCCCCGCGCATCAGGAGGATTTTATCCAAACGCGCCGCCCGGGAAAGCCCAAAATCCTGATTATCAAAGAAATCATGGGGCAGGGCGCGATGCATGATAATCTGATTTTGCCAAACGAGCCCGTTGGCACTATGGGCGGCGTGCCAAATGTGGATTTGGGAAATCTGCCTGTGGTGCTATCGCCGCTGGAGGTGCTAGATGGCGGCATTCATGCCCTCACATGCATAGGACCTGCCTCAAAGGAAACCAGCCGCCATTATTTCCGCGAGCCGCTGGTGGCGCATGCCATGAGCGACCCCGATATCGATTTGGCCGGCATTATTTTCATAGGCTCGCCCCAGGCAAATGCCGATAAATTCTATGTTTCCCGCCGCCTAGGCATGATGATAGAGGCGATGGATGCAGATGGCGCAATCGTTGGCACAGAGGGCTTTGGCAATAATCATATCGATTTTGCCTCGCATATCGAGCAAATCGGCAGCCGCGGCATTGCGGTGGTTGGCATGAGCTATTCCGCTCGCCAGGGCGCATTGGTCGTGGGCAACAAGCACATGCGCCATATGATAGACCTAAACAAATCCGCCGAGGGCATCGAAAACGAAATCCTCTGCGTCAACACCCTAACCCACGAAGACGCCATCCGCGCCCTAGCCATGCTAAAAGCCGCCCTATCCGGCGAACCCATCGCCCCCGCCCCCGCCAAATGGTCGCCAGATACCAAAGCCAAAAACATCACCGCCATAGAATCCGCCACCGGCAAAAAAATCCCCCTAACCAACAACGAAACAGCCCTATAGGCGATTATTGGGGAAGGGAATTATTAGGAGGGCTTTTGATGCAAATGCATGAAGGGGTTGTGACGCGCCTGACGGGCGGGTCGGTGGTTATTGAGTTGAATGGGAGGCTGGGGCAGTTGAGTTTGCCCCTGCGGATGGTTGTTTGTGATAGGCCGCCGCGGATTGGGGATGTGGTGCGGTTTATGATGACTTATCCGGAGGTTGTTGGTGGGGCAGAGGTGCAGGCATGAGTGATGCGATTTTGAGATATCCGCTCACCGCGCTGCGGGGCGTTGGGGAAGGGCGCGTGGCCAAATTGGAGGGGGCTGGGATTGGGTCGATTGGAGATTTGCTGGAATATTTTCCCAGGGATTATTTGGATAGGAGCGAGATTAGCCCCATTGATGAGATAAATCCCGGGCAGACGGTGGTTGTGCGCGGGCGATTTGGCGAGGCTACGAATATGCGCCATGGCAATCTGACCGTCACTCGCGCCACATTTCGTGATAAAACCGGCGGGATTGATATGGTTTGGTTTAATCAGCCCTATATGGCGAAAAATCTGGGCGGCGGCGAATATATCTGCGCCGGAAAGGCCACAATTCGCGCGGGGCGGCTGGCTATCGAATCGCCGGATTATGAGCGGGTGCAGGGCGAGATTTTTTCCGCCGGGCGGATTGTGCCCATCTATCCCCTGATTGATGGGATTTCGCAAAAGATTTTGCGGCCGCTGATTCGGCAGGCTTTGGATATGGCCGGGCATTTGATTGTCGATTTTTTGCCAAAGAATATTTTGGAGCAATTTAGTTTGATGCCGAGGGCGGATGCGATTTCTAATTTGCATTTTCCAAAGGATGATTCCCAATATATGGCAGCGCGGCGGCGGCTTGTTTTTGAGGAGCTTTTTTTGATGCAATTGGCACTGGCAAATCTGCGGGGTATTTATACGAATAAACCCGGACACCGCCTAAATATTCGCCCTACAAAATTATCTCTGCCATTTGATTTGACAAAAGCCCAGGCGCGGGTTTATGGCGAGATTTCGGCGGATATGGCCAGCGGATATGCCATGAATCGGCTGATTCAGGGGGATGTGGGCTCGGGCAAAACCGCAATCGCCATGCTGGCCATGGAGGCCGCCGCCGCAAATGGCTTTCAATCCGCCCTGCTCGCCCCCACGGAAACCCTCGCAACCCAGCATTATTTGGATTTTTTGGAAATATTTGGCGATAAATTGATTGTGGAAAAATTGGTTGGCTCGTTAAAAAAGCGGGAAAAGGATAAAATCAAGGCGCGGCTGGCGGCTGGCGAAATCCAGATAATTATCGGCACTCATGCCCTGATTCAAGATAACGTGATTTTTCACAATCTCGGACTGACTATTTGTGATGAACAGCACCGTTTCGGGGTTCGTCAGCGGCAAAAAATCGGCGAAAAGGGCATCGCCCCCCATATGCTGGTGATGACCGCAACGCCTATCCCGCGCTCGCTGGCGATGGTGCTATACGGCGATTTAAACGTATCAATAATCGACGAAATGCCCCCCGGGCGGCAAAAAATCGATACCTTTGCCGTGGGGCAGGCATATCATCCCAGAATTTACAAATTTATCCAAGAGCATATCGATAGCGGCGAACAAGCATATATCATTTGCCCGCTGGTCGAAACCAGCGAAAAAGAGGGGATGGCGGGGATTCGCGCCGTTTCCGATTTTGCGCAGGAGCTGGTGTTGCATTTTCCCAATTGCCGCCTGGCGATTATCCATGGCCGCATGAAGGCGGATGAAAAAAACGCCGTAATGGCGGGCTTTGCGGCGGGTGATATCCATATTTTGATTTCCACAACCGTGGTAGAGGTGGGGGTGAATGTGCCAAATGCCACAATTATGCTAATCGAAAACGCCGAGCGGTTTGGTTTGAGCCAGCTGCACCAGCTTCGCGGGCGGGTCGGGCGCGGCCAAAAGAAATCCTTTTGCATTTTGATTAGCGATTCCAAAAATAAAATCACAAAAGAGCGGCTGGCCGCTATGACCCGCACAAATGACGGCTTTGAGCTATCCGAGCTGGATTTAAAACTGCGCGGGCCCGGCGAATTTTTTGGCACAGCCCAGCATGGCCTGCCCGCCCTGCGATTGGCAAATCTTTATCGAGATTTGGATGTTTTGGAATCGGCAAAAGACGCCGCCGCCGCGCTAATCGCAAAAGACCCAGATATTTCCAGCCCCGCCCATGTCCCCCTGCTAAAGCGCATAAATCAAAAGCTAGGCGGCTTTGGCGACATCTCGCTATAAGCAACCCCCAAACCCGAATATACAGCAACAGCATTTTTGCCCGAGCGTTTGATGGCAAACATGGCCTCATCAGCTTTTCTAATCAATTCTTGCAAAGGATTTTCAAAATTTTCGTCAGGATAATAGGTGGCAACACCAAAAGACGCAGTGACAAAAAGCCTGTCTTCTTTAATGAGAAATGGCGATTTTGCAACATTTTCCCGGATTCTATTGGCGGCATTTTCCGCATCATTTTCCGGGCTGCCGGGCAGCAAAATCACAAATTCCTCGCCCCCATAGCGAGCCACCAAAGTATCCCGGCGGAGGCAGTGTCTTATTCGAGAAACTAATATCCGCAAAACCTCATCGCCAATCAAATGGCCATAATTGTCATTTATTTGTTTAAAATCGTCAATATCAAGGAAAATCAGGGATACAGGCGCATCCTCGGTGGCATTTTTTAGCGCGGCCTCGGCGATTTCGACAAAAGCTAGGCGATTATGCGCCTCGGTGGTAAAATCTGTAAAAGCCAGTTTATTCAGCCGCTCCATCATGGCCACGGTGCTTTGAATCTCGCGCAAATCGCGCATATAAACAATCGCCACATCCCGGTCATTTAGCCGCACCCGCACCCCTGTGATTTCGCAGGGAATGCTCTGGCCGCTGGCGTTTTTGCAAATCCATTCAAAATACGCCCGCCCGGTTTCCATCACCAAATTCATTTTTTCGCGAATTTTGTCAAAAGAAAGACGACCATCGGGCTGATGCTCGGGAATAAAATCAAAAAATCCATCAATAAAATCATCCCGCGATTCTAGCTCGAGCAAAATGGCGGTTTCTTGATTGCATTCCAAAACATTTAAATCACAATCCAAAATAAAACAGCTGATGGGGGCTGTATCAATCATGGCCTGCAGCCGCTGCTCAACCCGCTCGCGCTGGTGCATCACCGCATAATAATCCCGCAAATCCCGCACAAAAAAGGACAAAATAGGCTCGCCTTTATAGCTGATACGCATAACCGTAAGCTCGCAGGGGATTTCATCCCCATCCTGCGCCACAAAAAACCATTCAAAAGTATGCCGCCCCTCTAGCATAACCATAGCGACATAATGGCGCAATTTCACAATCGACGGCAAACCGCATGGCTGATGCGCCGGCAATAATTTGGCATAATTTTCCACCAAATCATTGTGATTGTTAAATTTAAACAAATTCGCCCCGGCCTTATTGCATGTCAATAAATTCAGATTTAAATCCAAAAATCCATATACATGGGGCATGGAATCAAACACGCTCTGGCTCCAGTCCGAAACGATTTGCTGGGGCTGCAAAATCGCATTTGGGTCGATAAAAAATTCATTAAAATGGCCAGTTATTTGGCCGCTATTATTCACAGACGAAACTAGATAAACTTCCATAATATCGTATTTTGTAAAATCTTTTTGAAAAAGCCAGATAAACCGCGACGAGCCTGCGATTTGCGATTTTGATAAATATTCGGCAAAAACTGCGCGGGACAATGCGCCGCAGGGCTGATATCTGGGCGACATGCGAAAAAAGCCCTCAAAGAGCCTATCGGCGCTATCGCATCCAAAATATTCCAATGTCGCAAAATCGCAATCCATCGGCAAACCATCAAGTCCAAAATTTATCTGCAACGTAAGTTCACCTCGTGAGAAAAACTCCCCCTAATTCCCTAATTCCCTAAATCGTGCGCCCTCCCTTGGACTGGCGCCCCAAGCGTTACCTATGCAGCCAGCTCGGACCAGGCACCCTCGCGGCACATGATGTTACCGACTTAGTGCTGCTATTTTCCAATCCTGACACGGTTCACCGGGCATCATTGCGCAAGACCCGGTCGTCAACACCGCTTACATAGGGCAGGCCTCAAAGCTATCGCAGCCTAGGGGAGGGCATCATCCCCGCTATAGCGGATTTGCGGGCAACAAGGAGCCGCTACTTCCCCGACTAGCACGACTATCATTAGTATACCCCATCTCCCCCACCTTGTCAAGCAAATTTTTTCATTGGGTGGCGGACATTCGCTTTGACGTAGGGGCGGCCATTGGCCGCCTTTTACAAATCCGCGATAATCGGAATATATCGCCTGCGAACATTAGGCGGCCAATGGCCGCCCCTACGCGGTCGTGGGTATCCATACCACAACCGCACAATAAGGTTTTATTCGCACTTATTCGTATTATTCGTGGTTGAAAAAATCTTTTGTACGCAAGCAGATGCGCCAAGAATATTCGCGGATTACTCCTCCTCCGGATCTCGCTCCGCTTCTATTGCCTCTATTTGGGCGCGCAATTCGTCTAGGGTTCGCTTTTCTAGCCGCGAAACATAGCTGCGGCTGATGTCTAGGATATCGCCGATTTTTAGCTGGGTTGTTTCCTCGTGATTCCCTAGGCCATAGCGCAGCTCGATTATTCGGCGCGCGCGGGGCTTTAGCTTCCTTAAAATCCCCGCCAAAAGCTTTGCCCGCTCTTTGATAAATATTTGCTCGCTAAAATCCCATGCCTCATCGCTCTCCAAAACATCCAAATAGCTAATAGGATTCCCCTCGTTGTCATTATTAAAAGGCCTCTCGATGGGCACCTCCCCCGCCAGCTTTTTGCGCGCCCGCAGATACATTAGTATTTCGTTTTCAATACAACGGGAAACGTAGGTGGCTAGGCGGACCTTTTTTTCGCGGACTTTTTTGTCGGGGTCAAAGGAGGTGATGCCTTTGATTAGGCCGATTGAGCCGACTGAGATTAGATCCTCGGTTTCTAGGGGTAGGTTGAATTTGCGGACGATGTGGGCCACTAGGCGCAGATTGTGTTCTATTAGGGTGTTTTTGGCGCGGGTGCGTTCGGGCTCGGGGCTTTCGTGATATTTGCGGAGGCATTCGGCCTCCTCGGTAGCCGAAAGTGGCTTTGGAAACGAGCCGCTATTGATATGGGCAATCGTAAAAACATGTTGCAAAAGCTCGAATAATAGCATAAAATACACCTCGCTAAAAAGCTTTTGGGTATACTATGCAGGGGACATTTTTTGTGTGTATGTACTTTTTTGCTGTTGCGAAAAATATAATTGTGAAAAAATGATTGTGTATGATTTTTCTATTGCTTTTTGTCAAATTTTGTGATATGATTATTCAAAGCCAAAATTTGGGAGGTATTAAAATGTTGCGAGCATTCCAAAATCTTAGGATTTTCACTCGATTGATCGTGGCCTTTGGGCTGACGATTATACTCACCGGTTTGCTGGTGGTTGTGGGCGTGTTTACCATTAGCACAATCAGCGGTAATTATGACAATCTTATTACATATACCCAGCGCGCGTCTGTGATTATGCTAAATGTTCAGCATGAGGTTATGGATTTGCGCCGGATTACTACGGCTGTGCGGGCTGATGTCGAGTTTCCCGAGCGTCAGGATGGCCATGCCGCCGCTTCGCTCGCGGCCGTGCAGCGCATTCATGATGGCATGAATGAATTTATCGCCCTCACCCAAATCGACCCCACGCTATCGCCGCCAGAGCAGGCTGAAATTATTGCGCAGGCGCGGCATTTGCTGGCTGTTACCGATATGTATTTTAGCGATTTGGTGCTGGCCAATATCGCATATGCGCGGGCGGGCAATATGGAGCGGGTGGTGCAAAATGCCGCCGACCAAGCGCATCTCATAGCCCAGCTAAATTCCACCATATCCGAAATGATTGCCGCAGAGGCGGAAATACTCGCCGAAGGCGCGGAGCATAACCGCGCGCTGGTAACGCAATATACCCGAATTTTTGTTGTTGTGGCGACCATTATCGTCGTTATTTCGTTGATTCTCGCATGGGCCATTTCCGGCTCAATCACAAAACCCATCAACCAAATCATAAATGTGGCCAATAATGTCGCGCAGGGTAGTTTTAATGTGAATCTAAACACCACCGCCAAAGATGAAACCGGAAATTTATCCAAGAGTTTTGGTGTGGTTGTAGAAAATGTAACGAATATAGCGGATGATATCAATGATATGCGCAGCAAACACGAGGGCGGATTGATTGACACCCGCCTCGAAAGTGCTAAATACCAAGGCGCATACAAAGATATTTCCGATAGCATCAATCAAATGGTCAATAATTATGTTGTTATAATCAAAGATATTTTGAGCGTACTTTCCGATATTACAGACGGGTCTTTTTCCAAAGAAATGCAGGAATACGGCGGGAAAGATATGGGTGTGAAAATTGTTGTGTCTGATTTGAAAGACAAAATCGAAGGGGTAATCAAAGAAATCAATAGCTTTGCAGGCGCGGTTTTGCGGGGCGATTTGGAACACCGAACCGAAATCGGCGAACGGAAAGGCAACTGGGCGGAAATAATGAGGGGGCTAAATAATATTGCCATCGCGGTAAACGAGCCTGTTGCCGTTATCGAAATATGCCTATCCGAAATGAAAAATGGCAATTTTAATCTTGTTGAGATTGAGAAAATCATTAGCGGGCGCGGCTTTAGCTCGGATGCCGCAGTCTACAAAGGTGTGTTTAACAAGGTGATTGCTGCTATTGATAACACCATTACCGAAATCCACGCATTGATAGGCGAAATAACAAAAGATTCGGCGGCAATCGCCAGCGGCGATTTAACCACGGTAATAACGCGCCAATTCGCGGGCGATTTTGCCCCCATAAAAGACTCGCTCAATAATATTTCCGCGACCCTAAACAGAACTATGTCGGATATTTCGGCAGCTTCCGAGCAGGTTTTATCGGGCGCAAAGCAAATATCGACCAGCGCGCAGGAGCTGGCAAATGGGGCGCAGGAGCAATCTAGCTCGGTTCAGCAGCTAAACGCCACCATCGACGTCCTAAACCAGCAAACCAAACAAAACGCCAATAATGCAACAGAAGCCAGCGAGCTTTCCAAAAAATCCACCGCCAATGCCCAGGAGGGCAATGCCTCCATGCAGGAAATGCTATCGGCCATGATACAAATCAAAAATTCCTCCGGCGAAATTTCAAAAATTATCAAAACCATCGAGGATATCGCCTTCCAAACGAACCTCCTAGCCCTCAATGCCTCGGTAGAGGCGGCTCGCGCGGGCGAGCACGGCAGGGGCTTTAGCGTTGTCGCCGAAGAGGTTCGCAATCTCGCCGGGCGCAGCCAGACCTCCGCCTCCGAAACCACCGAGCTAATCGACACCTCAAACAACCGCGTAGAGGCCGGCTCAACCATCGCAGAAACAACCGCCAAAGCCCTAGATGCCATCGTAAAAAACGCCGCCGAAGTATCCGAGCTAATAAACAACATCTCAATATCCTCAAGAGAGCAAGCCGAGGCCATCTCCCAAGTAAGCATCGGCCTCTCCCAAATCTCCCAAGTAGTGCAAAGCAACTCCGCCGTTTCCGAAGAAGCCGCTGCCTCCTCCGAAGAACTAAATTCCCAAGCCGAAATGCTCCAGCAGCTAGTGGCATATTTCAAAATATAACCTTATAACGAAAAATCGGCCTCGCCTGAATTGGGATGGCCGATTTTTCGTTTATGCGCGGGGAATCAATGCAAATCAAATCGCCGTGGTTTGCCCCTTGTGTTTTCGTCAATTCCATGGTACAATATGTATTAAGCAGTCAAAACAATGTCGATATATTGGAGATGATGCTGTGCGGATATGGGTAGCACACTATTGCCGGTTACATCAGATTTTGTGTTTAAACTGATTTTTGGCTCGCAAGAGAATGTTGATATTCTCGCTGGATTGCTGAAATCGGTGCTGGATATACCCGATGAGGAATATGAGAGCATAGCGATTATCGACCCGCATGTTAAAAAATCATCAGCCAATGATAAATATAGCATACTTGATGTCAAGGTGAATACCAAAAGCGGGAAAATTGTTCATATAGAAATCCAAGTGAAACCTCTGCCGGAATTGCGGGAGCGTACGGTTTATCAGCAATCAAAGATGATAACCGAGCAGATGTCGTCGGGGGATAATTGGGCGAAAATCCGCAGGGCGGTTTCTATCATTATTACCGACTATAATTTTTTTGAAGACGGCGCAGAGTATCACCAGCAATTCCGCTACCGCACAAAAAGCGGCATGGAATTTACTGATTTGAAAGAAATAAACACGCTCGAGCTTTCCAAACTGCCGCCTAGCGAGGATGGCACGAATTTGTGGTATTGGATGAAATTTATAAAATCAAATGACAGGGAGGTTTTGGATATGATTGCAAAACGCAGTCCTCAAATGGAAAAAGCCGTGGGAGTTCTTAAAGAATTGTCTGCCGATGAGCAAACCAGAATGTTATTTGAAGCACACGAAAAGGCTAGGCGTGATATGGCTTCTATGGTTGGCGGGGCTAAAAAGGAACGCTCCGTCGAAATAGCCCTAAAGCTTCTTGGGCGCAATCGCCCCATTGATGAAATAATCGAAGACACCGATTTGACTTTTGAGGAAATACAATCTCTAAAAGCAACAGTATAAGCGGGGGGGATGAAGATGGCGAAGGCACGGGTTTTGGGGTTGGTGGCCTTGGTGTTGGTGGGGGCTAATTTGGTGTTTTCGGTTTTGGGGATGCGGGCGAATCATAATGCCGCGAGGGCGTTTGAGGAGAGGCATGCCCTTGTTAGTGCTGTTTATGAAACGAATATTGCGGCGGGGGCGTTTACGAGGATGGCGCGGTATTATGCCATGGTGGGGGATGCGGCTACATATGAGCTGTTTTTTGCCGAGGTGGAGCTGGATAGATATGGGCAAAAGCGCGAGATTTTTACGGCTTTTGATGCGCCCGCGCATGAAATGGAGCTTTTGGAAACCCTGATTTATGAGCGGCTGCGCATGTTTGCCATACATTATGAGGTTGTGCGTTTGCGCCATGAGGGTTATGTGCTAGAGGCTATTGAATTGGGGCATGGGCCGGCGGTTGCGCAAATAGGCGGGCCGCTTGGCGGGATGGCTGATGATTTGAGTGCCATGGTTTATGAGCGTACTATGGAGATGGCCGCCGAATATCAGCGCATTGTTGGCATATTTAGTGCTTTGGCCGTTGTTTCGGCCATTGCTTTGGCTATTGGCGGCGGGGCGGTTTTGGTTTATGCCGGCAAAGCCGGGCTTTCATGGCGGATAGAGGTTTTTGGCGCGATGATGCTGGTATCGGCGGGCTTTGGCGTGTTTTTTGCCCTGTCTGCAAATTCCGCCGCCGAGGAAAAATTTAGCTTTTTTGAGCATCAATACGAGCTATCAATCGCATCCTATAATGCAGAGCGGGGCGGCGAAATATTGACTAGGCTATCGCGCATGCATGTCGTCACCGGCGGCCAAATGCAGTATAATCAATATTTTGCCGAGCTGGAACGCAATAGATTTGGGCATGCTCTCGAAACATTCATACTCATGGGCGCGGAAAGCGACGAAATCAATATGATGGTGGATGTTTTGGGCAGGCTGACGTTGCTGAGGCAAATAGAGGCGCGCTCGATTCTTTTGCGCACCACCGGTTATTATCAAGAGGCCATCGATACGGCATTTGGCCCAGATGTGGCGGCTCTCGACCGCCCCCTTGGCGATTTGGGCGAGGAAATCCGCGAAACGGTCAATGCCCGCAGCAAAGCCGCAATAGCCGCCGCCGCGCGAAATCACAATACCTTTGCGCAGGCATCTATCATCATTGCAGCACTACTCGCCATATCGGTTTTCGGTATTTTGATTACCCTAAAAAACCCCGGCAAATCCGCGCCCGGCATAATCTCGCTTGTTTTCCAAAAAATCGAAAATGAGACTATCAGAGCAAAGCTATTTGCGTCATTTGCGATTGTTATTATTTTATTTATCGCGCAGGTTGGCATTAGTATGTATTATGACAATCAAATAAACCGCCTCACCCGCCATCATCTGCATTATCTCACGGCGCGTTCTGAAACCATATGGGCGGCTCATCAGGAATTTACCGAGATGCGGCGGCATATTCGTGAAACTTTTCTCAGCCCCACATGGCTAGGCGCGGCTAATGAGGCCGATAGAATCGGAGCGCAATTGTATTTTAGCGATTCCCATGCGCGGCTGACATATCTGGCGCAAATCTATGTGGCGTCCGTTGGGGCAGACACTCTTTTCCCGCAAACCCCAAACGACAGCCGCATCCGTATTTTGTCGGAGGCCATGTCTTATATTGATAGAATTTACGAAATTTTCACGCAAAATTTCTTTCTGGGCGGCAATATGAGCTTTTATATCGGCGATGCTATAGCCTATCCGATTTCAACAGAGGTTTTGCTTGGTCTGCTGCGCCGATTTATTGACGTAAACCGCGCAATATCCGAAACAAATATCGAAACCTACCGATATTTTTCCAATGCCATCACCATTTCAACCCTTGTTATCGCCTTTGTTTTGGCGGCTCTTTTGGCATTTTCGATGCTCCGGGCATTTGCCCGCCGCGTAAATGCGATTGTGTCGGCGGCGGATAATGCCGCCCGGGGGGAATTGAGTGCAGAGCTGCATGGCTCGGATGAAATCGCCGCGGCGTTTTCAAAGCTCTCCGGAGTGTTTAACCGAGATATTTTGGAGAAAAAAGCCCAGCTGCAAATCGCGCAGGAAATCAATGATGCCAAAAGCCGCTTTCTCGCCCGGATGAGCCATGAAATACGCACTCCCATCACATCCGTTATGGGCATTTCGGAAATCCAATTGCGCAGCCCAGATTTGTCGCCTATTATGGAGGAATCTTTTGCCAAAATTTATGATTCGTCAAATATGCTTTTGGGAATTGTAAATGATATTTTGGATCTTTCCAAAATCGAGGCGGGGAAAATGGAGCTTTTATGCGAGGAATACCAAATTGCGAGCCTGATTAGCGATGCGGTCGCGCCATATATCGCCCATTTGGATAATAAAAATATCGCCTTCGACCTTCGTGTGGATAAAAATCTGCCCGCCGCGCTTATTGGCGATGCCCTGCGCATAAAGCAGATTATAAACAATATTTTGTCAAACGCTTTTAAATACACCGAATCCGGGTCGATTGGATTGGAGATTGCCTGCGAAAAGACAAGCGATTCCCCGGTGCTGATAATCACCGTTAGCGACACCGGCCTAGGGATGACCCGCGGCCAGCTAGATACGCTATTTAGCGACTACACCCGATTCCATGAGCAGGAAACGCGCAATGTTTCCGGCACGGGTCTGGGGATGCCAATTGTATATAGCCTGGTGCAGATAATGGGCGCGCAAATCGATGTGAAAAGCGAGGCGGGCAAAGGCACGGTTGTGGCTGTCCGCATACCCCAGCAGGCCGCCGGAAGCAAAATCCTAGGCGCGAAAATCGCCCAGAGTTTGCAAAATTATGAAATAAGCGGGAGTTTCACCCAAAAGAGATTTAAATTCACGCCCGAGCCAATGCCCTATGGCAAGGCTCTTGTTGTGGACGACGTTGATGCGAATCTATATGTCGCCAAGGGTCTGCTTGGCTTTTATAGCATCAATGTTGAAACCTGCGAAAGCGGGCATGGGGCAATCGAAAAAATCAAAGACGGCAACATCTACGACATCATTTTCATGGATCAAATGATGCCCGGCATCAGCGGCACAGAAACCATGCGCAAACTGCGCAAAATGGGCTACACAGCCCCAATAGTCGCCCTAACGGCAAACGCGCTGATCGGCCAGGCGGAGGAGTTTATAAAAAGCGGCTTCGACGGCTTTATTTCAAAGCCAATCCAAACCGTACACCTAAACACAATTCTCCACAAATTCATAAAAGACAAGCAATCGCCAAAAACAATCGAGGCGGCGCAAGCCACAACCCCCACCACCCCGGGCGACATCGACGCCTACATGACCAGCACCGATTTGGCAACCGTACTCCGCGCCGAATTCGCGCTCACCCACAAAAACACCCTAGCCCACATCCGCCAAGCCCTATCCGCAAACGACACCCCCACCGCCCACCGCCTAACCCACACCCTAAAAGGCTCCGCCGCACTAATAAAAGAGCCCAAGCTAGTCACCCTAGCAGAAGACATGGAAACCCTATTAAAAGACAAGCAAATCCCCACACCAGCCCAACTAAACACCCTAGAAAACGAACTAGCGCGCGTACTAAATGCATAACAATAGCAAAAACCGCCCCCGTGGAATTCCATGCAGGAGCGGTTTTGTGCTATATTTTGCTATTCATCATTTAATGAGTTTGACCAGCCATCTGACGCTCTTGGGCTTCGATCATTTTTTTAACCATATCACCGGAACAACCTCCGTTGAGAAGGATAGTCAACTCCAACCCGCCATCGCGCGGCGCGACTAAGATTTTGCTAATTAACGCCGAGAGTATCCCCGGGGTTAGTTCTTTGTCGGGGGAGTTTGCGTATTTTGTTAGCTGGGCTTTGAAGTCTTGAATATTTGGGGCTTGTTTGGTTTTGCTTTTTGCTTTTTTTAGTTGGGTTTCTAGTTCTGCTAACTCGGCGTTTAGTGCGTTGTTGCGCTGCTCGAATTCGGCGTTTGTTAGTCGCCCTTCGATGGATAGCTCCAGCAGTTTGTCTTTTTTTGTGACAATGCTTGCAATAGCGGATTCGATATCGGCGGCGCGTTTGTCGTTGTCGGCTTTGGTACTGGTGCTGTTGAGGAATTTGAGGTATTGCTCCACAAGCTCGTCGGCGGAAACGGATAGTTCTGCGAGGGTTTCATTTAGCAGGGCTTTTAGTTCGCTTTCCTTGATGCCGAAAGTATCACAGGATTCTTTGCCATTTTTGATGCGGTGGCTGCAAACCCATGTCTGATCGGTGTTTCTGCCGCGGGTTTTCATGTAGAAAGGCGCATTGTGTTCCGCACAAAAAATCTTGCCTGTGAACAGATTATCGGTCTTGAAGGATGCACGGCGGCTTTTGACATCCACGCTTCGCTTTGTGAATACCGCATTAGCCCGCTCCCAAAGCTCCTCGCTCACAATCGGCGGCACTTTATCATGGTCGCGATACATCTCCCAATCAGCCTCATCCAAAAATTTCTGCTTCTTGGTAAACATATCCACAACCTTAACTTTATTGCCGCAATAAAACCCCTTGTATTTAGGATTAGGGATAATCTTGCGCAACACATTGCGATTTATCGCCCCGCCCTTGAAATTGCGATAACCCCGCTCTGCCAGAATCCGCTCAATCTTGGGAGTAGAATAATCCCCGGTGGCATATAGCTCAAACACCAACCGCACCATTTCGGCCTCGGCCTCATTCACGACCAGCTTGCCGCCAGCCTTATCATACCCATAAATCCGCTTGCCCATGACTGTGCCATTTTTTATGGCCTGCGCATGGCCAAAACGAATACGGCTAGATAGTTTGCGGCTCTCCTCCTGCGCCAAACTCGACATAATAGCCAGCCGCATTTCGGAATCATCATCAATAGTGTTAATCGAATCCTGCTGAAACCACACCGCCACACCATGCGCCAGCAATTCCCGCGTATACTGAATACTATCCAAAGTATTCCGAGCAAAACGGCTGATCTCCTTTGTAATCACAAAGTCAAACAAACCCTCTTTAGCATGGGCAACCATAGTATGAAAATTCTCCCGCTTAGCGGTAGTTATCGCCGACAATCCCTCATCCACATACCGCCCAACCAGCACCCACCGAGGATTCTTGCCAACAAAATCCTCATAATAGGCCTGTTGATTGTTCAAAGAATTAAGCTGCTCGTCTTTCTCCGTAGACACCCGCGCATAATATACCACCCGCAAAGGCATGTCAAAAAGTGTTCGGCCTGTAGACTTCAGCTCATTCCTAGTTTGATAAATATCCATTTTTCTTCACCTCAATCCAAAATGAACCAAGGCGACAATTCATGTGGTAAACTAATTCTACACCAAATCGCCGCCAATTTCAACCCTTTGCATACGAAATCTCAATCTGATTATCAATGTTCCGCTTTACATCCTCGCAAATCAAACCCTCTGCTAATGCTTTATTATTCAGCATTAGCAAAGATATTTTGCTGCATAAATGCAAGCTTGCGTTTTCTTGTTCCATATATTTCCACTCCTTTAGGTTGCGTTTCTTGATTGTATTTTTTGAGTTTATGGCAAAATTATTCTGCGATTGATTTTTGGACATATGGGTTTGCTCCTCTCAGAATGGGGTGGTGGGGGTGTCGTAATGCTACAGATGTTCCCAATGCTACAGTTAAGGCTAAGCACGAGCTTTTTACATATGCCCGGTAATGGGTGGGTTTGGTGCACCAGTCCTGGCCATTCTAAAAGGTTGTGCTGTGATAATTATTTAGCACAACACAAAAAAGGAACGAACCCAAGCATCTTAATAAATGCTTGTATCCATTCCTGTTGTTGGTTTGCGACCTGCCGGGGCAAGTCTATTCATTATTATCTCGGTTTTGGCTTGCACAGATTTCTTAATTGATTATTCAGAAATCAAGCGCATCAACCAACCCCCAAGGGTATATGAGCGCGCATAAGCGAGCTACATGTCATTCCAGCTCCCAAAGGAGCGCGTTAGGGGGCGATGGTGCTGATGAATATCCGCTTGCATCTTTGTAATCCGAAGTTCTTATATAATCCAAAATTGAAAACATCATTATGACCATACCTCGAGTAGCATGGGTCACCCGTTCGGGCATTGTTATTATGGCTTGGGGGTCGGTAGTAGTCTTGAAGCCCCATAAGCGTATTGTGACCGTGGTTAATATATCGGCCGGCGATTCTTGGCTCAATCAGCAGTATTGCTAGGCTCGTAATATTGCAGGTCTGTTGATTGGCAGCATTTTAATCTGAAGCTCCACTATAATCTGAAATTCTTAAATATGTAAATATTGTACCAGAAAATGGAAAGGATGTCAATAATTTGGCTTGCTAAAATTCTCGACAAATCCAAATCACAAAAGTCGATACTTGTCGTAAGCTGGCCGGAGTTTTCGGCTTGCAGGGTTTTAAGTGTTTATTCCGCATTTTCAATGTCGGAATAACCATTAAAACCTCGCCCACAGAGTTAATAATATCCAATGTGGTATAATATGCCTTACGCGCAAAGCGCGCGAATTGGGAATATTATACAGTCTGTGGCTATGTGGTGATGCCATGGAGGCGAGGGGTGTTTCGTGAAAACATATGGATATGTGAGGGTTTCGTCGAAAGAACAGCAAGAACATCGCCAGATTTTGGCGATGGAGGGGATGGGGATATCGCCTGATGAAATTTTTATGGAAAAGCAAAGCGGAAAAGATGTTAATCGCCCGGAATTGCAATCGCTTATGAAGAAAGTGCAGGCGGGTGATACAGTTGTTGTCGAATCCATCAGCCGCTTTGCACGAAATACCCGGGATTTGCTTGAGCTTGTTGATAGGCTGGCCAAAAAGGGCGTTGAATTTATCAGCCTGAAAGAGCATATTGACACAACCACCCCCACAGGTCGCTTTACGCTGACCATTTTTGCGGCGGTGGCGGAATTGGAGCGGGATTACATATTGCAACGCCAAGCCGAGGGCATTGCCGCCGCCAAAATGCGGGGCATCCATTTGGGTCGCCCTGTCAAAAAGCCCCCTAAAAACTTTGCAGAATTGGTTGAGGCATGGGAGCAAAGCAAAATATCATTTGCAGAGATTCTGGCAGAAACAGGCCTGAAAGAATCAACATTTTACCGACGTTTGCGGGAGTTTCGCGCCAGCAAAAAATAGGTGCTTACTGTCAAAACGTCTACCTTTTGACTGTAACACAAATTTAACGATAAGTCAATCATTTTTTTGGAAAATTTTCGGAAAAATTGTTCCTTGTCAAAAGGTAGGGCTTTTGATAGCAAAAAATAATAAAGGAGCTGATTTTGAATGAAATCAAGATTTAGGTTGCGGGCAAAAAAGATTGTGGCGTTTATGCTGGCGGCATTGATGATGCTATCCGCCTTTGCAATCCATCCGCATAATGTGTTTGCAAGCGAGATGGCGGATGAGATTACATATGACTATGGAATTGATGCATTGGCAGCTGCGAGCATCAACGACCCGGGATTTGATATGCTGTTTCAGGCTTTCAATGTTCTTGGAGGGCAGGAGCTTCGGCGCGCAACATTGACCCCGCTTACAACCCCCGACGGGAGAGAGATGCTTGATGAATTTGGCCGCACCCATAATATCCGGCATTGGTCGGGCGGCGGCAGGTCTTCGTTGGATTTTGTAGCCGCAAGAAGTATGCGCGAATTAGCAGAAGCAAGTGGCATTGATACCTCCATGAGTATTAGCTCCCATGTTAGAGTCCGAAAATTATTTGTCGGCTCGGCAAGCGCGAGATTTGGGCTAACAACGAGCAGCTCAATACATCATAACCACCGCAGCTCCTATGAGAGCTTTTTTGCAATGCTTGATTTTCGCCGGGAAGTCGGTGTAAATTCGATTGTAAATCCGGCTGGTGTTTTGCAAGCTCATAATAGGATTTTTTGGGGCACAAATGCTTCGGCAACAGACGGGGCTTTAGACCCGCTTTTCAAAGAAATGCTGGCATATGGCAATATAGACGACCTTTTCCGCATTTATGGTACGCATATTATCGTTGCTTACAACTTTGGCGGCAAAGCTCAAAATTTTATATCGATGGTGGCATACTCTTCGGAGGCTTCGGGTCGCATCGCAGAACATTTGAGCATCGAAACCGGCATGAATTTTAGAGCCGGCCCTGTCCGAGGCGGGCTAGAAACACATCATCAAGTTTCTACTGTTACCGAATACCTGCAAAGAAGCGCGGGATTTGAGCGGAATATACATAGTGTGGTTGTTGGCGGCAGCGCAGGAATCGGAAGCGCGTTAGACCCAGAAGCATCGCCGGGAGATCTGGATGATTGGTTTCATTCCGTAGACCCTACCGATATTCTCACAACCGAAATATTTATAGATGATTTCCTTCAATTGATAGGAATTTGGAATTTGCTTCCGGCAGAAAGATATACGGCGCGGCGAATTGAAATTGAGCAACGATTTTTGCAGCTCGCCCGATACGTATATGGTGAGTTTTATTACGAGTTTATTTTTAACATTTCCGAACCAACAATAGAGCGTATGCCAAGGCCAGAGTTGCCCGGTCAATGGGAGTTTATTTCGACCCCGCAACAACTCCATGACATGCGCTATAATCTCAATGGGAATTTCTTCCTGGTTAATGATATAAACTTGGCAGGATGGGGCGATTGGTTGCCAATCGGCTGCATTGATAATCCATTTACCGGGATTTTTGAGGGTAATGGAAATACCATTCATGGCGGCAC
>Ga0209755_10001571_pt1 | contig 34775 bp, 33 predicted proteins | sample TergutCo191P1_FD_187301 | JGI IMG/M metagenome (GOLD analysis project Ga0209755, IMG submission 187301) | Cornitermes sp. P1 segment gut microbial communities from Petit-Saut dam, French Guiana - Co191P1 (SPAdes) (version 2) | ecosystem: Host-associated > Arthropoda: Insects > Digestive system... | reverse complement strand
ACACACACCTGCGAATAACAGGCGACGGCATACAGCACCTGATGCTCCGCTTCATGATGGACTGGAATTTCGTCAAGCCGAACGACAACTTAGAACTCCACAGCCGCTATTTCCCAAAAACGCCGTACATCTCGGGCTCCGGCATAAGAATGCAAATCGTGTGCAGCGGCCCCGACACCCGCTACCCAAGCATCCTATACGGCTTCAACAAAATGATGACAGAAGCAAACAAATCCATCTACATCCAGACCCCATACTTCGTCCCCGACGAGAGTATGTTCGTAGTGCTGAAAATGGCGGCACTGTCAGGCCTGGACGTCCGAATAATGATACCCGCGAACCCCGACCACCCCTTCGTCTACTGGGCAGCCCTGTCTTATTTGGGCGAGCTAATAGAAGCAGGAGTCCGCTGCTACGAATACGAAGACGGCTTTCTGCACAACAAGGTAATAATGATAGACTCGAAGGTCTGCACGGTAGGTACGGCCAACATGGATGTGAGGAGTTTTAAGCTGAATTTTGAGTCGAACGCTTTTATTTATGATGAAGAAACGACAATGGAGCTGGAAGAAGCCTTTATGCGGGATGTAGGGAGCAGCAGGCAGATGACGCCGGAGCGGTATATGAATCGTTCAGGGTGGACTAAAGTGAAGGAGTCGGTTTCGCGGCTGCTTTCGCCTTTGTTGTGAGTGATTGGTTGGGTGGGGGTAAGGTGGGCTTGCATGGGGAGGGGATTTGTGGTATATTTGGGTTGCTTGGTGAGTAAGGCAAGGGGGATTGGCGCAGTTGGGAGGACGAACTGGTCGGTGAACGTCCCCAAGGGTTGTCCTCCGCACGACTGGCATCCTAACACCAAATAACTGGCATTTTGAAAATTGCATAAATATCCCAAAAACGGGAATTACGGGGGCGTGGCGCAGTTGGGAGCGCGCTTGAATGGCATTCAAGAGGTCAGGAGTTCGACCCTCCTCGTCTCCATTATCAAAAAAATCCTTGAGACATTGTGTTTTCAAGGATTTTTTGAATATATGAATATCTACAATGAAAAACTACGATTGGAGCAGAGATTTATGAATAAACAAATACCTATTTGACAAATGGTCAAAGAAGCTGTTGAGCAATCAAGAGGCAAAACAATTTCAAACAAAGAGATTCAAGATTACATAATTGACAGATATGGTTCAATAAACAGGACAACCATAAATTGTCAAATTTTAGTCTGTACTGTTAATGCTCCTAGTCGTATTCACTATCCCGAAAATCAAAAATCGCGAGTGTCAAACGGTAAATGTGATTTTCTTTATAGCGTCAAAAGGGGTGTTGTCGAAAAATATAATCAGGAAATTCATGGATTATGGGAGATATATAATGCAGAAAATGGAAAATATGCCGTAAGGAAAGCAGAAAGTAAAATCGAAGATAACATTGTTTCAGGTGTTGACCCCTGTGAGGTTTCCACTGATGTGGATAATGATACGGAAAATAAAGATTTTACGTTTGCGCTAGAAAGCCTGTTACGGGATTTTATTGCTGAAAATTTGCCTTTAATAGACAATAGCCTATCGCTTTTCGTGTCGGACGACGGAATTGTTGGAGTAGAATATAGAACAGAGGTTGGCAATATTGATATTTTAGCTCAAAACAAAAATGATGAATTCGTTGTTATCGAATTAAAATTAAGCAGGGGTACTGATGTAGCATTAGGACAATTACAAAGATATATGGGTTGGGTTAAAAAGAATTTGTCCGAGAACAATACACCTGTGCATGGAATAATAATTGGTAAATCCATTACTAGCAAATTGAAATATGCCGTGTCCGTAGCTCAAAATGTATCATTGTTCGAGTATGCCATGAGATTTGATATATCGAAAATATAATTGCAGAGGGATGGCATTAATGTGTTTTTGTTAAAGTCGCGAGCAGTGCTAGGCGGTACACACTCGCCTAACTTGTTCGCAGAGGCAAAGCCCCAGACCCCATGAACGCCGCCGCGTTGCGGCGACAGCCATGCGGCTTTTCCGCTATTCAATTTCTTTGCATAAGCTAACGCATTGTTTTGGTACATGAGTTATTGAAAGCACCAACAGAAGAAAAACAGTCAAAGTAAGCTTGAAAGGAGAAATCCATATGCGCCAAGCAATAGAAAATCCCATTTACATGACCATTGAAGATATGAAAACAAAGTACCAAGGCAAGTGGATTTACATTGCCAAGTGCAATATGGCAGATGGTTATGAGCTTATCGGGGGTACGCCCGTAGTGGTGGCAGATAGTCCGTTTGAAGGGGACGTTAGTTTTTACGACCAGTTCAAGGGGAAGGGGCTTTCACCTTTTTGCGAAAGAAACTTCAATCGCAAAGAACAATTTTTCTTCCCAACATATCCTCCCAATGAAGATGAGGTACTTGAATGGGCATCCAATTAGACAAACGTGTAAGGCATAAAATTACTCGTGAAAAAGGTCATTTCTATGTAGATATATTGATGGTCTGTGAAGGCAGTGCCGACGATGCATTTATTTCATTCCTATATGATACAGGAGCATGGATGACCGTTTTATCCAGAAGGCATTACGAAGCAAATAATCTAAATACCCTACCAAGGCAAAGGTTTTCTATGGGTGGGTATGGTGCAGGTGAGGACAATTCAAGGAAAATCCCAGGGTATGTTTACAAAATCCCCGCATTGAAAATTGGCAACAAGTTACTTGCAGAAGTTTGGGCGTTCACCCCGGCAAGCTATGACATTACAGAAAACATATTGGGCGGCAATGCGATTGAATATTTTTGCCCATTTCAAGATAATAACACGGACTTCTTTTATTTTTTTGACAACCCAAGCCCAAAGCCATACAAACATGAACCTAGCGGGCTATCGCTTGAATGTGGCGGAGTTTTTCCGTTAAATGATTAAAAGTCAAGTTTTTTTGGGGTGCGTTTCTAACCACCCCGCCAGCGCGCTTGAATGGCATTCAAGAGGTCACCGGTTCGACCCCGGTATTCTCCATCAAACAATCAAATCCTGTGGCTAAAAAGCTATGGGATAGAGGAACGACAGCCAATACATAGGGGTAGAAAATGTGAAATACCGTTGGTTTAACATGACGGTATTTTTTGTTAGAAATAACACACAGCCTTAGAAATATGGGAGGATAGTGTCAAGCAAGCTCTCGGTGCTTGACACGGAGCGCGACCCCACCGCCAGTCGGAGGCTTCCGCTTCGCACCAAAGGCGCGTCTTTACTATCCGGTAATGTGTTTTGCGCCCATTGCGGTGGGCGGTTACGCCTTACAACCACTGGGAAATCATATACTCGGAAACTCTGCCTCTGTGACGGTCAGACCGGGTATACAATGACAAAGCTTGATGGTATAATGACATCGTTGCTTTTGGATTTGGTCGAATGGCGTTATAAATCTGAATTAGCTGTATGTGCCACGAAGCTGAAAACAGCAAAGGCAGAGTACAAGAAGCATACAGACAGCCTAAAGACTTTACAGGGTGAAGTCGTTAATGCAATACAAGGTACAAGCAAATTTGACTAAGGCTTGTTAAATGATTTAATCAAACAGACACAGGAAAAGATATCTACCGCTGAAAACGAGATACAGCGTCATGAGTTGGAACTAGAAAATCGACAGCACCACATGACGGAAATACAAGCCTAATATGCAAAATTGATAAGTTAGGCGGATATATTTCAAGACAGTAATACCGAAACAAAGAAGATGATAGCGGCGTACCTAATCGAAAGCGTGAAGGTTAGCCGGGATTGTGAAGTAGAGATACAGTTCCATGTAGCTTATGAGCAATTTTGTAAGGCTAGGTAAGTATGGTGATGTTTTGATGAATCGAGAAAGGAGAAGATAAGCAATGAAATGTACTGTCAAACTGCTATGGGATGATGAATCGTGCAGATGGCATACCGAATCGGAAGATATTCCCGGCTTACTTTTGGAATCAAATTCGTGTGATGCTCTTATAGAAAGGGTGCGTATAGCCGCACCGGAAATGTTAGAGTTGAATTGCAATTATACCGGAGCGGTTCAGTTATCTTTTGAAACAGTGCGTATAGATAATTTGGAGATGGTTTCATAGTGGCTGATTACACTAGAATGGTAAAAAAATTGTATCAGATGACGGTTGCTATTTTCTAAGACACGGCAAGGATGACCATGATATTTGGTATAGCCCTATTACAAATCGAAATGTGATTGTGGACAGCAAAATACAAAAACGACATCTTGCTAACGCAGTAATGAAGCAAGCGGGTGTCAGTCATAAATTTTAGTTGATATTTGGGGAAAATAAGTAAAACAAGCCTTTTATGTGTGAGAGATTTTTATTGAGGTTATCTATAATATGATTCATTTCAGACAATACCAACCAACAGAAAATCTTTTTGAAAGCGATTTTTTATTGGTTCGTAAATTTTTATTGGAGCTAAATAATCCAACTTATTCAGTTGGATGGTGGGACCATAAAATAACGGGCTCACCTGATACAGCGTATATAGGCAAGTTTGGACTTTGGTTTGAGGATAACCAGCTTATAGCTGTTGCTTGGACAGAAGATAGCTGCCTTGGTACAGGCCTTTTATGCGTTAAAAACGATAAAAGTTTTCTTATTACAGAGATGGTAGATTATGCTCAGAAAAATTTACATGATAATGGAAAACTCTCATTACTGGTTCCTGACTTAAATAAAGAATATCAAGATGCAGTAGCTGAGGCAGGGTTTGTTCTTACACAAGAACGAGATACAGAATCTATCATGGTAATAGACCCTAACAAACTAGCTTACAGTTTGCCGGAAGGGTTTCATACCACGAGCATGGCCGATAACTATGATGCTATGCAATTTGAAAGAATTATGCGCCGGGGATTCACAGATGATAGGGATGAACGTACTCCTTCCCAAACCGAAATATCAAATATTGACCGCAAATTTAAGCGTCCATTCATAAATCTTGATTTGCAAATCGCAGTAATATCACCAGACCAATCTTATGCGGCTTTTTGTGGCATTTGGCATACAAAAGAGTCGCCGATGGTGTGTATCGAACCTGTTGTTACAGACCCCGACTATCAGAGAAAAGGTTTAGGAAAAGCGGCCGTTTATGAAGCTTTGCAACGGTCTGCTAGATTAGGTGCTAAATCTGCTGTTGTATATTCGTCCATACAATTCTATTTCAATCTTGGATTCCGCCCTAATTCTACCTCTACATGGTGGAAAAAGTAATCTCTATGCATTGGCTTCGCAACCCCTGTAACAATCTTCCTAATTCAGCCATACACTATAAAAAAGCTTGTACGTATGCTGCTGAAATATCAAGGAGGAATCAATATGTCCGTGCCCGAAATCCCGGATATGCCGGATGGGTTTACATTCGATAAATCAATTTCCCAAATCCTCACTTCAATTGCGATGGAGGAAGTTGGACTAAGCCATGTCATAAACGCGGAAGGCGAGAAAATTCAATATATACTCGGAACCTTAGAAGCTCTAAAGCTCGACGCCCCGCCAACTATAGATGAAGTAATAAAAATCAACAAAAGCGTAATGTCCACACTACAGCAAGTTGCGTTTAACCAGATGTTCCTTAACGTGAAAATGACAGAAGCACTGAGCGCGTACGGCGACGGGGGCGGCGGAAGCGGTAACGGCGAAAAAAAGCTCACCCTGACCTACGACCCAAACGGAGGCAACAGCGACACACCGCCTCCTGCGACTAATATAACCCCAAACAGCGTCTGCCGGCTCAACTTAACCACAAAGCCGACGCACAAAAACGCAGACGACGGTACAGCAATCGTATTTATAGGCTGGTCAGCGCAGCCGGACACGAAAATCTACGCAAAAGGCGATGCAAAGCCCACCGATATCATTACAGAAATAAACATCGGAAGCGAAGACGCAACAGTCTACGCGGTATGGGGCTACGACACAAACGAAAATGGGACAGCTGATGTTTTTGAAAACGCCTACACGCTCACATATAGGGAAGGCACAGGCATTGAAAACACGGGCCCGGGAGCAGAAGCAAACCTGCTGCCTCACGACAATCACGCACTCTTGATGGCGCCGGTACCGCAGCACAAAAACCATGACAACGCCGCGGTGCTGTTTATAGGATGGCTGCCCGGCCAGGCGCCTAAAATTTACGAAGGAACAGACGAAAAGCCGCCCCTGATTAACACCGTAAATATCACTGGCAGCGATTTATCGGTGTATGCGGCATATGGCTACGACAGAAACGGTAACGGTGTCGCGGATATTCTGGAAGACACCCACTCATTGTTCTATGATTTGAACGGCGGCGACGGCGATAATCCGCTGACAGAATCAGGCCTCTTTCCTCAAAATAATCACCCGCTAAGCACGGTTGTTCCGACACACGCAGGTCAAGATAAGCGCAAGGTCATTTTTCTCGGATGGACAGAAACGAAGGACACAACAATTTACGAGCCGAATACCGCCAAGCCGAAAACAATAGCAACAATCAACATCGGCAACGGGGATGTCCGTGTCTACGCCTTATGGGGCTACGCAAATGTCAAGGGCATAGAGTCCTCCGCAGCCGTGTGCGACGAAGTGAGTCTATCCGGCACGAAATGGACTGTCGTTACAAAAGAATCCGCGGCGGACGGTTACACCTACTTCATGCTTGTTCACAAAGGCGATTCATGGGGAAAAAGCATCTTCAGCACCGGAAAGGCGGTTTACGAAGGCTCAACACTCCAATCCGCAATGACTAAACTATATACCGACAGCGGAAGCGGCATAAAGCCAATAGCCGTGGTACCAAACTTCAACGGCACCGGCCAAACCGCCATAACCACATTCACAACAACGCCTGCGGGAAGCCGCACAAAAGACATCTTCTTCGCCCTAAGCAGGCAAGATGTGGAGAACTGGATAGCCAGAGGCAGCTGCGGATGGCCGTCGCATAATAACTGGTGGACCCGCACAGTTGAAACCGAAGCATCCGCCTTTGAATGGAGCCCGGGCACAGGCCATCCGGCAAGTTCAGTGGTAGTCGCAGACCTTTACTTGATACCCGGGGTTTGGATAAGGGTTTTGTAGTATAAAAGAAGGTGCGGACTTGAGAGTTCTCTCGAGTCGGCACCTTTTGTATTATGTCGCGCCCATTTCTTTGCCGATTTTTTTCAGGGCTTTTTTTTCGATGCGTGATACGTAGCTGCGGGAAATATCCAGCATTTCCGCAATCTCCCGTTGGGTCATTTCTTCGCCGTTCATCAGACCGTACCTTAGCAGGATTACCGTTTTTTCCCGCCCCTGCAAAACCCGGCGCACTACCTCGTACAGCCAATGGATTTGCATTTTTAGGGCTACTTGTTCATCTATGCTGTCGCGGTCGTCTGCTATTTTGTCCTCTATCCGTACCTCGTTGCCTTCGCGGTCTACGCCTACTATGTCTTGTAGGTAGATGTCGCCTGCGTGTTTTTTTCCTGCTCTTATGCTCATTAGGATTTCGTTATCTATACACCTAGCAGCATACGTAGCCAACTTCGTCCCCTTTTCCGGCTTAAAAGACTCAATCGCCTTGATTAGCCCTATCGTGCCTATTGAAATCATGTCGTCGTTTTCTTTATTCAAATTGCTGTACTTTTTTACCACATGGGCTACTAGCCGTAGGTTTCTTTCTATCAGGATGTTTTTTGCTTCTGTGCTGCCGTTTGCGTAGTCCTGCAAGTGTTTTTGTTCTTCGGCTGCTGTAAGGGGCTTTGGGAAGGAGTTGCTGCCCGTTACATACGAAAACAAAAAAAACCCTTGCATAATCTGCAAAAGCCCAAAGAACACACGACACACCTCCCTCACATACAGCTTATGCGGGAGGGGTCGTTTAGGTTCCTATCAGCCACATTTTTATTATTGCGGTTATTTCTCGGATTAGGGCGCCGGGCAGGGCGTTTAGGGGGGTGGTGCCGTGGAAGCTTGTTGCGCCTTGCATTCCGGCTATTCTTGTGAAGCGGATGGAGCGGTAGATGTGGAAGTCGTTGGTTATTACTACGGGGGTGAAGCCTTCGGGGAAGATTTCGGTTAGGATTGCGTTTGACAGCTGCATGTTTTGGTATGTAGAGTGGGAGCTGCCTTCTTGGATGATTTGTTCAGGGGGGATGCCGCCTGCCTTTAGGTAGCGGGCCATTACTTCGGCTTCGCTTACTGTGTGGTTGTTTCCTATGCCGCCTGAGACTATTATTAGGGCGGTTGGGTTGTAGTGGTGGTAGGTTATGGCTTTGTCAAGGCGGCGGGCCAGGGTTCTGGTGGCTTCTTCGTTTGGGCGGATGCCTGCGCCCAGGACTATGGCTACGTCTTCGGTGAAGGTGGTTGTGTCGCGCTGCCCGTATGCCATTATGAAGATGCCGAAGCCCAGGGTGGCGGCGGTTACTGCGGCTATTGTATAGTTTAGCCACTTTATTTTTATTAGGCGGTCGCAGAAGGCGGCGTATGTGCCTGCGGCTATGATGAAGCCCAGGTTTAGCAGGAAGGTGTTGCTTATTCCGGAGCGGTACAGTGTCCATGCGCCGTTTAGGATGAAGGCCAGGCATAGGACTGCGAAGATTTTCCGCATTTTTTATCCCCTTGTCAGAATTTTTTATTGTCATTATAATCAAAGGAGGGTCAGGGGGCAAGTATGGATATTTTTATGTACTGGTTATCTACATTATATATGCTGGGTTCGCGCAAGCAGAATTTACTGCTGTCACATTTTGGGAGCGCGGAGGCGGCTTTTTATGCTTCGGAGGAGGGGTACCGCGCGGTTCCCGGGTTTACTGAGGCTAATATGCGGATTGTGAGGAAGAATAGGGATAGGGCGCTTGTGCAGCTTGGGTTTGATAATTTGCTTGGGATGGGGATTAACTATACGCACCTGGGGCAGGCGGACTATCCGGATTTGCTTGCGGAGATTCCCGACCCGCCTGTGGGCTTGTTTTATCTTGGGGAGATACCTGGGGGTTCGCTGCCTAGGGCGGCGATTATTGGGTCGCGGCGGTGTTCGGAGTATGGTTTGCAGACGGCTCGGCGGTTTGGGGCGGCTTTGTCGCGGCGCGGGGTTGTTGTGGTTAGCGGGATGGCGCGGGGGATTGACAGCATGGCGCACCGCGGGGCTATTGATGGTGAGGGGTTTACTATGGCTGTGCTTGGGTGCGGGGTGGATATTTGTTATCCGCCCGAGAATAGGGCGCTTCGTGATGATATCGCCGAGAATGGCTGCGTTATTTCGGAATATCCGCCGGGGGTTAATCCGCATCCGTCTTATTTTCCGGCGCGGAACCGTATCATCAGCGGGCTTAGTCAGGTGTTGGTTGTTGCGGAGGCGGGGAAGAAAAGCGGGACGCTTATCACGGTTGACCAAGCGCTTGAGCAGGGCAGGGATGTGATGGCGGTTCCTGGGAACATTACCAATAAATATTCTGATGGGACTAATAGTCTTATAAAGCAGGGCGCGGAGCCCGCTTGCAGCCACGAGGATGTTATGCAAATGCTTGGGATGGTTGGTAAAATTGAGGCGAAGAAATTCAAAGAATCGCGTCCGCATATTGCAAGTGATGAAAAATTAGTATATGATGTTTTGGCTTTTGAACCGTTTACCTTCGACGAAATCATGTTGAAGACTAATAGTCAACATCAAACCATTCAGTACATTTTGACCATGCTGGAGATAAAAGGATATGCGAAGAAGCTGCCGGGCATGAGATACGTTAAGATATGAGGAGAGAATGAAAATGGCAAAAAATCTGGTTATAGTCGAGTCGCCTGCTAAGGCGAAGACATTGAAAAAATTCTTGGGCAGCACTTATAAGATAGAGGCGAGCATAGGGCATGTGCGCGACTTGCCGAAGTCCGAACTGGGTGTAAACGTCGAAAACGACTACGAACCACGATATATAACCATACGCGGGAAGGGTGAGGTCTTGCAGAAGCTGCGGCGCGAGGTAAAGTCTGCCGACCGTGTTTACCTGGCGACTGACCCCGACCGCGAGGGCGAGGCGATAAGCTGGCATCTCATGACTGCGCTTAAACTTGATAGCAAGAATACTTCGCGCGTTACATTCAATGAAATCACTAAAAATGCGGTCAAGAAGTCGATTAAGGAAGCGCGGGATATAGACATGCATCTTGTGGATGCTCAGCAGGCGCGCCGGGTTTTAGACCGTATCGTCGGATATAAAATCAGCCCGTTATTATGGAAGAAAGTCAAAAAGGGGCTTAGTGCGGGGCGGGTTCAGTCTGTTGCCTTGAAGCTTATTTGCGACCGCGAGGAAGAAATTGAGACTTTTGTTCCGGAGGAATATTGGACGGTGGAGGTGCGGTTGAAGCAGAACCGCAAGGAATTTACCGCGCACTATACCGCCGGGGATAACGGGAAGAAGGAACTGAAAACTAAGGAAGATGTAGACGCTTTGCTGAAGGCGGCTAAGGGCGGTAAAAAATTCACGGTGAGCGAGGTTAACCGCGGTACGCGCAGCCGCCGTCCGCCCGCGCCGTTTACTACTAGTACGTTGCAGCAGGAAGGCTCGCGGCTTTTGGGCTATGCTACAAATAAGACTATGCTTGTCGCGCAGCAGCTTTATGAAGGTGTTGATATCAAGGGCGAGGGGACGGTCGGGCTTGTTACTTATATCCGTACCGACTCCATGCGGATTGCGGACGAGGCGTTTGATGCGGTCAAGTCGTACATTACCGAGAATGTGGGGGCGGAGTACGCCGCGGCAGAGAAGTCGCAGCACCGCGCGCGCGGGCGCAGTCAGGACGCTCACGAGGCGATTCGCCCTACGGATGTTACGCGCACGCCCGATAAGGTGAAGGACTCGCTCAGCAAGGAGCAGCTACGGCTGTACACGCTGATTTGGGAGCGGTTTGTCGCAAGCCAGATGATGCCTGCGCTTTACGATACTCTTACCGTGAAGATTGCGGCTGGGACCGCGGTGTTCCGTTCCAGCGGTTCTGTTTTGAAATTTGACGGATATTTGGCTGTGTACCGCAAGAACGAGCAGACGGACAAGGATGTGAACATTCCGCCGCTTGAAGTAGGGGACGAGCCGGCGTTTGTCAGGTTTGACCCGCAGCAGCACTTTACGCAGCCGCCTCCGCGGTACTCTGAGGCCAGTTTGGTTAAGACTATGGAAGAGCTTGGCATAGGGCGCCCCAGTACTTATGCCGCTACTATCGGAAATATTCTGTACCGCAACTACGTCACTAAGGAAAGCAAGGCGTTCTATCCGACCGAGCTTGGCGACTTGATTAACGAAATCATGGAAGATAATTTCGAAGATATCGTCAATGTGGATTTTACGGCGAACATGGAGGAGAGTCTGGACAAGGTCGAAACGGGCGAGGTTGAGTGGAAGTCGATTGTCCGTGCTTTCTACCCGCCGTTTGAGTCGCGGATAAAGGAAGCCGAGGAGAAAATCGGCGACATTACCATCCAAGACGAGGTGACGGAGCATATCTGCCAAAACTGCGGCAGGAACATGGTTATAAAGATGGGGCGTTTCGGCAAGTTCCTTGCTTGCCCTGGCTTTCCCGATTGCCGTAACACCATGCCGCTTTATGAAGAAGCGGGCGTGGACTGCCCAAACTGCGGCGGCAAGGTACAAATCCGCAAGACTAAGAAAGGGCGCAAGTATTTTTGCTGCGAACACAACGCCCGCGAAGGCGACGACTGCGATTTCATGTCGTGGAACCTGCCTACCAAGGAGAAGTGCCCTAACTGTAACAGTTACATGACGGTGAAGGGACGCAGGACTAAGCAGGCGGTCTGCACCAATCAGGAGTGTGGGTTCCGCAAGGAATATGTAGATGAAGAATGAGATTGAAGCCTTGGTTCGCTTGGTGGAAAATTGCAGGGATTATGAAGAAATGCAGAGGGAAGTCCGCCAAGCGTTCAGCGAGGTCGGCCTTCCCGTTTTAGCTTTGCTCGAACGCTTGAAGCGCGAGCGCCTTGCAGAGGAGGAACGGCAGCAGGCACAGCTTGTTAAGGCGGTCATGAACACGCTGTCTTATACGGAACTTGAAGTTGTGCTGCGTATTTTCGGGGCGCTTGGGGGCAGTGAGGGGGTTCTTATCGCGGGCAAGATTGCGGATGAACTTGGCAGGACGCGCTCGGTTGTTGTTAATGCTTTGCGGAAGCTGGAGGGGGCGCAGGTGGTGGAGACACGCTCGCTTGGGGTTAAGGGGACATATATTAAGGTCTTGAATCCGCTTTGGCTGGGGGAGTTGAATAAGCTTCGGGTATAATTTTCCAATTTGTGTCAACACTGTTAAGGATAAGAGCCTTCTTTTTTGAAAAAAAGAAGCAAAAAACTTTAACATGGAGTTGGTGATTTTGATGCGGAAGGTTAATTCTAGTTTGGCTTTTTTGTTGGTTAGTGTTTTGGCGGCTTTGGGCGGGGCGGCTGTTGGGTATGCTTTTGGTAGTGGTAGTCATGATTTGTCTACTGCTTATGTTGGGTTGCCTGTTCAGTATTTGGCGGCTACTTCTCCGCCTGCCTTGCGTGGCGGTGAGGAAGATGCTAGTGTGGTGCGGCCTAAGTATGTTTTGCGTACTGACCATGGATTTGTTGCTGTGTTTAATGTCAATGATGATATGGGGCTTACTCTGATTGAGCGTACTACTACCCCGGAATGCGCACTTGCTCCCGATGAAAGGGAACGGCTGTACGATGGTATTTCCCTCTATTCAGAGGAACAGTTGTTTCGTGCGCTTCAGGATTATGGAAGTTGACGAAGGGGTGAAATAAACCCATAGTATATTGCACAAAATAAACTTCTATTCGACAAAAATGTTTAGGCAGACATCCGAGCCATTCCGTGGTATCATTCTTCTTGTGAAAACTCCCCCATCTTTTCACGAAAGGCGGGAGGCCGGAGTACAGTCTGGTTTCTTGCTTGTAATCCCCCCCTTAAAATACCTTCTCTTTCAAGAAAGAAAGCCTCCCGCTCGGCGGGAGGCTTTCTTTCTTGGTTTTGGTTGACGTTTGGTATGGGGTTTGGTAAAATGGGGATAAATAAAAATGTAGCCGGGACGGTTAGTGACCGCGTACCCAGCTATTAATTGCTAAGGTACAGAAATAGGCCGTTTACCTTCCTACAGGGCGGCTTATTTCTTTTTGTTTCCTTGTCTCCAAGTGACATATATCCATAGGATAGTGAGTACGATAATGATAAACTCAAAATCTGACAGGTTAATAGTCATGGCTTTCCCCCTTTCAGGGTACCGGCCGGAAACCGCCCACGGCTACATTTCAGATATTACAACAAAATAAACCCACTGCCTACAAACAAACAGTTATCACTTCCCCCCACCCTCCTGAATAAACTAACACCAATAACATGTCTTAGGAGGGCTTCAAAATATGAAAAAAGCAAGTATAAAAATGGCTGTCCTAATTCCCGTTTTAATCGTACTGGTCATTGGTGTTTCGCTGATGGTAGCTGTGGTCGGCTTTGTTGGGTCGGCTTCGCAAAGGGAATTGGTCGATAAGCTGATTGATGCCCGGGTAAACGAGGCCGTAAATGAATTTTCGGCGATAAATGCCCGCGGCTATGCACTGATAAACACTATGGCAATGACGGTTGACCATATACGGGAACATTCTTCCGACCCGCGGCACGAGGTACTTGATATCCTCATAACCGCGCTTGAGAATGAAAAGGATTTGCAGGGAATATGGACTGTTTGGGAACCGAACGCCTTTGACGGAAGGGATGCTTATTTCGTTAACACCGAAAACCATGACGAGACAGGGCATTTTGTCCCGTATATATACTGGACTGACGGACAGATTACGGTTTCACCCATGAAATTACACAACGACCCCGTTGACGGGATATTCTACCTCGGCGCTAAACAGACGGGTCGCCCTTATATCACTGACCCTTACGTCTATCCGATTGACGGCGTGCCTACCGTTATTTATTCGATTACGATACCGATGTTTGATGATGGCGTATTTGCCGGGGCCGTCGGTACGGATTTCAGCCTTGGTACGGTGTCCGAGTTTATTAATAGCGTTTCAATTTTGGATGACGGGTATCTGTTTGTGATTGCGCCTTGCGGCGGGATTGCCGTTCACAAGAACGAGGAATTTCTCATGAAAAGCTACAGTAATACGTGGATGGTCGAGTACTCGGCGGAGGTTGACGCGATTTTGGAAAGGGGCGGCACCTTTAGCGCAAGAGTTTTCTCGGATGTTACAAATGATTATATGATGCTTGTGGCGCGCGGCGTCAGTATCGGAAGCACGGACAGGTACTGGATAGTGGCGGGTGTGGTGCCGGAAAGTACGGCAAACGCGCCTTCTTTGCGGCTGACATTAATTGTTGTAGGTGTCGGCTCGGTGCTTGTTGTGGTTGTTGGGCTTACATCGTGGTTTTTGGTCAGCAATAGCTTAAAAAGGCTGCCTATGCTTACAAAAACAGCTGAAAGAATAGCAGCGGGCGAGCTGCGTGCTAATATCTCGAACGGTGATGGCGAACCTACTAAAAACGAAATTACGCTGCTTGAACGGGCTTTCACAGATGTGGAGTTCGAAATCAACAGGCTTGTGGGCGAGCTGTGCGAAATAAGCTCGGCGATAGAAGTCAAGGGCGACATAGAGGCAAGGGTAGACCTTTCGGCGTTCAAAGGCGCTTATCGAGATGTGGCTAAGGAAGTGAACAATGTCATTTCCGATGTGACTAAGGACACGCTTACCGTGCTTGGCAGCCTGCAAGATTTCGGCGACGGTAAGTTCAATGCGGATATTCCGAAATTTCCGGGCAAGAAAATTATAATAAACGAAGCAGTGGATGCAATGAGCCGCGACCTGCGCTCGCTGAACAACGACATAGGCGCGTTGATTAAAGACGCGGTGGCGGGCGAGCTGTCAAGCAGGGCGGATGCCTCGAAGTACAGAGGCGACTGGGTAACGCTGATTAACGGCTTAAACGAGCTGATGGAAGCGATAGTCGCGCCGATAAACGAGACATCTAAGGTGCTGCGCTACGTTTCCGAAGGCAACTTTGGGCATACCATGCAGGGCGATTACAAAGGTGATTTCAAACTGGTAAAAGATTCTGTAAACACTACCGTGTCGCAGGTGGCGGGCTATATTAATGAAATCTCCGCGGTACTGACGGGGATTGCCGATGACAACTTAGACCAAGCCGTCACTCGGGAATATGTGGGCTCGTATGCCGAAATAAAGGAATCGCTTAACAATATCATCCGCAAGCTGAACACGGTAATAGGCGACATAGACGGCGCGGCGAAGCAGGTAGCGACGGGCGCGAAGTCGATTTCCGAAAGCAGTTTCACATTGGCGGACGGCGCGGGTATGCAAGCCGCGTCCGTGGAGGAGCTGACCGCGACAATCGCAACGATAAACGAAAGCGCCACCGACAACGCGGGCAAGGCAAAGGAAGCCGAAGTGCTGTCCGAAAGCGCAAAAATAAACGCCGCGAAGGGCGACGCGGACATGAACAAAATGCTGGCTTCCATGGAAGAAATCAAAGAAACTTCCGGCGAAATCACGAAAATAATCAAGGTAATAGAGGACATCGCCTTCCAAACGAATCTGCTTGCGCTGAACGCGTCTGTGGAGGCGGCTAGGGCCGGCGAACACGGTAAAGGCTTCTCTGTGGTGGCCGAGGAAGTGAAACTCCTGGCAAGCAGGAGCAAAGCCGCGGCAAAAGAAACAGCCGAGCTAATAGCTCATTCGGTAGGAAAAGTAAACGAAGGCGAGACGATAGCCTCACAAACCGCGGAAACACTGCACGTAATAGTGGAGGGCGCGGGCAAAGTCTCCGACATCATCAGCCAAATTACAGAGGCTTCGCAGGCTCAGGCGGAGGCTGTCAAACAAGTTACGGAAGGGCTGTCGCAAATCGCCGATGTTGTCCAAGACAACTCTGCAACCTCGGAAGAATCGGCAGCAGCATCCGAAGAACTGACTAGCCAGTCGGAAGTCCTGCTCGATATGACAAAAGTGTTCAAATTGAAACGCAGGTAGACAGACCCAACCGGTCGCTCTCACCGACCGGTTGAACCCTCCCAAACAATCCTGCGGTAGTTAGCCGGGTCGGTATCGCCCTCTGTGCTGTAGACTAGAATATGCGATTCCGTGCCGATTCCGGCTGCCTCCCGCAGCTTTTTCTGCTCGCCGCTCATGAGCATTTCTAGTAAAAAGCCCATCCCCGAGGCCCCGGATTCACCGGAAATAACACGCGGGTCGCTGCGCAAAGGCGCACCAAGCACCCGCACAGCCCGCGCGGCAAGCGCGTCCTCCATGGAAATAAAAAATGAACTCAAATTTTTTAGAATATCCCAGGAAATCGTGTTAGGCTCCCCGCAGGCAAGCCCCGCCATAATAGTCGCCATGTCCCCGCCTACGTTCACTATGCGCCCCGCCTTTGCCGAGCGGAAATGACAATCGGCGGCAGTAGGCTCCACTATGAACGTAACAGGATAATCCGTGCCGTAGTAGTTTGCCGCGAAGGCCTGCACGGCGCCCGCAAACGCTCCCGTTCCCGCCTGCAAAATCATGTGGGTGGGTTTTATGTTAAGTTTGTTAAGCTGTTCGGCGGCTTCAAGCGCCATCACGCCGTACCCCTGCATTATCCAACTCGGAATCTCCTCGTAGCCTTCCCAAGCCGTGTCTTGTATAATCACGCCGTTTTCTGTTTTGTCCGCAAGCGCGGCAGTCATACGAATCGTATCATCATAGTTCAAATCGCTTAGATGCGCTTCGCCGCCTACCGCGCGTATGTTTTCCAGTTTGACCTCGGGGCTGCCCTTGGGCATGTATATGATTGCCTTGTGCCCAAGATTCCTTGCCGCCCACGCAACAGCCTTGCCGTGATTTCCGTCCGTAGTGGCAAAAAAAGTATAGTCACCGGGCGATTTCCGCGTGTAGCTTGCAACCGCGTAAGTGCTGCCGAGCGCCTTGAAGGAATTTAGGCCGAAGCGGTAGGACTCGTCCTTCACATAAATGCCGCCCACGCCAAGCTCCGCCGCCAAATGCGGAAGCGAATGAAGCGGCGTTTCGGCATACTGAGAAAATCCCCTGTGAAATCCGCGGATTTCCTCGATAACCGCTAAATCCATAAGCTCCGTGCGCCTGTGCGAAACAGGGTTCTGGGCCCAAGACAGCCCGCTCATATCAGGCCTGCCTGCTTGTTGAAGAAATCAATCAAGTCGTCAACTTCCTCCGTCTGCGCCTGCACCGCCTCGAAGGTCTTGTCCTGGCGGTACCACTGGTCGTCAAGCTCCTCGGCTGTTTTGCCCTGCTGCTCCACCCATGTGTAGTACTTCAAGTTATGCACACGCTTGCGCTCCGTATAGGTAAGCTCTAGCATGTTGTCCGTGCGGATGCCCTGCAAATGCGCGGCAAAATCCACCGCGGCGTTCGTATGAGTGTACTCGCCGCGCTCCGCTGTAAGCTCCTCAAGCCGCGACATATACATCTCCACAGAATCGGTAAGCACAGTAGCAACAACATCCCGCTCGGTCAGCTCATAATACTTCGCAAACTTGATGGCCATAAGCATATTCGTAATCCCGGAAATGCCCATAAGGGCAAGCGCCCCAACGTCCGCAGGCTTAATCCCCGCCTCAGACATCAAGTAAGCCTTCCCGGCAGGCTCGTTAAACAGCCGCAAAAGCGCAATCGCGTCCTCATCATCCACAGCGATGGCCATATCCGTATTCCGTACATTATGTACCCATGGTATGTGCTTGTCCCCAATCCCCTCGATGCGGTGCGAGCCGAATCCGTTGTTTAGTATAGTAGGACTCTGCAAAGCCTCACCAACGGCAACCTTCCCAAAAGGAAACTTCTGCCGCAAATAATCCCCCGAGGCCATAGACCCCGCCGACCCGGAAGACAAGCAAACCCCCGCAAAATTCTTACTGTCCCCCTGAAGCCCCTCGAAAGCCTCGGCAATAGCCCGCCCCGTGACATTGTAATGCCACATATAGTTGCCCATCTCGTCAAACTGATTGAATATCATGCAATCCTCGCGTGTAGCGCGAATCTCGTTAGTCTTATCAAAAATTTCCTTAACATTACTCTCACTGCCCGGTGTAGCAATAACCTCGCCCGCAATCTCCGAAAGCCAGTCAAACCGCTCGCGGCTCATTCCCGCAGGCAAAATAGCCACTGACTCACAAGCAAGCAGTTTTGAATTAAATGCCCCGCCGCGGCAATAGTTCCCCGTAGAAGGCCAAACAGCCTTAGTAGAAGCCGAATCAAACTGCCCCGTAACAAGCCGCGGAACCAAGCACCCGAACGAAGCCCCAACCTTATGACACCCCGTAGGAAAATACTTCCCCACCATACAAATAATCCGAGCCGAAACCCCAGTAAGCGAAGAAGGCAGCTCAATAAAGTTAGGCTTACCATACAACCCCCCGTTAATCCGAGGCTCATTCTTCCAACAAATACGGAACAAGTTAAGCGGGTTAACATCCCAAAGCCCCACAGAAGGAAGCAGAGCTTTGATTTTATCAGGAACATAGCGCACAGGGTCATACATCTGCTTAAATGTAGGAATGATAACATTGTTCTCACGGGCTTTCCTGATGTTGCTCGTCAGGCTTTTTTCATTGATTGCCAGGTTTATCATGGGCTTAAAGCTCCTTTTCTAGTTACCAGATTGTGGGTATGGGGTATTTGTGAATGTTTTCGTCCGCGGTTAGGATGGTCATACTGTCAGCGAGCGCAGTGGCGATAAGCAGGCGGTCGAAGGGGTCGCGGTGGATGAAGGGTAAATCTTCCGCTGTTTCAATATAGCTTGATATAAGCGAAAGTTGAGTTATTGGCGATGCTTTAATCTTTGCTAAAAACGAACGAACACCGCCTGGGAACTCAGTCAGTCTTCCTCTGCTCGTCTTTATAGCAATTTCCCACGCCGATACAAGGCTGAAATGGAGTTTATTATCATCGTCAAGCAAAATCTCTTTTGCGGTGTATGACAGCTTTTTGGGATTATTCATCCACCAAAGTGCCGTATGCGTGTCAAGCAGTATCTTCATCACATATACTCCTCAAAATCCTCAAGCGGTTCATCAAAATCATCCGACATCTCAAACTCCCCGCGCATACACCCAAACACTTCCTCGCGCGACATCACCTTTACAGACGGGTCTTTTGACACTATCCCGGTAACAGGGTCTATCGTTTCAACATACCCCCTAGCCCCGGGCGCGGCAACACTAAACGGAATCCCATTAAAATTAACCACCCGCTTAATAAACACCTTAAGCGCCCCCTCGGGCGAAACCCCAACACTCTCACAAACCCTATCAAACTCCCGCTTAGTATCCTCATCAATCACAGCAGAAACCCGAACAGACATCCCTCTCACCTCCTTGCAAAACCATCTGTCCTCATTGTATAATGTCCCAACCCAACTATCAAGCTAAAAAACTTTCAAAAATTTCTTCCCAAAACCCCTAATGTAATTCAAAAACCATCCGATATACTATTTGAGAGCTTAATACAGCTCAACACCCACCGGCGGGAGCAACGGATTGCATAACGCCGGCTGGTAAACATAACGGGGCGACATTCCCCATTTACAGGAGGTAGAGAATATGTCAGCTAACACAGTAGTAAGGACCAATGTCCTCTCGCTCAATTCCCATCGTAACCTGGGTCTTGTAGCGAACAATCAATCTCGTGCGTCGCAGAGATTGTCTTCCGGCTTCCGCATCAACAGCGCAGCCGACGATGCCGCAGGTCTTGGTATTTCCGAGAAAATGCGCGCACAAATCCGTGGTCTTGACCAAGCAAGCCGTAATGCACAAGACGGTATCAGCTTGATTCAGACAGCAGAAGGCGCTCTTGACACAGTTAACGAAATCCTTATCAGGGTTCGTGAGCTCGTTGTTCAAGCAGCCAACGACACAAACGTCGGCGGCACTGGCGCTCAATCTGACCGTTTGCGTATCCAAGACGAAATCGACCAGCTCATGGCAGAAGTAGATGCTATCGCAACACGTACAGAGTTCAACACCCGTACGTTGCTTGATGGCGGCCTCAGCAACGATGGCGTTATCCGCGGCGGTGAGTGGAGAAGCATTATGGTTAACCGTACAAATGCTCCTGCACGTATCACAACTCTTGACCAATTCCTTCGCACACAGTCTAGCCCAGTTTTCGAAGGTAGCTTCGGCGAACTTCTTAACACAATCGGCGCTAACTTAGAAGGTATGGAGCCAAACGAATGGCTGTCCACACGTATGCTTAACAACGGTATCAGCGGTCTTGCCGGTGCTATCGACCAAGCTATGGGTGTTCTTGCAGGCGCTGGTACAGCAACTGCTGCCGGTGGACGTTGGGCTACTCTTGAACTCCAAAGCGGTCTTCGTTTCAACAACGCGCTTGACATGCTCGATGCGTTTGTAAGGGGTTCAGACTCCGTACATGACAACTGGGTAAGTTTTGCGGCTGACCAAACAAATCACCGTATCACAGCTTCTACGTTCTCACGTATGGAATCTTATGCCGGTGGTCAAACCATCTACCAAGCACTTAGGGAAAACAATTTTGCGGGATTGACACGCGACTCTACATTTAGTGATGTGCGTAACGTGTTCTATCAAATGCAGAATCCTAATGCAGCAGGTGTGGGTTGGTCTCCTGGTATGGGCGGCATACCAGCAACCATGGGTGGTAGCACTATTACTATCGCTGGTGTTGCAGCTGCTTTGGCAACATGGCTCGGCGTACGTTTCAACGACGTATTCGACACAAGCCATGCAAGCTATGCTGAAATGAGAGCTTGGGGTGTATCGGCAGCTTCTCTTGAGCGTGCTTATGTAAATGCCCGCGACAGATACAATACTGCTGTAAGGCAAGGTGCGGACGCTGCTCTTATTAGTAGCCTGCGCGGAGCCATGATGTCTGCTCAGACTTCATTCCTTGAGGCTCAAGCTTCGTACTCTGCTCTCCGCGAAGCGGTTGGTGCAGATTCCTTGGCAGCAAGATGGCTTGAATTCCAGAGGGTGTACATGACTGCTGACTCCGAACTGGTTGAGACAGACAGATGGGTCGCCAACGAAAACGAAAGAGAGCGAGGTACGGCGATGTGGTTCCAGGTCGGTGCCAACTCTGGTCAGGGTATCAGTGTTGAAATCGGCTCTATGTCCACAGGTACTTTGTTCGGACGCGAAGGTGCAAACCATAGCGTAGACCGTCGTATCATCGACGTAATGGACGTCTTTGGTTACAACGTTCAAGACGGCTCGGGCAGTAACTTCGGTAACATCATTGGTGGAAACCGTGTTAACTCCCTGCTTGAAGCTCTTGACTCCGCTCTTTCCGTGACAACACGTCAACGTTCTGAGTTGGGTGCTGTGCAAAACCGTCTCGAGTTCTCGATTGAAAACCTTGACGTAGCCAGCGAAAACCTGAGCGCTGCAAACAGCCGTGTACGCGACGCTGACATGGCACGCGAAATGATGACCTTGACACAAGCTAACGTGCTTCAGCAAGCAGCTATCTCCATGTTGGCACAAGCTAATCAAGCTCCTCAAAGCGTACTGCAGCTGCTTGGCTAAACTTAACAAGCATAAACCGACACCATATGACTTGACACAAAGAACCCTCCTCCCTTATCATACGAGGGAGGAGGGTTTTGTTAGGTGATTATCAGATTGCCTTTATGCCGAATAACTTCTCGACCCATGCTACATCCTCTTGGTCCATAAGCGCAACAGCGTCAATTATTTCGTCCTGCAACCCAGCTACTAAGTTTCCGGAATTTGCTTTTTTAATTTTCAGTAATGAGCTTAAATGCCATTTGTGCTTTTCACGAACCTCTATAGTTGATGCCATTAACTTCACCTCCATTAGCCAACATAGTAATACAAATACAGGAAAAAGTAAAGGAGTAACCCCAATGCTTCTCTCCATCGGCATGATAGTAAAAAACGAAGAAAGATACCTCCGCGATTGCTTAGAGGGTCTTAAACCAATCCTCGACCAAGTGGAAAGTGAGCTTATCATATGCGACACCGGTTCCACAGATGCTACTGTGGAAATTGCCAAGGACTTTACTGAAAAAGTTTTTGAAATCGGATGGCGTGACGACTTTGCTTGGGCGCGTGACCAAAATCTAAAGCGCGCAAGAGGCAGATGGTACATGTATATAGATGCCGATGAAATCATGGAAGATGCAAGTGAAATAATAGCATTTTTCAACTCAGGTGAATATAAGAAATTTGCAAGCGCAAGCTTTCAAATGAAGAACTTTATTGGAAAAGGCGATACCTATTCCATGTTTAATGCCATGCGCTTGTATAGAATAGATAAAGATACCCGTTGGTACGGCAAGATTCATGAACATATCAGCCCGGTAAAAGAGCCGGCAATGAACTTCGATACAATGGTACTTCACTATGGCTATGTTTACGAAGATGATTTCGCAAGACAAAACAAAGCAAACAGAAATCTAAAACCAATGATGGAGCAGTACGAAAGCCATCCTAAAGATATAAGAAATATCGCTCACTTGGTACAGCATTACCATGGATTCGGCAAACCGGAAGAAGCCAAAGAATATATCGATGCCGGTTTAGCATTATATAAAAAGAATACGAAAAATATCTTCTGGCATGTTCTGTATCAACAGCTTGTTGCAAACCATTTTACTGGCGGAAAATGGGATGAAGTCGTTGAGACAGTAAGAGATTATTTTGATTTTACGGTTGAAATATTTGCAAATGCCTATGTGTTGAAATATATGGAGTTTGTGGCGTTATCGAACTTAAAACGTTACGGCGAAGCGGCCGAGGCAGCCGTTGAAACAATAGAATATGTAGCGAAAAAGGATAACGGCGAGCTTGACACATATATACTTTCGTGTACTACTGTTGTTGATTTGAAGAACGAAGACATTATCACCGCTATAACCACGAACTATAACCTGGCGGGCGATTTTGATAAAACATACGAATGGCTGGACAAATTTGACAAAAACGACCCAAGGAGAGATGCGGATGTATACAGCATTTTCGCGGGCTACGCATACGTCGAAGATATAAGCGCCATGCCGAAACTTTATGATTACGTAGTAAATAAGCACGGTATCGGTTCTAAGGATTATAATGAAGTTTTAAGTATCATAGAAAATAATATGCAAAACGCAAAACAAAAATTTGATGTAGCGGCGGCTTTGATAGACGGACGCGAAGACTTTGGCGACGGCTATATCCGTTTGCAGCATCTGCGGTACTTGGATTATCAAAATGATGCGGCGGCAGCAGACGCCTTAGGCTATTTCGAAATAGCAAATGTGAGTTTTTCCCAGCATTTCGGCGATATTGTTGTAGCAGGTATTAAATATAGAAGAAACTTAGACGCAATGATACAAAAAATCCACGTTACCAATGCGGTTGAGTTTATGGTCAACACCCTGCGCACCACAGACGGCTTTGCGGAAATGCTCCTGGAATATCTGGAAGAAACGCGGTTTATCGAAACTTGTGATTCAATAAAACCGATGCGTATTATTTCGGGAATCTTGTCCATACTGACGGAGATAGAGCCGATTATGGCGAAGGCGGCAAAAGTTGAAAACGACAAACAAGCCCCGCTTTTTGAAGCATACTCGCGTTTGCGCAGTAAGTACCTGTCAATGGTATATAAAAAAGAAGTTTACTGCGAAGAAATGATTTCGCATCTGCCGGAGCAAGACGGTTTCGCATTTTATTTAGGAAAAGCGTTCGAATGCAAAGATGCAAACGACAAAACAGGCTATGTCCAGAGTTTGAGACAAGCCCTAAAAATCCTGCCTTCGATGAAAGATTTGGTCGTACTTCTCGGCGAAGAACTCAAAAAAGAAGAATCAGCGCCGACAGTACACGACCAGCTTGCCCAAGAAACCGGCCGCCTAAAGACAATCATTTACACCATGATAAACACAGGCAACATGGGACAAGCAGAACAAATCCTGGAAAGCTACAAAGAAGTAAACCCGACAGACCCAGAAATACAAAAAATCAGTGACCTGATAGAGGCTGGCAGCGTATGAGAAAGCATGATGTAAAGCAAATAATAGGAGTCTTCGAAGCATTAAAAGAAGCTCAAGATAACGGACAATACGCTGAAAGCCAAGAAGGTGTGGAAGCTCTCATTGATTTCATAGAGCAGATGGCAGGGGAAAACACGGAAACTGTTAATCTCTTAGGTGAACACTACGAGCTTTTATATAAAGCAGCCATGGGCGAGTTGGGCGATAAATCTAATAAAACAAACAAGTTTTTAGCAAAGCATTTAATGAAAATTGCAAGGTGTGCAAGGGATGAGCTAAAGCCAACAAGGCTAGAAGTGGCGTTTATAAGCCATATAGCAAGCATGAGCGACAGCCTGGAATCGATTTATTTAGCCGCGAAGGAAGACCCAGATTGCGATGCTTTTTGGATTCCGGTTCCGTACTATACGCTCGACGCTAAAGGTCAAAGGGAAACCCTGCATTTCGAGGGCGCGGAGCATTATCCGGGCATCGATATTACATCTTGGGAAAAATATGATATGGAATCACGGCATCCGGATGTGGTGTATACTTTTAATCTTTACGATGATATCAATAAAGTAACTTGTATACATCCGGATTATTTTAGTGAACACCTGCACAAGTCTTCGGATTTGCTTGTGTATGTCCATTATGCAGCAAATCTCGCCGGGGCGGGGGCAAGAATATGCAAGATGCCGATTTGTGTAACTGCGGATAAAATAGTCCTGCACACAGAAGAAATGAGAAATGTCTGTATTCAAAATTACAATGAAGATTCCTTTTTAAGAAGTATCGGCAGAGCCGAGGACAAATTTGTAGCACTAGGAAGCCCAAAGTACGATAAATTATTCAATGCAAAGCGCGAGGATTGCATATTGACAGACGAATGGAAAAATATAATAGGAGACAAAAAGGTTCTTCTGTATGTTTCGTCCATTGGTTCCGCTTTGCGTTCTTCGAATTTTTATATTGAAAAACTACGCTATATGTTAGATTTAGTGAAGAAACGTGATGACATAGTATTATGGTGGCGTCCTCATCCGTTACTAAAAACTACATTCGAGTCAATGCTGCCAAGGCTTTTGCAACCATACAATGACATTGTGGCACAGTACCAGAAGCAGGCTTGGGGTGTTTTTGACGATAGTTCAGATTTGCATAGAGCTCTTGTTATGGGGGACGCTTGTTACGGAGACTGGAGTTCAACTTTAACTTTATTTCATTCAATGGGAAAACCAATATTGTTGGCTGATACTAACAATGATGTAATAATGTCGCTAGATATTGATTTAGGAGATTTGCGTTATGAAAATGATGTGAGTTTGAGTGAGTTTATTGAGTTTATGAAAAGTGGCGGGAAAAGTTTTCGGTCGATTGTACGGCCAATAAACAATGACGGAACCGCCGGAAAAGTTATTTATGAGCATATGAAAAATATAGTTATGGGATAGAGGAAAAATTGTGGCAAAAAAAGTATATATGGTTATGACGACAGAAATAATACACCACGCGCACATAGGCTTGATAAACAAGGCAGCAGAGCTTGGCGAGTTAACTGTCGGCGTTTATTCGAATAAAGTACTGGAAGATTTAGGCCGAATCCCTATCATGCGTGAAGACGAGCGCATGGCAGTCTTTAGAGCAATAAAAGGCGTAAAAAACGTCGTTTCGCAAAATGAAGTTGAATACACAAATATGCTGCGCAGCTTAAAACCGGATATCGTTATCCGCGGAGACAACAGGGGCGGCTACTTGGACGTTGTCCGCAAAAAAATAATAGAAGTGTTGGAAGAATGGGACGGACAGCTTATAGAAGTTCCGTATACCAGAGGCGTACCGGCGGACGAAATAACAAGAAGCATATTAAAGTCAGGCTTTTTGCCGGAGGTGAGACGGCGTAAGCTTAATTATTATCTGAAAAACAGGCCGCTTGTCCGTATTATCGAAGCGCATAACGGGCTTACAGGGCTTATTGCCGAAAAAACCGCCATCGAGGTAGAAGGCAAAACCAGAAGTTTCGATGGTATGTGGATATCTAGCCTTTGTGACTCCACTGCAAAAGGCAAGCCCGACATAGAGCTTGTAGACCATTCTTCGCGTTTGCAGACAATTCAAGAAATACTGGACGTAACCACTAAGCCGATAATCTTAGACGGGGATTCGGGAGGGTTAACAGAGCATTTTGTCCATAACTTAAAAAGCATAGAACGCAGCGGCGTTTCCGCTATCATAATAGAGGATAAAATGGGTCTCAAAAAAAATTCGCTCATCCAAGATTCAGGCCAAGACCAGGATAGCATAGAAAGCTTTTCAGAAAAAATTGCGGCAGGTAAAAAAGCTGTAATGAGTCCTGATTTTTCGATTATTGCGCGCATAGAAAGTTTGATTTTGGGTAACGGTTTAGATGATGCCTTAGCGAGAGCAAAGGCTTATATTGCTGCCGGTGCCGATGGGATTATGATACATTCAAATAAAAAAGAGCCGGACGAAGTTTTTGCGTTTTGTGACGAATACGTGAAGTTCGGAACGGTACCGTTGGTGGCTGTCCCCACCACATATAATACGGTGACGGAAGAAGAACTGGTAAAGCGGGGCGTTAAGGTGGTTATCCACGCCAACCACTTGCTGCGCAGTGCTTTCCCTGCCATGAAAAAGACTGCTGAAACAATATTGCAGAACGGGCGCTCCTTCGAAGCGGACAAGCTGTGTATGTCTATAAAAGAAATTTTGACGCTAATACCGGAGTAAAGGAAGTATGACGGAACTAAGAAAACTTCAACTAGTTCAACTAAAATTACTGTGTGAAGTAGACCGGATTTGCCGGAAGCATGAGATAAAATATTTTTTAGTGGCAGGGACGTTGCTTGGCGCAGTGCGGCACAAAGGATTTATCCCGTGGGATGATGATGTTGATATAAGTATGCAGTATGACGACTATGTGAAGTTTTGTTCAGTATGCGAAGATGAGCTAGAAAAAAGCAAGTATTTTTTGCAGACGATGGGAAATGATGCAGGCTATTCATATATTTTCGCTAAACTAAGATTAGAAAACACCCTGTATATACGCAAAGGACAGGAGCATATGAGGTTTCACCACGGAATATGCATTGACATTTTTCCGTGGTACCCCGTGCCGGAAGGTGAAGCGACGAACAGAATCTATCAATTTATCGTTGCAAGGTGTAAAACAATAATGTGGTCGCCTATTGGGGCAATTAGCGAAAAGAGGCTTTTCTACAGAAGTTTATATAAAATGCTCGCGTGCATTCCGGCCAAAATACCTTATTCAATTATTAATTTTATGGTTAGGTGTTGCAGCGGGCGGGTATTAATTGATATCGGAGAGCCATTTTATGGGAATGCCAAAGTATCAAAAAGGCGGCTTTCGCACTTTACCGAAAATGCAGAACAGGTTAGGCAAAGACTGCAAGTAAATGAGTTGACGGAACTAGAGTTTGAGGGGCATTTGTTTTATGTGCCTGTGAATTATGATTATTACCTTAAATATATGTACGGAGATTATATGCAGTTGCCGCCGAAACATGAAAGGCGAGGGCATCATCTTGCGGTAGTTATTGATTTTGGTAAACACTAAAAGGGGATAATTGTTATGATGAATTTTGATTTAACTCAATCGAACACACGTACAGTGGGGTATCACTGGAACAAGAAAACTCAAGAAAGGTTAAATTCACCTTTGTTTTTAGAACAATATGGGTATAAGGTTTTTTCACAGAATGACGAAGATGGAATCCTGCAAGAGATAATCCAAAGACTTCCAGCGGGGGGGGGGTAATACCTTTATTGAGTTTGGTTCAAGAGATGGTTTAGAAGGTAGCAACACCCACTATTTACTATATAAAGGGTTCAAGGGTTTATGGATTGAGGGCGATGAAGGTCATTATCATAAAATTACTGTATTGTTTGATGAGCTAATAAAAACAGGACAAATAACAGCTGTTAATGCCTTTATATGCAAAGAAAATATCAATAAATTGTTTGAAGATAATGGATTTACAGGTGAAATAGGCGTACTTAGTATTGATATTGATGGAAATGATTATCATGTATGGGAGGCGATAGATGTGGTATCTCCTCGTATTGTCGTTATAGAGTATAACGCAAAATTTCCTCCGGACTGCGAGTGGGTGATAAATTATGACCCAAAGGGTGTTTATTCGCCTAAAGTAACCGGAGACCGTTATGGAGCTTCGCTGAAATCGTACGAAAAACTTGCGGAAAGAAAAGGGTATGTTTTGGTTGGTACTAACATTACAGGTTATAATGCTTTTTTTGTGCGAAAAGACCTATGGTCGGAACAGCTGTTTCCATCGCCTCCAACAGCAGAAAATTTATACAACCCGCATCGCCCCATATTTTTTGGTAGTGGATATACAGCGAGGTCATGCTTGTTGACAACAACAATATCTTATGATGGGTTATGTGAACCATCTGTATAAAAGGAGAATATAGTGCGAAAAAAGGTTATTTCTGGGAAAAAAATTATTATATTCGGAGCAGGGGTTGAAGGATGCAGAGCCTTAAATTATTTTGGGAGTGAAAGAGTTCATTGTTTTGCCGACAATAATAAATCAGGGCAAACTTGTATGAATAAGGCAGTTATTTCTTTTGAGGAATTAATTGAAATAAACAGCGAATATGATGTTATTATAGCTGTTGGCGCGGCAACTATAGATGAAATTGAACACCAATTCGACAGTGAAAGCATTGGTTACTATTATCTGGGTGATATAGTACCATATGATGATTTCGATAGCAAGCCTGAAATAAAACATTTTCAAGATAAGCACAAAGGGGAGAGGTGTTTCTTAATAGGTAACGGCCCAAGCCTAACAGCGGATGATTTGACGAAATTACATGAAAATAATGAAATTACGTTTGGTTGCAATATGATTGGTAAAATGTTTACTCAAACTGCGTGGCGGCCAGATTATTATGTTATCATTGATGTTGCAACAATTAATTTTCAGCATCAAATGATTGCTGAGATAGAAGCAAAAAGTAAATTCATTGTAGCTCTCGACCATTTAATGGAAGAAGAAAAAGTAAAAGTGGAAAAAGTATTAGACAATGGGATAGGCGATGTTTTTTATTATCGCTCAAGGATTAGCTTGGGGCGGGTCGGAGAAACAATTAGTTCTGACGCATCTAAATATGTATATACTGGAGTTACTGTGATGAACTCAATGATTCAAATGGCGCTCTACATGGGATTTGAAGAAATTTATTTATTGGGGGTTGATGGAGGGTCTTTAGGAAATGATAACAAAAATGAGTATTCGCATTTTTATAAGGACAATGATGAGGCAGAATTTACTGAAAAAGTTCTTACACTATATAACTCATTAGCAGATGAAGATGTGAGGAAAAGAGTTACTGCTAATTTATATGAAAACGCTGAAAATTATGCTAAAGTGAATGGTACTAAAATTTTGAATGCGACAAGAGGCGGAGTGATTGAAAATTTCAAAAGAGTAAACTTTGATGATGTTTTTAATGACTAGGGTAAAAATGGCCGAAAGTTGCTGAAAATATAAAAATATTACATAAGGAGACAGAGGAAAATAAAATGGCTAAAAAAGTTCTAATAACAGCTCCATACATGCAGATTGAGTTTGCAAAACTAAAAAATATTTTTGTTGAAAAAAATATTGAAGTAGTTCTGCCCCAAATAACGGAGCATATATCTGAAGAAGAATTATTGGATATCATAGGGGAGTTTGATGGTGTAATAGCCGGAGACGACCCTTTCACACGCAAGGTATTTCAAAAAGCTAAACGGCTAAAAGTTATATCAAAGTGGGGTACGGGGATAAATAGTATAGACCTTGAAGCAGCAGCGGATTTTGGGATAAAGATATGCAATACTCCCAACGCTTTTTCCCATCCTGTGTCAGACACGACTTTAGCTTATATCTTATCGTTTGCACGCGGCGTAATTAAAACAGACAGGATGATGAAGCAAGGCATCTGGGAGAAAATTAAGGGGCATACCCTATCTGAAAAAACGTTGGGTATAATCGGTGTGGGGAACATTGGTTCACAGGTTGCAAAGCGAGCTAATGCTTTTGGTATGAAAATACTTGCAAACGATATAAAAGAGATTAAACCAATCATAACGGAACAGTATAATATTAGCCTTGTGTCTAAAGACGAGTTATACGAAAGTGCAGACTATATCACAATTCATTGTGATTTGAACGATAGCTCGTATCATTTATTGGACAAAGGCGCATTTGCTAAAATGAAACAAAAGCCTTACATAATAAACACCGCGAGAGGTGGGCATGTTTCCCAGGTCGCTTTAGTAAAGGCACTTGAATCCGGGCAGATAAGCGGGGCGGCATTAGACGTATTCGAAGATGAACCGATTGCCGCAGATAATCCGTTATTGCTTAGAGATGATGTAATTTTGGCACCGCACAATTCAAACAACAGCCCTAGATACTGGGATAAAGTGCATGAAAATACAATTAAAAACTTGTTAGAAAATTTGGAGGGTTAGCATGAAAAACAGTGTATTAATAACAGGTGCTTGTGGGGGGATAGGCAGTGCTACAGTTGAGTTGTTTAAGCGGGAAGGTTGGTTTGTAATTGGTGTAGACAGAGATGGAAGCAGTGAGAGTCAAGCTGATGTGTTTATTAAAAGCGATATCTCTGAGACAAAGAATATAGACTTTATCTTTTCAGAAGTTAAAAAAGCGAGTATTACTCATTTGAACAGTCTTGTTAACTGTGCAGCGGTTCAAGTAGCTAAAAATATTGTGGACACTACCGAAGATGAATGGGATTATGTATTTAACTCGAATATTAAATCAATTTTTAACTCGGTAAAACACGCCCATCCATTGCTTAAATTGGGAAAAGGCTCTATAGTTAACATTGGTTCTGTTCACGCATTTGCTACTTCGCGAGGTATATCGGCTTATGCGGCGTCAAAAGGGGCTTTGTTGGCATACACTCGTTCATTAGCTTTAGAATTTATTTCTGATGGAATAAGGGTGAATTGCGTTATTCCGGGCGCTGTTAATACAAATATGCTTGTTGAAGGGCTTGTGCGGGGGAGTGATGGTACAGAGTCTGCAAAAGTTATGTTGGACAATCTTGGCTTGCGCCATCCTATTGCACGCGTTGGAGAACCGGAAGAAATCGCCAACCTGATTTATTTTTTATCCGACAACACAAAGTCTTCGTTTATAACGGGTCAGAGTATTGTGGCAGACGGGGGCGCGTTAGCCCAGTTAAGTACGGAGGTTTATTAAGATGCGTATTATTGGAATTATACCGGCGCGCTATAAGTCAAGCCGCTTTCCGGGAAAACCGTTAGCGGATATACACGGGAAGCCTATGATTTGGTGGGTGTATCAGCAGGCTATGAAGGTAAAGGAGCTTGACGAGCTTTATGTAGCGACAGACGATGAGCGGATTAAAGACTCCTGTGATAAGTACGGCATGAATGTAATAATGACATCCGAAAAACACAAAGACTGTATAGACCGTGCCGGAGAAGTTGCGGAGAAAATTGCGGCAGATATATATATATTAATTCAAGGTGATGAGCCGATGATTGAGCCTGAAACAATAAAAAGCGCAATTTCACCATTTTACGATAATGATGAGCTTCTTGTTACTAATCTGATGACAAAAATTAAAAACCCGGTTGATTTGGTAAATCCTACTGTACCTAAAGTCATTGTTAATCGAGATGGATATGGCGTTTATCTAACTCGGTTTGCCGCACCGTTTCCGAAAGGGAAGTTAGAATACAATTTTTATAAACAAGTGTGTGTATATGGATTCCGTCCGGATTCATTGCGTTTTTTTTGTGAATCCGAGAGGGGAGTAATAGAAGAAATTGAAGATATTGGCATAATGCGTTTCATTGAAAATTTTTATAAAGTACAGTTTATAGAGGTTGAATCAGAGACGATAGCGGTAGATACTCCTAATGATTTGGAGCGAGTTGTAAATGTCATAATTGCACCTGAAAAGGAGACTGGGCTATGAAGAAGATGGTTTTGTACGGGGCAGGCGGGTTTGGACATTATTGTTATCTTAGGTACTGTAGGGAGTTTAATATTATTGCCTATGCTGATTCAGACGAAACTAAGCATGGGGAAACATTGAATGGTTTACCTATTGTATCACCAGAAGGATTGGCAGATATTGACTATGATGTGATTCAAATTTGTGTTGGGACATCTGCGGAAATAATTAAAGAGGTTTTGATAAATAAATATAAAATTAGTGAAAGTAAACTGTCTACAGAGCTTGTAAGACAGTCAGATGCTGCTAGAGAAAACGCATTATATCTCATGAGTAAAATGATATATGACAATAATATCGCCGGAAACGTCGCTGAACTTGGGGTGTTTAGAGGAAAGTTTGCAAAAGAAATAAACCGTTGCTTCAAAGACCGTATACTATATTTATTTGACACATTTGAGGGGTTTCCGGAACAAGATATTGTATACGATATGGAGAATAAGTATTCTTCTCATGACGCAAAATATCTGAAAACTACGTCCATTGATGAAGTACTTGGTGTAATGCCTTATCCTGAAAAGTGTGTAGTAAAAGTTGGTTATTTTCCGGATACTCTTGGAGGATTGGAGGAAAGTTTTGTTTTGGTGAGCCTAGACCCGGATTTGTATAAGCCAATACTGGAAGGGATGCGTTATTTTTATCCTAGGTTGCAAAAAGGTGGATTTATAATGGTACATGATTATTATAACCCATGGTTTAGCGGCGTGGCAGAAGCTATTAAAGACTATGAAGCAGAAATTGGTGTGTCTCTTAGCAAAATACCGATTGGGGATTTGATGAGTGTAGCGATTACGAAGGTGTAGGGGTAATGGAAGTGTACTCCATAGCGATGCTTTAATGTCTGTTATAGTCAATCGAGCAGTTAAACTCCCTTTCTCCCATTTTGTTTTGACATAAAAAGAACCCTGTTATACTCGGCAGGTTAAATCAAAGAGGAGAAACCCAGTTTAACGGGGGACTTACACCGAGGCTGACCGAAAGGAAAAGCTAATGGATTTGTCACTCATAGGGCGAGCGCAGTCGGAGGCTAACTAACCGATGCTCCCTACTACTGCAAATAGGCGGTAGGTGGAATAGTGGTTATAGACGGGTAGATGTCGAGAGAAAACGGCACAAAATCGCCCACGGCGTTTTTAGAACGCCAACCCCTTTAGGGGTTGCTTTCCCAAGAGCTTCCCAAAAGAAACACGAAAAACCCTAAAAAATACCGATACATAGAGATAAAAACACGGTGGCAACGCCACCACGGGGGTTAAGGGGCGGTGTTAGCCCTATACAATAATGATACAATTTTATTCCGCTTTGGCGGATTTTTTTGATGTATAGCTGTAAATTGACGATTGACAATCGTGTACCGATAGTGTATCATAAGTGGTATGCAAATAACAACAACCAACGAGGTGAAGAAAATGGAATTTATTACTGTGCGTGATTTGCGCTCTGAATTGGCTAATACATGGGATAGATTAGAGCGTGATGGAAAAATGGTGCTGACTAACAACGGCAAACCTATGGCACTTATGATTAACCTTGCAAATCAAGATTTTGAATCCATTTTAGATTCTGTTAATCAAGCTGAATTTGTACGCTCTGTCAATAATATGCGTCAGATTGCAGCAGCCAATGGTTATATGACGGAGGACGAAATTGAGGCAGAAATCCGAGCCTCCCGTGCTGAGAGAAGCGCAAGAGGACAAAACTCATGATAAAAGTGGTGCTTGATACCAATGTCTTAGTTTCTGCATTATGGACGGCAAATGGCAATCCAAAAAGAATCCTAGACATGGTTGGAAAAAATGAAATTAAGCCATGTTATGACTATCGGCTTATTGCAGAGTATGAGCATGTCTTGAATCGCCCTAAATTTAAGTTTCCTATCAGAGATATTAGCGGAGTTATTGCTAGAATAAAAGCCAAAGGAATGGCTGTGACAGCTACAGAATCCACCATCAGCTTTGTTGACGAAACAGACCGTGCTTTTTATGATGTCGCAGTGAGTTGTGGCGCATATCTTGTCACTGGCAATAAAAAGCACTATCCAAATGAGCAGTTTATTTTATCGCCAGTGGAATTTTTAGAGTTGCTTGAAAAGTAACTTTCAATAATGTCCAAAAAAACAAATCTTTTAATTCACAATTCAAAATCATTGTTAAACAGTAAAACTACTGGTTAAACGCCGCCACAAAGTGTCCATTTTTTCAAAATATCCATTTTCTTGACAAAGCGTGAGTGTTTTCGTACCATGAAACTATGATTTATGGATATGCTAGATGTTCAACCAATGAAAACAAGCAAGATATTGACCGCCAAAAGCGAGAACTAAAAAAGCTGGGTGCTAAAGAGGGCAACATCTTTTTTGAGTATGCCAGCCGTGCCAAAACCGATAGAGCGCAACTAAATCTACTGCTAAACACTGTTAAACATGGTGATAGTGTTGTGTCTACAGAGGTATCACGCTTAACATCTTCAACAAAACAACTCCATGAAATACTAGAACTTGCCAAAAAACATCAGCTAAAGCTAATCATTGGTAGTTTTACTATGGACTTCACCACCGACCCCGACCCAATGACAGAGGGTGCGCTAAAAATGTGGTGTGTGTTTGCAGAAATGGAACGCAACATGGCAAGCCAGAGAGTAAAATCAGGCATGGAAAACGCCCGCGCCAAAGGTGCTA